>JAEEGL016576988.1_pt1 | contig 14059 bp, 18 predicted proteins | sample 9134231 | NCBI WGS metagenome assembly JAEEGL01 (sample SAMN16246548, study PRJNA631951) | gut metagenome | biome: gut microbiome; feature: rumen; material: fiber-attached | host: Bos | place: Iran: Karaj | collected 2018-10
AGTATCAGTAATCAGAGTTCTTGGTGGAAGTAAAGTTAAAACTGGTAACATCGGTGATGTCGTTGTTGCAACAGTTAAAAAAGCAACTCCTAATGGTAATGTTAAGAAAGGCAAAGTTGTAAAAGCCGTTGTTGTTAGGAGTAAATTCGGAGTAAGAAGAGAAGATGGTAGCTATATCAAATTTGATGATAATGCTTGCGTTATTATTAAAGATGATAAGAGTCCTGTAGGAACTCGTGTTCTTGGCCCAGTTGCTCGTGAACTTCGTGATGCAGGATTTACAAAGATTGTAAGTTTAGCCAAAGAAGTTCTTTAGTCCGCGAATATTTAAGGAGGATTAGTTCATGAAATTAAAAACAGGTGATAAAGTTGTAGTTATTGCTGGAGCTAATAAAGGCAAAGAAGGCAAGATTACACATGTTATGAATAATAAAGTTGTTGTTGAAGGCGTTAATATGTGCAAGAAACATTTAAAACCTAAAAACAATAATGGAACTGGTGAAATAGTTGAAGTTGAAAGACCAATACATATATCTAATGTTATGTTGGTAGATCCAAAGACTAAAAAGCCAACAAAAGTTAAAATAGACTTTGATAAAAATGGTAAGAAAATTAGAATTTCAAAGAAATCTAATGAAAAGATTGACTAGTTGGAAGGAGGGCGCTTAGTAATGAATCGCCTAGAAGAAAAATATAGAAACGAAGTTGTTCCAAGTTTAATGAAAAAGCATAACTATAAGACAGTTATGTTAGTACCTAAAATTGAGAAAATCGTTGTTAATATGGGTGTTGGAGACGCAGTAGCCAATTCTAAAAACTTAGAAGCTGCCGTAGCTGATTTAGAGAAGATTACTGGTCTTAAACCAATTGAAACAAAAGCTAAAAAATCAATCGCTTCATTCAAAGTAAGAGAAGGACATAAAATTGGATGTAAGGTTACTCTTAGAGGAGATAACATGTATACATTCTTAGATAAATTAATATCAATTTCTTTACCACGTGTAAGAGACTTTAGAGGATTATCTTCAAAGAGTTTTGATGGTAGAGGTAACTATACAATCGGTATTAAGGAACAATTAATATTCCCTGAAATCAATTTTGATGAAGTTGAAAAAGTAAGAGGAATGGATATTGTAATAGTAACTACTGCTAAGAGTAATGAAGAAGCATTTGATCTATTAAATGAACTTGGAATTCCTTTTAGGAAATAAGGGAGGAAAATAATGGCAAAAAAATCAATGATTGTCAAAAATCAAAGAAAACCTAAATTTAAGGTTAGAGAATATACTCGTTGCAGTATTTGTGGAAGACCACATGCCGTTATGAGTAAGTTTGGAATTTGTCGTATTTGTTTTAGAGAATTAGCTTATAAAGGACAAATACCAGGTGTTAAAAAATCAAGTTGGTAATAACTAAAAATACCTATTAAAGAAGAAGGAGGATTTATAATGACAGATCCAATTGCAGATATGTTAACAAGAATTCGTAATGCAAACCAAATGCGTAATAAAGAAGTATCTATGCCAACTTCTAAAATGAAAGTTGAAATTGCAAAGATTCTTTGTGAAGAAGGTTTCATCGAAAGTTATACTGTAAAAGATAATATATTGACATTGACATTAAAGTATTCAACTAATAAAGAAAGAGTAATTACTGGATTAAAGAGAATTTCTAAACCAGGTTTAAGAGTATATGCTAGTTGTGAAGAATTACCACGTGTTCTTAATGGCTTAGGAATTGCTATAATTTCAACTCCAAAAGGCGTTATGACTGACAAACTTGCTCGTAAGAATAACGTTGGTGGAGAAGTAATTGCTTACATTTGGTAGGTTGTTAGTATGAGTAGAATAGGTAAAAGAGTATTAACAATTCCTGCTGGAGTAACTGTTGATGTCAATGATCATAAAGTAACTGTTAAAGGAAGTAAAGGAGAACTTAGCTTAGATGTTATTAAGACAATTGAAGTTAAGGTTGAAGGTAATACTGTAACAGTTAATAAATTAAAAGAAGATAAATTTACAAATGAAATGCACGGAACTACTAATGCTAATATCAGTAATATGATGATTGGTGTAAGTGAAGGCTTCAAGAAAGAATTAGAAATAATTGGTGTTGGTTATCGTTTTGCTGTAAGTGGTAATACTTTAACAATTCAAGCTGGTTATTCACATCCTGTAAAAATGGAAGTTCCTAAGGGAATTACTGTTAAGGCACCTAGTGCTACAGAACTTGAAGTAACTGGCGCTGATAAACAAGTAGTTGGTGAATTTGCTGCTAATATCCGTAAAGTAAGACAACCTGAACCTTATAAAGGAAAAGGTATCCGTTATAAAGGTGAACATGTTCGTCATAAAGAAGGAAAGAAAGCATCTAAATAATAGAGGAGTGAGATTCTTATGATAAAGAAAGTTTCAAGAAATGAAATGCGTTTACAAAGACATGAACGTATTAGAAAAGATTTATCAGGAACTGCTGATAGACCTAGACTTAATGTTTTTAGATCTAATGCTAATATTACAGCTCAAATCATCGATGATGTAAAAGGGGTAACTTTAGTAAGTGCATCTACATTAGAAAAAGAATTAAAGATTGCTAATGGTGGAAATATTGAAGCTGCTAAGGTTATTGGAGCTGAAATAGCTAAAAGAGCTAAGAAAGCTAAAATTAAAGAAGTTGTATTCGACAGAGGCGGATACTTATATCACGGACGTGTTAAAGCATTAGCAGAAGCTGCTCGTGAAAATGGATTAGAATTCTAATAAGGAGGAAAACTTATGACTGAAGAAATTAAAAAGCCACAAGAAGAAACTAAAGTTGAGAAAACACGTGAACCTAGAAAAAATGATAACAAGAAAAACTTTTCTCGTCGTCCTAAGAAGACTTTTGACAAACCAAAATCTGATTTAGAAGACAAAGTTATCGCTATTAATCGTGTAACTAAAGTTGTTAAAGGTGGTCGTCAATTTCGTTTTGCTGCTACTGTAGTAGTAGGTAATAGAAAAGGTAAAGTTGGTATTGGCTTAGGAAAAGCTAAGGAAATGCCAGATGCAGTAAAGAAAGCAACACAAGCTGCAAGTAAAAATTTAATAAATGTTGAATTAATTGATAATCGTACAATTTCTCATGAAATTACTGTTAAAGAAGGCGCTGTTAGAGTTATGTTAAAGCCAGCTAAAGAAGGTACTGGAGTTAAAGCAGGAGGCCCTGTTAGAGATGTATTAGAGTTAGCTGGAGTTAAAGATGTTTTATCTAAGAGCTTAGGATCTAGTACAAAGGTTAATATGGCTCGTGCAACTCTTAATGCTTTAAAACTTCAAAAGTCACCTGCACATGTTGCTGAACTTAGAGGTAAGACAGTAGAGGAGATTATAGGATAATGAAATTAAACGAATTAACTAATGCTGAAAAAACTAACCGTAAACGTATTGGTCGTGGACCTGGATCAGGAACTGGTAAGACAGCTGGTAAAGGTCATAAAGGACAAAATGCTCGTAGCGGTGGTGGAGTAAGACCAGGATTTGAAGGTGGACAATTACCACTATACAGAAGATTATCAAAAAGAGGGTTCAATAATTATAATTTTGCTACAGTATATGCTGTTATCAATGTATCTGATTTAGAAAGATTCGATGAAGGTACAGTTGTTGATACAGATTTACTAAAGAGTGTTGGACTTGTTAATAAAGAATTAGATGGGGTTAAAGTATTAGGTAACGGTGAGTTAACTAAAAAATTAACTGTTAAAGCTAACAAATTCTCAAGTGTTGCAAAAGAAAAAATAGAAAATGTTGGTGGAACTACTGAGGTGATTTAACATGTTTAAAACACTAAAGTTATTATTTAATAGTAAAAATAAAGATATAAGAAAAAGAGTATTATTTACATTAGCATGTTTATTTATATTTATAATTGGTAAAACAATTCCAGTTCCTGGAACACAAGGGGCAATATCAAACCTTTCATTATGGGAACTATATGATGCTATATCAGGTGGCGCTTTGGCTAACTTCTCAATATTTAGTCTTGGTGTAATGCCTTATATTTCTGCATCAATTATAACTGGTATTTTGCAAATGGATATTATTCCATACTTTTCTGAGTTAAAAGAAGAAGGAGCTGTAGGTAGACAAAAGATTAATCAAATTAATCGTTATCTTGGATTAGGAATAGCATTTTTACAAGGATTTGCGATGGCCTTTGCTTTTGTTCCAAAAGGAACAACGATAGATTTTCTACGTATTGCAATTATCTTAACAGCTGGTACAGCCTTCCTACTTTGGATGGGCGATCAGATGACTCAAAAGGGTATTGGTAATGGTATTTCAATATTGATAATGGCTGGTATTATTTCAAGTATTCCTAATATGTTTATTGAAACATTCCAAGCTTTTATCACAAATGCTGATACAAGTTTATTCTTAGGAATTGTTAAATTTAGTATCTTTGTCTTAGTTTATTTAGCAATTATTGTGGGTATCGTTTATGTTGAAAAATCTGAACGTCGTATTCCAATTCAATATGCTAATCAAACATTATCAGCATATGGTGCAAGACAAAACTATATTCCATTTAAATTAAATAGTGCTAGTGTTATGCCAGTAATCTTTGGTTCAGTAATATTTACAATTCCATCATTTATTGCAGGACTTATGGATAGTGAATCCAAGTTTGCAGTATTTGTATCTAAATATGTAAATTATACGACACCAGTAGGATTTGCGGCATATATGATTGTAATAATTTTATTCTGTTTCTTCTACACATTCTTACAAATAAATCCAGAGGAATTATCTAAAAACTTGAATCGTCAAGGGGGATATATTCCAGGGGTAAGACCAGGTAAAGAGACAAAAGAATATATAAGTACGGTAATTGGTAGAATTACGTTACTTGGAGCTCTTTCAATCGCTATAATTGCTGGTATTCCAATTATATTTAGTAGTTTTATTAATACTGGACTTCCAACTAGTGTATCTATTGGAGGAACAGGAATGCTAATTGTTATTGGTGTTGCCTTAGAAACTTATAATGAACTTGAAAGTAGCTTGTTAAATAGAAATTATAATAATATAAAAAGGGGCGGAAATTAGAATGAGGAATATTATATTAATAGCTCCGCAAGCAGCGGGAAAAGGAACTCAATCAGCACTTATTGAGGAAGCGTATGGAATACCACATATTTCAACAGGTGACTTATTAAGGGCTGCTAGGAACAAAAGAACGAAAACAGGAAGAACAATTATTAAGTGCCAAGATGAAGGATTGTTGGTACCACAAGAAATTGTTAATAAAGTTTTAGAAAAAAGATTAATGGAAGATGATTGCAAAGAAGGGTTTATCCTAGATGGATACCCTAGAAATTTAATGCAAGCAAATTATTTAGATGAATTTTTAAAAAAGATTAATCATGAGGCTAACTATGTAATTTTTCTTAATGTTTCAAAGGAAGAAGTATTAAAGAGAATTACGGGAAGACAAATGTGTGTTGAATGTGGAGCTAACTATAATATTAACTACACTGAGCAAAAGCCTAAAAAAGAAGGCGTTTGTGATAAGTGTGGTGGAGAATTAATTCAAAGAAGCGACGATACTGAAGAAAGCATTTTCAACAGATTAAATATTTTCTATAATGATACATTACCTTTATTAGATATTTATAGAGAAAGAAATATTTTATATGAAGTAAATGGTATTGGAAGTGTCGAAGATGTTTTTAAAGATATTAAAAATGTCTTAGGAGATAAATAACTTGATAACTATAAAGAGTGAACGTGAAATTGAATTATTAAAACGTGCTGGTAATATTGTCTATAAAACACATCAATATTTAAAAGACTATGTAAAACCAGGAATAACTACCAAAGAATTAGATAAGTTAGCTTATGACTTTATCATAAGCGAGGGGGCAACACCATCATTTCTTAATTATGATGGGTTCCCTGGAACTATCTGTATTTCAGTTAATGATGAAGTTGTTCATGGTATTCCTGGAAACAGGAAACTACAGAATGGTGATATTGTAAAATTAGATATTGGTGCTTGTTGGAAGGGTTATCATGGAGATTCTGCTTGGTCATATGCTTGCGGTGAAGTAACGGATGACATTAAGTATTTAATGGAGCATACGGAGAAAGCATTATTTAAGGGGCTAGAGCAAGTTAAACCAGGTAATCATATTGGCGACATTGGGGCAGCTATTGAAGCATATGCTACAGAACATAAATTAGGTGTCGTTAAGGAATTAGTTGGTCATGGCATCGGTACTGATGTTCATGAAGCACCAGATGTGCCTAACTATGGTAAAGCAGGTACTGGACCTATTCTTAAGGAAGGAATGTGTATTGCAATAGAGCCAATGTTAAATTTAGGTACAGAAAAAATATACATTTTAGATGATGATTGGACAATTATAACACGTGATGGTAAGCCATCAGCCCATTATGAACATAGTGTGGTTGTAACTAAAGATGGTTATCATATATTGACAGGAGATGATAATTTTGAGTAAGAACAATATTATTGAAGCCCAAGGTAAGGTAGTTGATCTTATTAAGGGAGGCTTCTTTAAAGTTGAACTTGAAGGCGGACACATAGTAGAAGCCCATGTTTCTGGTAAAATGCGCGTAAACAATATACGTATTCTACCAGGCGATACTGTTGTTGTAGAATTATCACCATATGATTTAACACATGGGCGTATCGTTTACAATAAAAAGTAAAAAAGATTTAGGAGGAATTAATAATGAAAGTTAGAGCTTCAGTTAAACCTATATGTGAAAAATGCAAAGTAATTAAACGTAAAGGAAAAGTTATGGTTATTTGTGAAAATCCAAAACACAAACAAAAACAAGGTTAATTTTAGGAGGAAATATTAATGGCAAGAATTAAAGGTATTGATATACCAAATGACAAAAGAATTGAAATTTCGCTAACTTATATCTATGGTATAGGTAGAAAATTATCAAAACAAATTTTGACAGCTGCAAAAGTTGATTTAGACAAGAAAGCTGCAGACTTAACTGAGGAAGAACTTGCTAGCATTAGAAAAGAAATTGATAAGCATACAGTTGAAGGTGACTTACGTCGTGAAGTAAGTATGAACATTAAGACTAAGATGGAAATCAATTCTTATCAAGGAACTAGACATAAAAAAGGTCTTCCAGTTAGAGGACAAAGAACTAATAGAAATGCTAGAACTCGTAAGGGTAGAGGAAAAGTCGTAGCAAATAAGAAGAAAGTATAGACTTAAAAGGAGGATATTTATATGGGAAAAACATATAACGCTAGAAAACGTAAGGTTAAAAAGAATGTTCCTCATGGAGCAGTACATATTCATACAACTTTCAATAATACAGTAATTACAGTTACTGACGAAGCAGGCAATACTGTTAGTTGGGCTTCAGCTGGAACTATGGGTATTAAAGGTAGTAAAAAATCAACTCCATTTGCTGCAGGTATGGCTGCTGAAAAAGCTGCTAAAGCTGCCGTTGATGCTGGTATGAAAACAGTTGATGTATTTGTAAAGGGATTAGGTGCTGGAAGAGAATCAGCTATTCGTTCTTTGGGAACTGCTGGTTTAGAGGTTAAAACAATTACTGATGTAACACCAATTCCACATAACGGTTGTCGTCCACCAAAAAAACGTCGTGGATAAAAGAAAGGGAGTGTCGATATGTTAAAATTTGAAAAACCTGAATATAAAGTAAAAGAATATATAAGAGATAATTTTTACGGTAAGTTTGAAATTGAACCACTTGAAAGAGGATTTGGAACAACTCTTGGTAATGCATTAAGAAGAGTTATGTTATCAAGTCTTCCTGGAGATGCTATCACAAGTATCAAAATTGATGGTGTAGCACATGAATTCCAGAAAATGGATGGGGTTATTGAAGACGTAACCGCAATTGTATTAAATGTTAAAAGTTTAGTTATTAAAAATCATAGTGATGATTATAGTAAAGTTTTAAGACTTACTAAGACTGGCCCAGGAGTAGTTACAGCAGCTGATATTGAGCGTGATGCTGATATCGAAATATTTAACCCAGATTTAGTTATTTGTAACTTAGCTGAAGGTGGAAGTATCAATATGGAATTAACTATTGGTACTGGTCGTGGCTATGTAAGAGCTGAAGAAAATAAACGTTTATTTGATAAGAATAAGATGAACGTTATTGCAGTTGATTCTTCATATTCTCCAATTGAGAGAATTAATTATGAAGTTGAACCTGCTAGAGTTGGTCAAAACGATCATTATGATAAATTAATTTTAGAGGTTTGGACTAATGGTTCAATTACTCCTGAAGAGTCAATTGCTTTAGGAAGTAGAATTTTAATAGAACATTTTAATGTTTTAACTGCCTTAAATGAAATTGCTGATGAAACTGGTCTTATGATTGCTAAGGTAGAAGATCCTAATGTTAAAGTATTAGAAACATCTATCGATGATCTTGATTTATCAGTAAGAGCTTATAACTGTCTAAAACGTGCGGGCATTGCTTCACTAAAAGATTTAGTTAATAAGAGCGAAAATGAAATGATGAAAATTAGAAACTTAGGTAAGAAATCTTTAAAAGAAGTTATGGACAAAGTTAAAGAAATGGGCCTAAGCTTTAAAAACGAAGACTAGTAAAGGAGGAAAACTATTATGGCATACAGAAAATTAGGAAGAGACAATAAACATAGAAGAAGTATGTTAGCTACCATGACAAAACAATTAATTGAAAACGAAAGAATTATTACTACTGAAACTCGTGCTAAAGAAGTTAGAAAATGTTTTGATAAAATGGTAACATACGGAAAAAATGGTTCACTTGTATCTCGTAGATTAGCCTTAGCTTTCTTACATAATGATGAAGCAGCAGTTTCAAAAGTATTTAATGAACTTGCAAATCGTTATAAGGAAAGAAACGGTGGCTATACTAGAATCGTTAAAATGAGTGAAAGAAAAGGAGATAACGCACTTAAAGTTATCTTGGAATTAGTATAATTAAGGACAACATTTATTGTTGTTCTTTTTTTGTTAACTAATAGTTAATATAGGAGGTTATGGATGAATTATTATGAACAAATAAAAGGATTATTAATAAGTAATGAAATATATAAGAAAGTAAAAGAATATAGTAAAAATAAAAGTGATATTGAAACATATTATAATGTTGGAAAACTAATTATTGAGGCACAGGGAGGAGAGATAAGAGCAAAATATGGTGATAATTTACTAAAAGAATATTCAAAAAAATTAGTATTAGAATTAAATGATAAAAAATATAGCTATAGGAATCTTATGAATATGAGAAAATTTTATTTAATTTTTAGCAATAAAAAAGTGAACGCAATGCGTTCACAATTGAGTTGGTCACATTATCGTGAATTATTATCTATTAAAGATGTGAATGAAATATTATATTATATAAATTTAACTATTAATTATAATCTTAGTTATAGAGAATTAGGTAGAAGAATTAAAAATAATGAATATATAAGATTACCAGTGGATACGAAAATGGAATTGATAAAAAATGAAGAAACAAGGATAGTAGATTTTGTTAAAAATCCAATTCAAATTAGAAATAGTAATAATAAAGTAATAATAACTGAAAAAATATTACAAAAGTTGATACTTGAAGATATACCGGCATTTTTAAAAGAATTAGGTACTGGATTTACATTTATAGATAATGAATTTAAAATTAAATTGGGTGATAAATACAATTATATTGATTTACTTTTATATAATATTAAATATAAGTGTTATGTAGTAGTTGAATTAAAAGTTACTGAACTTAAGAAAGAACATACTGGTCAAATAATGACGTATATGAATTATATTGATAAGAATATTAAAACTATTGAGGAAAATAAAACTGTAGGAATTATTATCTGTAGACGTGATAATAGATATGTAATTGAATATTGCTCTGATAGTAGAATAATTGCAAGAGTTTATGAACTGGTATAAACTATTTTTATTGCATCTGATTGTTTTACATACACTTGAAAAAAATGTCCTTTTATGGTATCATTATGTTATAAATAATGATAATATGGAGTTTTAGATTTAGAACGTAAAGGAGGCTAAGATTATGAATAATATGAGTAATAAAAGAATCTTATTTTATTCGATTTTAGCCTTATTTTTATTGGGCTTATTAATAAGCGGCGGAACATATGCCTATTTTAGTTGGGTAGGAGATACTAATAAGAGTATTACCTTTAATACATCAAAAGAATTACAAGAGTATATTGTTTATGATGAGGGAGAATCACAATTTGTTGGTGATTTTCAAGTAAGTAGTACTTTTAATCAAGGAATGCATTCAACAATTACGGTAAATAAAAAGAGTGAGGCTGCTAATGTTGATTTAGTTGCAAGTATCAATATGGATATTAATGCAATTGGTAATAATATGAAAATAAGTAGTGCCTTAAAATGGGTAGTTACTGAAGGCACTAGTAATAACGTTGGTGATGTTTTAGCAAGTGGTAACTTTATTGGAACAAATAATAGTGATACGATAACTTTAATTACGGGACTTGAAGTGACGACGACAGCAACTAGTTATACAATATGGATATGGTTAGATGCCAGTGAAAATCCTAGTGATCTATTATCTGGAGAAACTTTAGATACGACTGTATGGACACAGATTGATCAAACTGAAGGTGTTGATGAACATTATGAAATAACTAGAATTAATGCTAGTTATCAAAATATAAGTGCGACAGTTGTAAGTAATAAGGCTAAGATTACTAATTATGCAGTTACTACAACAAATGAAACACCATCAAGTTGGCAGAATTTATCTTCTGCTGAAAGAAGTAATGTTTATAATTTAAATTATGCTGTTTCAACTACGGGAACATATTATGTATGGTTTAAAAATGAAGATAATAAAACTATATCTAGGAGTATATTGGTAGATTCTACTGATACAACTTCTCCAAGTTGTAGTTGGGGTAGTTTCGGACAGTCTAGAATATCTATGGGAACGACTACGACAATTAAATTAACATGTACTGATACTGGCTCTTCAATCAGCAGTAGTAATTTAAAGAGTACCGCTTTTTCTCAAAGTAATAATAACAATGTTTTAACAATTAGTAATATCACTAAAGCAGCTATTAGTAATGGTTATGAATATACTTTAACATTAACACCAAATAGTGTATATGGTTCAACATATATAACATTAAATGCTAATGCTATTTCAGATAGTGCAGGTAATACTAATAGTAGTATAACAACAGCAAGTGAAATTGAAGTTATTGAATTAATTAATATCCAAGAAGCAAATATATCTTTAAGTAATAATAATTACTATTATGATGGTTCTCCAAAAAGACCTAGTGTTTATGCTACTAAAGATAATGTTACTTTACAAAAAGATAGAGATTTTGAAGTTACATATTCAAATAATACTAATATAGGTACTGCAACAGTAACAATTAATGGTATAGGTACATATACGGGAACAGTTACTAAAACATTTACTATAACTGATTTGGAATATAAATTAAAATTAAATAATAGTGGAGGAACTAATAGTCGTAAAGAAGTATATGTAAAAGCTCCATCAGGAGTCTATTTAGATACTGATTATAATACTAAAATGACTTCATCAAGTAATAATATAACTATACCAACTTATGAAGGACAAACTTTTATTGGTTACTATGATGGTAATACGCAAGTAATTAATAGTGAAGGTTATATTGTTAGTGACTTTAATACATTTAGATATAATGCTGACAAAACAATATATGCAAAGTATACGACAAATTGTTTAAAAGTTACATTAAATGCTAATGGTGGAACAATTAGTGGTAATAATATCTTTTATGTAAAATTTAATGAAGATAAAGAATACTCAGATAATGCATGTACAATAGAAACAACTATACCATTAGCAACAAAACCATACCGTGATTTTTATGGCTATTATACAAGTACAGGTGGTGACAAGAAAGTTATTAATAGTGATGGAACAAAAATTGCTATTTTGACTGATATTCTTAATAATGGTAATTGGGTAATAATAACTGATACGACATTATATGCAAGATATGATGAAACAATTAATACATTAGAGGCTCAAAGCGGTTCCCCTAGTGCTACGACAAATTTCTTATCAACAACAATTAAGAGAAACCAAATAGAGAGTATAGTTATTAGTGATTCAATAAGTGGTCATAGTGTAAATGATCAAAATACCTGGGATGTAGGAGCAATAAAAGATGGTACAATACTTGCTTGGGCAACCGATACCGATAACAATAGTAAATATGAAATAACAATTGGTCAAAATGGTGGTGTACTAGCTAATAGTAATTCAAGTTATCTATTTGCATATATGACTAATTTAACAAATATAGATTTAAGCAATTTTGATACATCTAACGTAACTAATATGTCATATATGTTTGGTCGCTGTAGTAGCTTAACTAGCTTGAATTTAACTAGTTTTGATACATCAAATGTAACAAATATGACAAATATGTTTTCTTATTGTCAGCAATTGACAAGTTTGGATTTAAGTAATTTTGATACATCAAATGTAACTAATATGCAAGAAATGTTCTCTAATTGTCAACAATTAACAAGTTTAGATTTAAGTAGTTTTGATACATCAGAAGTAACAGATATGTCATCCATGTTTTCTTATTGTCAACAATTAACAAGTTTAGATTTAAGTAGTTTTGATACAACTAAGGTTATAGATATGGCATCTATGCTTAGTTCCTGCGGAAAATTAGTAACAATATACGTATCTAATTTGTGGAGCACATCTAGCGTAATAGAAGATCAAAATATGTTCAATGCTAGTAATTATTTGGTAGGTGGTAATGGTACTGTATTTAATTCAAATTATGATAATAAAGTTTATGCACGAATAGATGCGACAGGTACACCTGGATATTTAACTGAGAAAACTAACATTAATATGGTTGATGTGGTTCCATATATATCGAGTGCGACAGACTATTTTTTGTCAACAACAATACAAAGAGGTCAAATAGAAAATATTAGTTTTACTGATTCAATCATTGGTCATAGTGCAAGCGATCAAGATACATGGGATGTAGGCTTAATAAAAGATGGTACAATACTGGCCTGGGCAACTGATGCTAATAATAATGGCAAATATGAAATAACAATTGGACAAACTGGTGGTGTATTGGCAAATAATAATTCTGAATATTTATTTTCATATATGTCTAATTTAACAAGTATAGATTTAAATAATCTAGATACTTCTGAAGTAACAAATATGCAAAAGATGTTTTATTATGGCTGTAGTAATTTAACAAGCATAGACTTAAGTAATTTTGATACATCAAAAGTAACAAATATGTCCTATATGCTTTCTACGTGCTCCAGTTTAACAAGCATAGACTTAAGTAATTTTGATACATCAAATGTAACAGATATGCAATATATGTTTTCATCTGCCACTAAACTGGCAACGATATATGTATCAAATCTGTGGGATGTTTCTAATGTAATATCAAGTGTAAGTATGTTTGGTGGCTTAAATGCCTTGGTTGGAGGTAATGGCACTATATATGATTCGACAAATACTGATAAAACATATGCAAGAATAGATGCAGCGACTGCTCCTGGATATTTAACTTTAATATCTAACGTTAATACTTTAGAAGTTGTCCCTTCAGCAAGTGCTACTAGTAATTTCTTATCGACGACAATTCAAAGAGGTCAAATAGAAAGTGTTAGTTTTAGTGATACGATAAGTGGTCATAGTTTGAATGATGCTAATACTTGGGATGTAGGCTTAATTAAAAACGGAACAATATTGGCTTGGGCAACAGATGCTAATAATAATTCCAAATATGAAATAACAATTGGCCAAACAGGCGGTGTATTAGCTAATAGTAATTCTGGATATTTATTTTCATATATGACTAATTTAACTGATATCGATTTAAATAATCTAGATACTTCTGAAGTAACAAACATGTCATCTATGTTTTCTAGTTGTCAGAAATTGATAAACTTGGATTTAAGTAATTTTGATACATCAAATGTTACAAATATGCAATA
>JAEEGL010286394.1_pt1 | contig 14058 bp, 9 predicted proteins | sample 9134231 | NCBI WGS metagenome assembly JAEEGL01 (sample SAMN16246548, study PRJNA631951) | gut metagenome | biome: gut microbiome; feature: rumen; material: fiber-attached | host: Bos | place: Iran: Karaj | collected 2018-10
CAGCTGAGAGTCGGCCGTGCTCATGGCGCCCGCGAGGATCGCGCTGAGCAGCAGGCCGGAGACCAGACCCAGGACCGGGCCGGAGAAGATCGTGCGGACCATCGTGATGAACACGATGCTGCCGTCGATGTCGTCGCCCATCACCTGCCGGCCCACGACGCCGACCAGCACCGAGAAGCCGAGGATCAGGAAGTTCCAGCCGATACCGATGCGGGAGGCTTTCTTCAGTTCCTTCTGGGATCTGATGGACATGAAGCGGATGATGATGTGCGGCATGCCGAAGTATCCGAGACCCCAGCCCAGGCCGGAGATCACGTCCTGCGCGTTGGTGAAGAGCGTGAAATAACCCGCGGGGACGGCGGAGGCGTTATTTCCGCCGAGAGTCAGCGAGGCCACAATGGGCACCACCAGCAGCGCGCCGAGCATCAGCATCCCCTGGAAGAAGTCGGTCCAGCACACGGCGTTGAAACCGCCGAGGAAAGTGTAGCCTATGATGATGATCGCCGCGAAATACATGGCCGGGCGCGGATCCACTCCGAGCACCGTGTGGAACAGCGTGCCGCAGGCCTTGATGCTGCTGGCCGCGTAGACGGTATAGGCCACCAGGAAAATCACCGCGCTGATCACCTGCAGACTGCGGTTTTTGGACAGGAAGCGGTTGGTCAGGTACTGAGGGATGGTGATCGAATCGCCGCAGACCACCGAGAACGAGCGCAGCCGGGGAGCCACGAGGATCCAGCTGAGCGCGTAGCCGATGAACAGGCCGATGGCGATCCATGTTTTGCCCAGGCCCGCCGCGTAGACGGAGGCGGGCAGACCCATCAGCACCCAGGCACTCATGTCCGAGGCGCCGGCAGACAGGCCCGAGACCCAGGCGCCCATCTGACGGCCGCCGAGGAAGTAGTCCTTTTCGCCCGTGCTCTTGCTTTTTGTGAAGAAATAGATGCCGATGCCCAGCATCAGCAGAATGTACAGCACGAACATGATCAGTTCCGAAATATTCATTTTTCCTCCCCCTTGACATATGACACATTACAAAATATAATGTGTAACATTAAAAATCATAATTAATATGGCCGTATCTTACAGCATGTTTTCCAAAAATGCAAGAGGTTTTTTGTATGGAAACGAAAAAACTGGAAGTGTTCGAGAAAATTGTGGAGCTCTCATCTCTGACAAAAGCGGCGGAGGAACTGGGGCTGACACAGTCGGGCGTGAGCCATATCCTGGCCGGACTTGAGGAGGAGCTGGGCTTTCCCCTGCTGCGCCGAAGCAGGGTGGGAACGCGGCTGACGCCCGAGGGAGAGAGGCTGATGCCGTTTATCCGGGAGACGGTGCGCGCGCAGGAACGCCTGGACCAGACCGCCGCGGATCTCCGCGGCCTGGCCGCGGGGACGGTGCGCGTGGCCACCTTTACCAGCGTGGCGGTGCACTGGCTGCCGGGAATGATGCAGGAGTTCCAGGCGCTGTATCCCAAAGTGGATTTCCGGCTTTTCAACGGCGACTATCACGACGTGGACCGATGGCTTACCGACGGAAGCGCGGACGTGGGCTTCGTCACGCTGCCCACGTCGCTCAAATGCGAGTGCGTGCCGCTGAAGGAGGACCGGCTGCTGGCGGTGCTGCCAAAGGGCCACCCTCTGGCCGCGGAAGAGATCTGCCGGGTGCGGGATGTGGCGCGCGAGCCGTTCATCAGCCTGCTGGAGACCTCGGACGACGACGCCCGGCGCGCGCTGGAGGCGGCGGAGGTGAAGCCCAACGTGCGCTTCACCACAAAGGACGACTACGCCATCATCGCCATGGTGGAGCAGGGGCTCGGCGTGAGCATCATGCCGGAGCTTTTGCTGCAGGGCCACCGCAACGGCATAGCGGCCCGCCCGCTGGACCCTCCGGCCAGCCGGATGCTGGCTCTGGCGGTGCCTGCCGGTGACCGGGCCGGACCCGCGACCCGCCGCTTTGCCGAGTTCGTGAGAGAATGGGTGGAGAAAAACGCGCGTTCGGGGGAGGCGGAGGACAGATAAAGCTCTCTTCCGATTCCGTCTTGAGTTGTCGGCGGGAATACACTATAATACCTAATACGAATCGGCTGCTTTCGCAGCCTTCATCCGACCCGGGAGGACAAGACCGTGTTTACATCACCTCTTGATTATCTCAGACAGACGCTGGCGGCGCACAGGGACAAAACCGTTTATTCCGACGGGGAACGCTCCCTGACCTTCGCGCAGGTCGCGGACCTGGCTCTGGCGGCGGCAAGCTTTTTGGTCGGGCACACGAAGCCCCGCACCGGAGTCGTTGTGATGTCCGGACGCCACGTGCTGACCCCGGTGGCTTTTCTGGGAACGGCGATGGCCGGATGTTTTTATATTCCGATGGACGCCTCTCTGCCCGTGAGCCGGCTCAACAGTATCCTGTCGGTGGCGCGCCCGGAGCACATGATCGCGGACCGCGCCAACCTGGAGGCGGCGCGGGCGCTGGATTTCCACGGACAGATATACGTGCTGGAGGAGCTGCTGGAGACGCCGAGGCGTCCGGACGCGGTTCGCCGCGCCACGGAGCATCTGAACGAGGATATCCCGCTCTATACGATCTTCACCTCGGGCTCCTCCGGAACGCCCAAGGGAGTGGTCACTTCCCATCGGGCGCTGATGAACTACATCGACGCCGTGGCAAAGGTGCTGCGCCTGACGGAAGAGGATGTGCTGGGCAATCAGTCGCCTCTGGACTATATCGCCGCGGTCCGGGACATCTATCTTCCGCTGAAGACCGGGGCGTCAACGGTGATCCTGCCGAAGAATCAGTTCGCCATGCCCGTGGACCTGTTCCGGACGCTCAACGAGGAGAAGGTGACCGTGCTCTGCTGGAGCGTGTCGGGGCTGGAACTGCCCGCGCGGCTGCGCGCCTTCGATTACGCGCGGCCGGAGCATCTGAAAACGGTGCTGTTTTCCGGCTCGGTCATGCCGTGCAAGTATCTGCGCGTCTGGCAGGACGCCCTGCCCGGCGTGAGGTTCATCAACCAGTACGGGCCCACGGAGACGACGGCGTCGTGCACCTATTACGAGGTGGAGGGGCCCGTGGAGGAGACGGACGTGCTTCCCATCGGTGTGCCCTACGACAATTACTCCGTATTCCTGCTCTCCCCGGAGGGGAAGGCCGTCCCCGACGGGGAGCTCGGAGAGATATGCGTGTCCGGACCCGGCCTGGCGCTGGGCTACTACGGGGACCCGGAGCGCACGGCTCTCTCCTTTATGCAGAATCCGCTCAACGACCGGTACCTCGAACGGATCTACAGGACCGGGGATATCGGAAGAGTGCGTGAGGACGGACTGCTGGAATTCCACGGCCGCAACGACCGGCAGATCAAGCATCAGGGCCACCGGGTCGAGCTGGGGGAGATCGAGGTCACGGCCATGAGCCTGCCGGGCGTGGCAGAGTGCTGCGCGATATACAAAAACGAGAAGATCTCCCTGGTCTATGCCGGAGAGGCGAAGGAAAAGGAGATACAGCTCGCCTTTCGCGAGCGGCTGCCGCTGTTCATGATGCCGCGCAAAGTCGTGCGCGTGGATGCCCTTCCCCGGCTTCCCAACGGGAAGACCGATATGCAGACGATCAATTCACTGTTATAAATAAAAGGAGACCGAAAACATGGAAGAACTGATGGAGATCCTTGAGAATCTGCGGCCCGACGTGGACTTTGAAAACGAGACCGCTCTCGTGACAGATGAGATCCTCCAATCCTTTGACATCGTATCCCTTGTCGGCGAGATCGACAGCGTGTTCGACGTGGAGATCACTCCGGTGGACCTGATCCCGGAAAACTTCAATTCCGCCGGCGCGATCTGGGATCTGATCCGGCGGAAGCTGGACGAGTGAGATGGATCTCGGATCGATAGCCGGCGCGGTATCGACCCCGGCCTACTGCTTCGACGGCGCCGCCTTCGCTGAGCGTGCGCGGCTGGTCCGCGGCGCCTTCGGGCCCGGCGTCGGCCTGTGCTTTTCCGTAAAGGCCAATCCGTTCCTTCTGAGTATGCTCCCCGGCGAGTTTGACCGGATCGAGGTCTGCAGTCCCGGGGAGCTCAAAGTATGCGAACGCGCCGGAACGGATATGGAGAAGGTCGTATACTCCGGCGTGAACAAAGGCCCGGAGGATATAGCCCGGGCCGTATCGGACGGGGTGGGCGTTCTGACCGCGGAAAGCCCCCGGCAGTACGAGATGATTTGCGCGGAGGCTCTGCGTTCGGGCAGGAACCTTCGCGTCCTCCTCCGCCTGACGGCGGGCAGCCAGTTCGGAATGGACGCCTCGGAGGTGCGCTCGCTGATCGCGGGGCGCGCTCTTCATCCGGAGGTCCACATCGCGGGCCTGCACTATTTTTCCGGAACGCAGAAACGCAAGCTCTCCGTGATCGAGAAGGAGACCGCAATGCTCGCGGCCTTCTGCGACAGCCTCCGCGAAGAGTACGGATACCGCACGGAATGGCTGGAGTACGGTCCCGGACTGGCCGCGGACTATTTTTCCCCGGATGCCGACGGCGCCGAGGCGGAGCGGCTGAACGCCGCCGCGCCTGCGATCCGCGCTCTGAGTGAGCGATTCCCTCTCACGGTGGAGATGGGACGGTTTTTCGCGGCGCCCTGCGGGACCTATTTCACGACGGTCTGCGACGTCAAGGTCAACGAGGGCGTGTCCTACGCCATTCTGGACGGAGGCCTGCACCAGCTCAGATACGACGGGCAGCTCCAGGGCATGCAGATCCCCGTGATCACCCGCCTCGGCGCTCCGGACGGGGAAGAGCGGCTTTGGACGCTCTGCGGCAGCCTGTGCACGACGGCGGACGTGCTGGCCAGAAACGTACCGCTCAGAGGGCTTCGCGTCGGCGACACGCTGGCCTTCCATCGCGTGGGCGCCTATTCCGCCTTTGAGGGGATGGCGCTGTTCCTCAGCCGGGATCTTCCGCAGATATGGCTGCTGGACGAAAACGGGCGGCTGCGCCGGGTCAGGGACCGTATCGACGCGGACGGATTCAACGGGGAACGGAAAGAAGGTCAGCCGGCTTGAGCTATGTATCGTTGACCTTCCCGCTTTTCACGGCGGCGTCCGTTCTCGCCTACTATCTGTTTCCGCTGAAAAAGCTCCGCTGGACGGTATTGCTGGCTGCCAGCTATGTCTTCTATTTCTTCACGGGGCTCGGATTCGGATACCTGATGCTCGTGACGACGCTGACGACATGGCTGGGGGCCTTGTGGATGGACCGCATGGGAGCCGCGGCCGAGGCAGAGGTGGAGGCGCACAAAAGCGAGTGGTCCCGGGAAGAGCGGAAAGCGGTCAGAAACGAGGCCAAAAAGAAAAAAAGGCGTGTCCTGACGGCCATCCTGGTGCTGAACTTCGGCGTCCTCGCCTTTCTGAAATACTATAACCTTTTCGCGGAGCATCTGTGCCTGTGGGGATTCTCCGCTCCGACGCTGCGCCTGCTGCTCCCGCTGGGGATCTCGTTTTATACGTTTCAGGCCATGGGCTATCTGATCGATGTCTACCGGGGAAAATACCCGGCGGAACGGAATCCGGGAAAGACGGCGCTGTTCGTGTCTTTTTTCCCGCAGATCGTACAGGGGCCGATCGGAGATTACGCGCAGCTCTCTCCGCAGCTGTTTGAAGCCCGCCCCTTCGATTATGACAGAGCCCGGCGCGGACTGCAGCTGGCGGCGTGGGGATATTTCAAAAAGCTGGTGATCGCCGACCGGGCCGTCATCGTGATCGGGGCGGTGACCTCCGCCTACGCCGATTACGACGGCTCGGCGATCCTCATGGCGGCGGTCCTGTACGCGCTGCAGATCTACGCCGATTTCTCCGGAGGGATCGACATCTCCCGCGGCATCGCGCAGATCCTGGGCATAGAGCTGGCCGAAAACTTCCGGAGACCGTATTTCTCCCGGTCCATCAGCGAGTACTGGCGCCGGTGGCACATCTCCCTGGGCGCGTGGATGAGGAACTACGTGTTCTACTCGCTGACGACGTCGAAAGCGTTCCTCCGGATGGGGCGGAGCATCCGCTCGGCAAAACCGGAGCCGTCGCCGGCGCGGCTGCATACGGCCAAGGTCTTTCCGACGGCGCTGGCGTCGCTGATCGTTTTCCTGCTGGTCGGCATCTGGCACGGGGCGAACCTGAAGTATGTCGGATTCGGCCTGTGGAACGGCGGGATCATCATGCTGTCCGTGCTGCTGGCGCCGGGATATGAAAAACTGCGGTCCGCGCTGCGCGTCCGCGCGGAATCCCGGCTGTTCATCCTGTTTCAGATGGTCAGGACCTTTTTCATCGTCCTGGTCGGATACTATTTCGACATCGCGCCGAGTTTCGGCGGAGCGGTGGACATGATGCGCCGTTCGGTGACGGACCTGCATTTTAAGGAGGGGACGGAGCAGATCCTCTCGTGCGGAGTGTCTCCCAAGCAGATGGGAGCTCTTGCCTTCGGCGCGGCGGTGATGCTCGCCGTGAGCGCCGCTCAGGAACGCCGCCCCGAAGAGAGCCTGCGCCTGCGCCTGGAAAAACGCCCGGCGCTCTCCTGGCTGCTGCTGTTCCTGTGCATAGCCTGTACGATGGTCCTCGGCGTCTACGGGCCGGGCTATGATTCGGGTGCCTTTGTCTACATGCAGTTTTAACAAGGACGAAACTATGAAAAAAACCTATGCGAAAAGGACGCTGCGAGCCGTCGCGATGATCCTTGCCCTGTGGCTGGTCACGGCCTGCTTCGGCCGGGACGACCGCAATTATTTCGCGATCCGCGGTTTTTACCTGGAGCCGCGCGACTCGCTGGACGTCGTGTTTCTCGGTTCCAGCGAGGTATCCGCGGACGTATGCTCCGTATATGCCTACGGACAGACAGGTCTGACCGGATATCAGTACAGCATCGATTCCAATCTCCCCTCGCTCTATCTCCCGCAGCTTAAAGAGATCCTTTCGCGTCAGTCGCCGCAGGCGGTGGTCGTGGAGGTCAACGGCTTTCTGATCGGTTCGGAAAAGGATCTCCTGAAAGAGCCCACGCTCCGGGTGTATCTTGACGCGACCCGGCTGTCCCTCCGCAAAACGGAGACCCTTTCTCAACTGCCGCTGGAGGAGGACCGCGCCTCGTATCTCTTCCCGTTCATCAAATTCCACACGATGTGGGAGCAGACCCGCGAGTGGACAAACTATCTTGTCTCGTGGCCCATGATCCGCTTCAGGGGATACTCTCTTTTCAAAGGCTATCTAACAAAGCCTGTCCTGCTGGACGCGCCGGACCCATTCCCTCTGCCGGGGAGCGGGGAAAAACTGGACCTGTGCGGCGACCGGGTGTGGGAGTATCTGAGGGAATTCGCGGATTACTGCGCCGAGAACAGGGTCCCGGTGGTGTTCGCCCGCTTCCCGCACCACCTTTCCTCCGAAAGGGAAGTGAAAGCCTATCGCAGGTTTCTTACGGTAAAGGAGTATCTGACGGAAAGGGGATTCCCCTGTCTGGATCTGCAGGAGTGTCAGGAGGATCTCGGCATTCGCCGGGAGGACTACTACAACGAATCGCATCTGAATCTCGCCGGGCAGGAGAAGCTGACGTCCAGGCTTATGGAGACGCTCCGGTCGGACTTCGGCGTCGAACCGAGGAGCATGAGCGCGTCCGAGCGCCGGCATTGGGACAATTGTCTGGAAAACTATCGGGAGCTTCGCGAACTGTACGAGAAAAGCATCGGAGGGGACGAGAGATTCATTTATGAGGAGATCCGCCATTTCCTCCGAGTCAAAGGTTATATCTAGAGACCGAACAGCGGACAGCCGCCCGGCACCGAAGAGGTGCCGGGCGGCTGCATATTCGGGATGAACTGAGAGCGGACCCCCTCAGGTCGGATCAAGGTATTCCAGAAGCTGTTTGAGCAGGGTGTTGCCCACCTCGTAGCTGCCGATGGCGTCGAGCAGCAGCTTGGAGGCGGTTTTGTCCAGACCGTCCGTAAGCTCGGCCAGCTCATCGATGTGCTTGTCGTTGTGGGCGATTATATACTGGGCTACTGCCCGCGTCCGTGCCGTGGGCGTGATGCCGTGACGAAGGTTTTTCTCGATTTCCATATCGCGGCTCCTTTGCTTTTTCGCCATCATAACACGCCCCGCGGCGTTTGTCCATCATCCGTCGCGGCGGCGAAGGGCCTTTACGATGCCGATCACGGCGCCGTAAGCCACCCCCGCCACAGGCCATACGATCCAGGTGCGCTGCCAGCCGTTGGTGGCAAAGCTCCACGCCAGGAACCCGGCCGTCACCAGCCCCCAGTAGATCTGGCTGACATAGCCGTAGCGGCTGCTCTCGATTTTATTCTCGCGGCTGTAGTCGCCCTCCTCCAGAAGGATCTGGCAGGCGCCCCAGAGAATGGACGTATGTACCAGCAGCAGCACACCGACCGAGGCCACCGCCAGCAAAAGCGAGAGCGACGCGGCCAGGACAAAGTCCGGGGCATCGAAGCTCATGGCCACAAACAGCGGCAGTACCGAGCAGATGCACAGCAATATCCCCAAGGTCAGCTGGCGGGTATGGGTGGCGCGATAGCGCTCCTGCCGCTCCCGCACCATGCCGCTCACTCCGTAGAGGGTGTCGATGGGCTCGTTTTCCAAATACTCAAAGCGTGCCGTGCGCTGGCCGCAGACGACAAACAGGGCCACCGCCGCGCTCACAAGGGCGATGAGCGCCACGAGCCCGATCCCGCCCGCCTGGTTTTCACTCAGTGAGATATAACCGTACTCCTGCGCCGCACTGAGCAGAATCAGCGCCGCCGGAGAGAGTACGCACAGCAGTACGCCCAAAGCGATGCGCGGAGCGGTGAAGCTGCGCTCGCGAAGAAAAGCGTTGGCTTCCTCCATCGTCACCGGCCGGCCGGCGAAAGCGGGCTCCGGCGACTCCGCAGGGACGGGCAGGTCAATGTCGTCCTTTAATAAATAATCGGTGGTGACGCCGAACACCTCTGACAGGCGAAGGATCCTTCCCATGTCGGGGATCGACTGCGCGCTCTCCCACTTGGAAATGGACTGGCGGCTCACGTCCAGCTTTTCCGCCAGCTCTTCCTGGGACCATCCGTTCTTTTTGCGCAGATCCATGATCTTGTCGGCCAGGATCATTTTCATCGCTCCTTTAGCTTTTTGATGGGCCCAATGTACCCGAAAAAGCTGTTTCCGTCGAGAAAGCGCGCCTGGAAATACCGCAACCGGCGGTTGCGGCGGGCGGTTTTGCGGTTAAAACCGCGTTTCCTCCGGGTATGATCGTTCAAATCCCCGCCCCGGGTCTCTGACGGGCGGCCGGAATGAACGCGTGCGCTGTACGTTCTTTCCCTGCGGGCAAGGCGTACGCCGCCGACGGATCACAGTGATTGTATATCCGATGACTCCGGCAGGTCAAGCGTGAAAAACACGCGGCGTATATTGAAAACATGCCCGAATCGTGCTATCATCCGCGGGTAACCTGTTTTCGGGAAGCGTATTTTTATGCAGTCTGTAAGAAAAAAGATACTGACCATCGCCGGCCCGATCATTCTGGAGAACATCCTCGTTTTCTCCGCCGCTCTGGTCACCACCGCCATGGTGGGGCGGCTCTCGGCCATGGACATCTCGGCTCAGAGCATCTCCGTGCGGCTGGTGAATACGCTGATGCTGCTGTTCAAGGGCATGGGCGTTGGCGTGACGGTGTCCACGGCATATGCCCACGCCGCCGGAGACGAGGAGCGCTGCGCGCGGGTGCTGCGCAGGACTCTGCGCTTTTCCCTGCCCATCGCTTTCGTTCTCATGGGCCTCGTGCTGGCGATGCCGAGAGTGTTCATCTCGGCGTTTACCGGCGACCGGGCGGTGATCGACGCCACCGAATGGTATATGCGCGCGCTGGGTTTCGTGATCCCCGTGACCTGCGCTCATCATCTGCTGGTGGGCAGCTTCAACGGCCACGGCGACACCCGTATCCCCATGTACGCGGGCCTCGTGATCAACGCGGTGAACATTCTGCTGGGAATGGTGCTGATCTTCGGAGGCTTCGGTGTTCCCGCCATGGGCATCCGCGGCGCGGCTTACGCGTATCTGGCCGCCCACGCCGCCGGACTCGTATTCCTGGCGGCAGCCCGGAGGATCAGGCATCCGGCCGCATCCGGCGCGGGTCCCGGCGGTCCGGTCCTTCGGGAGGTGCTGACGGTCGGGATCCCCTCGGCCCTGGAGGGCCTGCTGTTCAACGCGGCGATGATCGTGCTCAGCCGCGCCCTGTCGCCCTACGGCCCCGAAAGCTTCGCCGCTTACCAGCTGGGGATCCAGGCGGAGAACATCTGCTACATGGTGGGCATGGCTTTCGTTACGACCTCCACCACGCTCTCGGCCATGGCCGTGGGGAGCCGGAACGGGCCGCTGTACACGGCGTATTTCCGGGAGCTGTTCCGGCTGGGGACGGCGGTGGCGGCGGCCTCGGCGCTGATTTTGCTGTTCCTGCCCGAGCAGCTCATGCGCATCCTCACCGACAAGCGGGAGCTCATCGCCATAGGACGGTTTTATCTCCTCGCCATGGCGCCTGCCCAGTTCCCGCAGATTTATGTCAATATCCTCAACGGATTCCTGCGCTCCTCCGGCTGGAAACGCGTCCCCATGTGCGTGATCGCCGCGGGGCTGTGGCTCGTACGGGTGCCCGTGGCCTGCCTCGCGGGGCTTGTGCTGCACGGAAGCATCCTGTGGATCTGGGCCGGCATAGCTATGGATCAGTTCACGCGCCTGGCGATCCTGCTGGTGTTCTACCGCAGGAAACGGGTGATAGAGACCACTCTCGCGTCCTTTGCCGCGGAACAAAAAATATAAAGTACGGCATCGGACGGATCTCCCGGAGATCCGTCCGATTTTCCTGTTCCGTACGCCGCCGCGGCGTTGCGCTTTTTTGCGGCGTCGGGTATGATAAAGGAAAAACAAAAGCGAAACGGAGGAGCCATTATGAGCCGATTCTATCCCGGACAGAGCGACGAGACCGTCAGTGAGCGGGAGAAAGCCTCACGCGCCGTCGCCCGCAGAGCCGCCGCCGAGGGCATGGTATTGCTGGAGAACGACGGGCTTCTGCCTCTCGCGCCCGGAGTGCGGCTGGGCCTGTACGGCCTCGGCGCGAGACACACGATCAAGGGAGGCATGGGCAGCGGCGACGTGAACAGCCGCGACACGGTCAGCGTGGACGCGGGTCTGCGTGCGGCCGGGTATGAGATCGTGAATACACGCTGGCTGGACGAGTATGACGCGGCGTACGACGACGCCCGGGAGCGGTGGATCCGCGGGATCTATGACTCCATCGGAGGCGAGAGAGACTTCATGAAGCTCTATGAGGCTCATGTGCGCCTGACCTTCAAAGAACCCGACATGCCGATCCGGGCGGAGGATCTCGAAAAAGCCGACGCCCTTGTTTACGTGATCTCTCGCACCTCGGGTGAGGCGGCGGACCGCAGGGAGGTCCCGGGGGATTACTATCTCTCGGAAAAGGAGGAGCGGGAGCTCCGGATCCTCTGCGGCAGCGGGAAGCCCGTGGCGGTGCTGCTCAATGTGGGCGGGATCATCGATCTCGGCTTCATGGACGAGCTGCCCGTGGCCGCACTGCTGCTGATCGGACAGCCCGGCTGCGAGGCCGGTAACGCCGCGGCGGACGTGCTCTCCGGCAAGGTGGACCCCTCCGGCCGCCTTACGGACACCTGGGCGCGGAGTTATTCCGATTACCCCTCAAGCGCGCGGTTTTCCCACAGGGACGGGAACCTTCTGGAGGAGTTTTACACCGACGGCATCTATGTGGGCTACCGGTATTTCGACACCTTCGGCGTCAAGCCCCGCTATCCCTTCGGTTACGGACTGTCCTATACGGAGTTTTCGCGGGAGGCCGGCCTGCCCGTGACTGACGGAACGGAGCTGAGCATTCCGTTCACCGTGCGCAATACCGGGAAAACGGCCGGGCGGGACGCGGTGCTGCTGTACGCAGCCTGCCCGAACGCGGAGCAGAAAAAGGAATATCGCCGGCTGGTCGCCTTTGCCAAAACAAAGCTTCTGGCTCCGGGCGAGTCGGAGACGCTCCGGCTGCGCTTTGACCTTTACGCTTTGGCGTCCTACCGCACGGGGCGGGCGGCGTGGATGCTGGAGAAGGGAGACTATACCCTGCTGACGGATGAAACCGAGGGGGAAAGGGCCGCGGCGGTGCTGACCCTGAGCCGCACCGTGCGCGTCTCGCAGCTGAGCAATGTGTGCCCGCTGCTGGACTCGCTGACGGAGATCGAACCCTCCGATGAGCGGATATCCGCCAACAACGAAAGGCTGAAGGCCCTGTCCGAGGGGGCCGCGCGCGTGTCCGTCGATGAGGCCGCGGCGACGGCAGAGAAGCGGTCCGAACGCCGGAGGGCGGAGATCCCGGCCGATGAAACGCTCATGGAGAGGGCCAGGGAGCTGACTGCGCGGCTGACAGAGGAGCAGAAGATCTTCCTGACGGTCGGCGCGCCGAGCTTTTACGCCACGGACAGCATCGGCGGCGCGGCCAACAACGTGCCTGGTGCCGCAGGCGAGACGGTGGCTTTTCCCGATCTCGGGATCCCGGGGATGGTCCTGGCGGACGGGCCTGCCGGCCTGCGGCTGCAGCAGCGCTACGAGATCGACCCCGCGACCGGCGAGATCTATCGGCTGGACCGATTCGAGTCGCTGGAGAACCGGTTCTTCGGCAAGCTGGCTGTCCACGAGGGCGCCGTGTCCTGCCGGCAGTACGCCACGGCGATCCCGGTGGGAACGCTGCTGGCGCAGAGCTTCGATACGGAGCTGCTGGAGGAGGTCGGCGCCGTGATCGCCTCGGAGATGAAGGAATTTCGCGTGCCGGTCTGGCTGGCGCCGGGTATGAACATCCACCGGAATCCCCTTTGCGGGCGGAACTTTGAGTATTTCTCCGAGGACCCGACGGTATCCGGCGTGACGGCGGCGGCCGTCACCCGCGGCGTGCAGGCCGAGCCGGGCTCGGGCGTGACGATCAAGCATTTCGCCTGCAACAACCAGGAGGATAACCGGATGGGCGTCACATCGAACCTGTCCGAGAGGGCGCTGCGCGAGATCTACCTCAAGGGGTTCGAGATCGCCGTGAAGACTGCCCGGCCCGTATCGATCATGACCTCCTATAACCGGATCAACAGCGTGCACGCGGCCAACAGCTTCGATCTGTGCACCGTCGTCGCCCGTGAAGAATGGGGCTTCGCCGGCTTCATCATGACGGACTGGACCACCACCAACGGCGGACACGGGTCCTCGGCCGCCAAGTGCATCCTCGCCGGGAACGACCTGGTCATGCCCGGCACGGACAACGACCGACGGGAGATCCGCGAGGCGCTGCACGGAGAGGGCCACTGCATCCTGCCGGCGGAGCGGCTGGACGAGAGTGTGACCCGGCTGGTATACGCAGCGCTCCGGAGCGCGGAAATAAGCCGGTAAAGACGGCGGGCGGTAAACGAAAAAACCCTGCAGTTATTGAAACTGCAGGGTTTTGTGTTTGGCGGAGAAGCCGGGATTTGACCTGCCCTGCGGGGCAGGCCGCCTCGGGTTGCAAGGCTCACCCGGAGCCTTGCCAAGTGCCCTCGGGTTCAAATCCCCGCGCGAGTACTTCCAAACAAAAGACCCCTGCCGTAAGGGCAGGGATCCTTTGTTTGGCGGAGAAGCCGGGATTTGAACCCGGGCGCGGCTCAACACCGCCTACTCCCTTAGCAGGGGAGCCCCTTCGGCCACTTGGGTACTTCTCCAGACCGCTTGAGCAGTATAGCATACCCTAAGCGGGATTGTCAATCTTATTCTTCCAGAACGGCGCGCACGGCGGCGAAGACGTCCTCGGCCACTTCCCCGGGGGTGCGGTCGGCGTTGACGAGGACGATGCGGTCCCGGTCCTTCAGACGCTCAAAGGCATCAAAGTACCGCCGGCGCACGGCCAGCAGAGTGTTCTCGTTCTCATAGATCTCGCGGTAAGCCCGGCCGGCTTCCATCCGGCGCAGGCAGGCTTCGTCGTCCAGGTCCAGGAACACACACAGATCCGGCCTGCGGATCTC
>JAEEGL014524637.1_pt1 | contig 14058 bp, 11 predicted proteins | sample 9134231 | NCBI WGS metagenome assembly JAEEGL01 (sample SAMN16246548, study PRJNA631951) | gut metagenome | biome: gut microbiome; feature: rumen; material: fiber-attached | host: Bos | place: Iran: Karaj | collected 2018-10
CTTTTCGCCGTTCTGCTCCTCGCCGTCTGCTTCGTCCCCTATCTCGCCCTGCCGCCGACGCATGGGGTCTACGGTTATCTCTCGGCGCACGGGCTGACGCTGGCGGCGCACCTCTCGCCGGAGCACCACTTTCTGATGTTCAACCACATCGACGTGGACGCCTCGGGCAACGAGAGCTACATGGCTTACAACCGGTTCTCGATCATTCCCTTCGCCCTGATCCGGGGGGCGGAGACACTCGGCGGCAACGACCTACTCGCGCAGATCGTCTGCGCCCGGAAGCTGATGCTGCTCTTCTGGATCGCCGCCGCCTTCTGCGCCTACCTGGCGCTCAAACGGCTGAAATTGCCGCCGCTCGCCGCGCTGATTGTCGTCCTCTTTTCCTTCGCTTCGCGCTGCTTCCAGCTGTACAACGACATGGTCTTCAACGACCTGCCCGAGCTTTTCGGCTGCATGTTGCTCTTCCACGGACTCGTGGTTCATTGGCAGGAGAACCGTCCGCGGCAGCTGCTGGTCAAGGCCCTGATCGCCATCGCCCTGGGGTGGCAGGCCTACGCGATGCTCTTCCCCGCCGTCGCGCTGCTCCAGTGGAAGAACCGACGGACGAAGGAGAATCTGCTGCTGGCCGGCGCGCCGTTGCTCCTCGGCGTCGCACTGCTGACCTTCAACCTCGCCAACGAGTGCATCGCCACCCACACGCCGCTTTCCGAAACGTCGACGGTTCAGAGCATCATCTACCGTTTCGGGCTCGCCTCCGACGACGTCTACGCGGAACGCGCCGTGGAGCTGGACAACGTTCGCTTCCTCCGCCACCAGTTTCACCTTCTCGGCCTCGTCTCCCTTCCGCCGTTGGCCGAACGATTTGTCATCGCGCTGAATTACGCGATCTTCCTCCACTTCGAAATCTGGTTGAGTTTGTTCGGCATCCACGATTGGATTTGGGGCATCATGGCGTTCGTGCTGGCTCTTTGCGTCTTCTGGCGCGGCTGGTTCCCGCGATTCCCCTCGTTCTGTCTGCTCGCATTGATGCTCTGTTGGGCCTTGCCGATGAAGTACTTCGTCTTCGCCCACGACTTCCAAGCGATGTTCTACGTCGGCGTGCCAATGATGCTCTACGGCGCGGCGTTCCGGAAGATTCCGGCGAGTTCGAAGCTCCTGCCGATTATCGCCGTGCTCGCAGCCGCGACGCTTCTGGCGGCGGAAATCCGCGCTGTCGACGAGAAGATTCCTTTGCACGCCGATTCGCGCGCCCGCTTCGTTCCGTTCCAGGCCATTGCCGACTCGCTGCGCGACGAAGACCATCCGGTGATTAGCGTCAAGGGAATCGACATGGAGCGCATCGGCGGCTGCGGAAGGGCGATCGACTTCGCCTTGCCGCACGTGCGCTACACGGTCGACGAACGCCGGGCGCAATGGAAGGTCTTCGACCATCCCCCGCGAATCGAGCGACTGCCTCGCTAGATGTTTATGCTCGAAGTCCTAAAAGCGAAAACCAATGTTAAGTGTGCGGAGCCTCTCTTCTTCGCCGTCCTGCTCCTCGTCATCTCTCTGCTCCCCTATCCCGAGCTGGCGCCGACGCAGGGTCTGCATGGCTTTCTCTCGTCGCACGGCCTGACATTGGCTGCGCACCTCTCGCCAGAGCACCACTTCCTGATGTACAACCGCATCGTGGTGGACTCCGCGGGCGTGGACCACTACGAGGCTTACAACCGTTTCTCCATCATGCCGTTCCTGTTGATTCGAGGAGCGACGGCCTTCGGCGGCGACGACCTCTTCGCGCAGGTGACGGCAGCGCGCAAGCTGATGCTGCTCTTCTGGCTCTGCGCGATGTTCTGCGCCTACCTCGCGTTCAAGCGGCTGGGACGGCGTCCGCTCATCGCGGCGACCGTCGTCTTTCTTGCCTTCTCGACGCGCTTCTTCCTTCGCTACAACGACATGGTCTTCAATGATGTCCCCGCGCTGTTCGGCTGCATGTTGCTCTTCCATGGGCTGATTCTCCATTGGCAGGAGAACCGCCCGCGGCAGCTGCTGGTCAAGGCGCTGATTGCCGTGGCGCTGGGGTGGCAGGCCTACGCGATGCTCTTCCCCGCCATCGCCCTGCTCTGGTGGAAAAACCGACGGACGAAAGAGAACCTGCTGCTGGCCGGCGCGCCGCTGCTCCTCGGCGTCGCGCTGCTGGCCTTCAACCTCGCCAACGAGTGCATCGCCACCCACACGCCGCTTCCCGAGACCTCGACCGCCAGGAGCATCGCCTACCGATTCGGTCTCGCTTCCGACGAAACATACGCGCCGCTCGCGGTGGAGCTGAAGCCAAGCTATTTCCTGCGCGAACAGGGTCACCGTCTCGGCGTCTCGATGATTCCGCCGCTAGTGGAAGAGGTGTTCTCCGCGCTGAACTACGGCGTTTTCCTGCGATTCGGAGTCTGGCTGAGTCCATTCGGTCCTCATGACTGGATTTGGGGAGCCATTGCGTTGGTTTTGGCGCTCTGCGCCCTCTGGCGCGGCTGGGTTCCGCGTTTCCCGGCCTCCTGCCTTCTCGCCTTGGCGTTCTGCTGGACCTTCCCGATGAAGCACTTCACCTTCCAACACGACTTCCAGGCGATTTTCCTCGTCGGAATCCCCTTGGTCCTCTTCGACGCCTTGCTGAGCCGAATTCCGGAAAAGTCCCGAATCCTCCCTCTGCTCGCCGTTGCCGCCGCGGCGACCCTCCTGTTCGCGGAAATCAATCTCTGCGAATCGAAGGCGCGCGAACAGACGAATGCGCACGAGCGACTGGTCGCCCTTCAGGGCATCGCCGACGCGCTGCAGGCCGAAAACCGCCCGATAATCTACGTGGAGAAAAACGCCATTGAGATAATCGGCGGCGCAGGGCAGACGCTCGGCTTCGCCCTGCCGAACGCGCGTTTCACGCACAACGAGCGCGTGGCGCAATGGCGGCTGCTCGACAATCCCCTGCGCATTGAGCGGATTGGCACGCCGGACCCGCGATAAGGTAGATTTGGGGAAGGAATGTTCGACCTGATTTCCATCGTCGTCACCGGGCGCAACGACGCCGATTCGCTGCGGGACCTGCTCCGCCGGCTGAAGCGGCTCGCCGTCACGCACGAGACGCTCTATTTCGACCTCGGCTCCGACGATGGCAGCCTCCAGGCGGCGCTGGAGGGGGCCGACCGCGTCTATCGCGTGGAAGACGTCTCGGGGAGCCGGAGCGCCGGGCGCTGGGCGGGCGCGAAACTGGCCGAATTCGACTGGCTGCTCTTCCTCGACGCCGACATGCAGATCCAGGACGAGTTCATCGACTTTCTGAACAACCGCACCTACATGCGCCCCGTCCAGGGGGTCAAGGCGTTCGTCGGCTCCTACCACCTGGTCGAAAACGGCGTGCGCTCCTCCCGGAACCTCCTCCCGAACGTGGCGGGCAGCCGCCGCGCCCGGTTCGGAGGCGCCCTGCTGGTGCAGACCGAGGCGCTGATGGCCGCCGACAACTGGAACCCCGCCCTCTGGGGCCCCTACGGGCACGCCGACCTCGCCTTCCGCCTGGCCCACGCGGGCTGCGGCGTCGAGGCGCTGCCGATCCCGATGGTGACCAAGCCCGGCTCCGAGCGACGTCTCTCGCGTCTGCGAGCCGGACTTCTCCCGCTGAACCGCTCGTGGCTGGGCGTCGGCCAGCTGGTCGTCTCGCAGATCCGCCACCACGCGTTCCTCTCGTTCCTCCTCAGGCATCCCTGGCCGCTCCTCCTCTGGGCCGCGCTGCTGGCCTTCTTCCTCAACGGATGGCCGCGCGCCTGGCAGGCCTTCGCGCTGATGCTGCTCTATCTCGTCGTCCGCCGCGGCCCGAAGGAGGCGATCGGCCTCCTCACGGAACCGCTCCGCGTCCCCTTCGGCATGCTCGCCTACCGCAGCCGGACGCCCAAGATCGAACGGGTGGAGTGAGATGGAGGCTCCGCGGCTTCGCAGCATTTTGGATAGGGCGAAATCGCGGACTTGTTTCCAACTGGAAACACAAATCGCCTCAAAATTTGGGAATTTTTATGCAGAAAAGCGTAATGAAAGCGTTTTGAGAGAAAAAAATCCTTGCACACCCGTAAATTCGGTTTACATTTGAGAGAGTGGTAACCCCATGTGCGTCACCCCGACGCACAACAACACAAAGGAGAAGAAACATGAAGCAGAAAGGCTTTACCCTCATCGAACTGATGGTCGTCGTCGTCATTCTGGGCATCTTGGCCGGTATCGCCGTCCCGAAGATGTTCGGTCTGTCCGACAAGTCCAAGGTCTCTGAAGCGCCCCAGGTGCTGAAGACCTACGAAACCCTGCAGCAGGCCTACATCGCCGAAAAGTCCCAGATCGGCACGATGACCTCGATCACCTTCGTCAAGCCCGAAGGCTCGCAGTACTTCACCTACAGTGAAGAAAGCGTTGCCGCGGACAGCAAGCAGGGTGTTGCTAAGGCCACTTCCAAGGTCAAGATCGGCGACTGCGCTGCCTCCTCGGTGTGGGGTACTTGCGTGCCCAACAGCACCTCGGAAATTGTGCGTCGCGTCACGACCGACGACTGCGCCAAGCTGAGCCCCGCCACCTACCAGACCTCGGGTGAAATCGTCACCAACTGCGGTGAGTAGTCTAGCGATAGGCTAAGCGAACTTGAGGCGATCCTTCGGGGTCGCCTCTTTTCGTTGTTTAGTGGTTAGGTCTCATGGATTAGGGATTGGTGCGTAGTATTGCGCCTGCGGCGCGACAGCTTCGGCTTGATTGCCTTGTCAATGAGACAATCGAGCGGAACAAAGCTTTTTATAGCGGAGCGAACGCGAGGCCCCGCACCAAGGGGCGCTTCTTTTGCAAGTGTGCGTTTGTGGTGAGGGGAAGTGGGCTTGCGCATTTATTCAAAGACGCCCGTTCTTGACTTCTGCAAGTAGTTCGAATTTTAGTTCCTGCAATTTTTTCCTGATTAATCCGGCAAAACGGCTATTTGAATCGGGAAACAGTTTTTGCTGCGTATTGCCGTTTTTATTCAAGTGAGCACGAATAGCGGGGATTAGTCTCGTGTTTATGTCAAAGCACATCATTTTGCCATAGTATAAGCTGTTGCGGAATTCGGAGGGATCTGTTGCGGGGGAGAGGCCGTCGAAATAATTCTCCAAAGGCCATAAAGTCGGGTTGAGTATGAAGAGCCCTTTTTGAGCTTTAATGTTGTTGTTGCTTAAAATGCCTAGCTTGTAATCGGTTGCGGCCTTTCTGTCCCAATCGTTCAAGACGATAGGAACGTTCCAACCGATAGCCAAACTATATGAAACGCGATTGTTTACTGGCGCTCCAAGCTGAACATCCTGTTGCATAAAACGAACCATCAACGTTCTTAAGTTGCATAGATCCTCTTGCGTGCCGTCTTTACTTTTGATGGCGTAAATTGAGATGTAGTCCGGAGAGGGACGCCCCTTCTCAGCTCCAATGTTGGATGCGAAAAATAATGCGACATCAAGATCAGAGGTGAAATCCAACAATGGTGTTGGAAAACCATAGTGTTGCAGAAAACTCAAAACGGCAAGATCGTCAAGCGGTTGGCGAGATGTAGGCAATGAGAAGAATACGGCGCTTTTCGCGATGGCCTTTCCTATGAAGTTGTGATAAGAATGGCTACATCCATGGTCATCCCATAAACGTTGGATAGTGCTAGAAAGCTCAAATGAAGAATCCTTTACGCCTCGGAAAAAATAGGGCCTTTGAGAGTAGAGGCCGATGAAGTCGTTTAAACCGGATTCGCAGTCAATCCGATGATAATCGAACCAGTCTTTCTTGGACCAAGATTTGAGAAACATAGTCTTCTCCTTTGTGTTTGGTTTTGGCTGCTCTAAAGAATTTAGGTGCGTGAAATGAAACTGTTGGACAAAAGCAATTCGTCACATCGACTATGACTCAAGGTGCAGAGACGAGGCTTATGGTTAATGGGAGGTTTGCCAGGTATAGAAGAATGGCTCGGACAAAACAGACGCGAGATCTTCTCGGCTAAGCACATCGCGACAGGCGCATTCGAATGCGGAATAGAAGGAGGCAAGGCATAGACAGTAGGATTTTGGACCAACGATGTTTTCTGGGCATCCGATGTCGCCCAAAACCAGATTGTTCCCGGGACGGCTTGAGTGAAGGAGTCCGCAACGTAAGGAAATGTACAGAATCTCCCAGATGTCTTTGTATCTCCGTAGTCCGTCCAGTTGTTCTACCGCGTTTTGAAAGTCGGGACGAGAATATCCGCTAGCGCTCCAGTTGTTGCGTTGGGGCTGGGCTAGGACTTTCCCCAGGAACTCGATTCCGGCGCCTATGACCATGTAAGCCATAAACGGGTGGCGAGATTCGTTATTTCCTGTGGCGGCGATGATTTGCCCGATTTCTTTAATGTAGAGTGTTTCTATGACGTTGGCGACCGTTGTTGTGTTCATCGGAACTCCTGGACACTTAAAGCTGTATGCATCTAAAATTGTCTTACCATAAATATAGTTTAAATGGAGACGGGACAGACGGCGTTTTCTGGTTGTGGCTGTAAAAATCGTTTAAAAAACGTTCATACGTTCCGACTGCTTTGCGCGCAAAACGCTAATGGCAAGTAGTCGAGCTTGGCCTTCGCTGTTATGTTTTGAGGGTTGCGTTTAGGAAAGAGGGGCGTTTTGACCAGCAGCTTCGCGGGCGGAATCCCGCCGAGGGCGGAGTGCGGTTGAAACGCTGGCAAAATGTGATACCTGCTTGGGAAAGAGGTATTATTGGGGGCATGGAAGAATCGGAAATTCAGCACCAGGAAACCAAGTTCACCGAACATTGGTTCAACATCGAATCGCTTCACGTGAAGGATTTTCGACGATTTCGCGATTTCTCGGTGTTTTTCAACCTTGCGACACGCGAAATACAGGGCGACAAGGGAAAAACCGAAGTCGGCCCGCTCACCGTTCTTGTGGCGAAGAACGGCATGGGGAAAACCTCCGTTTTGGACGCCATCCGCGTTCTTTTCGGCAGATACACCGCTCCGTTCAGGTTTCCTTCGCCGGTCCATTTCCAGAAAAACGACATTCGGGTGTTCTCCGATGCGTCTAGTGACGAATTGACGCAGGCGGAAAGCGTCGTCGTTTCCGGGAAAATTCTTCTCGAAGGGCGCGAAGCCGATGTCAAACGCGAACTGCAGGCAAAGAAAGGCCAGCGAACATCCGTCAAGCATGTCGCATGCATTGACGATTTTGCCCAAAATGTTGCAAAAAAGCGCAAGGCTGACGCTTTGACCGAGTGGCCGTTGCTGGCATTCTACGGAACTGGACGCCTTTGGAGCGAACACCGGAACCGGCATGGACGGCGCGGCGGAATTTTCCCATCTGACTATGGGTACGAAAACTGTCTTGGCGAGAACCACAACTTCAAAGCCGTCGACACGTGGCTTTACGACGCGCTTTTCGCGAAGTTCACTTCGCGTTTGGAAAATCTCAAGGAACCGACCGACGTCGTGCGGAAATTGGCGGCGGTGGAAACGGCTCTTAATTCGGTTCTGGGCAGGGAAGGCTACGAGCTCGGCCTTCTTCTTCACCCCCGCACCCGCGAAGTCGCTGTCCGGCAACGGAGCGGAAACACATCCATCCCCGTTCCAGTTTCGCAATTGAGCGACGGCGTCCGCGCCGCGTTCGGCCTCGTCGCAGACATGGCCTTCCGATGCGCGCTTCTCAATCCGCAGTTCGGCTCGGACGCGCCAGCCCTGACGCGCGGCTTCGTTCTGGTCGACGAAATCGATCTCCATCTGCACCCGGAATGGCAGCAACGCATTCTGAACGCCCTGCAGCGGGCGTTCCCGAAACTGCAGTTCGTGGTCACGACGCACAGTCCGCAAGTTGTTTCTTCCGTTCCGCAAGAGTGTGTGCGAATCATTGATGCAAGTAAACGCGAGGCTTGCGCACCGGATGAACAAACTGAAGGTGCCACAGCACAACGAATGTTGAACGATGTATTCGGAACATCTTCTCGTGTTCCGGCAAAAGAAAGCGAGGTATCTTTCAATCTCTCAAGATATCGGGAACTCGTTGAGAAAAATCAGTGGGATTCGCCCGAAGCGAAAGAAATTCTGAGATTCTTGAACAACAAAACTCCAGCCGACCCCGAGTTGGCGGAATTGGCCATGGTTGTACATTTGAAAGACTATCAAAGAAGGCATCCTGATGAAGCGAATTCTTAAGTCTTCTGCCGCGCCGGCAGGACTTTCCGACTATGTCGTCCGAACGGCGCATAATGGCACATGGGATCACTTTCGTCGCGATTCTTCGAGAAACAAAAGAGATGTGCAAAAACAATTATATAAAGACCAGCGAGGACTGTGCGCATATTGTGAGGTCAACATTGAACCCGAGATACTCCGGGAAAGATGTTCTGGCGAAGAAGTCGCCGACTTCCAAGTCGAGCACTTTCATCCAAAGTCTGACACCACTACTTGCTCGCCTCGTCAATGCCCTTGGGGATTAGATTGGGAAAACATGTTTGCTTGTTGTTTGGGAGGAACAAATGCATCGGTCTACGATGCGACACGTCATTGCACAAAAGCCAATCACCATTGTGGTGCTCGGAAGGACGACAAAATTTTGGACGGGCGAATTTTAAATCCTCTGACGGATGTTCCGGCGTACCCCTCGTTATTCGACGTAAAAATATCCGCGAATCCCGATGAGATTCTTCTTGAACCGAATATGGCTCGATGCAATAGCGTCTCCTCTAATTGCTACAGCAAGGCGAGTAACACGATTTTGGAGTTGAACCTGAACAACACAACATTGAATCGGTGCCGTCATGCAACCCTGCGGCAAATTGACAAAAGAATTCAGATGGTGAATAGTAGGGGCATAGATTACGATCATGCGCTCGAGCTTGTTATGCGCGAAGTTTTTGACGATACTTCACCAACATGGCCACAGTTTTTTACGACTATCAGAGCGCGTTATGGAGTGGCAGCGGAGAGACGTCTAAAAGAGATTAATTATCACGGATAATCGCTGCCATAAAATGAGTCCTTGCACTTGCGGTTTGCCCCCCCGTTTTTAGGGGGCTCGTTCAGTAGAAACTGACGTTTCGGCTGGCAACTTCACAGGCGAGATCCCGCCGATGGCGGAGTGCAGCCGTTCAAATACAGAACGCGGCGTAGCAGGGGACGGAGAGGACACCGTCGGTAGAGCCGAAACGCCAAGCTACAGATTCAGGCCGGCGGCGATGAATTCCGCGATGTTGTGGTGCAGGACGCCGTCGCGATTCTGCGGCAGCGGATCCATCGTGAAGATGTGCTTGGGGTAGTTGTCGCGGACGTGGCGGAACGGCGCGTATTCCCGCTCTTCCGTGGCAGGGTCCGCGATGGTCGTCGCCACCTGGATGTAGTGGTATTGGCTGCCTTTGCACGCGATGAAGTCGCACTCCAGCTTCCCGATCCGGCCGACGCTGACGGCGTAACCCTTGCTCCCGAGGTAGACGAACAGGATGTTCTCCAGCGCCGGCCGTATTCGCGGAATTCTTCGTTGACGTCCCCGACCGGCAGCCCGCAGAACGCCTTCATCCCGAGGTATTCGCGGAATGTCAGGGGAAACATCCGTGGCGGCGGTGCGCCCGTCCGTCTTGATTGCGCCACAGATCGTTCAGATGCAGAACGCGGCGTAGCAGGGGACAAGGCAGTGCGGAGTTATCGAAGATTTTCGCAAATTGCAACAGAAATCTCGGCCTGCCGTAATTTTTTTACGGCAACTGCGATTTGGTGCTATATTTGTCCCAACGGCCTTCTTTTGATGGAGACTGCATATGCTGGCGAAGTTCTCCGTGAAGAATTTCAAGAATTTCGAGAAGAAATTCACCATCGACCTGACCCAAACAAAGCAGTATGCCTTTTCGGAGGCGTGCGTGCGGAACGGCAACGTCAAGACTGGATTGATCTATGGGCCGAACAGCATCGGCAAGTCCAATCTGGGGAAGGCGATCTTCGACATTGTCCAGACCGTGACGGACAAAACCAGAAACCCGTTCCTCTACGAGTCCTACGCCAACGCGAGACATCCTGAAGAGGCGGTCGAGTTTTCCTACGAGTTCTCGCTTAAAGGCGCGCGCGTCCGCTATGAATACCGCAAGCGGAACAGAGAGGAAATTCAGGACGAAACATTCTTCGTCAACGACGAAAAAGTCGTCGAGCGGCATGGCGCGGAATTCTCCACGGTTTTGCGAGGGGCGGAAACGCTGAACGGGAACAAGCTGGACGCCAGGATTTCCGCGATGCGCTTTATCAAGGCGAACGCAGTGCTCGCCGGAAACCTGACCAACGAAATCGTTGCCGCGTTCTTCGATTTCGTCGACAGGATGCTGATGTTCTCGAACCTGAAGGAGAATTATTATCAGGGCTTCGCGATCGGCAACACCCAAGTCGACGTCGAAATCATCAAAAGGGGAAAACTGGACGAGCTAGAGAAGTTCCTCAGGCACGCTGAAGTCGATTGTGCATTGAAGAGCGTCGAGCTGAACGGACAACCGAAATTGTTCTTCGATTTCGGCGATGACCGTTTGATCGAGTTCTGGCCCAACGCGTCGACCGGCACGCAGTCGCTCGTCTATTTCTTCTTTTGGTACATGCAGATGCAGGACTCGGCGGCATATCGTCCGAGCTTCCTCTACCTCGACGAGTTCAATGCGTTCTTCCACGAAAGGACGGCAGCGATGATCGTCGAGAAACTGCGCGAGACGCAATGCCAGGTGCTGCTGACCACGCATGACTCGAACCTCCTGAAGAACGACCTTCTGCGGCCCGACTGCGCCTTCAACATGCTGCCGGAATACAAGGACGCGGACTCCTACGTGCTGGGCCCGCTTTCCTCCAGGACGCAGAAGGAGCTGCGCCTGGCGCACAACATTCCGAAAATGTTCCGCGCAGGAGCGTTTGGTTGAGCGCGGCCAAGGTGTTGTTCGTCTTCGAGGGCGAACGGCCGGAGACGGACGTCGTGTCGCGCCTGCAGGCGGCGTTTCCGGAAGAGCTCGGCGATCTGGCCGAAGGTTCGGTGGAGATCGTCTATGCGTCGAACGTCTACGCACTGTACTCCGCGCTGAAGGAAGGCGAGGGCTTTCTGGACCTCCTCGAGGTCCTGAAGGAACAACAGCCCGGCAACGACGCTCTGCGGGCTATGGACCGGGAACGGGTGTCGCAGACGTTCCTGTTCTTCGACTTGGACATCCACGGCCGACCGACGACCGGCGCATGCGCGCAGCTCGAGGAGATGCTCCGCTTTTTCGACGACGAAACGGAGAACGGCAAGCTGTTTCTGAGCTATCCCATGGCGGAAGCGGTCAACGCCTGCGACCTGTCGGAAGGCCTACTGGGCGAAGACCGGCGATGGTTCGGAATCGACGAATGCAAGAACAACGGCTTCAAGAAATTCGTCGACGGCCTGAACCGCGACTCCCGGACGATCTGCAGATCCAATTGCAGGCGCAACTGGGAAACGATCTGCGCGGCGAACTACGAGAAGGCGGGATGGCTGATGAAGCTTTCCTCGCCTTGGACGCCGGACCTTCTGAGGCAGATGACCCAGCCGGCGATCTGGAAATTCCAACGGCCGCGAATCGAGCGCGAGAACGTCGTCGCGGTCTTGAGCGCGTTCCCGTTTTTCCTGTTGGAATATCTGGGCGCGGAAAAGACTTGCGCGCTGTGCGGGCTTCCCCGCAATGGCAGTTCCCAATGATCCCCAAGGTGGGGCGGAAGGCTCAAAGCATCGCGGCACAGATTCCTGTCACTGACCCATATTGCCCGAAAACGTGGTTCCCGGTGGCTCTGCATCGACGAGGCCTCCGACTGGGACCCGAAGGAACCAGACAGCCGTCCGGGAGACGTCGTCGGCGAAGACGATTACGACGCCTGCGCGGACAACATCATCCCCTTCCCCGCGACATTCTGTCAGACATCGGCGCCGGGCAAGCGGCGGACCGGCGGCGAAGGGACGCTGCAGGCGTCTCCCCTATCCTTTGACGATTTCGTCCAACGTGACGTTGCGCGGTACGAGGCGCTCGGACCAGGGCGTCCGTGATTTTACGCGTCCAGGAACATGGCCATGTAGTAGGGAAGCGTGATCTTCCGGCCGGAATCCTTGTGGAAGTAGTACAGCCTGCGTCCCTGTATTCGTCGAGGATGTCGCGCTTACACTTTTTTCCACCGAATCCGCAGCGTTTCAGCGCACTTTTTCAAGGGAATTGCGACAACTTGGCCGCACTTTTTCAACCGAATTCCCGTACTCCGAGCACACTTTTCCAAGCGACTTTCCAACCCATATTCACACTTTTCCAAGCGACTTTTATCACAAACCGCCAAAATCAGCCAATTTTCGCTGTTTGCGCCATCGCATATCCCTTGCAAGAAATGGCGCATTTTTGGCGGAATTCAAGCAAAATATCCGAATTCCGCCAATTTTACGTTTTTGAAGTACATTGAAGACCGTGATTTCATAAAAATCTCAATTTCTGCCACGCCATGCGCAAAGTCCCTCAAGGTATAACGGAGGACTCAGAGCGACGGCGCGATGAAGACGTGCCAGGAGCCGTCGGCGACGTTCCGTTCGACGTAATGCTCGTCGAGCAGGTGACGGAGCAGTTTCTGCACAGCGGCCCGCTGGATGCCGAGCTCGCGCTGGATGGCCGCCGTCGTCAGCGCCGGTTCGCCGACCATCAAGCGCAGGATGCGGGCGTAGTTCGGCGTGCGGAACTTGACGCATTCGCCGTCATACCACCAGACGTTCTCGTCGCGCTGCGTCAGGAACCGGACGTCGGCGTCGACTTCGCGGGCCACCATGCCGCGGAAATAGCGGAGGAACGGAGCAATGGACCGCAGCGACGCCCGGGCGCCGGCGCTCGGCGACGGACCGACGGCGAGGTCGGCGGCGTGCAGGGCCTCGAGGTACTCGTCCTTTCTGCGGCTTCGGACGACCACCATGGGAACGCCGTGCCGCGCCAGAACCCAGTTGGCCAGCAGGCGCGCGATGCGCCCGTTGCCGTCTTCGAACGGATGGATCCGGATGTAGCGGTAGTGGAGCAACGCCGCTAGGTCCACGGGCGCGATTCCGTCTTCGCGCTCGGCCCGGTTGAACCAGTCGACGAGGTCGGTCATCAGCGCGGGGGTCTCCTGCGGCGAGGCGTAGTCGAACCGGTCGCCGTATCGGGTGATGACGCCGTTGGGGCGGGTCTTGTATCGTCCGGCGTGGACGGTGTAGCCCATTTGGCGCCCGTCGGGCAGCGAACGATGGACGTCGTAGTCTTCGCGCAGGAGGGCGCGGTGCAGGTTCCGGACGAAGTTCTGCGAGAGGGGCGCTTCTTCGACGCGGGATTCCGCGATGGCCATCTCGAGCGCGACCTTGCTCGCAACCATTTCCCGGACGCTTTGCGCGTTCGCTTCTCCGATGACCTTGCCGAAGAGGAGGAGAATTTCCGTCTGTCCGTAGGTCAGCGTGTTGCCTTCGATGTGGTTGCTGTTGTAGTTGAAATCGATCGAAAAACGGCGAGCGAGCCGAGCTCGGTCCTCTTCGGAAAGGGGCTGAAGATTCTGCCAAGCCTCTAGGGCCTTTTCCAGCGTCAGATACTTCATGTCAATGAATATAACCAAAAATGTTCGTGAAAAGGTAGTCATATAGGTACCTTTTTAGCGATATTTTCGTACATTGACGCAGACGACCGTGCTTGGGCGGCGCATGAATTCCGCCGTTCAAAGAGGCGTTTCCGGAGAGTTTCGCGAAAGTCGCCTCTTAACGGGCAAAATCGCCCGAATGTTATCTTTTGTGGCAATGGCCCGTTTTTCCGCATTCTCCGCACTCTGCCGCGCGATTCTGCTCGCCGCGGCGATCGCCTGGGCCGCGGAAGACGATGCCGCGGCGGTCTCCGCGCCCCCCGCCCGGGAGGTTTCGGGCGCCGCGCTGAACGAGGTCTCCGCCCTGATCGACTCCTTGGACTACGCGATCCGCGCCGAGCGCGACAGCGCGAGGCGCGAGATTCTGCGCCTGGACCAGCGCGCGCTGTGCGCCGAAGCCGATGACCTGA
>JAEEGL017026303.1_pt1 | contig 14058 bp, 9 predicted proteins | sample 9134231 | NCBI WGS metagenome assembly JAEEGL01 (sample SAMN16246548, study PRJNA631951) | gut metagenome | biome: gut microbiome; feature: rumen; material: fiber-attached | host: Bos | place: Iran: Karaj | collected 2018-10
AGAGAGGTTATCACATGCAGACCTGCAGATAGGCTTGAGCCCGGACTTCCTAAGTTCGAGGAAGCTGTCAAGCAGTGGAAGCAGCAGGATGAGGACGTGCTTTCCTATGCACTGTTCCCTCAGGTTGCTACTGATTTCTTCAAGTATCGTGATGCTCAGCAGAGCAAGGTTGATGTTACTGCAGCTGATACCAAGAACGGAAGCTATCCTGTTTAATACATAATTGAACTTTTAAGACTCGGAGTTACATCGTAATTCCGAGTCTTTTTTCGTGAAAATTTATGAAATTTTATTGTTTGACCGCTACTATTGCACAATGCTTGTGTTAAAATTAATCTATGAACGAGTACAGAAGACACAGACAGACTAAAAAACCTGTTGAGATCGGCAACAGAGAGGTAAGGGAGCTGAGAAAGGTAGAGATAGGAAGACAGCTTCTTGCCCTTGACGAGATTGCCGGTTTCAGGGTCAGACCCGGTTTTTACAATATCAATGGCGCCACCATGCTTACTGATGGCGTTAATTTTACTGCGTACTCAAACGGTGCAACTTCCATAACGCTTCTTTTATTCTACAGGGGCGAATCCAAGCCCTTTGCTCAGATTCCTTTCCCCGAGAGTTACAGGATCGGCAAGGTCTATTCAATGATCGTGTTCGGACTTGATATCGAGAACCTGGAGTACTGCTACAGTGTAGACGGACCCTGGGAGCCGGAGAAAGGTCTTTTGTTCGATAAGAATCACCTGCTCCTTGATCCATATGCCAAGGCTGTTTCCGGCCAGAGAATATGGGGGCAGAGTCCCAATAAGGACGGTTCCTACAGAGCAAGAGTAGTAAGAGACAACTTTGAGTGGAACGATACCAATTCCCTCAATACGCCAATGTGCGACTCCGTTATCTACGAGATGCACGTCAGGGGCTTTACCATGGACCCGTCGTCAGGCGTCAGGTTCAGGGGAACCTTTGAGGGGATAAAAGAAAAGGTTGACTACCTCAAGAGACTCGGCATAACGGCAGTTGAGCTGATGCCGATCTTCGAGTTTGACGAGACCAGGGATAAGAGAGAGGTGAACGGCAAGACCCTCCTCGACTACTGGGGATATAACACCATTAGCTTTTTTGCGCCTAATACCAGCTACGCATCCCAGAGCGAGTACAACAAGGAAGGCGTTGAGCTCAAACACATGATCAAGACCCTCAAGGACAACGGAATTGAGGTTATTCTTGACGTGGTTTTCAACCACACGGCAGAAGGCAATGAAAACGGGCCTTTTATCTCATTTAAGGGCTTTGACAACAATATCTTTTACCTGCTGACTCCTTATGGGCAGTACTACAATTTCAGCGGCTGCGGCAATACCATGAACTGTAACCACCCGATGGTTCAGGAGTACATCGTGGAGTGCCTCAGATACTGGGTTGAGGAGTACAGGGTGGATGGATTCAGATTTGACCTTGCGTCTATTCTGGGACGAGACCAGGATGGTGCGCCAATGGAGAAGCCGCCGCTTATCCAAAGGTTGGCCTATGACCCGATCCTCGGTAACGTCAAGCTGATCGCTGAGGCCTGGGATGCAGGTGGAATGTATCAGGTTGGTAACTTCCCTGCCTGGAAGAGATGGGCAGAGTGGAACGGCAAATACAGGGACGACATCAGGTCCTATCTTAAGGGTGACATCTGGTCTGCACCGGAAGCTATCAAGAGAATTACCGGATCCATGGATCTTTACGGCGGCTCATACCTTGGCTATGATTCGTCAGTTAACTTTATTACCTGCCACGATGGATTTACGCTTCACGATATGTATTCCTACAATGGCAAACACAATGAGGACAACGGCTGGAATAACACGGACGGCGCCAATGACAACAGAAGCTGGAACTGCGGCGTCGAGGGTGAGACTGACGATCCTTACATCAATGATCTAAGGTTCAGGATGATGAGAAACGCCATAACCGTCCTTATGTGCAGCAGGGGAACTCCCATGGTATATGCCGGGGATGAGTTTGGTAATACTCAGTTTGGCAATAATAACGCATATTGTCAGGACAATGAGATATCCTGGCTCAACTGGAATCTGCTTACAAAGAACAAGGTCTTTTTTGACTTCTACAGAAACATGATCCAGTTCAGAAGGAAACACCCTTCCATCAGGAAGGATTTAAAGCCGGCTCAGTGCGGATATCCGCATATTTCGGTACACACTGAGAATCCCGATCACGGCAACATCACTCAGGACTCCAAGGTCATCTGCGTGAGATTTGCCGGTTACATACAGAAAAAAGGTCACGACGACATAGTTTATCTTGCCATCAATGCTTTCTGGGAAGATGTTCAGATCATGCTTCCAAATCCACCGGAAGGGGCCTTCTGGTCTCTTTGTGTGGATACAGGAGATGACAGCGGCAAGTATTTTTATAACAGACCAAAGCCCCTTACATGGCGCAACAAGACCATGAAAGCAAGGAGCGTCAACGTATTCATAGCGTCTTACGGAGCGGAATATGGCAGCTGATTCAAAGAATGGCAAAGACAGTTTTATATATGACGGATATGAGTTTTTGTCAGAAAATGACGCCCAGAAGGCTGCCATGGACCTGTCCAAGATCAACATCCTGGAGCAGAGGGTAAAGGCCAGCCGCCCCGCTGATATGAAGGCTGTCTATGAAAAATCTATCGCAAATAAGATCTTCAAGACTCCCGTAGGCTGGGAGTATCTGCACGGGCTTAGGAAGAAGCTCCTTCAGAGCGGTTTTACCGAGGAGGAACTTATTCCTATTCCTTTAAATGTGTCTATGACAAAGCATTCCGCTTTGGATAATCTTGCGGTCAATCAGAGTGCAAAGCCCGAAAAGACAAAGGGAAATCTGGAATTCAGGAGAGTTTTTCCCATTGTCCTTAACGTGATGCTCATAATTCTGGTTATAGTGATGTTCTACATAGCAGCGACCGGTGAAACCGACAATATAATCAACTACAAACGAAATGTTACAAACCGCTATTCCTCATGGGAGCAGGAGCTCACGGACCGTGAAAAAAAGGTGAGAGAAGCCGAGAAAAGACTTGGAATCGAGAGCCCGTCGGACTATCATGGGGATACAGAGTCAAATTGAGGGGAGTACAAAGACTGGAGGAACACAGAAGTGGACGATCTTAAGATTTTAGTTGTTGACGACGAGAGCAGAATGAGAAAGCTGGTAAAAGACTTCCTGGTAAAAGACGGATATATCGTCATTGAGGCGGAAGACGGGCAGAAAGCCCTGGATATCTTTTACCAGGACAAGGATATAGCACTTATCATACTGGACGTCATGATGCCAAAGGTGGACGGCTGGGCAGTCTGCAGGGAAATCAGGGAGACGTCGAAGGTTCCGATCATCATGCTGACCGCCAAGTCCGAGGAGAGGGATGAGCTTCTGGGCTTTGACCTGGGAGTAGATGAGTATATCTCCAAGCCCTTCAGCCCTAAGATTCTTGCGGCAAGGGTTTCTGCCATCCTTAGGAGAACTAACCAGTCCTCAGCAAACCAGATCATGGAGCTGGGCGGCATTGTCATAAACAAGGTAGCCCACAGCGTAACAGTAGACGGTAAAGAGGTTGATCTGAGCTACAAGGAATTTGAGCTCCTCAGCTTCTTTTTTGAGAACAAGGGCGTTGCGCTCTCAAGGGAAAAGATACTTAACAACGTCTGGGATTATGACTACTTTGGAGACGCCAGAACCATCGATACCCACGTAAAAAAACTCCGCGGAAAACTTGGCGCCAAAGGCGATATGATAAAGACAATATGGGGTATGGGCTACAAATTTGAGGCGTGAGTAAAACAGCACGACCGATGAAGAAGAGTTTACTGTGCGATAATCAGGAGGATCATAATGATAACACTGGTTTTAGAGTATTTGAAAAGGACAATATCCAGATCTGATGATGGAACAGAGAAAATGATAAATGTAGTTCCTAATCAGGTGATATTTGGCAATCAGTGGTATGAGGTGTTTTTTGCTGACAATACCAATGAACAACCCGAGGAACAGAAAGAAAAGATAAAAAAGGCATTGCTCAATGCATATCTGGCAGAAAAAGATACAAATACAGTTTCTGAGTTCATTGCAGGGGATGAATGTAACTGTTTCAGCTGGCGCTTTGACGATGAAGAGTATACAGATGATAATTTCGTTTGTGAAAATGAAAACGGCTCCGGATGGAAATGGAAAAACTTTCCACCTCTGGGGAAAAGGGGGGATAGAGATAAGAAAGTAGATCCGCGTCTTATTATTGCTGATCTTCTCAGAGATTGCAGGAATGGATCCGAAAGCACCAGGATTGAGATGATCATTTTTCACGATGGTGATAAAAAAATGGTGATTAACGGATTGCACGACCATGAAATTGATAATGTTGACGATTATCTTGATGATCAGTTTGATGCTGGGATCATTTCATTTTGTGAAAACGAGAATCAGATTTGGACTATAACAGATGCAAAAGTGTTTTTTCCATACAGACTGCTTTCCGGTGGTCAAAATGCATTTGAACAGGCATTTCCTCCTGTTATAAGCGGAGATTTTATCGACGAAGATGAGATGGATTGCTCGTGGGATTTAAAACCATGTATAACCGGGCATTTTGACACAGAATCTATTTTGTTTTACGGAGATCTGAAATTTGAATCCTGGAATCGGAAAGATCCGGATGACTTTGATATTTGGCTGATACATGGACTGTTTTTGTGGGGAGATGTTCAGGAACATCCGACAAGGAATGATTACATCAAATATGCAGCAGAGCTTATCAGTCTGGCCCGCTTACATCCGGTAATGGCGGAAACAAAATCGAAGGATCGGGAAGATGAAGAGTTCAGCAGATTCGGATATATACATGATCTGCAGTTTGTTGATATTTTTGAAAAAAGACTGTTTGGAGATAGGAAAGAAATAGAAAGCACGTTACTGGAAGGAAGTCTGGGGTATGAGGATAACACTTTATACTGGACTTTCAGATATGATCTGTCTAAAGAGATAAGTGTTTTCATAAAGTATAATGCAGGGCGAATAGAAGCCCCGGTTTTGATAAGCATATACAGATCACGAAAGGAGATAGTTTCATATAATTGTCAGCTTACATCCGGCAGCTCCCGTGGTGACGGACTGGGTGATGATGTACTCAATCTGACGGATGTCTGGGAAGAATCGACTTCATTACCGGATGAATGGAAAACGAAGAAGTCAGCTGCTGAGTTGAAGCTTCTTTTTGACAACATTGAAAACAGTCTGACGTCTGATAACTATACATGGGAAATCAGTAGCATTACATCGGAAAATGACAATGTTAAATATCTGAAGAATCTCATATATGGACCTTCTGCCGAAGATAACAGAGTGATCGAAACATTATGCGGAAGAATAGCAAGATGGCTTCCTTTGATGAAAAAAGCTGCTGAAGCAAATTATACTATGAAACAATATCTCAGGTTTCATAAAACGGAGAAAACCCCGCCTGTTCCCAGTTTCGCAATAATGGGCGATCCGGGTACGGGAAAGACGTCCATGGCCAGGAAGCTGGCAGAAAACTGTTTTGGAGGATATTTTAAGGAGATTCTGGCCGGTGGCCTTGTTTCATATTATGTTGGTGGAACAGAGCATATGTTTGCGAAGCTGATAATTGATATGAAAAAAGAAACCGAATCGGAACATCGCCCCGGAATTTTATTCATAGATGAAGCGTATACTCTGTTTGAGAGCCAGAAAAATGGTAGTAAAGGATCAGGTGATGCCATAGATCTGATACTTAATCTGGCATCACCGCCGAAGGAAAGAAAACCTCTTGATCTGAGCAAAATGAGCGCGCATGATATTGAATCGCTGGGGTTGAAAAAAGAAACCAGAGAACTTAAAATTCCCGAAAACATTTATTTGTGGATCGCAGGTTACAAGGATCGCCTAAGTATCTCATTTCAGGCTAATTCAGGACTGGACCGCAGATTTACAAAACTTACAATGCCGTCGCCTAAATTACAGCAGCTATCGGCTGCTCTGTATGACGGATTAAAGAAGTCAGTAAATAAAGAGCCGATTATTAAGGAACTCTTTGAGAATAATAGTACTAATATGGAGGTATTGCTGGACGATTGCAAGGATGAAATAGAAGACTTTCTCCGTTGGACAACATCCCCTTCTCTGTCAAGGATATTCGGCAATTATGGCGGAGTAGCACAATTTACTGAAAGTTGTGTCAACCACCTTATATTTGTGAATTCTAAAGAGACAAAAAAACAGAAAATCGCAATTCAGCAGGCAATTCAGGAGATGCGGTCTGACGTAAAGGAACGATATAAGTATTCTGTTCTTAAGGAAATACAAAATCCTCCGTTTGAAGCAGTTACTGATATCGCGGAAACATTTGATAATTATGTCGGAAATAAGGCACTTAAGGGCGAACTCTGCGACATAATCGATATGATGGTTGATGAAAAGCTCTACAGAGAGCGTGGTATAAGCATGCCGAAGGGAGCGCTGCTGATGGGACCACCCGGAACGGGTAAAACCTATGTTGCGCGGTGTATGGCGGGCGAGCTTCAGAAACGGCTTAGAAACAGGAAGAGTGAGAAAACTACAGCGTTTTATCCTGTGTCTGCAGCTGAGCTTTTAAGCTTCGGCAATACCATAAAGGTTATAAGTGCTCTTTTTTCATCAGCGGAGGAATATGATTATGTGATCATCTTCATTGATGAAATCGATGTTATCGGAAAACGACGTGAGCTGCAGAATGATATAGGCCCTTTGATCCAGCTTATGAAGGAGATGGACGGATTTACGGAACGCAATAACCTGTTTGTTCTTGCTGCAACGAATGCACCTGAAAGTCTGGATGCTGCTTTAAGAAGAGAGGGACGTTTTGACCTTCAGCTAGAGGTAGGAGTCCCGGATAAGCAGACTACAGAGTTGCTTCTTTCCATGTATCTGAAGAAGTACGGCCTTGTTTATAAGGATTTTAAACCGGAGCAGAAAGAAAAGATGTTGCGGATGCTCGGTGTACATACTCCTGCTCAGGTGAAGGCTGATCTTAATGAGGCAGTTCTGATGTATTACCGGATCCAGAAATGGCTTTCGGAAAGAGACAAAAACGATGAGAGAGTCGATTTTGCCCACAGAAGGAAAGAAGCTACAGAAGCTGATTGGATATCGTACTATGGAGAAGGTATAAAGCAGGAAGATCCTGTCGACGTAGACCTGCTGCTTTTGGATCTGAAGGAAACCCTGGATGTAAAGGCTATGGGCAATCGCAATGCCGGGAATCTGTCTATGATTGCGATAGAAAAGATAGAAGATTTACGCAAGGCGTTCAATAACGAAACTGTCAATACTGCCGTTCACGAGACCGGGCATGCGCTTATAAAACTTTTAAAGAATCAGTTCGATATAGAACGGATCACTATCCTCAGCAGAGGAGAGGCACTTGGTTATGTCGAGACAAAGAGAAATCCCGAGCAGCACAGTCTCACTAAGAAAGAAATGAGAGACAGGATAATGGTAAGCATGGGAGGAAGAGCAGCAGAGGAGATTCTTTTCGGTGAGGACAATATCACAACAGGTGCTTCAGGAGATATTGAAAGTGCAACGCGTCAGGCAAGGGAAATGGTAACCCGTCTGGGATTTTCTGAAAAGGTCGGGTTTATGGCATTGGGTGTAAGACGCAGCGGCTATCTTTCCTCAGAGTTTAGCATGAACTGCTCCGAAAAGTTAGAATACGAGGCGGATATGGCAGTAGCGGAGCTTTTGCAAGCCTGTTATGAAGATACAAAAAAGCTGCTTCAGGATAACGAAGAATTGCTTGTAGAGATGGCTTTTGAAGTATACAGGAATATGGAGATGTCCGGAGAGAGGCTTCGCAAAATCTTTGATGAAAAAATGAAAAAAAATGGTTAAAGCAGCATAAGAATGCTGAAGGGGCTGGTAATATGAAATTGCCTTTGAAAAAAATTTACTCAGCGGTAATCATATTGGCGACACTGATTCTTGTATCAGCATGTTCCGCATCTTCTTCTGAACCTGCAATCGGCTCTGATGAGGAAGAAGAGATCAGCGAAACAGCTGAGCAGGATCCTTTTGCGCTGCCCGAAGACTCTGTATCGGACGCTGTTACCTTTGATCATAAGCTGGATACATATGAACCGAAGAAAGACAGCTATAACTTTTACTTCACCTACAAGATCGTTCACCCCTGGTGGGATGCTGTTGCCCTTGGAATGGAAGATGCCCAGAAGCAGTTTCTGGACAGGGGAATAACCATAACCTATGAGTACATGGCACCGGATGAGGTGTCTGCATCTGATCAGGAAAAGAGACTTCGGGAGGCGCAGATGGCGGGATTTGACGTGATCGGCGTAGATGTGGCAGATGAAGCCGCCATATCTCCGGTACTTGATGAGATGATCGATGCCGGGACTAAGGTAATGACTTTTTCAAGTTCTGATGCATCCGAAGGCTGTAAAAGAATCGCCTATGTAGGAAACACACACAATTATCAGGACGGCGCGGACCTTACGGAAGCCCTCTGCAAAAAGCTCGGCTATGAGGGAAAGTTGCGATACTGGTAGGAAGTGAAGGCGCGCCCTGTCATGAGGACAGAGCAAGAGGTGCTAAGGATACCATCTCAAAATATGAAAATATGCAGATCGTGGCCACAGAATATGACATGGATTCCGTTGATCTGGCTTATGACCTCACGATCAAAATCCTGGAGGACAATCCTGATCTTGACGGCATTGTCTGCTGCAACATGAGCAACCCTGTCGGCGCCGCAAGAGCGATAACCGAGAAGGGGAGCAGCGCAGTTATAGTAGGAATGGATCACGATCGTGAGGCACTTAAATACCTGGATCAGGGGGTTATCTACTGTCTTGGCGTCCAGGACTGCTATTCGATAGGCTTTGACACGATTCAGGTCGCTGTGAAGATAGCAGACGGACAGCTTCCCGGTAACTTATATCAGGAAGAGACAAATGAGATCACGACCATAATCTATCAGAAAGATGCAGCAGTCATGCGTGAACTGCTCTACGGTGATGGTGAATGGTAAAGAAAAGAAAAGTCACAAGAAAAACATTTATCTGGACAGTTGTAACAGGCTGTCTGTTAGTCATATCACTGATACTGTCCCTTCTGTTGTGGACATCAAAAAGACTGATATTTTCCACCGATAAGGCTGTATCCGCCGTCAGCTCTTTTTACCTTGAAGCAATGGCGGACAGGCGCTCGAAGACCATTACGAACCTCATAGACAACAACTTTGACATGATGGCCAAGGCTGTGGATTTTATTGACGATGAACAGATAGAGTCCACGGAAGAATTCAGGAATACGATTGGCAGAGTAAAGTCGCTGCTTTCGCTTAGCCGCTTTGCCTTCGTTGATGAGGATGATGTGGTATATACGCAGTACACCACATTTACGGGGCGCAGCCGCTATTCCTTTTTGGCGGAAGACAAGATGGAAGAACGAACCATCATTCCTATATCCATCTATGGTTCTTCCATCGAACTGTGTCTTGCTGTTCCGACGCCCGGGCTTGAGATCATGGGAAAGCCCTTCAAAGCATGTTTTGTGCAGATAGACAGTGCTGATGTTATGAATCTGCTGGCGTTTGAAGATCAGGGCAGGACCTATTTTGCAGTATATACCAGAAGTGGAGAGAACCTTTCCGGTACAGACCTGGGGCCGGCACTGCACAAGGATAATATCTTTGAGGCAATGAAAGGCCGCTTGTCGGAGGAAGCCTTGCAGAAGATCCACGATGATTTTGAGATCGGGAAGCAGGGGAGCCTGAACTTTACTTATAATGGCGCTGATGAAACACTCAGTTATGTTCCGATAAAGGGGACGGACTGGGAAATGGCGGTTCTTATCAGGGACAGCGTTATCGATGACCAGATCAGGGATATAGGCGAAGCAAACCTCGCAGCCAGCAGGATACTGATCATTGTCATACTTGCGGCGATGGTAACTCTGGCCGTGGTTCTTATCATGCAGTACAGATCACTGCTTGGAAGCCGGATTGAGGCTGAAAAGGAAAACAGCAGGATCTTCAAGGATATGGCCAATACCGATTCCCTGACAGGAGTGCGCAATAAGCATGCCTATTCCGGCAATGAGGCTCTGATCGATCAGAAGATAATGGATAATGAGTGCGGCAAGCTTGCGGTCATTTCCTGTGATGTAAACGGGCTAAAGCATGTCAATGACACACAGGGTCATGCCGCGGGCGATAAGCTGATAAAAGACGCCAGTGTCATGATTTGCGAATACTTTGAGCACGGAGCTGTCTTCAGGACAGGCGGTGATGAGTTTGCGGTCATCCTTCAGGACAAAGGCTATGAGACAATGGCCGAATGTATCGATGCCTTTAACCGCAAAGTGGAAGAGAATATCAGGGATGACAAGGTTGTGATATCCATCGGTTACTCCGCACTGGAACCGGGAGACAAGCAGCTTAAGGATGTTTTTGAAAGAGCTGATAAAATGATGTATGTGCGGAAAAAACAACTGAAAGAAATGGGCGCAGTGACAAGAGGATGAGGAAAAACGATAAAGTCCATTCCATACGTATAGAGATAAGCATTGTGTTCATAGCCCTGATGGTGGGGACCTTCGCAATGTGCCTGCTGGTTAATCTCTTTTTCATGGAGAGGTTCTATATCCAGAACAAGACCGAGGCCATTATCTCGTCATACAGGAGTATTTCCAACGCTATACTGAACGGAGGAATACAGACCGATGAGTTTGATGAAGAGATAAGACATATCTGTGAACGCTATGATATTGAGATGATAGTTCTGGACGCAGAGTCAAGGACGGTCAAGGCTGCCAGTAACAACGCTGATCTCCTGGCAAAAATCCTTTGGGATAACATGATAAGTACTACTTCCGCAACGGGATACTCAGATGAAAAAACTGTCATTGAATACGGTGATGATTACACGCTCCAGATTGAATCGGACAAGGCTTCCGGGCATCAATACCTCGAGATGTGGGGCATAGTCGGAGAGTCTTATCTTGTGCTTGTGCGCTCCACCATGGAGAGCATCAAGGATAACGTGACCATATCAAACACTTTCATGATATATGTGGCGATTATCGCTATCGTTGCGGGCTCGGTGCTGATTCTTTTCATATCCAAAAAGATGACTGACCCCATCAAGAAGCTGTACCTGATCTCGGATCAGATGAAAAAGCTGAACTTTGAGGCCAAGTACGTTTCCGAGAATTCGTATAAGAACGAGATTGATGTCCTGGGCCAGAACATGAATGAACTTTCCGAGACTCTTGAAACTACGATTCGTGAGCTGAAGAACGCCAATGTTGAACTTAAGAAGGACATCGACCGCAAGGAACAGATAGACGAGATGAGAAAAGAGTTCCTCTCCAACGTATCCCACGAGCTGAAAACTCCGCTCGCGCTGATACAGGGTTATGCAGAGGGACTTAAAGAGGGTATAAACGACGACGAGGAGAGCCGGAACTTCTACTGTGAGGTCATCATGGACGAGGCTTCCAAGATGAATACCATGGTGAAAAAGCTCATGACTCTGAATCAGCTCGAGTTCGGCAGCGACAACTCCAATATGGAGCGATTTGACATTGTTGAGATGATAAGAAACTACGTCAAATCCGCAGAAGTACTGGCAAAGCAGAAGGACGTCACTGTAAAGTTTGACGATTATCCGCCGATATTTGTATGGGGAGACGAATTTAAGATTGAGGAAGTTTTACAAAATTACTACAGTAATGCCCTCAATCACATTTCAGGTGATAAAATAATAGAGATAAAGCTTGTTGAGGATCAGGGACGCGTAAGGGTTTCTGTATTCAATACAGGCGAGCCTATTCCGCAGGAGAGCCTGCCCAGAATATGGGATAAGTTCTACAAGGTTGACAAGGCAAGGACCAGAGAATACGGCGGAAGCGGCGTTGGCCTTTCAATAGTAAAGGCAATAATGGAGGGAATGGGACAGTCCTACGGTGTCATCAATTATGACAACGGAGTTGAGTTTTATTTTGAACTTGAGACAAAATAGCTTGATCACGAGGGTTTGTGTATGCGGATGGAAAAGTATATTGGAATTGCATTATCAATAGTTCTGGCACTTTCCGTAACAGGTTGTGGGCAGCAATTCCCCGATCTTACGGAGGAGGAGTACAAGCAGACTGTAGAATACGCAGCCGGACTTCTGATGAAATATTCGAATAATGCCCAGGAGAGACTTGTTTATGTCGATGCGGCAGAGATAGAGAAGCAAAGGAAAAAGCAGGCCGCAAAAGAGGCTGCAGAGCAGGAAACACAGGCTGCACCGGCAGAGGCTCCGAAGCCTGTGGTTCAGCCGGAGCCGGAGCCGGAAGTGCCGGCTGTTACAGAGGAAGATACCGGCGCTGAAGTAATGACAGGCGAAGACCTGGTTGATCAGGGTGAAGGCGCCGAAAGCGGTGAAGATACCGGTGGAGCTCCTGAGGGCGGAGATGAGCCTGCAGCCGAGCAGCAGATCGAGCCTGGTGCCATCGTTCTTTCGTCTGATGAATCCCAGGAGATCACTGATGACATATTCCTGTCATATCAGGGCTACATGGTTTCCAGCACATATCCCGAGAGTTCCAAGAGCTATGTGGTAAATGCGGATAAGGGTAAGAAGCTGTTGGTTCTGCGCTTTGATCTCTACAATGGATCTGATACCACCAAGTCAGTAAACATGATTCCGCTGAACCTGCTGTTCCAGATAATACTTAACGGCAAGAACCTTGGTTATTCATCTGTAACGTTCCTGCCCAACGACCTGTCATCGTTCTCTGGCAATATTGAATCACGTGCTCATGAGAGCGTGGTTGTACTTACGCAGATCAGTGAGAAAGAGGCTACTAACATCCAGACTCTGGGGATGATCGTTTCACTTAGGGGAAATGACCAGACTGTATATCTGAAATAAAGAATCTGGCTTAATATGTATAATCATTTAAACCTTCGTGCTTGTATTGATACGTGTCCGGGATTCCGGGTGCATATCAATATTGCACGGAGGTTTTTATTGGTTATAGGTCTTCCTTAGTATCTTTGTGTACATTTTGCTTATATGTTTCCAAAAGAGACACGACAGTGAGGAATCAGTTCTCTATATCGTGTCGGATTGAACTCAAAAGTCCAGAAAAAGACACGACAGCAAGGAAACGGTTCTCTATATCGTGTTTATCAGAGTCTGACACAAAAAGTAACGGTCTTGATAGTGCCATGGACTTTGTCTTCACTCTGGACAGCCCCGTGAAAACGGGGCTGTTGCGCGGTTTATGGATGTTTAAGAAATTATTTTTAAAATTTTTGAAAAAAGTTGTTGACATGTATTTGGGGAAGTGATAAAGTATATTTCGTTGCTGCTGCAGACAAGAAAAAGCCTGTAAATGCAGTACTGGAGCGGATTCTAGCTCCATGCACCTTGACAAATAAACAGTAATGCAACCCTGAAAAATTCCAAAGAAATGAGCAGGGCGAAATCAAAAATAAGCAGGTCGTGCGAGCTTGCTTGCTAAGAACTGATTATTTTCGATTTCATTTTGCGAATGCAAAAGCTTGGGAATTACGAAGTAATTCGCAAGACCGGCTCATTGAGAATTATTCAGAATTAACAAACCAAAAGTAAAACGGACAGAACAAAAGCCAAGCTTAGTTCTGGCTAAGGAATCAAACTTTTAAACGTGAGAGTTCGATCCTGGCTCAGGATGAACGCTGGCGGCGTGCCTAACACATGCAAGGCGAACGGAGATTAGACGCTGCAGAGATTTCGGTCGAAGCTTGTTTAATCTTAGTGGCGGAGGGGTGAGTAACGCGTGGGAAACCTGCCTCATACTGGGGGATAGCAGTTGGAAACGACTGATAATACCGTATAAGCGCACAGCATCGCATGATGCAGTGTGAAAAACGCCGGTGGGATGAGATGGGCCCGCGTCAGATTAGCGAGTGGGCAGGGTAACGGCCTACCAAGGCTACGATCTGTAGCCGGCCTGAGAGGGCGGGCGGCC
>JAEEGL010255787.1_pt1 | contig 14057 bp, 20 predicted proteins | sample 9134231 | NCBI WGS metagenome assembly JAEEGL01 (sample SAMN16246548, study PRJNA631951) | gut metagenome | biome: gut microbiome; feature: rumen; material: fiber-attached | host: Bos | place: Iran: Karaj | collected 2018-10
AGCCACTTGGGTACTCCTGCAAAACAGAAATGTTTGGTGGACCCTGAAGGACTCGAACCTTCGACCACCCGGTTATGAGCCGGAAGCTCTGACCAACTGAGCTAAGGGTCCAGATTAAGTGGTAGCGAGGGTGGGACTCGAACCCACGACCTACCGGGTATGAACCGATCGCTCTAGCCAACTAAGCTACCTCGCCATGCGCCTTAATATATATGGTCGGGATGGCAGGATTCGAACCTGTGACATCTTGATCCCAAATCAAGCACTCTACCAAGCTGAGCTACATCCCGAACTTCGTCTGGCGCGCCCAAGAGGACTTGAACCCCTAACCTTTTGGTTCGTAGCCAAACACTCTATCCAGTTGAGCTATGGGCGCATGATCTTGCCGACATTTCCGATGGTGGGGATGGTGGGAGTTGAACCCACACGGTATTGCTACCAAGGGATTTTAAGTCCCTCGCGTCTACCATTCCGCCACATCCCCAAGTGGAGGTTCCTACCAGATTCGAACCGGTGATCACAGAGTTGCAGTCTATTGCCTTACCACTTGGCTAAGGAACCATACGAAAATATTCCGTGCCTTATAATTCTAACAATATTGATTTGAAAATGCAACAAGAAAATGCGGGCATTTTAAAGCTGTTTAAGACGCGTTTTAAGCCCTTATTCACCGCTTTCTTCTTCGTCTTCTATATCTTCATTCTCTGCAGATTCAGCGTTTTCTTCCGCAGTTTTTTCATCCTTTTTCTCTTCTTCAGTCTTTTCCCAGGGGCAGGCACTGGTATAGGCGTTGCCCGAGATATCTTCAAAGTAATAGCACTTGTTTTTGCCTGAGAGATAACTTGATTCGATATCAAAGTAGCGGTTCAGTATCTCTAAGCCATAGGGCGAAGAGAAGATGAAATTGCCATCGCGCATGATGATCTCGACATTCTGATATTTCAGCTCTTTGAAGCTGTGGATCTCGGAGATCTCATCGATCACGCGATAGTCACACTTGCTGAGATTCTTCTCGATCAGGATCAGTTCCTCAGGAGTAAAGCCTTCAAGCAAAGGAAGCTTGCTGATGATGTAGAAATTATCCATGTCAATTGCGATATGATCATCGTTATCACTGATCAGGACGTTGAGACCGTTTTCCGGCATATAGCCGATGAGATTCTTCTCTTTGACATTGATCTTAACCAGTCTGCCATCCTTTAATTCGACCTTGCATTCACTGATCAAGGGACTGCTTAGCACATTCTTCTCGATCCGATAAGGAATGACACTCAGAAATTTGGATTTAGTACTCAGCCTGCTTAATGCCAGGACATCTTCATCGTTGAGATAATGATTGCCCTCAACCGCAATATGATAGACATTGGATATATCAAGGCACAGGTAAACAGCAATTATCAGGATCAGTGAAGTAAGGATGCTCATGAAAAAACAAAAGCGTTTGCCTTTGTCAAACGCGGATGTTTCTTTTCTGTCTTTTCTTAAGCCGAATAAGGCATTCCTATCCGGCAGCTTTCTGTTTTCTTTCAGCAATTAAACTTCTCGACTTCCATTATCAGCTTAACGCCGTATTTTTCTTTCACCTTGTCCTGAATCTGATAGACGATCGAAAGATAGTCATCAGCTTTGCCCTCACCGGTATTGACGATGAAGTTGGAATGTTTTTCTGAGACCAGGACATCGTTGACTTTGAAACCGCGATAGCCGATGCCATCGATCATCTTCCAGGCGAAATCCCCTTCCGGGTTGCGGAAGCAGGAACCGGCACTTGGCATATCCAAAGGCTGGGTCTCCTTGCGGCGGCGCAAACGGTCAGCCATCAGTTCTTCGATCTCCTGTGCGTCTTTTTTCAAGAGCTTCAGTTTGGCTGCCACGATCACCCAGTGCGGATGATCACAGAAAATGGAATGGCGATAAGAAAAAGCCAGATCATCACGTGAAAGCCATACCAGTTCATCATCTTTTAAAGCGAGCACTTCATTGACGACATCCGACATCGAGCCTTTATAGGCACCGGCATTCATGTAGACAAGACCGCCAATACAGCCCGGTATGCCTGAAGCAAACTCCAGACAGCTTAAGCCCTTCTTGCCTAAAACAGCCGCCAGAGCCGGAACCATGACGCCAGCTTGCGCATAGACTTCATTTTCATGGATCTCATAGCTGCACAGTTTCTTGAGGCTGATCACAACACCGGGATAATCGCTTTCCCCGCAGATCAGGTTTGAACCGTTGCCGATCACTTTATAGGGAACGTGATTATTCTTGAGAAAGGCAATGATGACCTTTAGTTCATCAACAGAATCAGGCATGACAAAATGAGCGATGTGACCGCCCATTTTCAGTGTTGTAAGGTCTTTAAAACATTTGTCATCATGGTATTCACCATGCTGTCGCAAAAAACTTCTGATCATATCTTTTCTATTTCTATAATAATATCACTCAAAACCTCAGGATTGCCAAGTTTAAGAGCATTATCCGCAAGCTGTTTAAGCCGTTTTTCATCATTAAGCAGCTCATTTACAGTATCATTAAGTTTCGCGCCGCTCAAGTCCTTTTCTTCAATCATGACCGCTGCATTCTTATCACACAGCGCCTTGCCATTATAGTACTGATGATTGTTAGGCACATATGGCGAAGGAATAAGAATAGACGGAATGCCGATCGCACAGATCTCGGAAAGCGTTGTCGCACCCGCACGGCAGATCAGCAAAGTCGCATTCTTCATCACATTTACCCCATCGATCCTTTCATAGACCTTGAGGCAATCACTCTGTTTTACTTCTTTAAGCATCTTCTCATAATGCGATGAACCGGTCGCAAAAATGATCTGGTAGGATCCATCAGTGAGCTTGAAATAATCAAGCAGTTTTTCATTGACGCTGGCCGAACCCAAAGAACCCATGAAGATGACCACGGTCTTCTTTTTTGGATCCAGACCGAGTTTTGCGATGACCTCAGGATCTTTTTCAAGATGATAGGCCTTGGATGACTGCGGATTGCCTAAGATCCTGATATTGGGATTGGCAAACTGTTTTTTATTTTCTTCATAGCAGCCGATGATCAGGTCGACTTTTTTATCCAGCAGCCTGTTAGCCCGGCCAACAAAAGAATTCTGTTCATGGATGATGGTCTTTAATTTCAGCTTGATCGCTGCCAGCATCACCGGGATCGAGATATAGTTGCCAAAACCGATGGCCAGATCATAGCCCTTCAGAAGACCAAGACATTTAAAATAAGCCCTTATGATCGAAAGGATACTTCTGATCTTCTGAAAGATGGAACCTCTGGTCGTGAACACATCAAGACCGATATAATCAAACCCCTTAGCCGGAATGACATCTTTCTCCATCCGGTCCTTGGATCCGATGAAGGTGATCTCATGTCCTCTTTCCTTTAATGCTTCTGCCAAAGCCAGAGCGGGATAGATGTGTCCTCCCGAACCTCCGGCCACCATTGCGATCTTCATACGGATAATATTTTATCATTAATGAAAAAAGGTGACTATAACGAGCGTTCGTCACCCTTGCTGATATGAGCTATACTCAGCTTTTCACTTATCAGTTTTACAAGTATTGGATTTATTATCAGCAATAATACGACATAAACCATAAGATGTTTGAAATAGGTGTTGCCGATAAACTCCAGAAGCGGATCAAAGACAAACAGTTCCAGCAGAAATAATGCCAGATAGATGCCTGTACAGCAGGCATAATAGATAAACAGACGTTTGCGCATCAGAAAAGCACCTTATTATGCAAGACCTTGCCTAAGATCTTGACCTCATCCGGTCTGAACTTTCGATCAGGATAAGCAGGATTGGCTGCCCGCAAAGTCAGAGAATTATTGTTATAAAGGACTTTTTTGATCGTCACTTCATTGTTGTCGAGTAAGAAGACCCCGATGTCCTTGTCATTGAGATAATTCTGCTTGCGCACATAGACGATATCCCCTTCACCGATCCTTAAATCGATCATCGAATCGCCCTTGACCTTCAGATAGAAGTATTCGCCTGGTCCATACTCCTCGTTATTGCAATACTCATAGCCAAAGATATCTTCATTGGCATACATATCATAACCGGCCTTGACCTCGCCAATCACCGGAACAGGAACCTTGATGGTTTTCAGATCTATATTGAGCAGATGATCAACATCGACATCAAAGATCTCAGCGATCTTATTGAGTGTCTTCACTCTTGGAAAAGCTGTACCGTCTTCCCATTTCTGAACTGTCGTAAAAGACTTGTAGCCAAGTTTATCAGCGAGTTCATCCTGCGACATATTATTGCTGCGGCGCAGATAACGGAGATTATCTTTGAATTCCATATTTATGATCCATCCTTCTGTTTAGATTATATTATGAACTTGATTTTTATTCAATTTTCATTCTTGAACTTGATGTTTTTTCAAGTATAATGAAGACAGAAAGAAGATACAGATGATCAGAAAATACGTCGATGTGATCTGTCTCAATGACAAGGCGGGAAACATGAAACCTTTATATCTGTTATGGGATGAAGAAAAAAGAATCCCGATTTTGCGCATCAAAGAGGTCTGTCCCCGCTCTTCATTAAAGACTGGCGGTTCCGGTCTTCGCTATACCTGCATGTTTTCAGCCAATCGCATCAGACACCTCTACTATGACCGGGGCAAATGGTACGTGGAAATGCAAGAGCACGTGATATAATCACGATATAGAGGTGTTAACATGGATAAACAATATGACGTAATTATCATTGGCGGCGGTCCTGCCGGACTAACGGCTGCCATATATGCATCCCGTGCAAATCTTAAAACCCTGATTCTTGAAGCTGCTGTCAACGGCGGCAAATTATCCAAGACCTATCAGATAGAAAACTACCCTGGAATCAAAGAGATTTCGGGACTTGAACTGGCCACGACACTCAGCGAACACGCGGTCAAATTCGGCGCTGAGCTGGTCTCTGGCGAAGTAACCAGAATCGAAGATGGCGATCTCAAGAAAGTCTTCCTCAAAGATGGCACACAGATCGAAGCCAAGGCTCTGATCGTGGCGACCGGCACCAAGGAAAGAACACTTGATCTGCCTCGTGCCAACGAGTTTACCGGCCGGGGTATCTCCTATTGTGCTGTATGTGACGGTTTCTTCTACCGCAACAAGGAAGTCGCCATCGTCGGCGGCGGCAACTCAGCCTTGGAGGAATCACTTTATCTTGCTTCATTGGCTAAGAAGGTAACGATCATCATCCGCCGCGATGTCTTCAGAGCGGAAGAAAGCATCGTTGAGAAAGTCAAAGCCAACGAAAAGATTGAGATCATCACCAAATCCCTGCCGGAAGAACTGTGCATTGAAGATGATCGCATCGTCGGTCTCAAGATCAGAAATGTCGACAGCAATGAGATCACCACAGTGCCATGCAGCGGCATCTTCCCTTACATCGGTGCTGATCCGATCACTGATTTTTTGCCAGCTGAACTGCTTGATGAAAAAGGCTATGTCATCACTGATGAAAATATGGCCACCAAAGCCAAGGGCATCTATGCGGCAGGCGACTGCATCGTCAAGAATCTGCGCCAGGTCGTAACCGCCTGCAATGACGGCGCGATCGCTGCTGACAGCATTGCCAAGCTGTTAAAGAGTTAAGTTTAAAGCTTATTTAATCGTCTTATAGACTGATTTGATTCTGATGATTATTAATATTGTCTATATCAGAATCACAATAAGACAAAAGAAAAAGACCGTTATAAACGATCTTAAGAGACAGCAAAAGCCACGTGATGTGGCTTTTCAAATTCTCTATAACTATGCGCGTCCGCAGTACTTGCCATCGATCGTTGAAACTGTGATCTTTTCACCATTTTCAATGAATAATGGTACCTTGACCTGCAAACCGGTTTCCGTCACCGCGTTCTTCAAAGCACTGGTTGCGGTATTGCCTTTGACAGCTGCTTCACATTCGACCAGTTCTAGATCGACCTTATCCGGAAGCATGACGCCTAAGATCTCGCCTTCATAGACAGTGATATTGACATCGAGATTCGGAATCAGGAACTTGCTTTCCCAGTCAAGACGCTCTTTCGGTATTTCGATCTGTTCAAAGGTTTCTGAATCCATGAAGACTTCCATATCTCCTGAATCATATAAGAACTGCATCGGTCTTTTATCGATATGTGCTTCGCCAACCTGATCAGAACCGATCAGCGATAATTCCTTGACGACACCAGTACGAGGCTGTTTGACTTTGACCTTGACCTTCATCTTGGCCATCGCTGTCTTATTTAGCTGAATATCGATGCACTGATATAACTCATTTTCCCAGGTGAAACATGTTCCGGGTTTGATTTCTGTACAGTTTAACATTTTTTGTACCCCTTCTTTTTTACTTTTCTATTTTAGAATAGGCGGGTATGGATTTGCAAAATATGTTATTGAATACAAAATGATGAAATAATATATGCTTATATATCATATTTATTTATCAGCATTTCATCTATATCATCAGGTGTAAAAGAACCTCCTTTCAAAGAATCAAGTCCCTTCTGCAATTCAGCACCGATCTGTTCGTTATTCATACCATCGATTGCCGTGATCCTGTTATCTGGCAATTTAAGGTCAAATGGCATGCCATTCTTTAATACAATCTGTGAATACAGCATCTGGATTGCACTTGAAGGAGAGACCCCAAGACGAGATAAGATGCTTTCAGCATTATTTTTATATCTGTATCAATGCGAGCGTGAATAACTGATGTGTTTGCCTTAAACTGCCTCCATAAATCTAAAACCATTGTCTCAAATTATAAATAATCGCAAGCGATTTAGCGATGCACATTGAAGGCAATAATCTGATCTTCATAAACACTTAAATTCATTACATAATCCAGATAATGCAAGACATAACCATCATGATCCTGATAGACTGTGACGTTTATGCCGCCGATATTGAAATCCTCAAGTTCTTCTTTTCTGATCAGTACGCATTTGGCATAGTTTATAACCTGAGCTTCACTTTCGAACTGTTCCTCAAATTCTCTCAGGTTGTGATAGACTTCATCTGCTTTGGCGATATAATCACTCTTCGCCGCTATTATGCTCAGCATCGCGCAAAGCACAATCAGAAAAATCGTCGATATGAATCCCTGACTGTTTGCACAGGATCCTTTCGTAATGCTGGCCTTTGCGGCTGTAGCAGACATAAATACATCCATCCTTTCTTTCAAAATGAACTTCATCAAAATTGGTCAGATAGATCTGCGTGCCCGGCTGCAGGATCAGCTTCTCATTGACTTCCGATAAGGTAAATTCCTTATTCTGATAGATGAAACTCAGCCGATCGTAGGCATAATCAAGATCATAGCTTATCAGCATGATCTCCCTTAGCTGATTGAGACACAGTTCATCGGATACCTCGGAATATTCAAAAGGAATATTGCCGGTAAAGCGGTATGCCAGAACACTTATCGGCAAGACAGAAACCACGATAAATAAACCGGCCAGGGTTCTAATCATATTCATCGACTTCACACTCCTCACATTCAGGCAGAGAGTTGAATATGTTCACATAGTGATCATTTGATAAAGTCTGATAGTTTTTATAGCCGCGATCATACCTGTCCATCAGATCAAAGATCGTAAAACACAGAATACAGATGATCGTGACAATAAAAACACTCAATAAGGCGTCAAGCAGAAAGAAGCCTTTATCTAAGCGTCGCATAGCCGTTCCCTAAATGAATGATCACCGCATGTCTTGAAAAAGGAATGGTCGCACCCTGATAGACATGTCCCATCGAATTGAAATTCACACCGTGTTCATAATTTCTGTTCTGTCTGCTTAAGATCGCTTCTGACTGGATCAGATGATAATCATTCAGAAAATAGTAGTGATCAAGTTTCAGTTCCGAAGAATGATTTAAACCGATCAGAAGCATGCCGCAGATCACTAACAGGCATAACAGCATCTCCAGCATGCTGAAACCTTTCTCAGTTGATAACACAGTGCCCATCCACGATACTTAGGCTGTTGCCTGAGGAACATTTCGTCTGATCCGCCTCGATATATCCCCCGTTTACTAAATCCGTGAGTGAACTTGGATCACTTCCGTAATCAAGACGGAACTGTACGATCGCCGCATCCACCACCTTGGTCAGAGCCTTACAGGCTTTGGAATCAACCGAGGTGATGACTCTGGAGACATTGGGAATCGTTAACAGCAGCAGAATCGAAACGATGATGACAACGACCACCATTTCCAGTAATGTAAAACCTTTTTTCATTAAAACCTCCCTAATATAGACTGATTGCCTGCATCGGCATGAACAGTATCTGATAGATAAAGATGATGATCGCCCCGATAAAAAGATATGTGAACAGCTGGATCGTAAAGGTATAGGTCTTCATTCTGCTCGCTATCTTCTCTTTGGCCAGTTTCACATAGGACGAGATGATCAAAGAGAAATCATTGCTGTAATTGGCGATCTTGATAAAGCGCGACAGTGAAGAATCATAATAGTTCTTATTGGCTGCTTCTTTAAGCGTCTCTCCTTCCAACAGACTTTCATCCATGTGGAAAGCCAGGAAGGAAACGATCGGTTTATTCTTCATCGCTTTAAGCACACCCATCGCTTCTTTGGTCTTATATCCTTTTTCTGTGCATATCAGCAGCAGGGACATGAACTCTTGCGAGTAATAGATGCTCAGCAGCGAATTGGGAAAATGCTTTGCGACAAACAGATAAAGCAGAACGATCCTTTTAGGCACCGAATAGATCACAACAAGCAGAAAAATGATCAGCGTCAGATAATAGATGAGATTGATGATGATCCGAAACATCAGTCTTACCTGTCTGAATAAGCCAATATCCGGCTCAAACGAAGCGATCAGCGCAAAGATCGCATCAATGCCATATAAGTCAAACAGATATAAGGATGTGATCGTGATAAACAGCAGCAGGATCGGATAAGCCAGTGAAGACAGGATTATCCTTTTGTCTTCTTCCTGTCTTTCATAAAAGCGCAATGAAAGCGCCAGGGTCTCCTCCAGAGAAAGCGTATGGAGCAGTGATGATACATAGGCCGTGATATTGCGAGGCAGATAATCGATGATGATATTTTCGATCAGTTCACCTTCATCAAGCTTTTCACTGATGGCTTTCAGGATATCTTCATTGCGCTTATTGATGATCAGTTCAAAACATTCGCTCAGACTTAAATCACTTTCCATGAGCTTGGACAGATAGGAAATATCATCGATACTCAAAGTCTTTCTAAACAGCTTCTGGCGCAAAGATCCCATTTTCCACTCCTTTTAAGACCTGCATATCGATATCGATGAATGACGGAGAATTATGGCGATGGATCTGATAGTATTCCAGTTCCTTGCGGTTCATGATCTCATAGAGTACGATCTTCTCATGGGTTTTTCTTCTTATCAGCATTCTCTGATTGCTGACACAGAGCAGATTTTCGAAAAGATGTTCCTCATTGACGCCCAGCTCACACATTCTTGAAATACAGCCTGAAGCCCGTGAAGTATGAATACTGGTAAGTACGAGGTGACCGGTATTGGCCGCGACGACCGCCATCTTGGCCGCCTTTTCATCTCTGATCTCACCGATCATGATGATATCCGGATCATGTCTGAGGATCTGCTTGACGCCTTGCGCATAATCAAAACCGATCGCTTCATTGACCTGCAGCTGAATGAACTCATCGTGATAGACTTCGATCGGATCTTCGATCGAATAGATCTTCTTGCCTCTGACACTTTTCAAAAGCGAGTATAAGGTTGTCGTCTTTCCTGACCCGGTCGGTCCGGAAAAGATGATCAGACCGCAGTTTTTGTTCAATAAAGACTTGAAATAGGCATTCTGCGAAGAGATGTGGGAAAGATTATCCGCATTGACTTTGAGCTTGCTGTTGAGAATTCTTAAAACACCGTTGGTGAAATTGAGCTTGCTGATGATCGCAAAACGCAAAGAAAGCAGATTGCCGTCAACCTCCATCTCAAACTGACCGGTCTTGGGGGTCATGATATTGCCGACATCAAGATTGGCCAGATACTGCAGGTAGCGCAAAAGCTTATAGTCTTCAAAATGTCCTTTGACTTTCCTGCACAAGCCATCGATCCTCATTTCGATATTCACTTCCTGATAGCGCATTGTGAAATGGATATCCGTTGCATTGTATTTAAGGGCTAATCTCAATAAGGCAATAAGTCTCTCTTCCATTTTTCGCTCCTGATCATAATTGCCTGATTTTAAGCGAAATCCTAAAAAAACCGCATTTTTCCCTAATAATGCGGTCTGTTTCAAAACTTTTATTACTGTTATGCTGCTGATCTAGCTTAAATATGGATTATACAGGAGTTCATATGACAATCTGCTCGGCGCATCATGACCGGGATAAATTATATAGTCCTTGTCCATGTCTTTAAAGATGCGAAGCGATTCTCTTAACGCGGAAGCGTTTCCTCCCTTCAGATCCGTCCTGCCCACTGAACCTTTAAACAAGGTATCGCCGCTGAAGAGAACTTCATCAAAGACAAAGATCACTGAACCCGGTGTATGGCCTGGTGTAAAGATCACTTCAAACTCAAAAGGACCGATCTTCATCTTTCCTTCCTTCAGATACTGAAGCGGTGAATTGATATAGACCGAAAAACCAAAGTCTGAACCTGCATATTTATCTCTGGCTAATTCCTCGTCATCTTTATGCAGATAGATCGGACAGTGATAGCGTTCATAAAGACCGTCAACGGCTTTGATGTGATCGAAATGACCATGGGTAAGTAAGATGCCCACAAGCTCAAGCTCACCTAGAATATCGATCAGCTTTTCACTCTTGCTGGCGGGATCGATCAGTAAAGCCTTATCGCCTTCTGTAAGCAGATAAGTATTGGTTGCCAGCGGACCTAAAACTAAAGTTCTGATTTCCATCGGACTTAAACAAAAATAGGCCTAAGCCTATTTTTTCTCCTTATGAACAGTCATTTTATTGCATTTAGGACAGAATTTCTTGATTTCCATCTTATCAGGATGTTTTTTCTTATTTCTGGAACCGGTATAAGTTTCTTCACCGCATTCTGTACACTTGAAAGTCACAAACTCTCTTGGCATTTATACTTACCTCCCATTTACGCTAAATTATTCTAACATACATTATTTTTAAAATGCAATGCAAATCTAAAACAGTTTCTGCTCAAAATTGATATTGAGATGCTTATAGGCTTTTTCCGTAACCATACGGCCTCGGGCTGTCCGGTTGATGAAACCGATCTGCAGCAGATACGGTTCGTTGACATCTTCCAAGGTGATAGCCTCTTCGCCGATCGCCGAAGCAATAGCCTCAACCCCGACCGGACCGCCTTTGAAGCGTTCGATGATGCCTCTTAAATAACGGATATCGACATCATCAAGGCCCAATGAATCGACCTTGAGTTTCTCTAAAGCCTGTCTGGTGATATTCAGATCGATCACCCCGTCATTGCGGACCATCGCGAAGTCTCTGACTCTTCTGAACAGGCGATTGGCGATTCTTGGCGTGCCGCGGGAACGCATCGCGATCTCATTGACGGCTTCTTCTTCAATCTCGCTGCCAAAGACTCTTGAAGTACGTTTGACGATCTGAGCGAGTTCTTCGGTCGTGTAGTAGTTGAGCTTGGAAGTGATGCCGAAACGATCACGCAAAGGTGAGGAAATAGCCCCAGCTCTGGTCGTTGCGCCAACCAGGGTGAAAGGCGGCAGATCAAGCCTGATCGACTTTGCCCCTTCTTCCTTGCCTACGACGATATCGATATAGAAATCTTCCATCGCGGAATAAAGCACTTCTTCAACGATCTTGGGCAGACGATGGATCTCATCGATGAATAAGACATCACCCATCTGCAAGGATGAGAGAATAGCGGCAAGATCACCGGTCTTTTCAATGCTCGGACCGCTGGTCGTCTTGATCGAAGTACCCATCTCATTGGCTAAGATATAAGCCATCGTCGTTTTGCCTAAGCCCGGCGGGCCATACAGCAAAACATGATCAAGGGCTTCATCGCGCATTTTGGCAGCCTTGATGAATACTTCAAGATTTTCCTTGAGATCACTCTGACCGATGTATTCGCTTAAACTCTGGGGTCGAAGCGACGCATCTTCATCATCTCTTTGTCTGTCTGCAGATAAAATTTTGTTTTCTTCCATACTTTTACTTTATGAGCATCGCAAGAGCTTTTCTGATAAGCTCATCAGTTGAACCGTTTTCCTTCTCCAGTTTCTTCATTACCGGTCTGATCTCGGAAGGCTTGTAGCCAAGCTGTTTGAGGGCTTCTGCCACTTCTTTGAGTTCTTCCTTGGAATCTTCACTTTCCGTTTCGACCAGTTTGCCCTTGAGATCGAGGATGATCTGGGAAGCTGTCTTGTTGCCGATACCCGGCATGTGCCGCATGAAATCGACATCACCGGTCTCGATCGCTGCGATAATAGCTTCTACCGAAGCTCTGGACAATATGTTTGAAGCGATCTTGGGACCAAGACCTTTTACCGAAATAAGTTTGACGAACAGATCATATTCTTCCAGAGAAAGGAAACCAAAAAGACTTAATTCATCTTCCCTGACATTCTGATAGGTATAGATGATCATTTCCTTGCCCTTGGATAATGCTTCCGGATGATAGAAGTTGATCCTGTATCCTATGCCATTTACATCGATCAATACATAATCCAGACCAAAGGCATGAACTGTTCCTCTTACAAAGCCAATCATATTTCAATTATACATCAAGCAATAAATAAAAGATGAGCACTAATACTCATCTTCTTCATCTACAAAATCAAAACTGTAATCTTCAATAAAGACCCGATCACCATTCTGACAGCCTTTCTCTCTTAAGGCATCATCCAGCTTCATTCTCGATAAAGCTCTTGAGAAGCGCATGATCGAATCATCATTCTTGAAATCAGTATTCCTGAACAGTCTTGTGATCTTATCCCCTTCAACTCTCCAGATGCCATTGCCTTCATTATAGATCGTAAACGGTACTTCCTCTTCGTAGGTATAGACGACCTTCTTATTGGCTTTATCAGGATCATACAGCGGGAACTGCGGGATCTGCTTAAGCAGGTCTTTAGCGCGATACAGCACCGGTTCAAGACCTTCATTGATCAAGGTGATCGCTTCAAAGACTTCGATATCAGGATATCTTTCTTTAAACTTCTTAAGATTCTCCTCAGCGTTATCCATATCCATCTTGTTGGCTAAAACGATCTGTACCCTTTCACCAAGATTGCCTGGATATTTCCTGAGTTCTTCATTGATCACTTCATAATCATTTATCGGATCTTCATGTCCCATGTCCAATACATGGATGATGAGCCGGCAGCGTTCGATGTGCTTAAGAAACTCATGACCAAGACCCTTGCCTTGTGATGCCCCTTCAATAAGTCCAGGCAGATCAGCCATGACAAAGGACGAATCACCGACTTTGACCATGCCCAGCTGCGGTTTTAATGTCGTAAACGGATAATCGGCGATCTCCGGTCTTGCGTTGGAGACGACTGAAAGAAGGGTGGATTTGCCAACAGAAGGCAAACCGACCAGACCAACATCAGCCAGCAGCTTCAGTTCGACCAGGACATTTCTTTCCTGGCCTGGTGTGCCTAAGGTCGCATGTTCAGGAGCGTTGTTGCGGGAGGACTTGAAATGATAGTTGCCCTTGCCGCCTTTGCCGCCCTGACAGATAACTTCTTCACTTTCCAAAGTGTTGAGATCAGCGACGATCTCATCAGTATCGAGATCCTTGACGATCGTTCCCAAAGGAACCTTGACGATGACATCATCCCGGGAAGCGCCAAACATGTTGTTAGGCTTGCCATTCTCGCCGTCTTCCGCTCTGATCTGTTTGGAAAAACGCAGATCGAGCAGCGTCGACTTATTGGTATCGACCTTGAAGATGATCGATCCGCCATTGCCGCCATCCCCACCGGATGGTCCGCCTAGCGGATTATACTTTTCATGCTTAAAAGCGACAAGTCCATTGCCGCCGTTGCCAGCTTTTAATTTGAGATTTACTTTATCAATAAATTGCATAAC
>JAEEGL011610172.1_pt1 | contig 14057 bp, 11 predicted proteins | sample 9134231 | NCBI WGS metagenome assembly JAEEGL01 (sample SAMN16246548, study PRJNA631951) | gut metagenome | biome: gut microbiome; feature: rumen; material: fiber-attached | host: Bos | place: Iran: Karaj | collected 2018-10
TTAAAAAAAAAAAAGAAAAAAAGAATGAGAAAAAAAAAACAAGGTGTTGATTAAATTTTTTAAAATAAATTCTTTATTTGAGAAAAAATAATTCATTATATATTTGAAATAAAATTTAAATTTAATATTATTATCAAAATTATCTTTATATTCATTAAAATAAAATATTTAATTTTCCCATTTAATAAGAGTATAATTATTTTTCTCAAAAATACAATTAAAATATTTCCTTCTTTAAAAGTATAAATTCCTTTTCCAACATTTTTTTATCTTTAAATTTCAATTTTAAAATTTTTGTTTAAATTAATTAAAACATTCATAAAAATTAAATATTCTGATTTTTTAATTTATTTCATTATATTTCTTTATTGAACTTGTTTTACATATTTTATGTTCTCAAAGAAGATTAAATTTCAAATTTATTTAGAATATATAATGAATTATTTTTTATCAAATAAAGAATTTATTTTAAAAAATTTAATCAACACCTTGTTTTTTTTTTCTCATTCTTTTTTTCTTTTTTTTTTTTAATTCGAAAACTCTTTTCATTTTTATTAGAAGAATTTTTATTTTGAGAGTGAATTTTTTGATCATAATTAGAAACAATATCTTCAAATAAATTAAATATACTATTATAATCAAAAGCTGAAGTTTCAAAAAAAGAAGCATTAATTTCTTTAACATATTTTTGTCCTTCATTTTCTTCAATAACTCTTTCTTCATATAAATCATTTTTATTTCCAACAACACCAATAATAATATCTTTTCCATTAATATCATAAACTTGTTTATACCACCATTCATTTAAATCATCAAAAGATTTTTTATTTATTATATCATATACTAATAATGCAATTTGAGTATTTTTCATAAATATATTATTTGCTGCTCTATATTTTTCTTGTCCTATTGTATCCCATATTTCTAATATGTATTCGTTATTATTTTTTAATTTTATGTTTTTTAAAGATTTATCATGAGAGTATGTTGGAATATAGTTTTCATTAAAATTCTTCTCTAAATATTGAGTTATTATTGATGTTTTTCCTACTTGACTATTTCCTACTAATATTAATTTTGTTTTATCATTCATTTTTATTATATTTTTTTTTTGGATTTTGATGATTTTTTTATTTTTTATAAATATTATTAAATTTAAAGGATTGATTATAATTTTTTTAAATAATTAAGAAAATATTTGTTAATCAACAGCAACCTTTTTTTTCAGAAGTCTTTGGTTGACTAGGAGGATTATTAATTTTAAAACCTCCGCTACTTTGACTATTAACATTATTCCCATCATTTTTCTTATTATTATTTTCTTTCCCATCATTATTATTATTACTATTTCCATTCCCATCATTATTATTTTTATTATCTTTATTATTTAATTGTTCACAAATACCTTCAAATAAACTTTCAATAGTTTCATGATCTTTAGCAGAAGTTTCAAAAAAAGAAGCTTTAATTTCTTCAGCATATTTTTTTCCTTCTTCTTCTTCAACAGCTCTTTCTTCATATAAATCATTTTTATTTCCAACAACACCAATAATTACCTTATCTTTCCATTAATATCACAAACTTGTTGATAAAATTTATTTAAACGGTCAAAACTTTCTTTATTAGTAATATCATAAACTAATAAAGCAATTTTAGCATTTCTCATAAATATTTTATTTGCAGCACTATAAGTATCTTGTCCAATAGTATCCCATATTTCTAATTTAAATTTAGTTCCATTTTTTAATGATATTTCTTTTGTCTGTTTTTCTTGTCCAATTGTTGCAATATATTCTTCTTCAAAAATATTTTGAACGTATTGATTTATTATTGCTGTTTTTCCTACTTGAGCTTCTCCTACTAATATTAATTTTATTGAACTCATTTTTTTATAGTTTATATTATAATATCAAATATTTATAATAAAAAAAAAAATAATATAAATTATCTTTTTACTCAATTTATTGTTAAAAATTTAAATCATAATTAAGAATAAATTAACAACATCCTCCTTTATCTTTTTTCTTATTATTATCTACATAATTGTCTTTTTCTAATTGCACAGTTTTATTATTATCTTCTTTATTTATTTCATTGTTTGTTGTTTTTTGCTTTTCTTTTTCTTTGTTTACATAAGCAAGAGCGATTTTCTCAAAAAAAGAATTAACACTTTCAAAATCCATAGCACTAGTTTCTCCCCAAATTCCTTTAATTGTTTTAGCATATTTTTCTCCATCTTCTTCTGAAATAACTCTTTCTTCGTATAAATCACTTTTATTTCCAACAACTCCTATAATAATATTTTCTTTATCATTATTGTCACAAATTTGATTATACCAAGAACCTAAAGAATCAAAAGATTCTTTTGAAGTAATATCATAAACTAATAATGCAATTTTAGCATTTTTCATAAATATTTTATTCACATTCCTATATATTTCTTGACCTGCTGTATCCCATATTTCTAATGTTAATGGTTGATTTTCTATTATTAAATCCTTCATCGATTTATCTCCTGCTATTGTTGGCAAATATTCTTCATCAAAGGATTGACGAATATATTGATTGATTATACTTGTTTTTCCTACTTGGGAATCTCCTACTAATATTGTTTTCAATTTATTCATTTTTTATTTTTTTGGATTTTTTTTGACAAAAAAGTTAAATTTTCTCTTATAATTTAAGAAAAAAAAAAATCTTTTGATTGAAAAAAAATAAAAAATAAACGAATAAAAAAAATAAATTCAAAAATGGAAAAAATATCTAGAAACGTAATTCAATTAGGAACAATAGGAGATTCAAAAGTAGGGAAGACAAATATGTCAACAGTTTACGTAGAAGAAAAATTTAATACAGAATATATTTCAACATTAGGTTTTAGTTGTTTATTAAAAGAAGAAAAAATAAAAATAGGTTCTGAAGAAAAAAAAATAAAAATAAAAATATGGGATACAGCAGGACAAGAAAGATTTAAATCAATTTCAATACAATATGTAAAAAATTGTTTAGGAATTTTATTTGTTTATTCAATTACTGATAAAGAAAGTTTTCAAAATTTAGATAATTGGATTAAAGATGTTAATGATAAAAAAATTTATGATAATATTCCTTTTGTTTTAATTGGAAATAAATGTGATTTAGAACAAGATAGAAAAGTTAGTAAAGAAGAAGGAGAAAAATTTGCTTTAAAATATAATATGAAATTTTTTGAAACTTCTGCTAAAGATAATATTAATATAAATGAAGCTTTTAATGCTTTAATTAATGAAATTGTTGATGTTTATAAAGATGAATTTTTCGAAGGAGAAGAAAAAGTTGATGATAAAAATAAAGATAAAAAAAATAATAAAGAAGGTGGATGTTGCAAAAAAAAAAATAAGAAAAATGATAATGAACAAAGATTAAACATTAAAAAATAAAAAATTTAAATTTAAATGTATTAGAAATATAATTTTTATGATAAATAAAAATACTATTAAATATAAAAAATTAAAAAAATAAAAAATTGTTATTAATTAAAATAAAAAAAATAAAAATAAAATATAATAAATAAGATAAATTTATAAAAAATAATGAAAAAAATATCAATAGGAACATTAGGAAATACTTTAGTAGGAAAAACAGCATTATCTCGATGTTATTCAGGAGAAGAATTTGAGCCAAATGAAATAGTAACAACAGGAATGGGAAAATTTATGAAAAATATAGAATTAAAAATAAAAGAAAAAACAATAAATTTAAATGTAATCATTCATGATACTGCAGGACAAGAAAAATATCAAGCTATTGCATTAAATTATATTAGAAAGTGTGATGGAATTTTTTTAGTTTATTCTGTTGATGATAGACGAAGTTTAATTGATGTTGAAAAATGGTTAACTAAAATTAAAGAAAGTAATCAAGAAGAAAATTATCCTATAGTTTTATTAGGAAATAAAATTGACTTATTTAAAGAAAATAATAGTGACTTTGTTACTAAAAAGGAAGGAGAAGAATTAGCTCAAAAATATAATTTTAAATTATTTGAAACTTCTGCTAAAACTAAAGAAAATGTTGAAGAAGCTTTTCAATATATGATTGATTTAATTGTTAAAAATAAAGAAAAAGAATTATTAGGTGAAAAAAAAAAAATTGTTATTGGAGCAGAAGAAGAAGACAATAAGAATGATAAAACTCAAAAGAAAAAAAAAAAAAACTGTTGTTAACAAAACTTTAAAAAAAAGAAATTTAATTTAAAAAAACATTTTAAAACATAAAATATATTTATTAAAATATAAAAGGATTATTAAAATTCAAAAAAAAATGAAAAATAAAAAAAGAATAAATATTTCAAAATTAACAGAAATATATTTAGGAAAAAAAAATTTATGAAGAATATATATAAACAATGGAATAAATATAAATACAAAAAAAAAAAATTCAAATGAAAGAAAAAAAAATAAAATAAAATAAAAATATGAGACAAAAAAATTATAAATTAATTGTAATATCATAGATTAAATCTGGTATAATTAATATATTAAATTAATAATAAAAAAATAACTTTTAAAAATATTGAAATTTGGTAAAATGAAATTGAAAATAAAAAATAATTTTATATTTTTAATTGTAAATAAAATGATTGATTAAATAAAGGATTGTAAGAAAATAAATGAAATATATAATATTGAATTTATCGAATGTTCTGCTAAAAATAATATAATAAAAGTTAATCAAATTTTTCAATACTTAGTTCAATTTATTTTTCAAATTTATCAAAATGAATAATATCAAATAACAAACTTATTCAATTTTTGATAATATGTAAATTAGTCAATGTTTCTTCAGTAAAAATATATTGTTTTATATATATTTTAATATTTAATATAAAATAAAATAATTTTTAAATAACAATTAATAAATAATTCCCAAAATAATTATTAAGAAAACCCAAAAAAAAAATTCAGAAAAATTTAAAAAAAAATATAATCAATCTAAAGAACAATATTAACAAATAGGAACAATAGGAGATTCAAAAATAGGGAAAACTTCAATATCAAACACATATATAAAAAAGAATTTATTGGAGAATAGGATTAAAACAGTATTTCAAGAACTAAAAATAAAAAAACGAAGAATTTCCAAAAAAGTTGAAAATATGGTTCATCAAATAAAGAACAATTTAAATCAATATCAACACAATAAATAAAAAATTATATGGGAATCTTTATTTTATATATAAAAATTAATATTTTTTTAATTTTTAAACAATAATAATCAATAATAAAAATTAAAAAAAAAATGTTAAATATAAAAAAGCAATTAATAACATTAGGAACATTAGGAGACAGTGGAGTAGGAAAGACAAATATATCAAATATTTTTTTTGACATTCCTTTTACAGAAGAAAACATATCAACAATAGGAGTGAATAATTTTGTAAAAAGAGGATTTGAAATAAAGCCAAAATTAAATCCAATAAAAATAACAATAAAATTATGGGACACAGCAGGACAAGAAAGATTTAGATCAATATCTACACAATATATTAAAAATTGTGATGGAATATTTTTAGTTTATGCTATAAATAATAGAGAAAGTTTTGATCGAATTGAAAATTGGATTAAAGAAGTTGATGAAAAAAAAAATTCTGATAATGAAGTTCCTTTAATTTTAATTGGAAATAAATGCGATATTGATGATTTACAAAATATTGATAATAAATTTTGTAGGGAAGTCACTTTTAATGAAGGAGAAAAATTAGCTCAAAGATATGGAATTAAATTTTTTGAATGTTCTGCTAAAAAAAATATTAATATTAATGAAAGCTTTAATTATTTAATTGATCAAATAGTTAATATTCATAAAGATGAATTCCCTGAATTTCCTTTTGATGAAAATAATAAAAATTTGGATGAAGAAAAAAATAATGAAGGATGTTGTAAAAAAAAAAATAAAAAAAAAAATAAAGGTTTAAGCGTTAGAAATAATTAAAAAAATATTTAGTTCATTATTTAATTAATACTTTTTTATAAGAATTAGTTCATTTAATTTACTTTTTATATTTATGTTTTTTAATACATATCTTAAAAAATATTATAATTAATTTTCATTATTATTATTTAAAACTTATTAAATTATTATTGTCATTAAATTATTTATAGTTCTACTTTTGAAAGAATAGGAATTTCATATTTTCCAGTATTAAAGAATTTTTGTCCTTTTTTAATTCGATAATTTTTAATAGGAAGAGGTAAACCTAATTGTTTAAATAAAGTAAATTTATTAATTTTATGTTCAATCAATATTTCTTTCTTCTTATCAACTTTATCATTTTTAATTAAAGGCATAACTTCATTTTCATTATCATTTAAAGTATTATTAGTTTTTATAAAACTATTTTTAATGGTACTATTATTAATAATACTATTATTATTTGTAGTTGAAGTTAAAAAGAATCTTTGAGTTAAAGAATTTGTATTTAAATTACTATAATTTTTCTTATTATTTCTAATTTTTGATTTCACTTTATTAAAATCTAATTTTAATGAAATTGGTCTTTTTGAAGATTTTATTTTTGGTTTATTACTATTTTTATCAATTTTAAAAAGAAAAGATTTATCATTTAAATTATTAGATAAATTTAATTTTGTATTTAAATTAACAATTGAACTTTTTATTCTTGCACTTGAAGGTCTTTTCATTTCTAAATTAAATTCTTTTTTCTTATCATTAATGTTCTTTTCTTTAAGATGATTAGATCTAAAATATTGTTTTTTTCTTTCTTCAAATTTCTCAATGACTAGTTTATGTTGTACATATAAATCTTGAATAGATTCTTTAAAAGTTAAATATTTTTTACTAATATAATCAACATTCATTTTTAGAAAAACCGTAAAATCTTTTTTAACAATAAGACAATAATCATATTTTCCTTTTCTTTGACTAGCTTCTAATCCAGAAATTCCTCCTTGACAGAAATCAATAATATTTTTTAAATCACTTTTCCTATTTAAATAATCTTCTTTATTTTTAGGTTTATAAGGTAATTCAACTAAAGAAGCTTCACCTCTATATAATAAATATATAATTTTAGCATCATCAAAAGGAGTATAAACTATATCTCCAGAGTCAAAAAATTCAGGAGTAATTTTTGTTAATAAATGTCTAAATTTTAAATCTTTTTTTAAAAAGGGAAATTTACTTAAAATAAAATGAACTTTTTTAATATCAGCAGCTGAAAATTTTGGATATAAAATTTTATCAAAATATTTTTTTTCTAAATAAAATAAATTTGTATCTTCTAAACAATAAACTGAACTTGTTCTTGGAATATTATATACACATCCCCATTCTCCAAAACACATTCCTTGATTTAATATTACTCTTTCTTCTTCAAAATCTAAGATAAATTGTCTTAATGATATTATATTTTTATCTATATCTTTTGGAACTTGATTTTCCTTTATTGCTTTTATTATTTTTTTCTCTTTCTTTTTCTGTTTGTCATTTTCTTCTCTTATTCTTTTCATCACCGATATCTTTGTTATACTTTTCCTTTTTGTTGTATAATATTTTTCATCTATTAAATCATCTATTTGTTCTTCTGTTAATTTTGATAAAAATTTTTCTCGTAATTTATCTAATTTTTCTCTTCTTTTTAATTCTTTTTCATCAATTTTATATGATTTTTTTTTTTGAAAAAGAGATAGATCATATTTAGGTCTCATATTAACTGTACTTCCTCTTCCAGGTCTTCTCATTTTTTTTTTCTTTTCTTTTCTTTTATAATTAATAATATTTTTATAAACAATATCATTATCATTATCAATATTATCATCAATATTATTATTAATAGTTTTTGAATTAGAATTATCTTCATTTTCACTTTCTTCTTCTAAATCACTCATGAAATATTCATAATCAATATTATTAATATTTCTTATTTCTTCATCATTAAAATTTCCTCGAATAGTATCCATATAAAATTTTTTATATTTATCATTAGGACAAATATCTCTAACAACAACTTTACCAGTAATAATACCATATAAAGCATTACTTTTATCATATTTTCTCATAACATAACTTCCTTCTCGAAAAAAATTATGTTTTAAATAACAAGAAGAATATCTTATATCTTGAGTTGATATTCCTTGAAAAGTCATATATCTAATAAATCCTTTAAATTTTAATAATGATAAATATATTAATTTAACATTTCTTTCTTCATTTTTATTATTCTTTTCTTTTTTATTTAATAATGAATTTCTTCTAATATTTTGTCTTTGAATAAATGCTTGATTATGACCTATAATTTCTTTTGATGTTTCTTCTATTAATATTTGAGTTAATGGCCTTTCATCAAACATTATTCCTCGAGTATATTTTGAGTCTTCTATTGTTTGATATATTTCTATTACGTAATTTGCTAAAATTTTTGCAAATCTACTTTTTTTCCAATTCATCTTTTTTTTTTTAGGGTTTTTCATTTTTTTTTTAATTTTTTTTTATTTTAAAAAACAAATTTCATATACAATAATATTAGATTTTATTTTAATTTTGAATTTTTTTGAATGTATAAATATTTTTTTATTTATTGTAGTTTTTTTCCTTATTTTATTATTATATAAGTAAACTTTTTATTTTCAGTTAAATTGATTTTTTTAAGAAATTTTATTTATTTTTATTTAACTAAATAAAAATGAAATATAATTTTCTGATTTTTACTTTTATATTTATTAATATTGATATAATTAAATGTATTTTGAAATTATCTTTTAAAAAAGAAAAACCAAATGAAATAAACGAAAATAATTTTTTTGATTATATAACAGAAAATATTTATATATCAAATATAAAAGTAGGAAGTCCTTATCAGGAAATTCCAATACAAATAAAATTTTCAACAAATGAATTTATGATAATTCCAAAAGAAAAAAAAGGATATTTTCAATTAAACAATTCTAAAACATTACATCAATTAGAAAAAGATTTTGAACAAGATTTTAATAGTCAATTTTTTAATAAAGGAATTTTATGTTGGGATAATATGTTATTTGAAAATAATATTAAAATAACAAATTTAACTTTTATTTTAGGAACAAATATATTAAAAGAATTAAAAGGAGGAGTTTTAGGTTTAAGAAAAAAAACATTAAATAATTTATCAGACACAGTTAGTTTTATATATTTAATTAAAAAAAGAAATTTAATAAATTCATATTCTTTTCATTTTATATTTAATAAAGAAAATAATGGTGAAATTATTATTGGAAATTATCCTCATGAATATAATAATGAAATATTTGATAAAGAAAATTTAAAAAATATTAATGTTAAAAAGAATAATGATTTTATTAATTGGAATGTTAAATTTACTAATATTAAATTTGGGAATAAAGATTTAAATTATGATTTAAATATTCAATTTAATGTAGATTTAGGAGGAATTATTGCAAGTGAAAATATTTTTGATTTTTTTATTAATAATTTTTTCAATGAATTAATTCTAAAAAATTTATGTAAAATTTTTTACTCAAGTAATAAATGGTATAAAGGATTTTATTGTGATAATAATATTAATATAGAAAATTTTTCTAATTTATATTTTTATCATAAGGAATTAAATTATACTTTTAATTTAAATTATAATGATTTATTTATTAAAGAAAAAGATAAATTATTTTTTCTTATTATTTTTAAACATGATTCAACTGATTTTTTTTGGGAATTTGGAGAAGTTTTTTTTAAAAAATATCAAATTATTTTTGATGAAGAAAAAGGAATTATTGGATTTTATAATTTAAAAAAAATAAAAGCTTTTAATTATTCTCTCTTATTTATTTTTTTATTAATTATTTTGGTAATATTATTAATTAGTGTTATAATTAGAATGATTATTATTAAACCAAGAAAATTAAGAGCAAATGAATTAGAAGATAATTATGATTATATTCAAAAAATTAATTAAAATAAAAATCAATAATTTTAATTCCCAAAAAAATATAATTATTTATTATTATAAATTATTCTTTAAATTTTTTTTCCATATTGAAAATAACTTTTAGTAATTAAATTTAATAATATTAAAAAAATTATAAAAGCTAACATAAAATTTAAAAGATTTTAAAACCATTCAGTTTTTTTTTTTTTAGAATCAATTTCATCATCATCATCTTGATAATCATCATTATATCCCATTTCTTCATTTAAATTTTTAATTTCATTATTTAATTTAATATTTTTTTCTTTTAAAATTAAATTATTATTTCTAAGTTCAGATTCTTCTTTTTTTAAATTACAAACTTCATCTTTTAATAAATCAATTTCATTATTGTAATTATCTGAATTATTTGTATTTAAATTTTTATTTCTATAAAGTTTACTCAAATCCCTAAAATCTATTTCTGTGTTTTCATTTCTTTCTTTATTTTCTCTATTTAATTTTTCAAAAGTTCTAACAAGATCATCTTTTTTTCTTTTTAAATTTATATTTTCTGTTTTTAAATTCCAATTTTCTTTTCTTAAATTACAATTTTCATCATTAACTTTATTAAATTCACTTTTAAATTTTGAAAAATCTTTAAATAAATCTTCAAATCTCATTTTATAATCATATTTATTTATATCTTCAACCAAAGGAACTTTTTTTTCTTCTTTTGTTTCTTCATCAATATTATTAATATTAATTATATTAGAATTATTATTTTCAGTTTTTTTATTAATAGTTTTTTTAGTTGGAACAATGGTTTTAGTTTTTAAATCTCTAAAAGATTTTATTTTAATTAATTCTTCAATAATATTTGATATAATTTTATTACTTTTTAAATTTACTTCTTTACAATTTGAAGGACATGTTTTATTCTTTTCTAAATATTTTTTAATACATTCTTCACAAAATACTTTATGACAAGATTCACATTCTCTAATATTATTATATTCATTATTACATATTGGACAAAGAATATATTTATCAAGATTATTATTATTTTCATTCATTTTTTCTTCATTAATATGAATCAAATTATTTAAAATTTCCTTTTTTTCTTCTTTTTCATTTTCATTTTCTTTCATCAATTTTGTATTAATTTCTTCCATTTGAATTTATGTTATTTAATTTATAAAAAATATTATATAATAAGAATTCATTAGTTACTTCATTTATATTTTTCATTCCTGAAGAAAAATTAATTATTTTACAAAAATTGTATTAATAAATCGATAAATAAATAAATGTCTTCATTATCAAGATTTTCAGATTTCTTTTATCAAGAAGAAGATATAGGAGGAACAATAAAAATGTCTAAACAACGTCATCTTTGGGAATTTAAAATAGATGGAAATTATCATAATGTTGAAATTCTTCATTCTAGAACTTCAATGAAAAAAATTTTAAAAGTTGATGGTGAAATTTACTTTGAAGAAAATTCATATAAAAATACCTGTGATATTAAATTTAAGCTTTTTAAAATTCCTTTTCAAATTGTTCAAACAAAATCAAATAAATTTGAATTAAGAATTGAAAATAAAAATTTTGATATTTTAATGATTGAAGAAAGAAATAAATTTAAAGAAGAAGAAAATAATATTCAAAAAAATAACAATGATTTAAATTTTAAGAAAGTGAAAATAAATGGGTTTGAAAAAGTTCCTTCATTTCTAAGAACAAGATCTTCTTCTTATTCTAAAACTGAAAGTAATAATAATGTCGTTAAAAAACATTCTTGTCAGAATTTATCTACTGCTCTTAATAAAAATAAAGAATTTGCTGATGTTTTTAATAATAATAACAATGTTTTAGATAAAATTCAAAATAATAATAATGAAAATAAAAATCATTATATTAAACCAAAATTAAATATAAATATTCAAAATAATAATTTTTTGAGAAGTAGTGTTAATACTGTTAATAAAACTCCTCTTCAAAATTATAATATGCATTTTTTTAATTATGATTCTCCTATAAGAAATAAAAATTTAAATTCTTTTAATTTTATTCATACTTTTGCAAATAATCAAGATTTTACTATTAATATGATAAATAATTATGATAATACTAACATAAATTCAAATCAAATGAATAATGTAAATCAACAAATGAACCTGTCACAAAATAATAATAATGTTAAAAGTAGAAATTCATTAAGCAAAAGTCAAATTTTTAGTCATAATTTTAATTTAAATCAAAATACAAATATCACGGATCAAAATTATAATAATAATAATATGAATCAAAATTTTAATAACAATAATAATTTAGATATAAATCAAGTATTTAATAATAATAATTCAAATATAAATCAAGTATTTAATAATAATAATAATTCAAATATGAATCAAACATTTAATAATAATAATAATTATAATATAAATCAAGTATTTAATAATAATAATAATTCAAATATGAATCAAATATTTAATAATAATAATAATTATAATATAAATCAAGTATTTAATAATAATAACAACAATTATAATATAAATCCAAATTTTCAAAATAACTCTTTAAGTAATTCCCAAATGATGGTCAATAATAATATTAATATAAATTCAAATAATTCTTTTAATAATTCTCAAGTAATAAATAATAATAATTTTAATATGAACAATAATCCAAATAATTCTTTAAATAATCTTCAAATAAATAATAATAATTTGAATATGAATCAAAATCCTTCACCAAATTATAATCAAAATATTTCTAATGCTTTTCCAAATAATAATAACATAAACAATTCTTTTAATAATTCTCAAATTTCAAATATGACAAATTCTCCTTTAGTAAATTATAATAATATAAATAATAATATAAATAATAATATAAATGGTAATTTACAACAATTAAATAATAATAATAACCAAATAAATAGCATTAATAATGATTTAAATAATAATAAAAGTTTATCTCAATCAGTAAATTTTAATGTGAATCCTTTACAAAATAGTTTCCAATTATTAAATAATAGTCGAAATGTAAATCAAGATGATAAAATATATAGTAATAATAATTTATCAGCGAGAAATTTAAATAATCCTGAAATATATAATGTAAATCAAATGAATGGGATAAATAATAATATTAATCTATCAATGAATCCAAATTTAAATTCAAATATAAATAATTTTCCTCAAAATAATAATCAAATGATTAACAATCAAAACATTCAAAATCAACAAGTTTATAATTATCAACAATCATATAATAATAATAATTTTCCTTGAGAAAATTAATGAAAAAATCATTTAAACCATACTAACTTTTATTTTTAAAAAGAAAAATAAATATTAAAAGGTAAATTTTTAATATTATAATTTTTATAAATTTATTTTTAAATTTTTTTAAAAAAAGAAAAAAAAAAAATTAATTAAAAAATGAATGGAAAAAATTTATACGATGAAGGAGAAATAAATGAAGAAATAGAAGATGATGAAATAATTGATAATGATGATGGATTTGAGGATTCATTAGTTATAATATCAGAAAGAAAAAAAGAAGATAATATAATAAAAGAAAATAATAAAAAAGAAAATAAAAATGAAAATACTTTACAACGAATTCAAAATGAAGTAAAAAATATAGTTGCTTCTACATCAATAAATGATACAATAAAAAAAAATGAAAATAACTTAAATAATAATAATAATATTTTAAATAATGAAAATTATTCAAAAGAAGAATTAATAAATATATTAATGAATAATCCAATAGAAAAGGAAGAAAAAAATGAAAAAAAAAAAGAAATAAATTTAAATAAAAAAATAAAAGAAATAGAAAAAGAAGAAGAAGAAGATTCTAATTTTAATAAAGCATTAACAAAAGTATTACAAAAAATAATGAAAAAAAAAAATAATAAAAATAATAATGAATTATATGATATTATATTAAATGATAAAGAAATAATAGAAAATGAATTAAAAAAATGTGGTTTTAAAAAGAACATAAATATATCTTCAAAAATTAAATCATATATAGATAAAAAAAATAAAAATTTAAATGAAATAAAACAAAAAAAAGAAGAAGAATTTAATCAAAAATATACTTTTATTCCACAAATAAATAAGAAAAATAATAATAA
>JAEEGL012319120.1_pt1 | contig 14057 bp, 14 predicted proteins | sample 9134231 | NCBI WGS metagenome assembly JAEEGL01 (sample SAMN16246548, study PRJNA631951) | gut metagenome | biome: gut microbiome; feature: rumen; material: fiber-attached | host: Bos | place: Iran: Karaj | collected 2018-10
AAGCCTCTGCCCTGTGCGTCGCCTTCGATCATGGTCTCGATGAACGCCTTGTTGATCATGTCCATTTCTGCCTTGCAGTCCTTATACTTGAACGGCATCTCCTTGCCGCCGACAATGCAGTTCAGCTCTGCGAGGTCATTCGGCACGGTCCAGTCAAGCGTAATGTTGGAGAACGGAGCCTGTGTACCCCAGCGGGACGGCGTATTCACACCGAACACGAAGGATTCAATGCATTTCTTGACCTGATTGTAGGGGAGGTTATCCGCCTTGACAAACGGCGCGAGATAGGTGTCGAAGGACGAAAATGCCTGTGCGCCTGCCCATTCGTTCTGCATGATGCCGAGGAAATTGACCATCTGGTTGCAGAGCGTTGCCAGATGCTTTGCCGGTGCGGAGGTGATCTTGCCCTCGACGCCGCCGAGCCCCTCCTGAATGAGCTGCTTGAGCGACCAGCCTGCACAGTAGCCGGTCAGCATGGAGAGATCGTGAATGTGCATCGCGCCGGAACGGTGTGCCTCTGCAATCTCATCGTCATAGATCTCGGAGAGCCAGTAGTTTGCGGTGATGGCGCCGGAGTTGTTCAGGATCAGACCGCCGACGGAATAGGTGACCGTCGAATTCTCCTTCACGCGCCAGTCCATGACCTTGACATAGCTGTCAACGGTCTCCTTGTAATCCAGGATCGTGGATCTCATCATGCGGAGCTTTTCGCGCTGCTTGCGGTAGAGGATATATGCCTTTGCAACATCGCTGTAGCCCGCTTCGCCGAGCACGCGCTCCACGCTGTCCTGAATGTCCTCAACAGCGATCAGACCGTCTTTGATCTTCTCTTCAAAGTCTGCCGTGACGCGCAGCGCCAGAAAGTCAATGACAGAGGGGTGATACTGCCTGTTTTTGGCTTCAAATGCCTTCCGGATTGCTTCCGCGATCTTCGTGATCTCGAACTCGACCACCTGTCCGTCGCGCTTGGTTACCTGATACATGAACAAACCTCCTGATCAATCGTGTTTTCCGAGAATTCAAATCCCGCGCAGTGCGGCATTCGGCACATCCCTGCGGACAATTTCGAGAAACGCCCGCATCTCGGAGGGCGTGCAGCCGGTCACGGAGTCGTCGATCAAATGACCGGAGTTGATGAAGCTCTGCAGATAATAGGCGTCTGCTCCGCGGATCCATTTCCCGATCGCGGCGAAATCCGCGGCAGTATGGTACTGCCTGACAACGGTCGTGCGGAATTCATACGGAAGCCCTGCCTGCTGCATGAGATACCGGACGCTCTGCTGCACCGCCTCCACGCTGATGCTGTCCGTTCCGGCAGTCACAGCGTATTTCCCGGGGCAGTTTTTGATGTCCATGGCAACCATGCTGATGAGACCGCTTTCACAGATCTGCCGGAGCTTTTCGGGCTGTGTGCCGTTGGTATCCAGCTTGATGTGAAAGCCCATGCCGCGGATCGGCTCCAGTAACGGGATCAGGTCGGGCTGGAGCAGGGGTTCGCCGCCGGTCACGCACACGCCGTCGAGCAGCCCGATGCGCTTTTTCAGAAACGCATACAGCTCATCAGGCGTCATCGCCTCCCGGAAGGTCTCCGTCACCAGTCCTGCATTGTGGCAGAACGGACAGCGGAGATTGCAGCCCCATGTGAAAACCGTACAGGCTGTTTTCCCCGGATAATCCAGCAGAGTGAGCTTTTGCAGACCTGCAATTTTCACGTATTCTCACGCCTTTCCCGCATTCCGGGTCCCGCATCTGACTGTGCGGTCCCGTATATCCGCTGCACAAAACACAATATATAGTGCTTGTGAACGCTATGATGCACTATCTGTCGTGTCCAGTACTATTGTATCAGCTTTCGGCGGATTTGTCAAGAGGATTCTGAGATTGTAATAATTTTCGTTTCGCAAACGCAGAAGCGCAGCAGCAGACTGAGACCCCGGGCAGCACCAAATGAGGAAGCCTGAGCGCTCAAAACTCCGGCATGATTGTTATGCTGCAGCCCTGCGCAGGCACACCGTACCGTGTGCTGCTTTGTTTTTCATCACTGCAGCCCGCGAGCGTCGAGGCATCGTCCGGCACCGCGGCGAGGTTCACGGTCAAAGCAACGGGAATCGGTCTGAGCTATCAGTGGCAGTACAATTCCGGTGCATCCGGCGCGGCCGCCGCGACCCTGACGATCACCGCAAAATCGACCTGCAACGACTGGCAGTATCGCTGCATCGTCACCGACGGAAACGGCAGCACGGTCACCTCAGACGCAGCAAAGCTGACGGTCAAATAGCACAAACAAAATGAGGGAGCCTTCGGGTTCCCTCATTCGTTTGATATTGAATTGCATGGAAAACTGACCGCAGCCGCTCCCCTGCACACCGCGTTTTCAAATTGCCCCTCGCAGTTCGTTTTGGTGCAGTGCATGCGCAGGAACGGGATTCGATGCAAGCCAAAACAGGCGGAGCCCCCCTCCTCAGGGAGCTCCGATGCAGTTTCAGCGTCAGCACAGGATTCAAAGCAGCTTTCCGATGAAATACCCAAGCACGACGCAGAGCGGAATCAACACGGCGATTCTGAGATACATGGAAACCATCACCGTGCTGAACGCTGTCGGACGGATATCCGCTTCAATGCGGCTGTCCAGTGCTGCACGGAAGCGCTCTGCGGCACTCGCCCCGCCGAGGAGCTTGCCGTAATGAATCGGGATCACGGTATGCGGCGCGATGGCTGCTGCGAGCTCTGCCGCCTGCTCCGCATTCATGGTATAGCCTCCGCCGCCGATCGGCAGCAGCGCAATATCGCAGGAAACGGCTTTGCTTTCCTCGGTGATATCGGTATCGCCGGAAATATAAACCCGTGTCTGCCCGAAACTGAGAACATAGCCGAGCCACTTCATCGCTTTGAGGTGAAAAGGCTTGCAGCGGTTATAGGCTGCCACCGTCTCCACCATGACGCCGCAGAGCATATGCGTCTCGCCGGGCAGCAGCGGGACCGGTTTTCTGCCGAGCAGCAGGCGGCACATGACCGCCATGCTCTTCGGTGCCGCAATGACCGTGCTGTCCTTCATCAGCTTTTTGGCGTCCTTCGGCGAAAAATGGTCCAGATGCGGATGCGTGAACAGAATCAGATCGGCATCGTGCGGCGCGCCGACAATTCTGATCGGGTCAATGTAGATCACCTTGTCTCCGACGATCCGGACGCCGCTTTGCTCCGTCACCTGAATACGTTTCAGTACGCTTTCTTCAAACATGCTCCCTGCTCCTTTTCATTCCAGTATGTCAGATACAGCCCGCCCAGCAGCTCGCCCCTGAACGGGATGACGATGATCGCACCGACCTTCTCAAAGCGCAGATAATACCTGACAACGCTGCCCTCCGTTTCCCGCTTCACCACGGCAACAAAAGCGCCGCACGGCTCCGTGAACCGTTCCCATGACTGTGCCATATATGCGGGCGTCAGATGCTCCCGGAGCTCCGGTCGGAGATACGGTGTGATCTCCGCAAATCTGCGTGAAAGCATCAGATTCGCGATGATCTCCGCCGTTTTCAGATGCGACGCATCCAGCTCCTCCGATTCCCGCTGCAGATCGAGTGCATAGATGTCCTCGTTTTTCTCTGCCGCCTCCATCACACGCTCCAGCAGCTTGATGCGTTCCATCAGTGTTGTGATCTCGGCAGATAATGCGACGCTTTTGGAACGGATCAGCTCTGCGGCGTCCCTTTTTTCCCGGCAGACAACCGTGATCTCATCCAGCGATAGACCGATCTTCCGGAGAAACAGAATTCGTCTGAGCTGTTCGATATTGTCGGCATCGAGACGGCGGGGCGCGGAGGGCGTTTCCCGTGTCGAATGAATCAGACCGAGCTGTTCGTAATACCGGATCGTGCGGGAGGTCGTGTCAAGCAGTTTACAGACCTCGCTGATATGTTTGGGCTTCTGCATTTCCATCACCGTTTTTATTATACACCTTGACGCCGCGTCAATGTCAAGATGATTTCAATTAGCATAATGACAGAATTTCGGGCGGAATTATCGCCGGTTTTTGGGCGTTCAGACGATTGCACAGCCTGAAACCGGATTTTTGTCAGCAGGCGCTCTCATCCGATGCTGTTTTTCTCCCGGCACTCATCTGAGCATCGGCTGTCGCAGAACAACCGAAAAGTGCCTGCTGCGGTATTCCCGTGACAGGACCGGTGCCGGTATTCTGCGGATTTGCCGCATCTTCTGCGTGACCTGACTCCCTTCTCATCATCGCCCCCTGTCCGTGCAGGAGAATTTTTAATGCCGGATTGGCAGTAGACTTCTGCGTTTCGGTGTGATTGAATAAACTCAACACCAATTCAAGGAGGTTTTTCTCATGGCAAATCTGAAAACAAAGCTCCCGGCGATCGCGCTCTCCCTCGTGACGCTCACCGCGATCCCGATGATGATCGTCGATGAAGCGGATATCGTCACCTATCTGACCGACGAAAAGGGCAACCCGATCCTCGCAGATTCGCTGAAGCTGCAGTACGGCAGCAAGGAGCAGCCCGCCGGTACGACCAAGGAGCTGCACTTCTTCTGCTATACATTCGCACTCAATCTCGCGGATACCGCATATTGCTTTGACGACAAAAAGGGCGGCATCTACTTCTTCTGGGACGAGGACACCAAAGCCTTCGCATCGGCGGCGGGGATGTACACAGCGCAACGCCGCCTGCGCATTGACAGACGGCGGTTTACTCTGTTCAGTTTTCCGTTGCTGCAGCTCCCCTGCTGTGACGATTCCCGTTTCAGCTGATTCGCGGCGCGCGTTACTGCATCCCGATCAGCAGCAGCCGGAACAGCAGCTTTCTTTTTTTCGCCAGCGCGCAGAGCACCTCTTTGCTGTGCTCCGCCAGAAGGATATCCGTTCCGGTGACTTCCCGGTCGGAGTACAGCACAGCCTCATAGACCGAGAGAAAGCCGAGTGTTTCCGTCAGATCCGGACGGTCCGAGCTCATGATCCGTCTGCGGTATTCCTCCAGCGTCTCCTCCCCCTCCATGCGGAATCCCAGATATCCGAGCAGGCGCAGATTCTGCTGGGTCAGATACCGGTATTTTTCCCGGAAGCCCATGCGCCTGTATTTTCTTCGGGACGCCGCACGGCTGAACAGCAGGATCAGGATCAGAAATCCGATGACGCCGCATACCGGGACAACGAACAGCATCGGATTCAGCCGTCTGCGTTCGGGTTCGGAATCGGCAGGCTGCTCGTCGATTTTCTCAGGTTCATGCACGGTCTCCGGCGGCTGAATGCTCTGACCGGCTTCGGCGGGATCCTGTTTTCGGATCTGCCAGCCCGTCGAAGCGGCAATACCGGGCGTCGGCTCAAATGCGACCCATCCGACATGGTCGAAATATACCTCCGGCCATGCGTGCGCATCGCTCTGCCGCACGGTAAACTGTCCGGCGCCGTCGGACAGGACACTGTAGCCCTGCACATAGCGGCAGGGAATCCCCATTTCATTTGCCATCAGCACGAACGCCGTCGCAAAGTGCATGCAGTAGCCCTTCTGCGCCGTGAACAGAAAATAATCCAGAAAGCTGCCGGGGTCCGAAACAGAATCGGGCAGTGCGCCGCAGTCTGTGGAATACTCCATGCGCCCGAGATACGCCTCCAGCATCCTCGCGGCTTCCCAGCGATCGGCAGTGCGGCTCCCGATCTCCTCCAGAACCGCGCCGACTTTTTCCGAAACACCGCAGGGATGACAGTAGGTCTCATATACGGCACTGCGGTATGCCTGATAATCCGCGAAGGTATAGCCGTCCTGATAGAACACGCTCTCCCCCCTCGCTGCCTGCTCCCATTCCGACGGCGTGATCGGTCCGGCAGCGGTGAGAAGCCCAGCCAGATTCGGATTTGCGCGGTTGAGCAGATAAGCCGATAGCGTGTAGCTGTCCCGGTAACGGAGGACCTTTTCGGACTGCACGCTGCCGTTCCGTTCGAGGATATCCTTGCTTTGCCGCTTTGTCTCCTCCAGCCGGAGCTTCGCAGGCGCAAACACATACTGCGTGTTGTAAAGCAGCGATTCGCACTGCAGCTCCGCCTTGCGCAGATAATCGAATGCATAGGCGCTGTCATATTTCCGCACAGCGCAGTATGTTTCCATCGTGTCGAACAGCCGGGAGCTGTTTTCTGTATCGAACAGCCATTCTCTGCCGGTGAAATGCCCGCTGATGCAGCCGACCAGCTTATAATCCCGCACCGTCGGAGTATCTGTCGTCACGGAGAGCACCTGCGCATCGTTCCCGCGCAGCCCGGCGGAAAAGCTGCCGTCTTCCGAGAAGCCCATCGCGCTGTAATCGTCGTCGGAATGCGTGATGTTTCCGTACAGCCTTGTGAAAAAGAAGGCTGCGCGCGACCAGATATCCTTTGCGAGCTGCCAGTCATAGGGCTTTTCCGGAGCGGGCAGCAGAAAGACGGTCAGCATGAGCACCAGAAACACCGGCGTGATTCTGGTGATATGCCCCTTGCACTCGGGAAAGCCGCTCTTGCTCCATTTCCGCTGGATCTCCTCTGCCGTGCGGATCAGCAGAATCAGACAGATCAGCGCAAACGCCGCCTTGCCGATCCGCCAGCCCGATACGGTCCCGGCGATGCAGACGCCCAGCAGTGCAGCTGCTGACGCACGCTTGATCCAGATGCTCTGCTCCGCGAGCATGGCTGCGGTCAGCGCCGCCAGAGCAAAGCCGAATATCCAGAGCACCCAGAAATACGCCGCACAGAACTGCTTCCGGGATTCCTCTCCGGCGGCGAGCAGCAGTCCGGCAGCAAAAACGGAGACCGTTCCGATGCTGCGCAGTCTGCCTCTCAGCTTCATTCTGCGGAGCGCCGCCAGACAGAGCGTAAAGACCGTGCAGACGGCATATGCGGACAGCTTTCCGTCCGGCACACCGGCATATCTGCCGAACAGCATGACCGCCAGCAGGGAAAGCGGCAGGGTCTGAATGATATCGTACAGGATCATCATACGCCAAACCCCTTTTCCAGATCAGTATGCGGTGAGATCGGGATCAGCGTACAGCCTTTCCGGTCGGAGAGATCGGGGATATCCTGCGCGTGCTCGCTGACAAAGCAGATGACCGCAGACAGATCACTGCCCTCGAGCGCACGGAGCAGCGCATCGGTCTGCGCATCCCATGACGACAGCACCAGAAACACCATCGCGCTCCTGAAAATATCCCCTCTCTGCATCATCGACTCATACAGCTTTCCGTGCGTATGGAGGCTGCTGAACCGGATCGACGAAACAGCCTCATAAAACTCCTCGAATTTCCATGTGCTCTCCACGGTCAGGCGCAGAAGCGTCTCGTCCAGATGATATTCGGCAGCACAGATATTGTTCCGGCTGAAATAATAGGAGACAGCCAGCGTGATCTCGAGCATCTTGTTCTCTGCCGGCAGATATTCGGTGCGCGCCTGACTGTGCCGGAACGTATCCGTGATAATTGCGATCTCCTGATGGTCCGAGCCGGTCAGATTTCTGGTCATGAGGCTGCCCAGTCTCGCAGACTGGCTCCAGTTGATCAGTCTGCGGTCATCCCCGGGCACATATTCGCGGCTTGTGACATCCGGCTCCGACCGGCTGTGCTCTGACGCTCTGACGGCGTCGGAAAGCGTGATGCCGCCGAGCGTGCCGACCGTCAGCAGCTGCGGCTTCACGACCGCGTGGATGCACTCCTTGTTTCGGTATCTCAGCCGGAACAGCCTGAAATAATCCTGCACCTCGATCTCCTTGACGCCGATCTCATATTCGCCGCGGTATCTGCAGATCAGCCTTGTCTCCTTCTCGATCCTGGAGCCGGGCTTCAGTTCATATTCCGTTTCGTCGTTCAGGTCAGTGATCGACGAAAAGGACGAGAAAAACCGTACCCGGATGCTGACAAACTGCAGCGGATATTCGTCCACCAGCGTAAAGCGGTAACGCACAGGCTCGTTCACGCAGACGAACCGGTTTTCCAGCTCCTGATAGATATGGAACAGCACATAGACCGCAAGCAGATACAGCGCGGAAAAAAGGGGGATCAAGGTCAGGACGGCGAAAAAGCCGTAGGTGACAGCGCCGCCCTTCAGGCTGATCCCGACAACAGACAGCACCCACAGGCAAAACCAGATGATCCTGTTTCTCTTCATAATAACCCTCTGCATGTCATGTCGCGGTGAACGGTGTTCAAAGCGGGATCTTTGTCTTGTGGATCAGCTTGAGGAGGATGTCGTCCTTGTTCTCCTTCGCGATCCTGGCTTCGGAGGTCAGCGTCAGCCGGTGCCCGAGAATAAACGGCGCAACCGCTTTGACATCGTCGGGCTTGACAAAATCCCTGCCCTCGAGATATGCCTTTGCCTGCGACGCCCTGACGAGCGCAAGCACCGCTCTGGGACTTGCGCCGAGCACAAACCGTTTTTCGTTTCTTGTCATTTCCGCGATATTCCGCGCATAGCCGATCACATCATCCTTGATCACGGTCTGTGCGACCTCCGCTCTGATGCGGAGCACGTCCTCGCTGGTGATGACACTTTCGACCGTTTCGGGCGTTTTCCCCTCGAGCATATTGCGCGTCATGCGAAGCTCCTCCGCCGCATCGGGATAGGAAACGGTGATTTTCATCATGAAGCGGTCGATCTGCGCTTCGGGCAGCGGATAGGTCCCCATGAACTCGATCGGATTCTGTGTCGCAATGACCATAAAGGGCTGCGGCAGCTTATACCGGACACCCCCGACGGTCGTCTGCCCCTCCGCCATCGCTTCCAGAAGGCTTGCCTGCGTCTTGGGCGAGGTGCGGTTGATCTCATCCGCAAGCACGATCTGGTGCATGACCGCGCCCTCCCGGTATTCAAAATTCCCGGTCTTCATATTGAAGATCTCTGTGCCCATGACATCGGTCGGCAGCGTATCGGGCGTAAACTGGATCCTTCCGAAATCACACGCCACGGAACGGGCGAGTGTGGAGGCAAGGGTCGTTTTCCCGACGCCGGGGATCCCCTCCAGCAGAACATGACCGCCGGAGAACAGACAGATCAGCAGGTTTTCGACGGTCTCCTCCTTGCCGACGAAGGTCTCGCAGATATGGTTTTTGAGCTTGTGTATCATGACTTGTTCCTCCGCAATCGTGTGATGAAAGCTGAATATGATCGGTTTCTCTGTGTGTCACAAGCCGGTCGGACGTCGTTCGGGCTGTTGCTGCCCCTTCCGCCGCAAAGCACGAAGAACGCATGTGTGTCAGCACATCCGAATGGGCGCATCTTTATTATAGCATTTCTGAACGTATCATGTCAAGGAGAGAATCATCGCCCGGCACGCGCAGACCGTGATCCTGTCCGATGCGCAAAGCAGCCTTTTTCAAGCGCCGGAAAAGCGTTTTTCCGGTTTGTTCCGCAGACAGATCGCTGCACAGGCTGGAATTGGTATCGGCATTCTGAATGATACCCGCCAACATCACGCCGATTAAGTGTGCATATCATCAAATATCGCATTGCTGCCTTGACAATTCAGTGCAAAGCAGTATAATAAACATTGAAGCAAAAATGATACACATTATCAATTTGAACGGTCCCGATGATCCATACAGAAGAAAGGCGGTGTGCAGCATGAAGAAATACAGCAAAATTGCGGCTGTTCTGGTGACGGTCATGCTTTGTGTTTCCGTGCTCGCAGCCGTGTTCTGTGCTGCCGCGCATACGCACCATGACTGCACCGGCGCAGGCTGTGCCGTCTGTGCCGTGCTGGAGCAGTGCGATCAGCGCCTGCGCGGAGCTGCCGCTGCCGCCGCTGCTGTGCTGCCGGTGCTGTTTTTCGCGAAATATGCTGTCATTCCGCGCACTGCCGGGACCCGCGAAGCCTCCGGCAGAACGCCGGTGACGCTGAAAGTGAAGCTGCTGAATTAAACCCCTCCGATACAAAACTGACGGGAGCATACCGAACCTGCCGTGTGACAGAGCACGGTGCGTTTGTCGTGTGCGGAAAACCGCGATCAATTTGTATACGGAGGGATTTTTATGTCTAAAAAAATGTTCAGCCTGATGCTGTGCGCTTCATTTGCGGCAGCTGCCTTGACCGGCTGCGTGCCGGGCACCGATGCGAACGCCGGAGAACGGCTCAGCATTGTCTGCACGATCTTCCCGGAATATGACTGGGTGAGACAGCTGCTCGGAGACCGCGCGGCGCAGACAGAGCTGACCTATCTGCTGGATTCCGGCGTCGATCTGCACAACTATCAGCCAACTGCGGTCGATATCGCAAAAATCGCGGAATGCGATCTGTTTGTCTATGTCGGCGGCGAATCGGACGAATGGGCGGAGGATGCGCTTGCCGGTGCGGTCAACAAGGAGATGCAGGTCGTCAGTCTCATGGATGTCATGGGCGATGCCGCGAAGGAGGAAGAGGTCAAGGAGGGCATGGAGCATGACCACGATCATGATGACGAAGATCACGATGAACATGACGATCACGATCATGACCATGACCACGACCACGAGGATGGCGAGGTCGAATACGACGAGCATGTCTGGCTCTCGCTGAGAAATGCAAAGCTGCTCTGCACGGAAATTGCCGAGAAGCTGTGCATTCTGGACAGCGCAAACGCCGCGGATTACAAAGCCAATCTCAATGCATATACCGCGCAGCTCGACAAGCTCGACGGCGATTTCAAGGCGCTCGCTGACAGCGCGAAGCAGAAAACGCTGGTGTTCGGCGACCGGTTCCCGTTCCGCTATTTCGCGGATGACTACGGTCTGGATTACTATGCGGCGTTTGTCGGCTGCTCGGCAGAGACCGAGGCGAGCTTTGAAACGATCGTCTTTCTCGCCGGAAAAACGGACGAGCTCGGCTGTGATACGGTCTTCACGATCGAAACCTCTGACGGTAAGATCGCACAGACGATCATTGACAATACCAAGGCGAAAAACCAGAAAATCGCCGTGCTGGATTCCCTGCAGTCGGTCACGAGGGACCGCGCCGCGGGCGGAGACACCTATCTCTCGCTGATGCAGAAAAACTATGACACACTGAAGGACGCGCTGAAATAACCGGCAGCGGGATGATGCAGTGAGGAGGGAACGGCATGGGTGAGGAGATCATCTGCGAACAGGTGTCGCTCGGCTATGAGACCGGAATTGTGGCGGAGGGGCTCGATTTTACGGTCAGCAGCGGCGATTATCTGTGTATTCTCGGCGAAAACGGCTCCGGCAAAAGCACGCTGGTCAAGGCGCTGCTCGGGCTGCACCGTGCGGCGGGCGGCAATATCACGCGGAATTTCTCCGGCATCGGCTATCTGCCGCAGCAGACGGTCGTGCAGCGGGATTTTCCTGCGACGGTGCGCGAGATCGTGCGCTCCGGCTGTCTCGGCAAATGCGGGATGCACCCGTTCTACACCAAGCAGGAGCGCAGCCTTGCCGAGCAGAATATGCAGCGGCTCGGCATCGCGGCGCTCGCGCGGCGATGCTACCGGAATCTGTCCGGCGGGCAGCAGCAGCGCGTGCTGCTGGCAAGGGCGCTCTGCGCTGCTGATTCGATGCTGCTGCTCGACGAGCCGGTCACGGGGCTGGACCCGAAGGCGCAGACCGATCTCTACGAGCTGATCGCGCGGCTGAACCGTGAGGGCATCACGATCATCATGGTCTCGCACGATGTCCGCGCAGCAGTGCAGTATGCCTCGCATATTCTGCAGATCGGCGCCAAAAAGCAGCTCTTCTTCGGAACGGCAGAGGACTATCAGAAGAGCGAGATCGGACAGAAATTTCTTGCGGCAGGAGGTGCGGCACATGAATGAACTGCGGACACTGGCGGATTATTTTATCCGATATCCGTTCGTGCGCTATGCCTTTGCGGTCGGGCTGCTGATCGCGCTGTGCTCCTCGCTGCTCGGCGTGACGCTGGTGCTGAAGCGGTTTTCGTTCATCGGCGATGGGCTTTCCCATGTTGCGTTCGGCGCGATGGCAGTCGCGGCGGTCACCGGTCTGACGAATAAAACGGTCATCGTGCTGCCGGTGACGCTGCTCTCAGCGGTGCTGCTGCTGCGCACGGGGCAGAATACAAAGATCAAGGGTGATGCCGCGATCGCGATGATCTCCGTCGGTGCGCTGGCGATCGGCTATATGCTGATGAATGTGTTCCCCTCCTCGGGAAATGTCACGGGCGATGTCTGCAGCACGCTGTTCGGCTCGACCTCCATTCTGACGCTGAAAAAATCCGACGTCACGCTCTGCGTGATCATGGCGGTCATTGTGATCGCGGTGTTTCTGCTGTTTTACAACAAGATCTTCGCCGTGACCTTCGACGAGAGCTTCTGCAGGGCATCCGGCATCAATGCGAATGCGTACAATCTCGTGATCGCGCTGATCACGGCAGCCGTCATTGTGCTGGCGATGAATCTGGTCGGCTCGCTGCTGATCTCCGCGCTGATCATTTTCCCGGCGCTTTCCGCGATGCGGCTGTTCCGCAGCTTCCGCGGCGTCATTCTCTGCTCTGCGGTCATTTCCGTGCTGTGTGCGGCGGTCGGCATTATGCTTTCGATCCTGTTTTCCACGCCGGTCGGCTCCACGATCGTCACGGCAGATATTGCCGTGTTTCTGGTATTCTGCGGCTTGTCCGCCATTTTGAAAAGAGGTTGATTACAATGAAACGAATCTGGATTTCCGCAATGCTTTCCGTGCTGCTGCTGACCGGCTGCGGCGCGACGAATACGCAGAAGATCGACGAGGTGATCGCCGGGCAGCAGAACAGCACCGCGGCGGACGCTGAATCCTCTGTACCGAAGCCGACGGTCGATGTTCCGGATGCCTCGAACGGCGAATACGATGTGGACCTGACCAAGCTGGACAGCAATATGGTCTATGCGCAGGTCTATGACATGGTGTTCGGCGAAACGGATTACAACGGCAAATCGGTCCGTGCGAAGGGCTCCTTTGCGTATTACCGCGACCAGAATACCGACAAGGAGTATTTTGCCGTCCTGATCTCCGATGCGACCGCCTGCTGTGCACAGGGCATCGAATTTGTGACGGCGGATGCGCGCAGCTATCCCGACGATTTCCCCGCGGTCGGCACTGAGATCGTCGTCCACGGCGTCTTCAGCACCTACAAGGACAATTCCGGCACCTATGTGCAGCTCCGGGACGCTGTGATAGAAAAGCTGTGAGATCATCGCAGACAGCATGCTCCGGATGTACTGCCGCATTGAAACAGCGGCAGTCACGGCTGCTGCTGACTTATGCAGAAAAGATGAAGGCTGCGTAACCGGAGCGGTTACGCAGCCTTTTCCTGATGATTTTCCCGATCGGCGCGCTGCTGTCGGAGCGGCGCCGCTGTTGCGGAAAGCTGGTCGGAAACGGCAAAAAGCTGGAGAAGCTCCCCGGCGTTCTGGCGGATTCCATGAGCGCTCTGGCGGAGGGCAAGCTGAAGATCAATCTGGAATTCACCGGCTATCAGGAGCCGCTTGACCGCATCGGCGTTTATATCAAATACATTGTTCTCACGCTGATCGCGTGCGTGCTCTTTATCGGCTCCTGTATCCTCGCAAGCGTTGATCTGCAGCCCAAGACGGAAAACGGTATGCCGGTCATCGCGATCGCAGGTATCGTTTTCTCGATCGCACTTGCGATCTACAGTGTCGGAAAGCTGACCGCAAAAAAGAAATAAGCTGAACGAACGCAGGAATGTGCATCTGCGCGCTCAGACGGCGCATATGCCGATTCCTTCTGTCAGCGCCGTTTCGCTTTCAGCTGATACATTTTTACTGCTTCTGCTGCTGCCTGCGGGCGGCAGCTTTTTTCTTCCGCGCCGTTCCGACGGGATCGGAGATACAGCCTCCCTGAAAAACGCGGGGGCAGGCGGTGCAGTCTGCGGCGGAAAGATCACTGTTGCACGGAGAACCTTTTCGCTTTTGGATTGCATTTCTCTGCGGTTTGTGTTATAATATTGATGTCCCAACTAAATCTTGAAGTCATCTGCTTGTCTAAATGCCGATCTGCTGCGTCAGAAAACCTTGCTGGGCGCCAGCCCAGCGGCGGCTTTCTTCCTTGCATATCGACATTTATCCTGCGCATCTAATCT
>JAEEGL012565254.1_pt1 | contig 14057 bp, 7 predicted proteins | sample 9134231 | NCBI WGS metagenome assembly JAEEGL01 (sample SAMN16246548, study PRJNA631951) | gut metagenome | biome: gut microbiome; feature: rumen; material: fiber-attached | host: Bos | place: Iran: Karaj | collected 2018-10
ATGGACAAGACCGGCCGCAACGGACTCCGCGTGGGCGACATCCTCTCCCCCGAGTTCATCCAGCGGTATGAGACGCTGAAATACAAGCACTTCGGCCTGCTCTCGAACTACAAGTTCCCCTTTGACATCACGGAATACGAGGTTAAATGGCACCAGGCCGTGGAGAAGATGAAACGTTTCTCCTTCATCGACAGTGAATTTGCCGTGAACCGCTATCTGGACCAGGACCTGCCCGTCCTCGCGGAAGGCGCCCAGGGAGCGATGCTGGACATTGACTTCGGCACCTATCCCTTTGTCACCTCCTCCAACACGATGACAGCGGGTGTTTGCACCGGCCTTGGCGTGGCCCCGAGCCGTGTAGGCAAGGTGATGGGCATCTTCAAGGCCTATTGCACGCGCGTGGGCAGCGGCCCGTTCCCGACAGAACTCTTTGACGCCACGGGCGAACGCCTACGTCAGGTCGGCCGTGAATACGGCGCCACCACGGGCCGTCCGCGCCGCTGCGGATGGCTGGACCTCGTCGCCCTGAAATATGCCGTGATGATGAACGGCGTAAACGAACTGATCATGATGAAGGCCGACGTCCTGAACAACTTCGACACCATCCGCGTCGCTACAGCTTATGAGATTGACAATCAGGTGGTTGAAGACTTCCCGTTCGAATGCCCGGACGACGTGAAACCCGTGTACCGCGACTTCCCGGGCTGGAAGGCCGACATCACGGGCGTCCGCAGGTACGAGGATTTCCCCGCCGCTTTCAAGGAGTATGTTTCCTTCATCGAAAAAGAAACCGGCTGCCCGGTGAAGATCATCTCCGTGGGCCCCGACCGCAGCGAGATCGTCCTCCGGTAGACTTTCCCCGATTCAATTATTACAGAGACTGTTATTGGCGGTCTCTGTTTTTTTTACTATCTTTCGGACTTAAAGCACCCTAGTATGACACGATTCATCATCTCGGCATTGGCCTTGCTGCTCCCCATCCTTCCGCTGTCCGGTCAGGAGAATCCGACCTGGATCCGGAAAAACGCCATTTCTCCGGATGGGAAAACACTGGCCTTCAGCTACAAAGGGGATATCTATACGGTTCCTTCCACCGGCGGTGAGGCCCGCCAGGTCACCTCGAACCATGCCTACGAATCCGACCCGTTCTGGACACCGGACGGTTCCAGGATCGTCTTCACTTCCTGGCGTGAGGACAGCAAGGACCTTTTCGCAGTCCCTTGCGAAGGCGGGAAACCGGTCCGTCTCACCACCCTCCCGGGCAACGAGACGCCGCTTGCCGTCCTTCCCGACGGGAAAGTCCTTTTCACCTGGTACAACGGCGACCTCGCCAGCCCCGGCTTCGACGGCTTCCCCGGCTCGCAGCAGCTCTATGAAACGGACTTGAACGGCACCACGCCGCGTCTAGTCACCTCCCTGACCCTCTCCGCGATGAGCGTCAACGCGAAGGGAGACATCCTGTATGAAGACTACAAGGGCTACGAGGACCCTCTCCGCAAGCATCACACCTCTTCCGTCACCCGCGACATCTGGTTATACCGGGGCGCTTCGGACGGCAAGTTCGCGATTGACGCGAAGGGAACCTTCACGAAACTGTCCACCTACAAGGGCGAGGACCGCAATCCGGTCTTTGCGGCCGACGGAGACACCTTCTATTACCTTAGCGAGCAGGACGGAAAGAACTTCAATGTCTATCGGAGTTCCCTCAGCCGTCCTTCCGAGAGCGTCCAGCTCACCCGTTTCGACAAGAACCCGGTACGCTTCCTCTCCGTCGCATCCGACGGGACCCTCGCCTTCTCCCAGAACGGAGACCTGTACACCCTGAAGGAAGGTTCCGAACCCCGCAAAGTGGACATCACCCTGTTCCGGGACGAGGAAGAACGGGAAATCAACAAACTCTCCCTGAGGAATGCCACGTCGATGGCCGTCTCCCCCAGCGGGAAGGAACTCGCCGTCGTCATCCGCGGTGACGTATTCGTCACCTCCGTGGACTATGCCACCACCCGGCGCATCACCAACACGGCCGAGCAGGAGCGCGGCGTTTCTTTCTCCAAGGACGGCCGTGAGCTGTACTACGCCGCCGAGCGGAACGGCTGCTGGAGCATCTACAAGACCGCCCTCACGGACAAGAACGACAAGCTGTTCACCTATGCCGTCAAGATGAAGGAAGAGAGGGTGAGCACGCCCGGCGAGACCTGCTTCCAGATGGAGGTCTCCCCCGACGGCAAGCAAATCGCCTACCTCCGCGACCGGACCGAACTCGTGGTCAAAGACCTCAAGTCCGGCAAGGAGAAATCCCTCCACAAGGGTGTGAACTACTCCTATTCCGACGGCGACCAAAGCTTCGCCTGGAGCCCCGACAGCCGGTACATCCTGTGCAACTGGCAGGTAGACGGCGGATGGAACAACGAGGACGTGGCCATGATCGAAGTGGAGACCGGGAAGACCGTGAATCTCACCGAAAGCGGCTATTCGGACAAGAACTTCAAGTGGGTCCTCGGCGGCAAGGCCATGACCTGGGAATCCGACAAGAACGGCTACCGCAGCCATGGCAGTTGGGGCGCGGAAAGCGACATCTACATCATGTTCTTCGACGGGAAGGCCTATTCTGAATTCGGCCGCAGCAAGGAACAGAAGGAGATCGACCGGATGCTCCTCGGCGAAAAAGCCGCGGAAAAGGCCGAGAAGAAGGAAAAGAAGGACAGCATCGCCAACAAGGTGGAGAAGATCGACCCCGACTTTGACGCCCGGGCCGACCGCATCCGCCGCCTGACCCGCCATTCCAACAGCATCGGCGACTATTTCCTGACCCCGGATGGCGACAAGCTGTATTTCACGCAGGTGCTGGAAAGCGGATATGACCTGTGCTGCACCGACATCGAGAAAGGGAACGTAACCATCGTCAAGAAAGGCGTTTCCGGCCGAATCTATCCCTCTGTGGACGGGAAGAGCCTCTTCATCTTCTCGGGCAGTTCCATCACCCGCATCACCATCGCGGGCAACAAGTCCGACGTCGTGAGCTTTACCGGCGAGTTCGAGTTCAAGCCGGCCGCCGAGCGGGCGTATATCTTTGAACACGCCTGGAAACAGGTCAAGGAGAAGTTCTATGTCCCCGACCTCCACGGGGTTGACTGGGACTATTATCACGGGAATTACGCGAAGTTCCTCCCCTACATCGAGAACAACTTCGATTTCCAGGACCTGCTCTCCGAGATGCTGGGTGAATTGAACGGCTCCCACACCGGAGGACGCTTCCGTCCCGCTTCTTCCCGGAACATCGGCTACCTGGGCGTCCTGTTCGATCCCGAGTGGGACAAGGACGGCATCCGGATCGCCGAGGTGCTCCCCGGGGGCGTGCTGAACAATGCCGATGCCGGAATCAAGGCAGGTGACGTGATCCTGTCCATCGAAGGCCATGACATCAAGGCCGGCGAAAACTGGCTTTCCTGCCTGTACGACCGGGCCGGGAAGAAGACCGTCCTCCATCTCAAGAAGGGCGGCAAGGAGACCGAACTCATCGTCACGCCGTCCTCCAGTGACGCTGCCCTCCTCTACCGCCGCTGGGTCCGCCAGCGCGAAGAGACCGTCAAGAAGCTTTCCGGCGGCCGCGTGGGCTACGTACACGTCCAGGACATGGATTCCCCGAGCTTCCGCGAACTGTATTCCAAGGCGCTCGGAAAGTTCCGCGGCTGCGACGCCCTCATCGTGGATACGCGCCACAACGGCGGCGGCTGGCTGCACGACGACCTGGTCACATTCCTGGGCGGCAAGGAGTATTGCCTGTTCACCCCGCGTGGACAGTACATCGGCCACGAGCCGTTCAACAAGTGGACGAAACCTTCCTGCGTGCTTGTCGGAGAGGACAACTACTCCGACGCCGCCGGATTCCCGTATGCCTATCGCAGCCTGGGTATCGGCAAGCTCATCGGCGCGCCCGTTCCCGGCACGATGACCGCCGTCTGGTGGGAAACGCAGATCAACCCCTCCATCGTCTTCGGAATCCCGCAGGTGGGCAACTGGGGCGTAAAAGACCAGGCCTACATGGAGAACTTCCAGATCGAGCCGGACATTCCGGTGTACAACGACCCCGCCTCTGTCCTGAGCGGCCGTGACCTCCAACTGGAAGCAGCTGTCAATGAAATGTTAAAGGAAATCAAATAGCCATATGGACCAGAAGATCGTCATCATTCCCACCTATAACGAGAAGGAGAACGCCGAAGCCATCATCCGAAAAGTGTTCTCCCTGACGGGTGGATTCCACATCCTCATCATCGACGACGGTTCCCCCGACGGGACGGCCGACATTGTCAAGAGACTTCAGCAGGAATTCCCGGAGCGACTGCACCTGATTGAACGTCAGGGGAAGCAGGGTCTCGGGACGGCCTACCTGACCGGTTTCCAGTGGTCGCTGGACCATGGCTACGACTATGTGTTCGAGATGGATGCCGACTTTTCGCACAACCCCGACGACCTGCTGCGCCTGTACACGGCCTGCGCCGGTGACGGGGCCGACCTCGCCGTGGGTTCCCGCTACTGCCACGGAGTCAGCGTCGTGGACTGGCCCATGAGCCGCATCATCATGTCCTACTACGCGTCGGCCTATGTCCGGACCATTCTCCGGATGAAGGTGTTCGACACCACGGCCGGTTTCGTGTGCTATTCGCGGAAGGTTCTGGAAACCATTGACTTGGATGCTATCCAGATGAAGGGCTACGGCTTCCAGATCGAGATGAAGTACACCGCCCACAAACTGGGATTCAACATCCAGGAGGTTCCCATCATCTTCGTCAACCGCCAGTTGGGCACGTCGAAAATGTCCAGCGGTATCTTCGGAGAAGCCTTCTGGGGCGTTCTCAAATTAAGATTCCGGAAGATCCGGGCAAAAAAATAAGAAGGCTCTCAAGCCTTCTTTTTTTTACAGGATCAGGACGGCGCCGCCGCCCGGAGCAAGGTGCACGTCCCACGTCTTACGCACGGACGTTTCCGTCTTCCGATAGTCCCGCGCCGCACGGTCCGCATTGGGACCGTCCACGAAGGCCTCCCCTTCCGCATGCTGGATTCCGAGCGGACTCAGGTCGATTTCCAGGTCACGCGCATCCCAGTTGCCGAGCACGCCCACATACCAGGTCGATCCGCTGCGGCGGGCAATGACGACGTATTCCGCGATCTTTCCGTCCAGGGCGATGGTTTCGTCCCAGACCGTCGGAATGGAAGCGATGAACTCCGTGCATTCCGCTTCCTGCCGATAGTTGGACGGGGAATCGCACAGCATCGTCAGGGGGGCATCGAAGATGATGTATTCGGCCAGCTGATGGCAGCGGGTGCCCTGGGACATCGGTTCCGAGTTGACCGGACGGTAGTTGGCCCGGGTGGCATTCCGCATCGCCCCCTGCGTGTAGTCGGCCGGACCGGCCACAAAGCGGGTGAAAGGAACCGTCACGTCATAGGTAACCTGGTCAATCTCCGGTCCGCCCCATTTCATCTGCTCCAAACCGTGGATGCCTTCGAAATTCAGCACATTGGGCCAGGTCCGCTGGATGCCTGACGGCTTGAAAGCTCCGTGGAAGGCACAGAGCATCTGGTACTTGGCAGCGGTTTCCGCCGCCTTGGCATAGAAAGCGACCATCGGCTGGTCGTCCCGGTCCATGAAGTCGATCTTCCAGCCTTTGATGCCCATCGCCGAATAATGCCGGCACACGCCTTCCATGTCCCGGTTGAAAGCCCAATATCCGGCCCAGAGGATCAGGCCCACGTTCTTCTGATCCGCATACTTGCACAGCATCGGAAGGTCGATTTCAGGAATCACCTGCATCAGGTCCGCCTGCCGGTTCACCGCCCATCCTTCGTCCAGGATCACATATTCGATACCGTTTTCCGAGGCAAAGTCGATATAATGCTTATAAGTGTCGTTGTTGATGCCGGCCTTGAAATCCACGCCGTACACGTTCCAGTCGTTCCACCAGTCCCAGGCCACCTTGCCAGGCTTCACCCAGGACCAGTCGCGACCGTCGTCCGGACGGGCCAGCCGCCAGGTCATGTCGCTGTCGGCCAAGTCCTTGTCGGCCGTGGCGACAATGATGACCCGCCAGGGGAAGGCGTTCGCGGCAGGGACCGTCGCAATCGCATCCTTGCGCGAACGGACCAGACCCTGGAGCATGTTATGGCCGCCCTGCTCCACCTGGTCGGGAATCGGTGCGAACACACCCTTCAGCGTCGTGGAAGCGTTGTCGTTGAACAGGTACATTCCCGGATAATCCAGCAGGTCGGACTCCGTGATACAGAGCTTGATTCCGTCCGCCGCCTCCACCGTGAGCGGCAGGAACGCCAGACGGCCTTCCTCCCACTGTGACAGCGAGTGGTGCGAATAGGTATTCTCAAAGGAGCTGAAGAACTGCGGCTCGAAAGAGGACCTGTCACGGGCGACATACGGAACGTACAGGTTCCAGTCGGCCGCAAAAGCAAACTCCACCTGTTCCTGGGATACAGTTATTTCCCCTTTCCTTCCCTTGGAGACGAAACGATAGGCAACCCCGTCGTCATACGCGCGGAACACGATGTCGTACGTTTTCGTGGAAAGGACCATTTCATTGTACCGGTCACGGACCTCGGAGCGCTTGAAATGCTGAGCGGAACAGGTCTGGTCCACACTGCGGCGGTTCATCTTGAAATTCTCCTTCCCACCGAAGACCGTCCCGTCCCCCAGGGTCATCGAGATACGGGAAGGTTTCAGCAGAAGAACGCCGTCCAGATGGACGGCATAGGTGACGAAACTCCCTGCGGAGACGGTTACGGAAAGCGAACCATCCGGTGAAGCGACCACATAATCCTTGGCTCCAAGGCTGGCCGACAAGGCAAGGGCTGCGATGAAAACAAGAAGCAACTTCTTCATATCATATTCATTTGATCAGTCTGAGTCCGATACGGTTCCGGTCGATGTCCACGGAGATGACCTCCACCTGCACGTGCTGGTGCAGTTTGAGGATCTTGGACGGGTCCGCCATCCCCTTCACGCCCATGCGGGAAGCGTGGATGAGCCCGTTGTCATGAAGACCGATGTCCACGAAGGCGCCGAATGCCGTGAGGTTCGTCACGATGCCGGGCAGTTCCATGCCTATCTTCAGGTCGTCGATCTCGCGGATGTCGTCGGCGAAGGAGAATTCCTCCACCTCTTCGCGCGGGTCACGGCCCGGCTTCGCCAGTTCCTTCAGGATATCATGGACCGTCGGAAGGCCGAAATCGCCCTCCACGTAGTCCTGGGCATTGATTCTCTTGCACAGGTCGCCGTTCCCCACCAGTTCCCGGGTCGATACCCCCAGGTCCTTCGCCATCCTGTCCACGATGTGGTAGGCTTCGGGATGCACGGCACTGCCGTCCAGCGGGTTATCCGCATCCTGGATGCGCAGGAAGCCCGCACACTGCTGGAAGGCCTTTTCGCCCAGTCGCGGCACTTCCATCAGCTGCCGGCGGGACTTGTAACCACCCGTCTGTTTCCGGTATTCCACAATGTTCCCGGCCAGTGCCGGGCCGATGCCGGAAACGTATTGCAGCAAGTACGGACTTGCCGTATTCAGGTTCACGCCTACGCTGTTCACGCAGCTTTCCACCGTGTTGTCCAGTTGCTCCCGCAGGAGATTCTGATCCACGTCGTGCTGGTATTGGCCGATACCCAGGGATTTCGGGTCGATCTTTACGAGCTCCGCCAGCGGGTCCATCAGGCGGCGGCCGATGGAAACGGCTCCCCGCACCGTCACGTCGTATTCCGGGAACTCCTCCCGGGCCACGTCGGAGGCCGAATACACCGAAGCGCCGTCTTCGCTGACCGAAAAGATCCGCACGCTTTCGTCCAGGCCTACCTTCCGGATGAAGTCCTCCGTCTCCCGGCCGGCGGTGCCGTTGCCGATGGCAATGACTTCTATCCGGTACTGCTCCACCAGATCCGCTATCGCGGTGATGGCCTGGATCTTCTTCGACATGGGCGGATGCGGGAAAATGACCGTATGGGTCAGCAGGTTCCCGTGTTCATCCAGACAGACGACCTTGCAGCCCGTACGGAAACCCGGGTCGATGGCCATCGTCCGCTTCTGCCCCACCGGCGCAGCCAGCAAGAGCTGGCGCAGGTTTTCGCCGAACACGCGGACGGAGTCCGCATCGGCCTTCTCCTTCGCCTCCTTCAGGACTTCGTTCGTGATGGAAGGCTCCAGCAAACGCTTATAGGCATCATCTACGGCCTTACGGATCTCCTCACCACACTCGTGGGACGGATAGCCCTTCTCCTGGCAGTAGTCATAATACATCTTGTTGCCGCACTTTTCAGCATCGGCATCGATGGAAAGGTTCAGGAAGCCTTCATTTTCGGCCCTCAGAAGAGCCAGCAGGTTATAGGATGGAATCTTCGCAATCGGCTGGGAATAGGAGAAATAGCTCCTGTACTTGGAGGCGTTGGGATCCGTCTGGGCGGCTTTGGTGGCCTTGGACTGGACGCGCCGCGTCCGGAAGATGCCGCGAAGGTTTTCCCGGACACGGGCGGTTTCCGACAGACGCTCCGCGATGATGTCGCGCGCGCCGGAGAGGGCTTCATCCACGGAAGCGACTTCCCCTTTTACGAACTTCTTCGCATCAGCCTCGGGATGGCGGGACTTCCCGCTCCAAAGGAGGTCTGCCAAGGGCTCCAGGCCCTTCGCTACAGCCACCGTCGCCCGGGTCTTCCGCTTGGGGCGGAACGGTAGATACAGGTCCTCCAAAATGCTGGAACTCACACAGTTCTCGATTTCCTTCTGCAGCTCCGGCGTCAGCTTCCCCTGTTCCCCGATGGTGCTCAGGATGGAGGCCTTGCGCTTTTCCATCTCCGTGAACACCTCGTTCCAATGCTTGATTTCCGCGACCTCCACGTCGCTCAGTCCCCCGGTCCGTTCCTTCCGGTAACGGCTGATGAAAGGGACCGTACAACCTTCCGCGAACAGTTCCGCGCAATTCTCCACCTGCCAGGACTTGACGCCCAGCAACGTGGCTATGTGATTTGTATAGATATCTTTCATTGCTCGTCCTTCATCACCTTGACATAAAGTACCCCGTGGGAAGGGATGCTGTACCTTCCCATCGGAATGTCCTTCTGCCGTCAGAGGTCACGGACGCTCTCCACCTCCTCAATCCCGATCTTCCCGAGGACGCCGGCCTCACCTGCGCGGACAAAGAGGCCGTGCAGAGCAGCCAAACGGCGATGGCAAAGAGCGTCTTTTTCATATTTATGCGTTAAAAAGGCATACGGGTCCCGCGTGTGTTCGACACGGGATAGACCGGAATGCGGCCGGGATCGTTCGCCGCGCAGGCAACAAGCCAGGCGACGATCGTCGCATCGAGCCGCAGATCGCTCAGGGACAGACGCTCGTACGTGTCCATGATCGTGTGGTAGGTCCGGCCATACTCGAGCGCATCCTGGATAAACTGATAGGAGGGCAGGCCCAAGCGGTTGAAAGTGACGTGGTCGGTACTGCCGGTCGTCCGGGGCGACAGATACTGGAATCCCAGGGATTCGATGCTCTTCATCCACTCCTCAAAGAAGGGGAATGCGGCGTCATTGCGCTCCAGGTAGATGCCGCGGAAGCGTCCGGAACCATTGTCCATATTCAGATAAAGGGCGAATTTGTCGAAGCCGGGAAGCTTTTGCCCGTCCTTGTACAGATACTGCTCCAGATAGCCTCTCGAACCGAACAGGCCCTGCTCTTCCCCGCCCCACAAAGCAAGGCGGATGGTCCGCTTGGGCTTGAATCCCAGGTCATGCAGGATGCGCATCGCCTCCACCATCACGATGCAGCCGGAAGCATTGTCCGCCGCACCGGTGCCACCGTGCCAGGAATCGAAATGGGCGCCGATCAGGACGATCTCATCTTTGAGCTTCGGGTCCGTGCCGGGGATTTTCGCATAGAGGTTATGGACTTCCCGGTCGTCGGAGAAACGGTTGATGAGTTCCAGTTCCATCTCCACCGGGCAGCCGTTCTGGATGAGGCGGACCATCCGGTTCAGGTCCTCCAGCGGCATCGCCAGCTCGGGGATGGGTTCCGGGTCACCGGCGCGGTAATTGACGCCGGAACCACTGGGCACGTTGAAAGTTCCGCTTCCATTCACAATACAGAGCGGCTTTTCGGCCTTATAGAAATCGGCCATTGCCTGACGGAGTTCCATCATGGCCCTGTAGTCGCGTATGGCGCGCCCGAAGGAGCCGCCACCCGGGAAACTGCTGCGCGCATCGGCCCGGTTGTCCTTGGTCAAGGTCTCCAGCTGCTCTTCACTGTAACGGGAAGCGAGCGGGTCGAAACGGATTTCCACATTCTGCGTGGACGGGATAAGCAGGATCTTGCCGGCCAGCTTTCCCCGATATTGTTCCAGGTCCTCCTTCGTTTGTGCGTTGAATACGACGCATTCCCCCTTCACCAGGCCGTCGGTGCTTCCGGACCAGGCCCGGGGGTTGACCGAGAAGGCGCAATAGTAAGGAGCGGTCATGGCCGCATAAGTCTTGACGACATCCCATCCCCCGCGGGTGAATGCTCCCGCGTAGGCAGAACGGGGATTGGAGAGACCCAGTTCCCCGAGTTTCTCAATCATCAGCGAGTCGGCACGGCGCTTCTGCAGGGAGGCCGTGAGGCGGGAACCGACATAGTCGGTCATATACTGGGCGAGTGCTTCGACCTGGGAATTACCCAGGCCCTCGGCCTTGATCCTGGACGCCCATTCGGGCGATTCGGCCACCTGCGCCTGTGCCACGCCGCCGCGAAGGACCAGGGCCAGGAGCAAAAGGGAAAAAACAGACTTCTTCATAGGAACCACTTTGTAAAGATTAACTTAACCTTTACAAATATAATGAATTTCGGTCAGGATGCACTCAATCCTGGGAGAAATCCCGCAGTTCCGTCCGATAAGCATTGAAAATCTTGGACTTAGATACGAAACCGAGATATTTTCGATCGCGGTCCACGACCGGCAGGTTCCACGCGCCCGTCGCTTCGAACTTCCGCATGACGCTGTCCATGGGTTCGTCCTCATACACATATTCCGGCGTGGAGCGCATATAGTTGTACACGTGCTGCGTGGCGTAGAGTTCGGGATGGAACATGTCCCGGCGGATGTCAGAAAGGTCCACATAGCCCTGGAAACGGTCCCGGGCGTCCACGACCGGGAAGATGTTCCGGTTCGACAGGGAAACGGCGTCCACGAGCGTCTGCAGGGTATCGTCGATGTGGACCGGCCGGAAGCCCGTCTCCACCAGGCTCTCCGTCTTCAGAAGCGTCAGGACGGCCTGGTCTGAATCGTGGGTCAGGAGTTCTCCGGTCTGGGCGATCCGCTTGGTGTAGATGGAGTATTTCTCAAACAGGCGGGTTGCGCCGTAGGAGATCGTCGCCGTAAAGATCAGCGGGACCAGAAGCTGGTAACCGCCTGATATTTCGGCAATCAGGAAGATCGCCGTCATAGGGGCCTGCATCACGCCCGCCATCAGGCCGGCCATGCCCACCAGAACGAAGTTGGGCACCGGTACCAGGCCGGGACGGATCAGGTTCAGCGCCGACGCCAGGGCAAAACCGGCGATGGCACCCACGAACAGGGTGGGACCGAAGGTTCCGCCCACGCCGCCCCCCGCGTTGGTGAAAGTCATCGCGAAGACCTTGAACAGCAGCACCAGGACGAAGAACCAGATGGCGCCTCCCTGCCCGTTCAGAAGCAGTCCCACATCCTCATATCCCTCTCCGTACAGCGGCGGGAACAAATACACCATCACGCCCAGGCCAACGGCACAAAGCGCCCAGCGCAGGTAGGGGTTCTTCATCTTCCCCAGCAGGTCCTCCATGAAGAGCGTCGTCTTCAGGAAATACAGCGAGCAGAGCGCGCAAAACACGCCCAGGATGGCGTAGAACGGGATATTCCGCAGCGAGAACTCCACCAGCGTGCACGTGAACTGCGTCTGCTGACCCAGGATGAGATAGGACACCAGGGTGGCCGATACCGCCGACAACAGCAGGGGCACGAGGGAACTCATCGACAAGTTGAACAGAAGGATTTCCAAGGTGAACAGGACGCCGGCAAGCGGGGCGTTGAAGATACCCGCCACGGCACCGGCCGCACCACAGCCCAGCAGGATGGTCATCCCCCGGTAGGAAAGGCCCATATACCGTCCCAGGTTGGAGCCGATGGCAGCCCCCGTATAGACGATGGGCGCCTCGGCACCTACGGATCCGCCGAATCCGATCGTGAGGGCGCTCGTCACCAGGGACGACACGGTATTGTGCTGCTTGATCTTGGATTCATTCTTGGATACGGCAATAAGCACTTTCGTAACGCCATGGCCGATGTTGTCCCGCACGAGATACCGGACGATCAGGAAACTCAGGAGCATGCCGATGCCCGGGAAAACCAGGTTGGGCCACGCCGCACCGCCCGTCAGGGAAGAAAGGCCGTTCCGGATGGCGTGGATGGTCACTTTCAGCAGGACGGCGGCACAACCGCACAGGAGGCCCGTCGCCACCGAAAGGATCAGGAGGCACGTCCGCTCCGGCAGTTTACGCAAAAGGGCCCGCAAGGGGCCCCATATGTACTTTACACCTTTGTTCTCCACGTTGTATTATTCGTCGTCGGAACCGCCGGCATACTGGGAGATGTTGTCGTCGGGGAGGGTTTCACCCGCGGAGTCGGAGGCGTCGGCGCTGCCGCCGGCCACGGCCTCGTTCTCAGCGTCTTCCTCGCCTTCGAGCCAACGCTCCACATCTTCCAGGTCGTCCTTCTTCACGTTGATCTTCACCAGATAGATGGCATCCGGAATCTCCACGGTAACTGCGTAGAAGGTGGTTCCGTCGGGCTTGGGATACTGCACCAGGTCCGTCAGGTAATCGTTGAATCCACGGGGATACTTGTCGGCAAAGGCCGCCGCCAGCTCCGGATTCAACGCCAACTTCTCATAGCTCACCACGTGTCTCTTCTTGTTGTCTGCCATGTCTGATCAGGTTAAAGGTTTCGTGTTGCAATATTAATGTCTTTTTTTTGATTTGGAAATATTCTGCAGACTTTTTTTCGAAGAATTTTTGAAGAAGAAAGATTTCTGTTCCCGTTTGCGCTCGGGATCCCGTTCGCAGAACACCGGTTTAAGGTCCCGCGGGTCGTATCCGGAGTAGAACATGATGGACGAAGTGGTCATCGGCGTGGGAGTGAAATCCTGCACCTGGTCCATCCAGATGCCCTTCAGCGCCGGATGGTTCGCCAGACGCTCCATGTCCTTCATCGTACAGCCCGGATGCGACGAAATGAAGTACGGGACCAGGCCCACGTGCGTGCCCGCCTCGCGGTTCACCCGGTCGAATTCCTTCCTGAGCCGTTCGAAATACCGGAAAGAAGGCTTTCCCATCTTCTGGAGCACATGGTCCTCCGTATGTTCCGGTGCTACTTTCAGCCGCCCTGAGGTGTGGTCCAGGACCAGTTCTTTCAGATAAGGCTTCGAACTGTCGTCCACGTAGCCGTCCTCCGTGAGGAACAGGTCGTACCGGATGCCGCTGCCGATATAGGAGTGCCGGATTCCCCTGGTCGCGTCGATCCGATGGTACAGGTTCAGCAGCCTCGTATGGTCGCAGTCCAGGTTCGGGCAACGCGCCGGGAACAGGCAGGAGCGCCGTTTGCACTTGGCGCAGATCTCCTGGTTTTTCCCGTGCATCCCGTACATGTTGGCCGTGGGAGCCCCCACGTCGGAAATGTTCCCGGCGAAATCCGGAAGGTTGTTCAGTTCCCGCACCTCCTTCAGGATGGACGCCTCGCTCCGCGAAGCGATGAACTTCCCCTGGTGCGCAGCAATCGTGCAGAAATTGCAACCGCCGAAACATCCCCGGTGCGTACACACCGAGAACTTGATCATGTCGTATGCCGGAATCCGCTTCCCCTTGTACCGCGGATGCGGCAGCTTCGTGAAAGGCAGGTCCCAGAACGAATCCATCTCCTCCGTCGTCGCAACCGGATACGGCGGATTGATCTGCACATACCCGTTCCCCACCGGCTCGATGATCGTATCCGGATGCATCATGTTCGCA
>JAEEGL013241881.1_pt1 | contig 14057 bp, 12 predicted proteins | sample 9134231 | NCBI WGS metagenome assembly JAEEGL01 (sample SAMN16246548, study PRJNA631951) | gut metagenome | biome: gut microbiome; feature: rumen; material: fiber-attached | host: Bos | place: Iran: Karaj | collected 2018-10
AAGTACGTTCTGCATTTGGTAATCACCGCAGACAGACGGATAATCTCCGGGCGCGTGCCGACGATGAGCAAAAGACGCAGCTTGCCGTTGTTCTGGAAAGTTGGATAATCCATGGTATCCTCCCCTTACTTTTTTTCAGCGAGGCAGTGCTTTACGTAATCTGTGGTCAACAGCTTTTTAACGACGCCGTCGACGTCCAGCAGCTTGGTGTTGGAGGAGGTATAGCTCTCGTCGGACTGGGTCTCGACCTTCCCCTCCACGAAGTATTTGTCATAGTTGAGATCGCGGTTGTCGGCCGCGATGCGGAAATAGTCGCCCATATCGACGCTCCGCAGGCGTTCTTCGCGGGTGACTAGTGTCTCGTACAGCTTTTCTCCGTGTCTGGTTCCGATGATGCGGGTGCCGGTGTCGCCGAATAGCCGCTGCACTGCTTTTGCCAGATCGCCGATGGTGGAAGAATCCGCCTTCTGCACAAACAGATCGCCGGGCTCGGCGTGCTCGAAGGCAAACCGAACCAGCTCCACGGCTTCGTCAAGATTCATCAGAAAACGGGTCATCTCGGGATTGGTAATGGTGATGGGATTGCCTGCCCGGATCTGGTCGATGAACAGGGGGATCACGGATCCGCGGGAACACATGACGTTGCCGTAACGGGTGCAGCAGATGACGGTGCCACCGCGCTCTGCCGCTACCCGGGCATTTGCGTAGATCACGTGCTCCATCATGGCCTTGGAAATGCCCATGGCGTTGATGGGATAGGCGGCCTTGTCGGTGGACAGGCACACAACGCGCTTGACGCCGGCATCGATGGCGGCGTGAAGGACGTTGTCGGTGCCCTCGACGTTGGTCTTTACCGCCTGCATCGGGAAAAATTCACAGGAGGGTACCTGCTTCAGAGCTGCTGCGTGGAATATGTAGTCCACTCCAGGCATGGCGTCGGACACGGAACGGTAATCCCTCACGTCGCCGACGTAGAATTTCACCTTATTCGCATGATCCGGATATCTTGCCTGCAGATCATGTCGCATATCGTCCTGCTTCTTCTCGTCTCTGGAGAAGATGCGGATCTGACCGATATCGGAGGTAAGGAAGTGCTTTAGAACCGTATTGCCGAAGGAGCCTGTCCCTCCGGTAATCAATAGAGTAGCTTCTTTGAATGCAGACATGATCTCATTCTCCTTTATCATTGGATCGTTCCTCTGCCGACGACACGGAGGACGGATCAGCGAGGAAGGCGCGGAAGTGATGGTGGGAAACGCGTTTTTCAGGAGGAGGAAACTCCCGGAAATTATACTTTGTGTAAAACAGGTCCAGATACTCGGAATATCTGACGGGAATCGGATAGCTGCGTCCCTCAAATTGATGCGGAGTAAATTCGTTCAGCAGCTGCTTATCGATGACTGTCCTTGAATAGCCAATGAAATTACCGTAAGCAGTTGTCTCTGTCTGCTCATATCTTCTGGCGTTTTCCACGAGCTTCCGAAGGAACCAGCCCTTTGGAAACACTTTTATCGCTGTATGAACGACAACAGATGCCAACTTTCGAAGTACGTTTCCGGGTGCAATACCCTTGCTGACTCTTCGACGGCTCCATTCTCTGAGCTTGTCCCGACGATCAAATATCGCACGGATTAGTTCGGGATTGGCCGGCGCATTGTCATATACGAAAATATCAATGTTCACCGCGAGCTTTTCTCCATCCAGGTCCGGCTCGTATAGTACCGTACTCAGATCCAGCACCTTACCTTGCGCGTAGCAGAAGGAAGGATCGTTTTCGATGCAGCGGATCTGATATCTGGGATCCTTTTCATTAAAGTTCTTCAGAAAGCGTTCAAAATCCGGACGAAGCATGCCGAGATCGATGTCATCGTCCCATGGAATATAGCCACCGTGCCGAACCGCGCCGATCAATGTGCCGGAATCCAACCAATAAATGATGCGGTTTGCGGAGCAGTAATCATCCACCACGTTCAAAATCCGCAGCTGCGTTTGCTTTAATTCATCGAGAGACAGTTCTTTCATGTATTATCAAGCTCAACTTTCTTTCTCATTTTGATCAGCCATGAACCGCAGAGAGCGCATGGCCTCTCTCGGATTCAGCGCCGCGATAATAAGCCGGTTGTTCGGACGGATGGCGGGGATCATATAACCTACCAACACATTTGAGAAGAATTGTGTTACCAGCGAGGCAGCTGAAGCACCGAGAATGCCCCAAATCGGGATCAAGATTGCGTTCAGAATCACATTTGCACCGGCTCCGGAAAGGTTGATGATCCAGAGATATCTCTGTTTTTCCTCCGTAAGAATCCAAATGTTACGGACGGAACCCAGATAAGAAAAGGTGGTGAACCATACGACGAGTTGAAGAGCGGGAACGGCAGGGAGGTATTTCACACCGTAGATGATTCGGATGATCCATTTTGCAAACACGGTCATGAAAACGCTTTGCGCAAGGGATAGATAGATAACAATGCTGTACAGAAGTTTAAGGTTTGCTTCAATCTTCTTGCGATCGCCCTTACATCCAAAGATAACCGGTCGGAAAGAGTCAATGATCGCTACAAAGACAAAAGACGTCAGCATGGCGCATGCCGTTGCGGCGGAATAGTGCCCCACTACCTCGCTGTTCATCATCGCTTTGAGCATGATACGGTCCGTTTGGGCAAAAATAGCCACCATCATATTGGAAACGATATAGAATTTGCCTCGATGGAGCATGCGCTTAGCCGTTTGCATGCTGAAGGATAGTCCTTGTCCACCAAGTTTGTGATAAATTGTCCAGAGGATTATCGAAATCAACGCCACATCCAGAACATTGGACATCGCAAACCATTGGACGCTTTTTCCTGTGATCAAAAGGAAGGTTTTATAGGCAGAAACTAAAAAATATGATATGAAAGCAACAATCGCAGAATATTTGGCGATCAGATTGGCATGGTACCAGGCGGAAATCTCCTTCAGAGCAGTAATCGGAAGGATGATACTGTACAGAGCACATACAACGACAGTCAGCTTGTCTCCAGGATTGGCCAGAATACTGAAGGAGATCATGCCCAGGGCGCAGAAAACGGAAGCAATAAGATTAAGGAGAATTGCCGTACCCAGGATCTCTCCTTCTCTATCTTTGTGCTGCACTAACTCATGGACCAGAATACTGGTAATGCCAAGGTTCATGATCGGTGTGACAAAAGCTGTAAGTGATGCCGCATAGTTAATCACGCCGTAGTTGGAAGGGCCGAGATACCGAGCGGTGAAGAGATTGATTACGAAGGAGAGCACAGACTGAAGGCATTTTGCACTTATTATCCAGGCTGCGTTCTTCGCGACTCGGTTCCGGATGAGCAAACTTGTCAGCTTCATTCTTATTTATTCGAATACATGGCGTGGAACAGGGTCCAATACTCCGTGTATCTGGCATCCTTATCAAATGTTTTTGCGCGGGTGAGACAGGCCTCGCGGTATCGTTCCCGATCGGAGGTGATCTGCATGATCGCCCGAATCATGCCGTCGATATCTTCCTGCTGTACAACGATCCCGCAGTCGTCTCCCAAGGCCTCAGGACTGCCGCCGGAATTGAAGGTCACTACAGGCGTTCCGCAGGCGATGGCCTCCATGTTGACCGTGGGATAGTTGTCTTCGCGAGTCGGATTCACAAATACGTCGGCGGCAGAATAGAGCTCTGCCAGAGCCTTTTGACTGTCCGTTCGGTGGATGGAGAGAATCTCCGGAGGAAGCTCGGCATCCAGGGCGTCGTCTGTACCAACTAGGATGAGCTGATACGCATCTCCCAGCCGGCGATTCAGTTCCAGCATGACGTCAAGGCCCTTCCGTTTTCCCCAGTCGAAGCTGACGCCCAGGAGGATTCGCTTGGACGCAGGGATGCCATACCGTTCCCGAACGTCCGAGAGAGTAGGTCGGAACACTGAGAGGTCGATGCCGTTGTGGATGACACGGAGCGGATACGCACCAAGAAAAGAATCCTTAGTTAAATCCGCCAGCCATTTGGAGGGTGCGACCAAGGTCATGTGGTCCATCCCGGTGAACCAGGATTTTTTCTTTTTCCACATTCTGGCGCTGCAATCAAGATAACTTGCAGGATAGGAATGCTTCGGATAGGGACACTTTCCGCAGCCCGATTTCCATTTTTCACAGCAAAGCATGGAAAAATGGGGGCATCGTCCAGTAAATGCCCAGCAGTCGTGGAGCGTCCAGACCACAGGGATCCTGCCCTTTTTCAAATAGCGGAACAGCATGGGTAGATTCAGACAGAAACCGTGGAGATTGTGCAGATGGATCAAATCCGGCTTCATTTTCTTTAACTCTCGCAGCAGCTTCGCTGTGGAAAGGATAGAGAAGCATCCATTCCTGCCGGTCAGGATTCCGAGAAACACATGGGTGAGATTGGAGAAATATCCGCCGAAATATCGGTGACCAGGCAGATTTGGAAGCTTCTGCGGCTTACTGACAGTTCGGTTTTTGACTGAAATCGAAACGCTGCAGGAAGAATAGGTGATCGCCTCATCTCCATGGGCGACAGAAAAAGCGGCAACAGCACGCATAATATTACCAGTGCTTCCGTTGTGCAGCGCGTTTATGCAAGCGATTTTCATGTATTTCCCCTCTTGCAGAACGTCTCGTCAATAAATGAAAGAAGCTTTCCTGCCTGCCTAATATTGGTCTTGTTTTGCAATACGTAGTTACGGGCCTTTTCACCGAAGTCGCGGAGCTCCTGGGATGGACGGGCGAGGATCGTTTTCAGAGCTTCGGCGAGCCCGTCCTCGTTCTCCTTCCGGAGCAGAAAAACATAGGGCTTGTGGTCTTCCGGCATCCCCGGCAGACAGGTCGTCAAGACAGGTGTACCGGAGGCCATGTATTCCAAATTTTTGGAGGGGAACGTATACAGCGTATAGGAAGGCCCGCTTGGCCTGGGATTGATCAAAAGCGCGGCGTTTCGTTCAGCACGAATAACCTCGTCGTTCGGTCTTCTTCCAAGATATCGGACATTGGTATGTTCCTTCGTGATCTGTTTAAGCTCCTCGGCAAACTCGCCAACTCCGTAGATGTCCAGCCGGGTATTGGGAATATCCGCCTTCAAAAACCCCTTCAACAGATATCCGATTCCGTATTTGCGGTTCAAAGAACCGGCGTAAAGACAGACTCGCTCGTTCTCCGCCGGATCGGTCGGATCGGTATTCGCCGAGTCAGCATCTACAAAACCCTCTATCACGATATACGGACGGTTCTTTCGGTTCACGAGCTGTGTCATATGATCGGTCAAGAACAGATAGGAGCGATAGCTCTTCATTTCCAGATCCAGCAGAAGATGTAAAAATGGAGAGGTGCTTTCATTCGGATCGGTAACGATCCCCAGAGTAGGAAAGCCGCGGATTGCAGCGGCATGCAGCGCGCCTGCCGCTGCGGAAAAGTTCAGAGCGTCACAAATCACGATCGTATTTGATCTCGGCGTCCTGCTGACCAGAACCCTCCTGAAGATGTCAAAAAAATAGTGCAGGTTCTTAATTCCGGGCAGATTAATTATCGAGGAGTAACGATAATGGAGACCGCCGGCATCCTCCTTGCCGGAACGAATCCAGATTTTCCGGCTGATCTGCCGCGTAATTGGGCGCGCTGAGAGCATGAGCACATCAGTACCGTTTTCAGCAAGGCCCTCTGCCAGCATCCGGTTGAACTTCTGTGCTGCATCCGAAATTTGGACCCCATTATATTCCTTCAGCTTTTCCCGCGACATTGCGCAAGAAACATATATCACATTCATAGAATGATCTCCTGCCACTGCGTATCAATTATTTTTTCTCGCAAAACAGGCGCCAGTGAGTTGCTGCCATTTCCTCGATGGAGTAACGGCTCGCCGTCTCCAGCGCTGCGTGACCGAAGGAGGAAAGATCATAATCGAGTGCCAGCTTCAGCCCGCGAAGCAGATCGCCTGCGTCTCCAGCCTTGACAAGAAAGCCGTTTTTTCCTTCTTCAACCATCTCAATACCTGCAACGCAGTTGTCCGTAGTAACTACCGGAAGCCCGCAGGCCATCGCCTCGTTCACAACCAATCCCCAGATATCCTCGCGAGTAGGAAGGACAAAAAGGTCGGCGGCAGAATAATATTTCCAAAGCGTTTTCTTATCCATGAAATCCAGGAAATGAACGTTTTGCAGGTGATTCCGATCTACGATCTCCAGATATTCCTGCGTGGGCTTTCCACCGACGATCAGGATCCCGAGGTCCGAAGGCAGGTCCTTGGCGGCCTCAAGCAGTAAATCGAAGCCTTTTCTGTGAATAAACTGCCCCACCGTAATCAAAACTCGGGGCTCCTTTATTCCAAGGGCGTCTCTCATCTGCGTTTTGAATTCCGCAGACAGAGCGTCTTTGTCTGCAATTTCCGATTCTTTTACGGAAGAGAACGGATAGCGGATGATCCTGTTTTTATCCGCGCCGTAATGGATCAGATACTCGTCAGTTGCTTCGCCGGTGCTGAACCAAGTACTTGCCGAAGAGATACAGGATCGCTTGATTCTTCGGCGAACAGCGTTGTCTTTTCCGACCAAGCCTCCGTCTATCTCAATTGAGAAGGGACGGTTCCATCTCTTCAAAAGGCGCATACCGTACATCATGGACAGATGTGCATAGCCGCAAAACACGATCTCATCATACGGCTTCTTCAGCAAGGCGCGAATTTCAGGATGGAAATACTGACCCTTAGGCAACGCTATTTTTTTGTCGAGGAACACCGGCGTAAAGCTGTCATATTCCTCACGAAACCACTGCTTTTCTCGTTCCGTATGATCTGCAGGACGGTACAGGAACGCAACCGTCAGGTCAATCCCGTCCATCGCGCCGAGTGTGTTAAAGAAATCGACGCGATAAGGAGACGGCGTATTAGTTAGGAATAATATTTTTTTCATACAGACTCCTATTGCCGGGCTTCCTGTTTTGCGGACTGTCCTCTGTATTTTTGGCAGCCAACTCCGGCTTGAAGCAAATCCCGAAAATAACATAATAGAGGATCGCGATACTGTTGCTGCTGAAGAAGATCATCTCTCCGAAAGAAAGTAGAAATGGCGTAAGGAAGAGCAGCCGCCACTCAGTAGGAGTAAGAGTAAAAGAATATCCAAAAAAAATGAAAAAGAGAACGGTTCCTATGATACCGGTATGCCCCAATAGGAACAGGACAAGATTGCCGGGTTCGAAATTTTTGCTTAAGGACAGCTCCATCGAGCGAGTTCCTTCAATATATTTTGCCATAAAACCGCATCCCAAGAGAGGATGTGCTTTAAAATTCTCTGAAAAAACATCCAACTGGCCAGATCTGCTGAAGAGAATATCTTCAGTATGTCCTTTATAAACAAATTTGAAGACAGAACCGCTTCGCGACGGATCGTTCAGGATCAAAACAAAGTACAGCCCTCCGAAGATGATACATGAAACGAGTAGGGACATCAATTTGTCAGCCGGATGAAGCTTGCTGGTAAAAATATATAATGCGACGATAATAAAGATTGAGAATACACTTGATCTTGACTGCGATAAAACCGCACAGAGGCAACATGCGGAAAGAATAATGAACTTTTGCAATTTACCAATGCTGTTATTTTGTGCAATCGAAAGAGAGAAGCATAGCGAACAAAGCAATCCAAACAGGTTGGGATGATTGATGAATCCCTGGAAACCGCTTCCGTTGCGCAGATAACCAATCCTGGAGGGAAGCAGGAAGATAGATGCAAAGACAATAAGGCAAAGAATAGAAAACAAAAAGGACGACCATCGCTCACCGTCTTCATCCCGGATCGCTATTATGACAGCGAAAAAGATGAAGGCCCAGGAAATGACTTTGAACATGCTGATGATCGGAAAGGAACCGGTGATAAACGATGAGACGATCAGATAAAGAGAATACAAAAGGAACAATACGAAAAACCTGACGAAATGCTTATCGAAGGTTATTTTTTTCTTTACGACGATAAATAACGATAATAAAAACAGTAAGCCCCATTTGATCATGGACGCAGACTCGACCGAAACGGCAATTCCCGGGTTGATTACAGAACGGATCGCTATCAATACCAAGGAAATGACGGCTCCGTCCGTTCCGTGTTTTACACATAAATAGGCAGATAAAGCAAACCACACCAAAATCAATAGTGCGGTATGAAAAAAACTCAGGATAAAGAAAGCAAATATTAAAATATATTCAGCTTTGATCTTCATGGGTGATTTCCTATCGAAACAGAATCAAACATGGAAATAAAGGAGGCTTTGATCTCAGAAAGGCGGATTTTTGTGTCTCTGTAGATATGCAGACGATCCAGCAAATTATTGTATGCAAGGGAATCCATCTGCAAGAGACAGTTCAGTGCGTCTGTAAACGCCTCAGTTGAAGAAAGCGGGGCGGTAAACCCGACGCCATATTCCTGAACATCGTCCCAAGGAGTCGTTCCCTTGGAAATCACGACCGGGCAGTCATGCAGAATTGCCTCGGAGATAGCGTGTCCGTAGTTTTCAAAGGCGGTCGGCAAAAGAAAGCAATCATGTCGAAGAAGCTCAGCGCCGACTTCTTCCGGGCTGAGTTCACCTTTGTAATAGAATCTGATATTCGCCGGAGCTTCCCGAATCTGCTTACAGCAGGAGGCCCAATACTCCTGATCCTGGACCGGACCGAAAATATCGCATATGATATCGCCGGATAATCTGCTTACTGCCTGAATGCCAAGCAATTGATTTTTATTCGGAAGAATCCTGGAGCTGATCATTACGGACAGAGCGCCCGGATGTTTGTCGATCGTCTCCTTGCTGCGTTGGGACGCAGGAAGATTTGGGATCATATAGACACGGGATCCGGGAACATGCAGACGGGAATGAACAGCGTTGGCTTCTTCTTCACAAGTGGCATGAAAGAAAATTTTCCTGTATACACCCAGAAAGCGCAATATCCGATAATAGAGGCCTTTTTTCAGTCGGCTGTGGCACAAAGCGCCTTGGTCAAGCTCTCCGCGTGGGCAAAGAATGACGGGTATCTTCAGAGATCTGGCAGCGAGAAGTGCCGGCATGTTCATTTTATGATAGAAAATGCTAGACATATAAACGATATCGGGGCGGCATTGCTTCAAAATCCCGACAAACCGCTTTTTTGTAAATTCGCAGTCATAGAGATATAGGACCTTTGCTTTTCCTACAGTATTCCAGCCTGAAGAGATCCCGGGAAGCGGATCGGAGGATCCTAAGTCATGATTGCTTACGACCAGAAAGAACTCGATATCATCACCAAGGTGCTCAATCATGTTCTTCATGCTGGTCACAGGACCGCCGTAATGCCTCGCAGGAAGATAACCGCCAAGGAAAATCAAAACCTTCTTCATTTTTTGCGACTCTTTTCAAATATTTTTGCGTCCACGAGGAAGCGGAACCAATATGCCTGCAGGAAGGCAAAGATCTTTCCCTCTTTTCCGTCCAGGAAGCCGAGTTGAAAATAATATCGGTACCAGTAATACAACCTCGCACGGAAAAAGGGAGGGAGTTTATAATACAGCCCGCGCTTGCGCTTCTGGGCCTCGTTCCCGCCGGAGAGATCGGACTGGCCCTCATACATGGCAAGCTCCAGGGAAGTGTACCAGACGTGCTTGTTGAGCCAGGCGTCCAGCCCTTTGTAATCGTAGTGGATCAGATCGCCCCTCAGACGCTTCACGGAGCCGCTGACAATGATATGCTCGTCGATGAGCTTCTCCTCTACCCTGCCCTTTCCGAAGCGAAACAGGCGCAGGAAATACGGCTTATGCGTGCCTCCGTGGCGTATCCACTTGCCCATGAAATAAATCCGCCAGCGCATTTCATATCCGTCAGCGTCCGGGGACAACAGCACGGTGCTGATTTCTTTGGCAAGATCATCGGAAATTCGTTCATCGGCGTCCAGACGGAAAACCCAGGGAGTCCGGATATCACAGTTGTCCAGGGCCCAGTTGAACTGTTTGGCGTGGCCCTCCCAGTCGTGAAAGAACGTCTCTGCGCCGAGTTCTTCAGCGATGCGTACGGTGGCATCGGTGCTCCCGCTGTCGACGACAAGGATCCGGGAGGCGATTTGTCGGGCAGATTCGATGGCCGCCGCAATATTCTTTTCTTCATTCTTTGTCAGAATGATCAGCGTGATCGCATTATCGGCCATATCAACGCCCTCCGTATGAATACTATTCGCAATCGGCGACATGCCGAAGGATTGGTTCGATCCGGGCCATAAACTGTGTTTTTGTAAAGTGTCCGGCGTAATAGGCCGCAGCTCTTCTGCCCATCTCCGCTTTTCCGTCCGAGCGCATGAATCGGCGAACGTTTTCGGCTAGGGCAGAGGCATCCTCTGCCGGACCGCAGAAGCCGCAGCCGGATTCTTCAATCACGCGGGCGGCTTCTCCGTCCACGGCACCGATGACGGGCCTTCCGGAGGCAAGATAGGACTGAACTTTTCCGGGAAGGGTCAGGCTGAGGACCGGATCGGTTTTCATGGTGACAAGCATTGCATCGGCTCCGGCATACAGCCCCGGCATTTTCTCTACCGGCCTTCGGCCCATCAGGGAGACGTTTTTCAGACTCTCGCGCTTAATGCGCTGTTCCAGATGACCGGATTCCTTACCGTCTCCGACGATCAGAAAACGGACGGGTTCATCTTTGAGCATCGATGCAGCATCAAGGATCGTATCCAGACTCTGCAAAGACCCAAGATTACCGGCAAACATCAAATTGGTCGTTCCGTCCGGCTCACGGGCAGGTAGCGCAGAGAACAACTCTTCAGCGTATTGAGGCAGATATTCGATCCGTTCCTCCGGAAGAGAAAACTCCTGCTGAAGATACCTTGAAAACTGATTGCTGGTGATCAAAAGCTTATCGATGGAACTGTAGATCTTTTTCGAGACTCTGTGAAAATACCTGTAGATTATCGAGCCGCGGCGAACTCCGCCGGCCAAAAGGCTTTCCGGCCACAGATCAAGACAGTAGAGCACAACGGGGATCCGGTGCCGCTTTGCGTATCGTATTCCGGGAGAAGCCATCATCACGGGGCTCAGCTGATAAACGAAGACGAGATCAAACGCTCCGCATTCAGCCGCTGAAAAGCGCTTGGAACGTAAATAGCGGGAAGCGCTTGCGGGAAAGGAAGCGTAATTCCAAAGCCGGTGAAGAGAGCCCGTTTTCCTTGGATGGATCGGGCAGCGGTGGATCCGCACTCCGTCAAGCTCCTCATCAACGGGTTGATTCTTCTCAAACCCGGGATAAAGCTCGCCCTTCGGGTAATTGGGCATACCGGTAACGACCTGTACCGAATGGCCTGCGCGGACAAGCTCCGCACAGATATCATGCACCCGGAAGGGTTCCGGCTGGTAATATTGGCAGACGACCAATATATTCATCCGTGACACCTACTACTGTTTTTTTCGTTAAGATATTGCGAAATCTCTTCGGAGATGCCGTCGGGGAAGGCAACAGGATCGAAGCCGAAATCTTTGGAGGCTTCCCGATGAGGATAAGCCCGGGGCTCACAAAGCCGCTGAACCTTCTCCCGGAGATCTTTTTTTCCGAAGCTCACTGCCCAAAGGCATACTGCACCGCCGTAGGCAAACCAGAATGGAACGGAAAGAAAACGCACCCGGCGTTTTCCAAGTTCCCCTCCGATGCAGGACAGCATATCCCGCAGCAGGATGGGTTCTGCGCCGGAAAGAACGTAATTCCGACCGGAGGTCGTTTCTTCCTGCAGAAGAACACGAAGATACGCATGAGACAGATCGCGATAATGCACGGGCTGCAGAGCGTACCTTGCACCGCGAACGACGGGCATCAGGGGCAGCCTGTCGACCATCCGAATAAACGTGATTACGTTGCGATCCGATGTGTTGCCGTAAATCATCGTGGGACGAAGGATCGACAGAGAGATTCCGGCATCGCGGCAGGACGAGGTCACGTATTCGTCGATCTGCCGATAACCTTCTCCTGCTGCTTTATATTTCGAATAGATCCCGGTGGTATGGACAAGGATCAGTCTTCGAACACAGCATCGAATTGCGGCATCTGCCAGTGTTTTGGATAACTGGATCCCCGCGATATGAAAAACGGTGTCCGATCCACTCAGAGCAGAGATCATAAAGTCGGGATCCGTCATATCACCAAACCGAAGATCGGCATTCGGCAACAGTCGACGGAGTTCCGTGACGTCTGCGCCGGGGCGAAGGATCAATCGGATCCCGCCCGGGTACTTCAACAAAACGTCGGACAGGTTTGCATAGAGGAGCTCGGCGAATGCACCGCCGGACCGTTTGCCGGCAGCACCGGTCACAACCAATACTCGTTCCATTTTTCCTATTACTCCCGAGGCTCATTATGCTCGGACAAAGTGCCTGTTCCGCCTTCTACGACGCCTTCGTGGCGCAGAGCGGAACGGATGGTCCCAAAGAAGCAGCGGCAGTCAAAGCCGAAACTCTGGCGACGGACGTATTCTCCGTCATACTTTGCTTTTTCCGGAATTTCGAGTTCGTCTCTTCCGTTGATCTGCGCCCATCCGCTGAGGCCGGGCTTCACGTCGTTGGCACCGAATTTATCGCGCTCGACAATCAGATCATCCTGATTCCAAAGAGCAGGACGGGGACCAATAAAGCTCATCTCGCCTTTCAGAATATTGAACAGCTGTGGAAGTTCATCGATACTGAATCTGCGAAGCGTTCTTCCGATGGGAAGCATATACTGATCGGGATCCTTGAGCAGATGCGTCGGTACGTCATGCGGCGTGGAAAGCTTCATGGTGCGGAACTTATATAGCTTGAAATACTTTTTATGTATTCCTGCGCGCTTTTGCGTAAAAATCGCCGGACCGGGGTCTGCGATCCTGATGATCAGCGCGATGATGCCCATGGGAAGGAGCAGCAAAATCAACGCGATCAATGCTATGATAAAGTCGAGAGCTGGTTTGATGAATCGCTTATACATGGCAGTACACCCTTATAGTCAGAATAGGGTTTTTCAGATGCTGTGAAGCATCGCAGCGCTGCGCGGAAGGGAAACTCACGCAAATCGCCATGGGGCTGCGAGGATCACGCGGACAGGTTAACCGCGTGGCGCAGAATGGAGAAAGGAGGCACCGGACAGGGCAGCTGCATCCGAAAAACGGACTGTGGCGTACGTACCTCGGAGACGGTCTCCCCTTCAGGGGTAGTAAACTGTCCGGCGCACATGATAAATGGACGCAGATCGGGACCGACGATCTCGATTTCATCTCCGGAGGAGAACTTGTTGCGAAGACTGAGGGTCGCAAGGCCGTTTTCATCGCAGTCCGTGACAATGGCGACAACCTGGTACTCGCGGATATATCGGGAATCATCATAGTATTGGCCGGGCTGTCCGTAGAAAAACCCGGTGGAATAGTGGCGGTGGGATACCTTCTCCACCTCGTTGCGCCATACGGGATCCACGGGTCGACCGGAAGCAAGGTCATCCAGAACGTGGCGGTACGCACCGGTGACGATGGCCGCATAATACGCGGACTTTGCCCTGCCTTCAATCTTGATGCAGTCAACGCCGACGTCCATGAGATCGTCCAGATGGTCGATCATGCACATATCCCGGGAATTCATGATATACGTGCCTTTCTCGTCTTCAAAGACCGGGAAATACTCGCCGGGACGTTTTTCTTCCATCAGGTAGTACTGATAGCGGCAGGGCTGCGCGCAGGCACCGCGATTTGAGTCTCTTCCAGTCATATAGTTGGACAGCAGACAGCGGCCGGAATAGGATACGCACATGGCGCCGTGTGCAAAAACCTCGATCTCAAGATCAGGCGGGGTATGGGCACGGATCGCGGCGATCTCCGACAGAGAAAGCTCCCGCGCCAGGACGACGCGTTTTGCGCCAAGTTCATGCCAGGCAGCGGCAGAAGCATAATTCGAAATGCTCACCTGGGTCGACACATGGAGCTCACATTTGGGAGCATAGCGCTGGGCCAGGCGAAACGCCCCGAGATCCGCAACGATCAGCGCATCGACCCCGGCTTCGTTGAGGAGCTCAAGATGTGCAGGAAGACG
>JAEEGL013477580.1_pt1 | contig 14057 bp, 9 predicted proteins | sample 9134231 | NCBI WGS metagenome assembly JAEEGL01 (sample SAMN16246548, study PRJNA631951) | gut metagenome | biome: gut microbiome; feature: rumen; material: fiber-attached | host: Bos | place: Iran: Karaj | collected 2018-10
AGATTGTCAATGGCGAGCTTCAGACGCGCGCGGACGTTGACATGCTGGCCAAGATCACCGACGTGGCGCTGTCCGATATTGTTTCGCGCGTGACCGACGCCCAGAGCGCCGTGGTCGACGCAGTGGCAAACAAGCTGATTGAAGCCACGGGGCAGGTGACGCTGACCGGTCTGACCCAGCATCTCGGCACCGCGGTCGGCGGCGCGGTCAAGGCCTGGAAGGCCGTGGAACCGCAGGCAAAGGCGACCTTCAAAAGCGCGTTTTCCGGCGCCGGCAAAATCATGGTCAACACCGTGAAGAACATTAAGGCCGAAACCCGTCCCGCCGCCGCGAAAGCCGCCGCCATGTTCCGCGACACGGTGCTTGCAAATTAACAACCGTATCTTTCGGCACGCAGGGTCCTCAGGAAGACCTCTGCGTGTTTTTTGTCATTTTTATAAAGAAAAATAAGACAAATTCTGTCCAAAGTGTACAACTGTTTACAAAACATTCATAAATATGCAATATGTATGTATATATAATCTGATAAAATTTATCCACAAAAATAAAAGAGGAAGTGGGTTTTTTTTATGAAAAAGATCATCTCTGTCATCCTTTCGCTTGCCATGATGCTTGCGCTGTTTGTGCCGGCTGCAATGGCATTGACACCGGCGACGCCGATTGTCTACATCGAAGGTCAGGGCACGCCGCTCGTGAATCAAGCCGGTGAGGATATCGGCCCGTCCATGGACGAGGTGCTCGGCGTCATGTCGACCAACCTGAAGGATATGCTGATCGAGTACATGGCTGCCTGGACGGCCGGAAGCAATTTCCAGATTTACAATGACAAGCTTGTCGCCATGTTCACCGATCTGTATAAAGACGTGAAAATCACGGGCTTTGACGAGAACGGCAGACCGGTCGATGGCTCGGGTGTTCCCTCTTATAACGACTGGCATGACAATCTCGGCAATATCAAGAGAACCATCCCCATGACAGTTGATGCAGGCGGCTGTAGCGTTTATCGCTGGCATTACGACTGGCGTCTGTCTCCGCTGACGCTCGCCGATGAGCTGAATGAGCTGATTGCTGCTGTTAAAGCCGATACGGGCGCAACGAAGGTAGACATCATTTCCCGCTGCCTCGGCTCCAACATTGCATATGCCTATCTGAACAAATACGGAACAGAGTTCGTCAACTCCTGCGTTCTTTATGAGCCCTCCATCGACGGCATCGGCGTTGTGAATGCGATTTGGACCGGCAACGTCGTGATCGACGGCGCTGCGCTGAACCGTTTTGTCAATTATTTCCAGAAGGAAAAGAATTTCGTCATCAAGGACGAAAAGACCACCGACATGCTCCTTGAAGTGCTTGATATTCTGCAGGATGCCGGCGCTGCTGTTGGCACACAGCTGTTCAACAACGTGAAGGATGACGTCGTTCCGCGCATTTTGAAAGAAGCATATGGTACCTTCCCGGCCTATTGGTCCATGGCCAGTGCCGACAAGGTGCAGGATGCCCTTGGCTTTGTCTTCAAGGATGACGCCGATCAATATACCGACCTGATCGATCAGATCAACGCCTATTATGACATCGAAAAAGATGCGCACAACAACCTGAAAGCCATGGCTGACGCCGGCTTGAACTTCAGCGTCATTGCGAAATACGGCTTCCCGGCCTTCCCGCTTTCTGAGGATGCAACCCAGGAATCCGACGTCTATGTGACCGCCGGTTTCACCTCCATGGGCGCAACCTGCGCCGATGTCGGCAGCACGCTCGGCAAGTCTCACAGCGGCCAGTATGTTTCGCCCGATAAAAAGATCGACGCTTCAACAGCGCTGTTCCCGGATAAGACCTGGCTCATCAAGGATCTCGGCCATAAGGAATTCCCGGATTGCGTCAACGATCTCATCGTCGAGTTCCTGCAGAATCCGGCCATGACGGTCTTCTCCAATCCGACCTATCCGCAGTACCTGCAGTTCACCGCGACAAACAGCGAGACTTCCGACGACGCCACGGGTACGCTTGCCCCCGTGACCGCGCCCGCGGAACCGAGCGGCGACAGCAGCGGCAGCGGCAGCTCCGGCGGCAGCTCGCTGTTCTCCGGCTCCTCCGTCAGCCCGCTTGACGCTTTCTTCAAGTTCCTTGTGAAGCTGTTCAGCTTCATCACAAGACTGTTCAAGAAATAAGTTGAAACACTGTTTTGCCCGACCAGCAATCGCTGGTCGGGTATTATTTTATGTAAAAGGTTTCGGGTTTGTTCATAATGTATAATTACGTTCTAATATTCTTTCTATATGCGTTAAAAATTCGTTCAAAAAAAAAACATATTTGTCATATAGAATAGAATAGAATAAAAATGAGAGGAGATCCATTATGAAAAAACTGTTTTCTGTTTTCCTTTGCCTTGCCATGCTGCTGACGCTGGCCGTCCCGGCCTTTGCTTCGGATCGGCAGGGCACCGACATCCCGAACGTTTATCTGCAGGGGCAGGGCTCCAAAATTGTTTTGCCTGACAATACACCGATTTTTAACGGCGCCGATTTGCCGGAGGGCTTTCTCAGCGATGCCGTGAAGGACTGCATGGGCCCCTTCGCAACCGCTGTGAAAGACGATACGCCGGAGGCCTGGGCCGCTTACCGCGAAAAGTTGCAGGATAAACTCTATCCGATCATCGGCGGCTATGCGCTGGGCAAAGACGGCAAGGCGTCCGACGGCAGCGTGGTTGGAGAGAATTACTGGGATGCGCCCGCCGCTATGTATGGTACGGACGATTATAAGCTTCGCTCTCATAACTTCTATCAGGACTGGCGTTTGGATCCCTTTGACAATGCGGATAAGCTGAATGACTACATTCAGCACGTCAAAGATACTACAGGCGAAAGAAAAATCAACCTGATCGGCCGCTGCGAGGGTGCAAACGTCATTCTTGCCTATCTTGACAGATATGGTTACGGTGATCTGAACTGCGTGGAGCTCTATGTGCAGTCCGCTTCCGGCACCGACATTGTCAGCGCCCTGTTCAGCGGCAAGATGCAGTTTGACGCCGCTTCGATCCGCCGGTTTATGGACAAACCCAGCAAATTCAAGATCGAAGATGAGATCGTGAAGGAGCTGCTGTCTGCCGCGCTGGAATTCACGGGCGACACGCTTCTGCTTGACGCCGGCACAATCGGCCTTGCCGCGCTGGCGCCGAAGATCTATGAAGAAGTCATCGTCTATATTCTGCGCGACACCTACGGCACGATGCCGGGCATCTGGTCGCTCGTCGGCGCGGATTACTATCAGGCGGCACGCAAGGGCGTCTTCACCGGCTATGAAGAGGAATATGCCGGTCTGATTGAAAAGCTCGATTATTATGACGCCCATGTACGTCAGCGCGCGGCGGAAATTGTGAAGGATGCCGTAAAGGGCGGCGTCAAGGTTGCGAACTACTGCAAATACGGCGATTATCAGCTGCCGCCGCTTTGCCCGACCAACGACGAGATCAACGACAACACAGTTGCCCTGAAAAACGAATCCTTCGGCGCAACGACTGCCAAGATCGGCTACACGCTTTCCGATTCCTACATTGCGGCGGCAAAGAAGAACGGCACCGACAAGTACATCTCGCCCGATAAGATGGTCGACGCCTCCACCTGCGCGCTGCCCGATACCACCTGGTTCTTCTATGGAAGCCCGCATACGGATTTCCCGGAAGTGATCCATAACTTCATGCTCAAATTTCTCAAGGCGAACGGCGGCATGACTGTCTTCACCGACGAGGACAACGCCCCGCAGTATATGCTCTATGAGGGCGAAGAGGACAATGGCGATTCGATTAAGCCGATGGCGGCGGAGAACGCGCCAACGCTTGACAGCGGCGCCGTGTCGTTCCAGAATGTTAACTGGAAGGATATGATCATGCGCTTCTTTAATGCGATTCTGAACTTCCTCAAGCAGTTCCTTGCAAAACGCTGACTTGCACGACGTGCATAAAGTACCGAACCAAAAAAGAACGGCCCCGCAGGGTCGTTCTTTTTTGTACTGTGTGTTTACGAGCGCAGCTCGATGCCGATCGCGGAAAGCGCCTTGATCGCACGTTTCATTGCGGCGTCGGCTTCCTCGTCGGTCAGTGTCCGGTCGGCGGCCCGCATGCGGATGGAGAACGCAACGCTCTTCATGCCGGCCGGAATCTGCGCGCCGGCATAGACGTCGAACAGGGCAATGTTCTCGAGGATCTTTCCGACAGCCTGCGCAATCATCTTTTCCAGCTTTCGCACGGGGATGTCCGCGTCGCAAACGAAGGCGAGGTCGCGCGAAGAGGCCGGGAACCGAGGAAGCTGATGATACTTGCGGTCGGTGTTGCCGTATTGCAGCAGCAGCGCGAAGTCGATCTGCGCCAGGTAAGCCTTTACCCCGATGTCATAGTTGTTCAGCACAGCCGGATGCGCTTCGCCGAGCAGGGCGATTCGTTTGCCGTCCACAGTGATTTCGGCGGTTCTGCCGGGATGGAAGGTCGGGTCGTCCGTGACAGCGGCCACGTCGTAGTCGTCAATCCCGCAGGCATAAAGCAGCTCTTCCACGACGCCCTTGAGCGCGAAGAAGTCACATGCTTCGCCGTACATGCCGAGCGTTACCATTTGGTTTTCGTCGGGCAGCTTGTCGTCGCCGTTCGGGATATATTCGTTGGAGACTTCAAACAGCTTTGCCGTCTCGTTGCGGTTGTTGTAGTTGCGCGAGAGCACGTCGAGCATCGAGGGCAGCACCGTGGTGCGCATGACGCTGGTGTCTTCGCCGAGCGGATTGCTGATCACAACGCTGTTGCGCTTCGGGCTGTCAGCCGCAAGGCGAATTTTGTCGTAATGCTTCGGGCTGATGAACGAGAACGTCGCAATTTCGGAAAGGCCGCAGGCAAGCAGCGCGGCGGAGATGCGGCGCTCCAGCTTCTGCGCCGGGGTCATTTTTGCGTTTGCCACGCCCGAAAGCGGACGGTTCGGGATGTTCTGATAGCCGTAGAACCGCGCGATTTCCTCGGAAATATCCGCCTGATGCTCAATGTCGCCGCGGAACGACGGAATATAGATCAAACCGTCCTCCACTTTGAAATTGATGCGCTCCAGAATGGCCTTCTGTTCATCGGCGCTCACGTTGATGCCGATGAACTCGTTGACCCAGTCCGGGCGGAAGGGGAGCGTGCGCGGCGTGCGGTTCGATCTGTCACAGTCAATGATGCCGGAAATCACATCGCCGGCGTCAAGCTGTTCAACAAGCTCCAGCGCGCGCAGAATGGCGGGCATGCAGGAGGCGGGGTCGAGCTCTTTTTCAAAGCGGCTGCTGGATTCCGTGCGCATACCGAGCTTTTTGGCTGTGATGCGGGTCGACGGACCGTTGAAGCAGGCGGACTCAAACACAATCGTATTGGTGTCGTCCATGATGCCGCTGTATTCGCCGCCCATGACGCCGGCCACGGCAACGGGCTTTTCCGTGTCGGCAATTACCAGCATGGTTTCGTCGAGGGCGCGCACAACGCCGTCGAGTGTCGTGATGGTTTCGCCGCCCTTTGCGGTACGGACGATGACCTGATTGCCTTTCAAAAAGCGCAGATCGAACGCATGCATCGGCTGGCCGTATTCGAGCATGACGTAGTTCGTGATATCCACGATGTTGTTGATCGGACGGACGCCGCAGGCGCGCAGCCGTTCGCGCATCCAGCGCGGCGAAGGCTTGACGCGGACGTTTTCGACCACAGCGCCGCAGTAACGGTAGCAGCGCTCCGGATTCAGAATATCAACCGCAAGAAAGTCATGCACGTCCTTGCCGCTGCCCTTGACAACCGGCGTGTGCAGCTTCAGCGGGATCTGAAAGGTCGCCGCCGCTTCGCGGGCCAGGCCGATGACGGAAAGGCAGTCGGGCCGGTTGGAGGTGATCTCAAATTCGGTTACGGTGTCGTTGAGGCCGATGGCTTCGCGGATATCGACGCCGAGTGTCTTGTCGCAGTCGTCGCCGAGGACAAAGATGCCGTCTTCAATCGCATAAGGGAAGTCGTGCGTCGTCAGACCCAGTTCACCCAGCGAGCAGAGCATGCCGGCGCTCTCCACGCCGCGCAGCTTGCCTTTGACAATATGTTTTCCGCCGTGAACGACGGAATCGTCCATGGCGACGGGAACCACGTCGCCGACCGAAAGGTTCTGTGCGCCGGTGACAATCTGGATTGGTTCAGCCGCGCCGACATTCACCATGCAGACCCACATGTGGTCGGAATCCGGATGGCGTTCCAGCGATTCGATGCGGCCGGTGATAATGTTGGACAATTCGGCGCCTTCTTTTTCAAACGCTTCCACCTTGGAGCCGGAGAGCGTCATTTCGTCGGCGAATTCCTTGTCGGTACAGTTCAGGTCGACAAAGTCAAGCACCCATTTTTTGGAAAGATTCATACAAAAGGCACCTCCTTAAAACTGATTGAGAAAACGCACGTCGTTTTCATAAAGCAAACGCATGTCGTCGATGTTGAAGCGGAACATCACCAGACGTTCAAGGCCGATGCCGAAGGCAAAGCCGCTGTAAACGTCCGGGTCGACGCCGCAGTTTTTGAGCACCTTCGGGTGCACCATGCCGCCGCCGAGAATTTCGATCCAGCCCTCGCCCTTGCACATGGGACAGCCCTTGCCGCCGCAGTTGAAGCAGGAGACGTCGATTTCGCAGGACGGCTCGGTGAACGGGAAGTGGTGGGGCCGCAGACGGATTTTGGTGTCTTCGCCGTAAAGGCTCTTGGCAAACGATTCCAGGTTGCCCTTGAGATCCGCCATCGTGATGCCCTTGTCAACGACAAGGCCTTCGATCTGGTGGAAGATCGGGGAATGCGTGGCGTCCACGGCATCGGAGCGGTAGACGCGGCCCGGCGCGATGACGCGGATCGGCGGCTTCTGCTGTTCCATGACGCGGATCTGGCAGGGCGAGGTCTGCGTGCGCAGCAGCATGTTCTCTGTGATATAGAAGGTGTCCTGCGTGTCGCGCGCCGGGTGCTCCTTCGGAATGTTGAGCGCTTCAAAGTTGTAGTAATCCCATTCGATTTCCGGGCCGCTGGCGACGGAAAAGCCCATGCCGTAGAAGATGTCCTTCACTTCGTCAAGGACGATTGAAAGCGGATGCTTGTGGCCGAGCACATGCCGGTCGGACGGCATTGTGACGTCGATTTTTTCGGCCTTCAGCTTTTCTTCCTGCATACGCTCCTTGATCTTTTCCATATTCTGCTGAATACGGGCGTCGATATCGGCGCGGATGTCGTTGGCAAGCTGACCGATGACCGGACGTTCCTCCGCCGTCAGTTTCCCCATGCCTTTCAGTATGGCGGTCAGTTCGCCTTTTTTGCCCAGGAACCGAACGCGCGCCGCGTCCAGATCCTGCAGCGACTGTGCCGTTCGCAGCGCTTCGGCTGCCTTTGCCCGAATCTCTTCGAGTTGCTGTTTCATGTTGAACCAGTCCTTTCTTTCTTGTTTTCGGGGAAAAGAAAAACTCCGTCCCCGTTTTGCCTTTGCGGCAATGCTGAAGGGACGAAGACAAGCTCCGCGGTACCACCCTGATTTTTGCTTTGAGAAGAAGCTCCCGAGCAAACACTCTTGTACCATATAACGGTCGTAACCCGTCGCAGCCTACTTTCGCAGGGGTTCAGCCGCGCCGCTCCAAAGTGAACTTCAACGAACAAAACCGAAAAAGCGGCTTTCAGCTATTGTCGCTTCTCTCTGCTTCGTTTCGGACGTCTACTCTCTTTTTCATCGCGTTGTCCTACATAATTTAGCACAGAATTGCCGCGATTGCAAGAGTTGTTTGCAAAAAAACTTTGATTTTTTTGAAATCTATGTTAAAATGTGTTTGAAAACACAGAAAGGCGGTTGATGTCATGCGACTTTTGACCAGCGATGAAATGAAACGCGTGGAAGAGCACGCCAGCCGGTTCGGCCTTTCCTATCAGCGGATGATGGAGAATGCCGGCGCCGCCTGCGCGCGCAATATTCGTTCCGTCATGGAAAAGGAACCCGGCTCCCACCGGAATGTGGCCATTCTTTGCGGCAAGGGCAACAACGGCGGCGACGGCTTTGTCATTGCGCGCAAGCTGCTCGAATGCGGCTATCGCGTCTGTCTGATTCTCGTGTCCGGCTATCCGGCCAGCGGGGAAGCGGAATATATGTATAAGCTGACCGCGGAGCTGAATATTCCGACCGTCTGGTATGAGGCCGACCCGCCGAAGGCGGAGCAAACGGTTAAAACGGCGGATATTCTCGTTGACGCCGTGTTCGGTTTCAGCTTTTACGGCAAGCTGAAGCCGGAGCTGACAAAACTGTTTGCGCTTGTGAACGCCTCTCAGGCGAAGACCTTTGCGGTCGATTTGCCGTCCGGCGCCTACTGTGACAGCGGCGACTGCGACGAAGGGTGCATCCGCGCCGATTATACCATCGCCGTCTCCGCGCTGAAGCCGGCGCATATTCTGCACCCTGCGTCCGATTGCTGCGGCGATATTATCATTGCGAACATCGGCATTCCGGAAGAAAGCTTTGCCGCGGTTGGCAGCACAATGTATACCTATCACGCGGATGAAATAGCGTCGCGGTTTCCGCATCGCCCCGTCAATGCCCACAAGGGAGGCTTCGGCCATCTGCTTTGCATCTGCGGCAGCCGCTGCATGCCGGGCGCCGCATATATGGCGGTCAAAGCGGCGCTTCGTTCCGGCGTCGGCCTTGTGACAGCCGCTTTTCCGTGCTCTTTATATCAGACGATGTCCGTGAAACTGACGGAAGCTTTGCTGCTTCCGCTGGAAGAAACGCCTGCGGGCGCGTTGTCGCGTGCATGTATTCCGACGCTTTTGCAAAAAATGAATCAATATGACGCCGTCGTGATCGGCTGCGGCCTTTCCGTGTGCGACGATACGGCTGCCGTTTTGCAAGCGGTGCTGGAAAACGCCTCGGTTCCCGTAATTGTGGACGCAGACGGCATCAATCTGCTCTCGAAAAACATCGATCTGTTGCAAAACGCCGCCGCGCCCGTCATCCTGACGCCGCATCCGAAGGAAATGTCCCGCCTGTGCCGCAGGTCTGTTCCGGAGATTCAATCCGACCGCGCCGACGCTGCAAGGCGGTTTGCCCAGGAACAGGGCGTCTATCTGGTGCTCAAGGGCGCCAACACCGTGATCGCCTCGCCCGACGACATGCGCGTTTATGTGAATGTGACCGGCAACAACGGACTTTCCAAGGGCGGCAGCGGCGATGTGCTGGCCGGGATGCTCGGCGCGTTTTGCGCGCAGCGCAAGGCGCTCCCGGATGCGCTGTGCGTCGGCGTCTATCTGCACGGCCACTGCGCGGATGAAATGGCGCAGCAGGTCTCCAAAACGGGAATGCTGCCGACCGACGTGATCGAAGCGCTTGCGCAGACCTACGCGTCGTTTGAATAATCCTGCAGTTTTCACCCGCCGGATCGTTTTTACATAGAATGTGAATGCTCCCCATGTTTATTGCCGCACCGGTCTGCGCATACTATCGGTGTAATTCAAACAGGGGAGTGTTCTTTATGATCGTGAAACGCGGCGATATCTATTATGCCGATCTGCGGCCGGTCGTCGGCTCGGAGCAGGGCGGCATCCGTCCGGTGCTGATTGTGCAGAACGATATCGGCAACAGATACAGTCCGACGGTGATCGCGGCCGCGATTACAAGCCGGATCGGCAAAACGCCGCTGCCCACGCATATTCAGGTGGACGCGAAGGACAGCGGCCTGCAAAAGGATTCCATTGTGCTGCTCGAGCAGGTGCGCACGCTGGATAAGCGTCGGCTGCGCACGCGCATGGGCGCGCTGGACGAAAAGGATATGGAACGGATCGATCAGGCGATTTTTGTTTCGTTCGGCCTGACTTTGAACCGGACAATCGGCGCGGCGGTACATACCTGACCGCGCCGTTTTTGCTATATAATTGCATTCTTGTGTTGAATTCATGAATTCTTTTGAATGCGGCAAAAAACAGTTGACAACCAACCCCGAAAATGCTAAAATACAATCGAAAAAATATAAAGGAGTTGTATGCAATTATGAAAAAGATTCTTTGCATCATTCTTTCCTTCGTTTTAGCGTTTTCGGCCGCAACGGTTGCCTTTGCCGCCGGCAATAACGAGAAGGAAGATACCGACTTTGCGAAGCTGCTTGCCGAAAAAGGCGTGACCGAAGATTTTATCCGATCCTTCAACGGTCAGACGCTGGACATTGTGCCGCACAGCGATGTCGCTGCCATGATCAATAACGGCGAGTTGAACGGCGTGTCTTTTCTGGGCATTGACCTCGGCTTTGTGTATGGCACACAGTACAGTTTCCAGTGGTCTCAGCTTAACGTTTCAAAGAGTAATCTTTCCACACTCTGGAACGAAATGGATCGTTATCTGGTCAGCTTCCTGAAGCCGAATTATACCAATGTCGACCGCATGTGCACGGCGCGGAACGCGACTGCTATCTGCAATTTTATCGGCCATCTTCTGGATCCTGAATATCGGGATCAGACCATCTCGTTTTATGCTGAGGGTTACGCCAACGATCTGACGAGAGATTACGCGATGCGCAAGGAGTTTTATCAGACGATTTCCGACAGAAGCGGTCTGACCGATGCGATTATTGAGAACTGGCTGCAAGTGACGGGTTATAATTTCACCTGCGGTCTTTGCGGCAAAAAGTTTTCACTCAGCAACACACAGATTGATAATCAGCTTGCTGCCCAGAGCGGCATTGTTTGTCCGAACACGCAGTGCAAGAAGGTTCAGCCGATTACCGACTATACACGCGCACCGATTTATGCGCCGAAAACGGGTTTGAATTACCGGCCGTTCGTTGTCAGCACGCTTGGCGTTCCCATCTACAGCGAGAACGGTCCGAGCGACGGCCCGACTCTTGACAATTATTTTACGGTTTCATCGGAGGAATATCGTGTTCCTTCTGAACTCGGCGGCTATATCATCAAACGCGTGATTGAAAAGGCGATTGACAACGGCCCGATTGCCACCGTGATCAGCATGCTCAGCCGTCTCACTAAGGATTATATCGGCGATGTTCTGGACGCAATGGCTGCGTTGTTCAACAAAAAGCTGACCTACTACGGCTACACGAAGAATGATTTGAAGAACTATGATGTTCTGTTTAATATGCTTGCCGGCGGCTTTGCTTCGCACATGACTTATATCCCGTTCCCGGCCTATCGATTCGGTGCGACCCAGGATACGACCGAACAGTTCCTGTATTTGATGATTTATACCAACCTTCTCGGGAAGCATCTGAACAATGACAGTGTGATCAACAAGTACAAGAGAGCAATCGATAACAGCAGCGAAATCAACGGTACGAAGAAAAAGCACGTCAAGATGTTCATTGACGCCATGTTCTTCTCCGATCTGACGACACTTTCGCTGAACATGCGTGAGATTGCCGAAGACAACAATCGCAACATTCCCAGCAACTGGGGCTGGACGTTCGGCAACTTCTGGTCCGATCTGATTGCCCGCATTGTCGGCTTCTTCGACAGCATTTTCAGAACGCTGAAAAAAGGCATCAGTCTGGATATGTTTGCCTGAGTATCATCCGCTCAAAACAGCACATACTAACAACAAGCCCGGGCCCGGCGCCCGGGTATTCTTTTTGAAAGAGGCACAAACATGGACAACACGCGTTCCTCCAACAAATGTATCGGCTGCACGGTGAACAACTGTGCGCACCACGCCAAGAGTGAAGACTACTGCACGCTGCATCAGGTTTCGATCGGCACCCACGAAAGCCGCCCGACTGAACCGCAGTGCGTGGACTGTGAATCGTTTTTGCTCGATCGCTGAACAGACAGCAAAGAAGCTCTCCGTTTCCGGGGAGCTTCTTGACTTTTGAAGCCGGATCGATTAGAATGAAGAAAAGAACAGCAGGGGAGGGATCGGCTTGCGAACGGTCGGAATTGTTGCGGAATTCAATCCGTTTCATAACGGACACCGCTATCTGGTTGAATCCTTGCGCGAGTGCGGGATGACGCATGTGGTCGCCGCGATGAGCGGCAGCTTTGTGCAGCGGGGCGAAGCGGCCTTTGCCGACAAGTTTCTGCGGGCCGAAGCGGCCGTCCGCGCCGGCGTGGATCTTGTTCTGGATCTTCCGGTTCCCTGGGCGCTCGGGGGCGCGGCCACGTTTGCGCGCAGCGGCGTTTCTCTGTTGTCGGCGATTGGGTGCGATACGCTCGCCTTCGGCTGCGAGACGGACGACGCGGCGCTTCTTACACGCGCCGCAGATCTCCTTGCGCAGGAGGAGCTTGCACAACGCACTGCGGACGGGATGAAACAGGGGAGGACCTATCCCGCCGCGCTGAACCAAGCACTGCTTCAAAAAAACGAAAGCGCCGTTGCTTTGCTGCTGCAAACCCCAAACAACGTGCTCGCCGTCGAGTATCTCAAAGCGATTCGGCTCGGCCCGCCGCTCACAGCGCTGCCGATCAAACGGCTCGGCGCTTCTCATGATTCATTTTCCGGCAGTGACAACATCTGTTCCGCCGCCGCGCTGCGCGCGATGGACCCGTTTTCGCTTGCCGCGCCTTATATGCCGCCGGAGGCCTTTGCGGTTTATGACGCGCAAAAGGAACGCTTTCTGGATCAAAAGAGCTTTGAAACGGCCGTGCTGACGGCGCTTCGTCTGCTGCCCGAGGAAGCGTACGCCCGCTATGTTGACGATCAAAGCGGATTGGCGGATCGGCTGCGCACGGCTGTTCAAACGTCGGATACGCTTGATACGCTGCTGCAAAGCGCAAAAACGAAAAGTCTGACGCTCTCCAAGGTGCGGCGCGAAACGATGCACCTGTTCTTGCAGATTCCGCTGTTCTGGGGCAAAACGACGCCCCCGTTTGTGCGTGTGCTTGCCGCCAATGCACGCGGTCTGGAGGTTTTGTCGAAACGCGCCTGCACACTGCCGATTGTCACAAAGCATGCCGAAGCGCTGCGGCTTTCCGAAGAGGCAAAGGCCTTGTATGACCTGCAATGCCGCGCAACCGATCTTTACGCGCTTTGCACCAAACAAAAAAGAGCCTGCTGCACGGAGCAGACAAGCTCAATTCAAATTATTCAATCGGATCCGCGGTCACCGCGTCGTTTTTCGTCCCCGTGATTCTGACCGCGATCAGACTGCCGCACGGCGCGTCGGTCTTTACCAGTACCGGCGTGTAGTTTGCGGTATAACCGAAGGATTCCCCGTCCGGGCGCGTGCTTTCAATCAGCACGCGTTCTTCTTTTCCAATACAGGATTCAAAGAACGTTTGCCGCATCCGGTCGCCCAACGCAATCATCTTTGCGGCGCGCGCTTCTTTCTCTTTTTTCGTCAGATGGCCCGGCATGGACGCAGCTTTCGTGCCCGGACGAACGGAATAGGGAAACACATGCAGCTTTTCAAAACCGATCTCCTGCACGAACTGCAGGCTCTCTTCAAAATCGTCTTCGGTTTCACCGCAAAAGCCGACCATAACGTCCGTTGTCAGCGTGCAGCCCGGAAACCGTGTGCGCAGCTCTTGGCAGAGCTGACGGAATTCCGCGGCGGTATAGTGCCGGTTCATCGCGCGCAGCGTGCGGTCACAGCCGCTTTGCAGCGAAATATGAAACTGCGGACAGAGCTTCGGCGCTTTGGAAAGGGCGTTCAGTACGGCTTCAGTCAGATGATCCGGTTCCAGCGAGCCGAGGCGCACGCGCTCAATGCCGTTGACCGCACAGGCGCAGGAAACGGCGTCCGGGAAGGAGCAGCCGAGATCCTGCCCGTAGGAGGAAAGGTTGATGCCGACGAGGACGATTTCCCTGTAGCCGTTTGCGGCAAGCGTTTCGATTTCACTTTTCAAATCCTGCAGCGGCTTGGAACGGACACGGCCGCGGGAATAGGGGATGATGCAGTAGGAACAAAACCGGTTGCAGCCGTCCTGGATTTTTACGATTGCGCGGGTGCGTTCTTCAAATCCGCGGATTTCAGAGGGCGCGAACCGATCCGCGGCGGCATGCGCTTCACCGGCAACCGTTTGCCGCCCGGTTTCCAAAAAGGAGTTGAGCAGGTCGATGAGGTCTGCG
>JAEEGL013928127.1_pt1 | contig 14057 bp, 7 predicted proteins | sample 9134231 | NCBI WGS metagenome assembly JAEEGL01 (sample SAMN16246548, study PRJNA631951) | gut metagenome | biome: gut microbiome; feature: rumen; material: fiber-attached | host: Bos | place: Iran: Karaj | collected 2018-10
CTTGGAGAGATTGAATTCACCGAATATCAGCAGGATGCGATGGGCGACTTCGGCCCGCGTACTGCTTACGAAATACCCCACGGACTGCTCGGCTTCGATGATGCCGCGCGACTTGAGTTCGTCAAGCGCCAGCATGACGGAACTCCGTGAAAGCCCCGTCCGGATGCACCAGGCATTGATGGAGGGAATCCTGTCGCCAATCTTGTACTTTCCATCAAGAATCTCCTGCTCAACCGTGTGGACGATTTGCTTGTAACGTTTCTCTCTTAACATTGAAGCACAAATTTTCCGCAATTTAAGGAATTATTTTCCAAATTGTACGAAGTGGTCTGATTTTTTTGAAAGCCCCCTCAAACCCGGTTCGCAAAGAGGATAATAAATCAGACCATCGCGAACCGATATGATAATTCTGCAATCTTCGCATATTGTGATGACAATGTCATTTATGACAGAAGGGATCATCTTCAGCATCGAGGAGTTCGCCCTCAACGACGGCCCGGGAATCCGTACGACGGTGTTCCTGAAGGGGTGTCCGCTACGCTGCGCCTGGTGCCACAATCCCGAGGGCTGGAATCCCGCGCCCGAGAAGGTAGTCAAGAAAGGGCGGGAGGAGATATGCGGATACCGGATCGGTGCGGAAGAACTGGCAGGACGTCTCCGCCGCGATGCGGATCTGTTCTGCGACAGCGGAGGAGGCGTCACCTTCACGGGCGGCGAGCCGCTCCTGCAGGCGGATTTCCTCGCGGAAGTGATGGATCTGCTGCCCGGTATCGATAAGGCCGTGGAGACGAGCGGCTTCGCCCCCGAAGCAGCCTTCCGGAAAGTCCTTGAGCGGGCCGATCTCCTGCTTTATGACATCAAACTGGCCAATGCCCTCCTTCACAAACACTTTACGGGCGTGGACAACGCGCCCATTCTCCGGAATCTCGGAATTCTCATCGCCTCCGGGAAACCCTTCGTTGCGCGGATTCCGCTGATCCCGGGCGTAAACGACTCCCTGGAGAATATGCATGCGACCGCATCCCTGCTGGCAGGAGCATCCGGCCTGCAGAGGGTCGAACTGCTCCGCTACAACAAAGTCGCCGGCGCCAAATATCCGATGCTCGGTCTCCCCTACCGCCCCCCCTTCGATGAAACGGCCGAGCCGGCCATCCACGACGTTTTTACAGAAAAAGGAATTAAATTATTGATACTATGATTGAAAGACTGGCTACGCTGCGCACCTTCCTCCGTGCCGGAGGGCATCATCGTTTCCGCCATACGCCCGAAGAATTCGGGCTTGACCGCCTCGCAGAGACCTTCCATGCCGAGGGGGTTCCTCCCGTGGAGCGGAGCGCACGGATGCTGAAGGCGCTCCTCAACGCCGAGACACCCATCATCCTGGAAGGCGAGAAGATCGTCGCCACCCGAACCATCAGCCGGATTCCTTCCGTCTTCACCGAAGCGGAATGGGCGGAAATCCGCGCACACCATACCTTGCACGAGCGCGGTACCGTCTCCAACATTTCTCCCGACTACGAGGGGATTCTCCGGGACGGACTCGGCAAGCGGAAGGCTGAGGTGACGGCCCGGCTGGAAGATCCGGCCCTCACCGGGGAGCAGCGGGAATTCCTCTCCGCGGCCCGCGAAAGCATCACGGCCGTGCAGGACTTTATCCTCAAATACCGCGACTGCGCGCGGAATGCAGGCCTTTCCGAAATCGCCGACGTGCTGTCCAACATCCATTCCGGCGGCGCCGGCACCCTCCGTGAAGCCCTCCAGCTGCTCCGGATCGTGCATTTCGCCCTATGGGAGAGCGACTGCTACCATAATACGCTCGGCCGTTTTGACCAGTATATCTATCCTTATTACCGCAAGGACCTGGCGGCCGGACGCATCACCAAAGGGCAGGCCTTCGACCTCATCGAGGAATTCTTCCTTACCTGCAACAAAGACAGCGATCTCTATATCGGAATGCAGCAGGGCGACAACGGGCAGAGCATCGTGCTCGCAGGCCGCGACGCCCAGGGGAATTATCTCTTCAATGACGTGTCGCAAATGTGCCTCAAGGCCAGCTACGAGCTCAACCTGATCGACCCGAAGATCAACCTGCGCTGCGACGCATCCACCCCGCTGAACGTGTTCGTCGAGGGTGCGAAACTCACCAAGCGCGGACTCGGATTCCCGCAATACGACAACGACGACGTGGTAATTCCGGGCCTGCTGAAACTCGGATACTCCCCCGAAGACGCTTACAACTATGTCGTCGCCGCCTGCTGGGAATTCATCATTCCGAAGAACGGGATGGAAATCGTCAACATCGACGCCCTGTCGTTTGCCGGGGTGGTCAGCGAGGCCGTCGAAGAACTGGGGCATTACAGCAAATATGAAGACTTCTATGCCCTTGTAGACCGCAAGATCAAGGCGGAATGTGACCGGATCACGGCCGCGCACGACAACCTGTACATCGTTCCGGCGCCGTTCATGTCCATGCTGATGGGCGGCTGCATCGAGCGCGCCCGGGACATTTCCCTCGGCGGCAATTCCAACAACTATGGGGTCCATGGCACCGGGATCTCGACGGCGGCGGACTCGCTGGCCGTCATCAAGAAATTCTACTTTGAAGAAAAATCCGTATCTTTAGAGGAACTTATGGATGCCGTCCATCATAATTTCGAAGGGCATAAGGCCTTGCAGGACCGTCTCCGCAACGAAGCCCCCAAGATGGGCCTGGACTCGGACGAGGCCGACGCCATCGGCACCGCCCTTCTGGACTCCTTCGCCGAGGGTCTCCGCGGCAAGCGCAACGAGCGGGGCGGCATCTGGCGGGCCGGCACCGGCACGGCAATGTACTACATCTTCCACGCAAAAGACCTTCCGGCGACGCCGGACGGCCGCAGCGCCGGCGAAGTCATTCCCGCCAATTTCACGCCCAGCATGTTCCTCCGGCAGAAAGGCCCCGTCTCCGTGATGCGTTCCTTCTCCAAGCAGCATCTGGAGGACGCCATCAACGGCGGCCCGCTCACGATCGAGCTCGACGAAAGCATCTTCCGCAATGAGGAAACCGTGGAGAAACTCGCGATGCTGATCCGTTCCTACATCAAGCGGGGCGGCCATCAGCTCCAACTCAACACGCTCAACAAGGAGACGCTCCTCGACGCCAAGGTCCACCCCGAACTGCACCGCGACCTCATCGTACGCGTATGGGGCTGGAGCGGCTATTTCGTGGAACTGGACGAGTGTTATCAGGATCACATCATTGAACGCATAAAATACAAAGTATGAAATCTACGCTGAAACCCTTTATGTTCTGGATCGCCTTCGTCGCTTCGCTCGGAGGCCTCCTGTTCGGTTTCGACACCGCCGTCATTTCCGGCGCGGAAAAACAGATCCAGGCCGTGTATGGCCTGAATGATTTCGCCCACGGCTTCACGATGGCCACGGCGCTGATCGGCACGATCCTCGGTGCACTTTTCTGCGGAAAACCGGCTGAAAAGTTCGGGCGCAAGCGCTCTCTCATCGTCATCGGAGCCCTGTACCTCATCTCGGCCGTCTTCAGCGGTGCCATCGTCAACTGGTACTGCTTTATGTTCTTCCGCTTCATCGGGGGTCTGGCGGTCGGCGCGTCCTCGGTAATCGGACCGATGTACATCGCTGAAATTTCGCCGTCTGCATGGCGCGGGCGCTTCGTCTGTTTCTTCCAGTTCAACATCGTCCTGGGTATCGTCCTGGCGTATTTCTCCAATTACTGGATTGCCGGCGTGCCGAATGACTGGCAGTGGATGATCGTGGCCGAAAGCCTCCCCGCCCTGCTCTTCACCGTGCTGATGTTCACGCTGCCGGAAAGCCCCCGCTGGCTGGTCGCCCGGGGCAAGGACGCGGACGCCGGGAAAGTATTCTCCCGCACGGGAGAGAGCGACGTGGAGGGAGAACTTGCCTCCATTCGCGAGTCGCTCAAGGATTCCGCCTCCGCCGGAAAGGAAAAACTCTTCCAGCGCAAGTACCTCAAACCCATCCTGATCGCCTTCCTCATCGCGACCTTTAACCAGCTCAGCGGCATCAATGCCATCCTGTACTACGCCCCGCGCCTGTTCGAACTCTCCGGTGTGTTCCGTGAAGGAGCGATGCTACAGAGCATCATCGTGGGACTCACGAACCTGACGTTCACGATGCTCGGGATGTTCCTGATCGACAAACTCGGCCGGAAGACCCTGCTTGCCATCGGCGCCGTCGGGATGGTCATCGCCCAGGCACTCGTAGCCTGGGGATTTGCCACGAACCACTTTGAGGGCTATATGCTGCTGATCTGCATCTGCGCCTACATTGCCTTTTTCGCCATCTCGCTGGGCGCCACCATCTGGGTCGTCATCGCGGAGGTGTTTCCCAACAGCGTCCGCTCACAGGGCCAGGCCTTCGGCAGTGCAACCCACTGGGTTTGGAGCGCCCTCCTGACCTGGTTCTTCCCGATGTTCCTGTCCATCGGCGGACAGTATATCTTCAGTATCTTCGCCGCCGTGGCCGCAATCTCACTGGTCTTCGCCCTGTGGCTGCCGGAGACCAAGAACAAATCCCTGGAACAAATTCAAAAAGAACTCGTTAAAAAATGATAAAGAATATGATGAAGAAAGTCCTTACGGCTACGCTGGCCATCCTCCTCTGCGCTTCCCTCAGCGGACAGGAACTCAAGAAATCCGTCACCTGGGATAAGATTCGCAACCATCCGGCACCGCTGCCTGTCATCGGAGAGCTCGTTGCCGTCCCGTCCAGCCTCGACCGCCCATCCTTCTGGTCGGTCGGCTGTGAAACGATGGACCGCGACTACGCCTATTTCGATAAATTCCGCCAGTACGTGGGAGAAACCGGCGTCGGCTATGCCCGCCTGCAGAGCGGCTGGGCCAAGTGCGAGCCCAAGAAGAAAGGAAAATATGACTTCGCCTGGCTGGACGCCCACGTTGACGGCCTCATAGAAGAAGGTGTTCATCCCTGGCTTTGCCTTTGCTACGGCAATCCGCTCTACACCGACGGCGGACACGATCTCAACGCCCGCCTCTTCGGCGACGGTCCCATTATGGACGGCTGGCTCAAATACGTCAAGGAAGTCGTGAAACGCTACAAAGGTAAAGTCACGATGTACGAGGTGTGGAACGAGCCCGACGGCGCCCGTGACGCGGCGGGCAAGTGGGTTGCGGCCAAGAACTGGGCCGACTACGCCCTCCTTTTCGCCCGTACGGCCAAAGTCATCAAAGAGGCGGATCCAGATGCTAAAATTGCCGCTTTCGGCGCCTTCTCCATCCGGACCGATTACTTCAAGGAAGGGATGAAACGGATCGCCGAACTCGGAGCCGGCGACCTGGTCGATTATGTCACCTACCACGCTTACTGGCCCCAGCCCGAGCGGATCGTCCCCCTTATCAAGCAACTCCAGAATGATATCCACGCCGTTAATCCCAATACCGTCCTTCTGCAGGGCGAAAGCGGCTGCCCGTCGCGTCTGGACTACGGACACGCGATGTGCTTTCGCGAATGGACGGAATATAGCCAGGTTAAATGGGACCTGCGCCATACGCTGATGAATTTCTCCCTGGGCATCCCCTCCTCCATCTTCACGATGGTCGACCTGCACTACAAGGATTATATGATCCAGAGCTTTGGCCTGATCTGCACCAACCTCGTCAGCGTCCCGCAGTACAAACGCCCCAAATTCTACGGCGTCCAGCACCTTACAAGCACCATCACAGCTGATTGCAAGGCCTGTGATGACTACAGGATTACCGGCACAAGCACTACCGATGACATTATGATGGTAGGAGTGAGGAAGAACGACAAGCCCGTCGGATTCCTCATCTGGCTCTCCGGCGAAGAACCCGGCAACAGCCTGGTGCGGAAGCCGGTTGACTTTACCGTTAAAGGCCCCCTGCTGCAGGATCCGGTTTATGTCGATATGGTCACGGGCTATGTCCACGAACTGAAAGATCTTGAGAAGCGCTTCGACAACACCACCCGATTCACGTCCTTCCCCATCTGGGATGCTCCCGTCTTTATTGTCGAACGGAGTGCAATAAGTTACAAATAACAGACTCACAATGCTAAAAGCCCTTCTGTTGGCCGCGCTTCTGCAGGCGGCGCCGACGATGTTCCCGTACATACCCACGCACAACGCGCCTGAGAACATCACCAATGTCTCCACCTGGCCATCCTGGGAAAAAGGCAAGGCCGGAGACAGCGGGTTCATCCAGTCCATGAATGATTGCTTCGTGGACGGAAACGGTGTGCAACGACGTTTCCTGGGAACGAACATCTGTTTCACCGGCTGTTTCCCCACGCATGAGGACGCCGACAAGGTGGCGGCCGAACTGGCCCGATATGGTATCAACCTGGTACGCCTTCACTACGTCCATCACAAGTTCCCTCCAGGAAGGGCCTATCCCAACCAGGATTCGTTCATCGAGCCGGTGCAGTTGGAGCGCTTCGACTACCTCTTCGCCAAGCTGAAAGAGCACGGCATCTACGTTTACTTCCAACTCAACATCGCCCGAAAATTCGGCGAAGACAACGGCATCGTCAACGCCAAGCAACTTCCCTATTTCTACCACGGCATCGACAATATCGACTTCCGCTTCATCCAGCTCCAGAAGAAGTTCATCAGCGAGATTCTCGCCCACGTGAATCCCTATACGGGAAATGCCTACAAGGCCGAACCGGCCATCGGTATGCTGGAGTCCGCGAACGAAAATACCATCACTTACGCCTGGTTCACACCCCGTTACCGTTTCCCCGACCTGGTGGAGCCGTACAGGTCCGACTTCCAGGCTTCGTGGAACAACTGGCTCAAATACAAGTACGACAGCACGGAGGACCTGAAGAAAGCCTGGTCTGCGGGCTTCGAGGGAGACGGGCACGAATTCCTCCCGGACGGCCGCCTGACGGCAGAGAATTACCGGAAAGACAAATGGTTCGTGCAACTGGACGGCAGGGCGCAGGCGTCCTCATCGCTGGAGCCCGCTTCGCCCAAAGACAAACTGGAAGGGACGCATTTCCTGCGGCTCAACGTGGAGAAAAGGGGTATCACCACCAATATGCCCCAATTCGGCCGTGGTACTTTCGCCGTCAAGAGCATGGAGCCGCTGACGTTGAAACTCAAGATGCGCTCCGACAAACCCGTCACCGTTGACCTTCGCATCAGTCAGTCCCACGCTCCCTGGCAGGTCGCGGGCCTGACGGTCACCGGCATCCAGTTGACGAAAAAATGGCAGGAATTCACCTTCCAGTTCGTGTCCAATATGGACGACGAAAGTGTCCGGCTGATTATCTGCAACTTCGACCCCGGGGTGTATGACGTCGCCGATGTGTCCCTCACGTCCGGCGCCACGTTCACCTGGCCGAAAGAATGGAGTCTGGAGCAGGAGACCATTCCCATCCCGACCCGGGCGCAGTGGTCGATGCCGCCGCAGCGGGCCTTTGACTTCACCGAATTCCTCAGCGATCTGGAGTTCAATTACTTCGGTCAGATGTATGCCCACATCAAAGGTGTAGTAAAGGCCAAACAGCCCGTCACCGGAACACAAATCTTCTGGGGATTCTCCCAACCACATTCCCGCACCGACTACATAGACTGCCATACTTATTATAACCACCCGCAGTTCCCGAATACGCTTCGTGACTACAACAACTGGAATATGGGATCAGGCTCGCAGGTAAATAGTCTTAGCGGAGATGGCAATAAACTTTCATATATTGCCCGAGGCCGTGTTCTTGGCCGTCCGCTTACCATCAGCGAGTATGACCATCCCAATATGGGCTATACAGCGGCGGAATGGAACGTGATGGGCGCGGCGGTAGGTGCGTTCCAGAACTGGTCCGGCATCATCCAGTTTGCCTGGAGCCATTCTGACAATTTCTTCCGCGATGTAATGGATAACCGTTTCGATATGTGCAGCGCTCCGCAGAAACTGGCCCATCTGCCTGCCTGCTACGCTATGTTCGTACGCGGAGACGTCAAAACCGGACCGGCAGACACGGTCGTAGCACGCCTGGCCAGACTGGAAGACGACATCAAGACCGTAGCCATTACCCAGGCACCTGCCGCGCACAACCGCCCTGTTTCAACGGGACTGATGGAAGTTCTGCCGGTGTTCTTGCGTAGCGGTACCGTCATTACGGAGAACAAAGACCAGTTCCCGCTCGAGGGGCATACCCTCATCCAGAGTGAGGCGGATGTGCCCCAATACTTGAAAGAAGCCTATGAAGCCAAAGAGATGAAAACGGCTACCGGAGAAATCACCTGGAACTGGCAGGTCCCGAATGCCGGCTATTTCAAGGTGGATACAGATTACACCAAGGCATTTACAGGCTTTGTCCATGGCCGCACATTTGACTATAATGGCATGACTCTTACGCCAGGAGAGACAGAAAAAGACTGGCTCACCCTTACCTTTACTTGCAAGACGCCGCGCAAAGTGCCCGTCGATGGCAGCCTGTGCCGTGGCAGTTGGCTCCTTGCCGTTACCGGGCAGTGTCGTAACACAGATGAGGTAATCGTTACGATGAATAATGGCGCCCGTATTTCCACCTCCCAGAATGACGGCGGAAATGTCGGAGTCGCACCAATCCTTTGCGAAGGCGTCCCCGCGCAGCTGCGCCTCAAGGGTCTGGCGGAACGCGTCCTCTGTTTCGCCCTCGATGTAGACGGCTTCCGCAAGGCGCAGATTCCCGTCACGGCCGACGGAACGGATGCCATCCTTGAAACCGGCCCGGATTATCAGACCTTCTGGTATGAAATTGTAGTACGATGAAAAAACTGGCTTTATACTGCGCTTTTGCAGTTCTGCTGCTCGCCTGTCAGGGTGAAAAGAAGCCGCAGGTCTCTTCCGATGACCTGAAGGTTACCGTAAAGATGGCTTCCATCGGCAGCCGCACGCCCTCCTGGACAGCGGGTGATATTGTGTATTTCAGCGATGACGCCTCCACCCGGCCCGGCTTCCAGTTCAAGGCGGCTTCCGGAGACATTTCTTCTGACGGGAAGACACTTTCGGCCACCTACAAGTCGGCCGACCCTTCCGCAAAGACACTCTATGCGATACACGCTTCCCAGGGGCGTATCCGGATGAAAAAGACCGAAACCATCAACGTGGTCTACGACGGCACCCTCTCCGGAGCGGCCATGCCGGCCGGATCCGGGACTAAGGGGTCTGCCATCACGCTCTCCCCCATTGTCGGGGTCGGGGAATTCACCCTGGAGCGCGGCTACATTGCCAAGGCGCGCATTGCCTCCGACAAAAAAGTATTCCCGAAGAGCCTTTCCTATGATTTTGCCACCCGGGAAATCAAGGATCTGAAGACGACCGATATTATCGAGGTGGTTACCTCCGGTAGCGGACCTTTCTACGTGCCGCTCGTTCCGGGCAGCGAATCCGTCCATTTTGATGTGGATTTCCTCGATGACAGCGGGCATGCCGTCGCCTCCGGCTTATATACGGGAACCCTCGCCGCATCGGTCGGGACACTTACATCTCTGGGACAGTTGGACAAAGATGCCACAGATGTCATCGACCCTACCGTGGAAGAATTTGAGAAAGCATCCGAGACCGTCAAGAATATGGGCGTTGGCGTGAATCTGAGCGGAAGTTTCGAAGTCCTCTGGAAAGAGTTCGCCGCCCAGGCCGACCGTAACAACCCCTCCTTCTACGAGCGGCAGAACGGTTGCAATCCCACGACGCAGGCGACGATGAATTCCTTTGCCGCAGCAGGATTCAAGAGCGTGCGCATTCCCATCACCTGGTGGATGCATATGGACGACGTATTCACCGCCAACACCATCGACAAGGTATGGCTTGACCGCATAGAGGAAGTGGTGGGCTATTGCCAGAATGCCAACCTTTACTGCATCATCAATATGCACCACGACGCCCACGCCCACGAGGCGCAGGGCGGCCAATGGGTGTTTGCCGATCAGAAGAGTTACGAAAAAATCAGCAAGGCATTCCAGGAGATCTGGAAGCAGATCGCCCTCCGCTTCAAAGACTACGACGAGCGGGTGCTTTTCGAAGGCTATAACGAGATTACTGACGTAAGCGGCTCCTGGACTTTCCCGAGGAATGCCGACGATATCACGGCGGCCAATAAACTCAACCAGGATTTCGTGAATACCGTGCGCAAGACAGGCGGAAAGAATGCAACCCGCAACCTTGTGGTAAGTTCATACTCCTGCTCCGTTTCCGACCGGCCGCTCCAGGCCTTTGTGATGCCCTCGGACCTGTACCCCGGTCATCTTATCTGGCAGGTCCACAACTACGCCCCGTCATCTTTCTGCGGTTATAACCCCGCCAATCCCAAAGACACGTTCGGCGACCCGCAGGACTACAGTGACATCCAGTCGGCTCTCGGCACCATCAAACGGTTTATCGTGGACAAAGGCTGGCCCTGCATCATCGGCGAATACGGCGCACCGTCGGAACGCCAGGCAAAAGAGCAGCAGCCGGACGGATCGTGGCGCATCAAGAAATCTGAGGAAGAACGCGCAGAACATGCTTATTACTATACCCTGGAGGCGCTGAAGATCGGCGTAGCTCCTATGTTCTGGTATACGCCCCAGGAAGGGAATCACAGGGGCAGCGGAACATGGACATACCCCAAAGTCAAGGACGCGCTGGCCAAGGCCTGGACAGACTATAACGCACAATGAAACACATTCTCTCATCGCTTTTGTTTGCGCTCGCAGCACTTATAGCGACTGCGCAGCCTTATCTTCGACACGACAACCTGGACGAGGTCATCTCCGCCATGACCTTGCAGGAAAAGGCCGGGCTCCTGGTCGGAGGCGGCAAGGAGTTCCGGATCAAAGGGGTTCCGGCCGGGCGCACAAGAGCGATTGAGCGGCTGGGAATCCCTGCGACTTATCTGGCCGACGGCCCGGCCGGAGTTCGCGTAAACCACCCTTGTACAGGTTTCCCGACCGGGACGCTCCTCGCTTCATCCTGGGATGTGTCTCTGGTGGAGGAAATTGCCGCAGCCATTGGTAATGAGACGCATGAGTATGGCGTTGACCTCCTGCTCGCTCCGGGCATGAATATTCATCGAAACCCGCTCTGCGGACGTAATTTTGAATATTTTTCCGAAGATCCCCTGCTTACCGGTTTGCTCGGAGCCGCCTACGTGCGGGGCGTGCAAAGCCAGGGAGTCGGAGCGACCGTAAAGCATTTTGCCGCCAACAATCAGGAGACATCCCGTACTTTCACAGATGTCCTCGTGGGCGAACGGGCCCTCCGGGAGATCTACCTGAAGGGGTTCGAGATTGCCGTCAGGCAGGCGGCACCATGGGCGGTAATGGCTTCCTATAACCAGCTTAACGGCGATTACACCCAGCAAAAAAAATCTCTTCTTACCGGAATCCTTCGGGAGGAATGGGGCTTTAAAGGCATCGTAATGACGGACTGGGGCAAAAAGAAAGGGACCGTAAAGGCCGTATTCGCCGGGAACGACCTGATGGAGCCGGGATACGACGAAGAGATTGAGCGCATCGTATCTGCCGTCAATAACGGCAGTCTGGATATAGCGGACGTCGACAGGAATGTCCGCAGGATGCTTGAGTATATCGTAAAGACTCCGTCGTTTGAGAGATACACATCCTCCCGGAAGCCTGATCTGGCCGCCCATGCCACACTTTCCCGCAGGGCCGCCGCAGAATCCATGATCCTCCTCAAGAATGACGGCGGACTTCTTCCTCTCTCACCCGGGCAGAGGATTTCCTTTGTCAACCTTTCCGGGAAGGATTTTGTGGCTGGCGGGACGGGCTCAGGCGGTATCGGTAAAGGAGGCATCGTCCGTCCTGAAACGGCTTTATCGAAAGCCGGTTTCGTGTTGGATCAAGAAGCCGATGTAGCGCTGGCCCTTATCTGCCGCAGTGCGGGCGAGGAAAAAGACAGGCAACTTCCGGACGACTTTTATCTGACGTCCTCAGAGCGGAAAGGTTTGGACAGCCTGCAATTCCTGGGCAAAAAAATCGTGATGATCCTCAATACCTGCGGGGTTGTGGAAACCGCCTCCTGGAAAGATATACCGGATGCCATTTTAATTCCCTGGGCACCGGGAAAGGAGGGGGCGAATGCCTTGGCAGATGTCCTGTCGGGCAAAGTCAATCCGTCCGGGAGGCTTCCCATGACTTTACCCGTCGATTATTTCGATGACCCGTCTTCTGCCAACTTCCCTTATGACGCCCCTCCAAGAATGGAGAAAGTAGAGTATCAGGAGGGCATCTATGTCGGATATCGGCATTTCGTCACTTCCGGCAAGAAGGTATCCTTTCCTTTCGGATATGGACTCAGTTATACCTCTTTTGCCTATTCCAAACCCAAGGTAAAGGTTCTCTCCGGTGCCATAGAAGCGCGGATTACCGTGAAAAACACTGGTTCCGTGGCCGGCCGTGAAGTGGTCCAGCTCTATGTGGGCGCCCCTTCCGGAGGTCTGGAAAAACCCGTCCGGGAACTCAAGGCCTTCGCCAAGACGCGCCTGCTCGCTCCCGGGGAAAAGGAAACCCTGGTCCTGCGCCTGAGCCCGTATGACCTGGCGTCATATAACGAGCAGTCATCGGCCTGGGAAACGGCTGACGGTAAGTACAGATTCCTTTTCAGCGCCAGCGTGGAGGAGATCCGCGCTACTGCTTCGGCCCGCCTGAAGAAGCCGCAGTCCTGGCCGGTGAAACGCCGCTGCGCCCCGATCACTGAACTAAAGGAAATCCGATTATGAGGCGTTTTTCTCTGCTTTTAACCTTGACGCTTTGCTTCCTGCCGGCGAATGCCCAGTATGGCCGGAGGCAAGGGCCCGAGACCGCGCAGAACAGTGATTTTGCGGCCTTCGAGGGGCAAAGCAGGATGCTTTTCAACTTCGACTGGAAGTTCCGCCTTGGAGCCTGTGAAGGGGCTCAGGACCCCGCTTTGGACGACAGCTCCTGGAGGCAGCTGGACCTCCCGCACGACTTCCGCTTCGAACTGCCCTGGGACGGCACGCTGCGTTCATCGGCCAACGACTTCAAACCCTCCTGCGAAGGCTGGTATCGGAAGGAGTTCAGGGCCGATTCATGCTGGCAGGGGAAGAAAGTCTACCTGGACTTCGACGGAATCATGTACGTAAGCGATGTCTATGTGAACGGGCATAAGGTAGGCTCCGGCGAGTATGGTTACATCGGCTATGCTCCGGAAATCAGCCGCTATCTGGACTACGACAAGCCCAATGTGGTGGCCGTTTACGCTTCCACGGGTGCAGCCGTGAAGTCTTCCCGCTGGTACACCGGCGCAGGCATCTTCCGGGACGTATACCTTGTGGTTAAAAACCCCACCCATGTCGTCCGTGACGGCGTTTTCATAACTACCCCACAGGTGAGCCCTTCCCGTGCGACAATTGCCGTCCAGGTGGAACTGGAGGGCCATTTCGGCCACGACATCGACCTCAAGGCTCGCTTTATATCCCCCGAAGGGCTGGTGGTAGGGGAATCCCGCACCCACAGTGACAAGATATCCAAAGCCGTCTCCATCGAAGTTCCGCTGCCGGAGGTCGCCCTTGCGAATCCTGCCCTCTGGTCGCTGGAGAGCCCGTCCCTCTATGAGGCGGAAGTAGAAGTCTGGGCCGACGGCCTCCTGGTGGACCGCGTTCGCGAAAACTTCGGCATTCGCAAAATCGAGTTCACGAAGGAGCAGGGCTTCCTGCTCAACGGGGAGAAGATTTTCCTCAAGGGAGTGGCCAACCATCATGATATGGGCGCCCTGGGAGCCGCCGCCTTCGACACGGGCATAGAGCGGCTGTTCCGTACGCTCAAGGAATTCGGCTACAATTCGGTGCGCTGTTCGCACAACCCTTACAGCCGGAGTTTTACCCGCATCGCCGACAGGATGGGCATCCTGATCGTGGATGAACTGATAGACAAATGGGCCGACGACATCTTCTGGGGCGGACGCCTTCCCTTCTCCGATTACTGGCCCAAGATGATTCCCGCCTGGGTCAAGCGCGACCGCAACTGCCCCTCCGTGATTCTTTGGAGCCTGGGCAATGAACTGCAGGTGCGCGAGAACATGTGCGGCTATCCCACC
>JAEEGL014231840.1_pt1 | contig 14057 bp, 9 predicted proteins | sample 9134231 | NCBI WGS metagenome assembly JAEEGL01 (sample SAMN16246548, study PRJNA631951) | gut metagenome | biome: gut microbiome; feature: rumen; material: fiber-attached | host: Bos | place: Iran: Karaj | collected 2018-10
CTTTTCATGGCGGATTGGCCGACCGTTGGAAAGGCATCGTGTCGCTCTATGCTCTATCCAAAGTGCTGCATCGCGATTTCCGTATCTACTATACCTATCCTTTCCAACTGACAGAGTTTCAAGTACCCAATCTGTACGATTGGAGAATCAGCGATTCACAGATTTGCCGCAATCTTTTTAACACGAAGATGCTCCGCCTGGCAGGCGATCCAACTCTCATGAGAGTACAGTCGCTGCCCGAACGGAAACAGATACATGCATATGCCAACCGCGACTGGCTGGACATTATCAACCGTACATACGGCACTTCTTTCCGATGGGGAGAGTTGTTCAACCAACTGTTCAAACCTTCGGAAGCGTTGCAGCAAGCATTGGCGGAATACGGAGAATATACCTCCAAACCATATATCGCCGTTGCTTTCCGCATGCAGAATCTGCTCGGCGACTATCCCGAATACGAATACGAACCCGCTTCTCCTGAGCGGCAAAAAGAAATAATTGCCACATGTCTGTCTTTTCTTGACAACCTGCACGAGAAAGAGAAAATGCCCGTTCTCGTCACTTCCGACAGCATCAGAATGTCGCAAGAAGCGGGAAGGTTGCCATTTGTCTTTTTCACCAAAGGCGAAGCCGCACATGCGGATACAGTCAGCAACCGCTCGAAAGAAGTTTACATGAAGTCGTTTGTGGATTTCTATATGCTCGCAGGAGCTGAGAAGATTTATGCGCCTGCCACCAGCGAGATGTACAGATCCGACTTCCCGCGATATGCCGCACTCGTATCCGACAAGGAGTTCGCAAGAGTCGATCTCTAGTTCTTTTCTTTTATACCCCGCTCATATTTATGTATCAGGTAGTAGAACCATGCTTGTTGGAATGCTAGAGTGGCAGCACTCATAATGCTGTACCATACCACTGCCATGGCGAAACTGTCGGTCAGTATGCCCGCCAGCAGACCTCCTACCCTGCCGAGCAATATGACTATCTCGAACACCAGACCCACCTTCTGCTGCATAAACACATCCGCAATGAAACAGATAGGTCCGTTCAGACATATCATCAGAAGCCATGGGAGCATCAGTCGGATATACTCGCCTGTTATCACCCAATCTGCACCCAGCAACCACGATACCAGTGGCGGAAGCACGAAATAAAGTCCGACAAACAATGGTATCGTAATCGTCAACGTCAAGAATGTCAGTTGGTTGAAACGTTTCACGATCGACTGACCGTTGTTCACCATCTCGGTGGTCTGCTGGAAAAGAACCTGCTGTATCGAACCAGCTATCATGGACAGAGGCCCGCAGGCAAGTGCTATCGCCATAGAGAAATATCCCAGATCCGACAAACCGAAGAAAGGTGTCAGCATCAATGCAGGCAGGGCAAAACCGAGAGAGTTCACAAGCGAGCGAGGCAATGAGAATACGGGGAAATTGCGATACTCGCGAGCAACTGCCTTGACGGTTTGTTTCTCAACGCAGAACACTTCCTTGAAGCGCGATTTCAGGTGGAAAACCATCACACCCGCTGCCGAGAGCAATGGAGCTATCACCGACGAGTAAACCATACCCAGCGACAGCACTCCTCCGTATCCGAAACCTGTCTTCAGCAATGCCTGCAACAATGAGTTCGACACCTTGTAATGACTTATTGCCCAATACTGCTTCCGGCGGGTGAAATACATATTCAGTATGTTCCATCCTCCGTTAAGAAGCACAAACAGAGGCAGGAAAACGAACGAGGCAGACGCTTCTTCCGCCTTTAGCAGACCTGCCAGAAAACCTCTTGCTGGAAGCAGAAGAAGCAGCAAACCGGTGAAACACAGCAACAGGAATACCGACAACGACATCGCCGCTTTGCTTCGATCTTCGTCTTTCGGCAGCAGAACGGCATACTGGTATTCGAATGTGGATATCAACACCAACACTCCGCCCACATTCACAAAAAGATTCAGCAAACCGAAGTCTGCCGACGAGTACAAACGTGTGAGCAAAGGGTACACCAACAAACCCACGGCTTGCGCAAAGACGTTGGCAGAAAGCAACTTGGCGGAATTCTTACCCAACTCGCCGCCTAATATTTTCCCGAAAGAAAGAGACATTCAGGCAGCAAAGATAGACAAAAAATCGCATGCACGCAAATTTTAACCTGATCAACAACCCGTTATCCGCAGCAAACATTGTCGGTGTTCAAACACCTCATGCCCAATTCTTAACTACTCTATAACCACTCTTTGTTGCATTGTTGCATTGTTGCACCGAATTCTGTATTCATACATTGTTGCACTGCCTCTCCTAAGTTTCAGAAAAAATCTTCGTTTTCGAAATTTTTCATATCAAATCGACAAAACTTTTCAAAAAATCGACCCCTCTACACATAAAAATCAACAAAATGAAAACAAAAAAATTTAGGGACTAAAGAGGGTTATAATATTAATATATATATAATATATTTTTGGGTGGTAATCCGCACTCAATTCCGTGCAACAATGCAACAATGCAACATTTCCTCATACAATCATCTCAATCTCTTTCCCGGATTTCCCCTGTGATTTTTCGCCGTATTCCTACCAACGCAAATATCTTCGATTTAAGCGGCTTGATTTCCTCAGGAAGAGAATCACACACCCCACACAGAGAAAGTCGCACAGAGGGCAGAAAAATAGCCTTAGAGGCAATCCCGAATTCCAAAGATTAAGTTCTTTGAACTTAACCGCCACAGCAATAACCTTCTCAAAGGGTGTTTGTTTGGCCTCTGAGCTGTTTTTTTCTTCAAGATGTAAGTTTCATTGTCCGACGAATTCGGATGCCTTAAATCGAATATTTTGAGATTGCAAAAAAAATATTTTTTCAAAAAAAACACCTCGATACTTGCATAAAGCAAAAAAAGGTTGTAAATTTGCAGTCGCAAATATGTGCTTTTTTGCAGATGCCTTTATGGCATAATATTTGTTGCATTGCAAGTAAATAATTTGTTAATCTTAAATAACTACCGTCATGCAAATCAAAAAGTCGATAAAAGCGAGTCTTGAGGACAAGAAGTTCACCTATCTTCTGATGGGATTCGTTTTTGTGCTCAGTGTATGCTTCGTAGCTCTTGAATGGACTGAGAAAGAAGTAACCAAGTATGAAGTTCAAGACATGGATTTCCTTATCGAGGACGAAATAGAAATCCAGCAAACAAGTCAGGACATCACTCCTCCCCCTCCACCACCTCCAGTACAGGAAGTGGAAGTGCTCAAAGTGGTTGAGGACGAGAAAGAAGTTGCCCACGTCGACATTGTTACCGAAGATACCAAAGAAGATGTGGTTATCGCTCCTCCGGTAGAGAAAGTGGAAGAGAAAGAAGAGGACGAAGAGGTTATCTTCGTGGTTGTAGAAACCATGCCTGAGTTCCCCGGCGGACAAGCTGCTCTCTTCAAATATCTGAGCGAGAACGTCAAGTATCCTGTTATCGCACAAGAAAACGGTATCCAGGGTCGTGTTATCTGCCAGTTCGTGGTTAACAAAGACGGCGCTATCGTTGACGTTGAGGTAGTTCGTTCCGGTGGTGATGCTTCGCTCGACAAAGAGGCCGTGCGCGTCATCAAGTCCATGCCTAAGTGGAATCCCGGTAAGCAGCGCGGTAAACCCGTGCGTGTGAAATACACCGTGCCGGTTAACTTCAAACTGCAATAATCATTAGCAAAATATGTGGAGCCATATTTCGATATGACTCCTTTTTTATTTATAACAAAATAAACCTAACTGGGAATATGAAATATTTTTTTAATCTTAGGATTGTCTTGCTTTGGAGTCTATTTATCTTATTGGAACATGTTTTTGCGGTTCCCGCATCATCGGTGCCAGTACTAATAACACAACCAGATGGCACGAAATTGACATTAAAAATGTTCGGAGACGAATATCTCTATTGGCAAGAAACGACAAACGGGCAAATTGTTATTCCAAATTCCAATGGAATATACGAATATGCCCTTTTACGAGATAACACTCTTCAGCCTTCCGGTATAACCGTTAACGATAACACTTTATTACCAAGCGGTACGACTCTATGCTGTAAAGACTCCATTATGCAGTATTTTAGGCAGAAACGAAACATACTCTTAGATAGTATCTCAAGTATATCAGGCGAATATAGAAGCCAAAGTATTAATACAACCGGCAATCAAAAAGTTTTATGTATTCTCATTGATTTCCCGGATAGGAGTTTCTCTAAAACCACAGCGGAGTTTGATAGTCTGTGGAATGGCATTAATTATAATACAAACGGAGCAAACGGCAGTGTTAACAAATACTATTTAGAGAATTCTTTCAATCAATTAAATGTCAAAGCAACTATAGTCGGACCATATACAGCACAGCATAATAGTTCATATTATGACACCGGAACAAATGCATCGACCATAAGTAGTTCTAATGTAAGGGAGTTAGTCCAAGAAGCAATTGTAGCCGCAAAAAATGACATTCAATTTCAGAATTTTGATATGAACAATGACAAATTCGTTGATTGTGTTCATATTATATTTTCTGGTTATAGCAAAGATGAGGGCGGAACCGCAGGAACAATTTGGTCTCATCACTGGTCTCTAACTACTCCTATTTATCAAGGAATATATAAAGCTCAAGATTATATAATCACTTCAGAATTAAGTGGTGGTTCTGGCAATAATATAGCGACTATTGGTACGATTTGTCACGAATACGGACACAGATTGGGTTCTCCTGATTTTTATGATGTTAATTATAGTGGATATCCTGGTACAGGGCGCTGGGATGTGATGGGATCTGGCTCTCATAATAATTCTGGAAAATGTCCCGCTCATCACAATCCATATACAAAAGCATATATATACCATTGGTGTACACCAACAAATATATCTTCGACTACTAACACCTACACATTAATACCATCTCATAATGCGAACAGCATATACCAGATCAACACCTCAACCATTGGAGAGTACTTTTTACTTGAAAACAAAAACAAAACATCAAACACATTTAACTACTATGTTCCTAATAGTGGAGGTCTGTTGATTTATCATATTCATAGTGATATCGCTAGTTCTATTTCCAATAACACTGTCAACACAAATCATCCGCAAAAATGTTACATCGTAAGTGCTCACGCAACAACGGAACCTGATTCAACTCCATCCTCATACGACCTATACGATTATTATTGGGCATACCCTAGAACCAATAATATCTTTTTCACATACAATAGTACTCCCAAAGCAGTTTCATGGAATAGTATTCCAACAAGCATTAACTTATGTTTTATTAGAAGAGATGGACAAAACATTAAGTTTGATGTAAATCCTGCAATAACGGGCACTGCTAGTATATATACAAATTCATCTTTCGTATATAGTATCGGTGAAGTTCCTTCAACAGCGACTATATCATGGTCATATACTACCAGTAGCGGCACATCACCTGTGCTTCCTATTCCCATCACTTTCCCGAATGGAAACACCAGTTCCTCAACAACTTTACAAATAGGAGGATCTCCATCTCCACTTCTTTATAATGACTCTTCACCTTTCACCACGGAGGACACCATTAATGGACGTCCTACACCTAAGTATTTCTTTGTTTTATTAAAAGCAACAATTACATGTGGAAGTTGTACATATCAAATAACTAAGAATCTCAAATTAACAATACCTTCTTCACCTTTATTAAATGAATGTGATAATAACAATTCAAATGATATTACAAAAGAGAATAGTATAGGGAATCCTATCAAATATCAGTTAGTAACAAGCATGACTCCAAATGGTATTTCAATGAGAGTTAATCAAATAAATAATGATTTAACCGAACCATACACAGGGAAATATAGTTTAGAGTTATGGAATGATAAATTAGGCCTAATCAACCATATCTCCGAACAAACGGCAGAATGTTTTATAAAGACAAATACTATTCCCAATGGCATTTATTATATACTTCTCATTATTGATAACGACATTAAAGATTCCATTAAGACAATTTTATACTAATACATCAATAAACAATAACAATTATGAAAGATATATTATATGTCATTCAGGTTATAATGACTATCTTATTATTATGTGGTTGTAACAATAGTAATTCTAACCAGCAACTTTATGTAGAACAACCCAAAAGTTCAGTTAGTGGTTTTGTTAAAGATACCGATAACAAAGCGCTTAAGGGCATAAAGATTGACATGTTATATCAGGATGACACTGACATCACGAACATCTCGGAAGAAGATATTAAAAGGTTGTTAACCGAATTAATGCCTGTATTTGTCGAACCACAACAAAATGATTTATTCACAAATGAGGGTGGCTATTATTGTACTAGCGGATTGGTAGGACTTTATCACAAAAACAAAACAAAAGATCCTATATTTGTAATCGCCACGGACTCATCAAACGTTTATTGTAGCGCTATCGTTGCAACTGATATTATTTACGATATAGAAAGTGGTATAGGTAAAGGCATTGCCGATTTTATTCTTGAAATAAAACTGCAATAATCATTAACAGAATATGTGGAGCCATATTTCGATATGGCTCCTATTTTATTTGGATGATCATGAAAGGAACATTGCATCTTATTATTACAATTACCATCTCACTCATATTTCTATATGGCTGTAAAGAAAGAGATGGTAAAGTAGTTATTGATCCATATATATTACCCACTACCTGAAATGTATGTCTCCTGTTATGTAAAAAGCACAAATAACGAGCCTCTTCAGGGCATAAAGATTGACATATTATATCAGGATGATACTGACATCACCAATATCTCGGAAGAAGATATTAAAAGACTATTAACCACATTAAAGCCTGTATTTGTTGAACCATAAAAAAATTTATCACGCACTAATGAGGATGGCTATTATAATGCTAGTGGACTTGCAACAAAACAAAATGTATCTATATTTGTAATCGCAACTGATTCCTCAAATGTTTATTGTAGCGCTATCGTTGCAACTGATATTATTTACGATATAGAAAGTGGTATAGGTAAAGGCATTGCCGATTTTATTCTTGAAAGAAGACAATAATCATTAATATCATGAACATAAAAACTATTTCTCTTGTTTTGCTTTCTGCATTGCTATATTCATGTGCGGAAAAGCAGCAGAATCCTCCTCAGCAACTTACCTATGGTGCTGATGTTTCCGATGCGTTTTATACCGAGCGTCTGCCTCTTATCGACTCTGCTTTTCAGCGTTATGTGGACTGCGGATATATGCCGCATGCTGTCACGATGGTGGTGCACAACGGTCGCGTGGTACACAACAAAGCCTTCGGTTGGCGCGATATGGAAAACCGTATTCCTTGTCAGACTGACGACATCTTCCGTATTGCTTCGCAATCGAAAGCCATATCCGTCATAGCACTGATGACGCTCTTCGAAGAAGGCAAATTCCAGCTGGATGAACCGATAAAAAAGTATATTCCCGAGTTCGCCAATCCGCAAGTACTGGTGAATTACGATGCCAAAACAGGCAAATATACCACAAGACCGGCTGCGAGAGACATCACCATCCGTCACCTTATCACCCATACTTCGGGTATCTGCTACGACGGTGTGTTCGACAAGATTCTGCGCCAATGCGGTGTGGCAGGTCACAACACTCTCGACAGCATCACTCTTGCCGAGAACGTACAGAAGATGGCGCTGGTGCCTCTGAAGCACGATCCCGGTGAGGAGTTCACCTATTCATATAACATAGATGTGCTCGGACGTTTGGCAGAGATCCTCTCCGGTCAGGACTTCTACAGCTTCATCAAAGAGCGTGTGCTTGACCCTTGCGACATGCATGACACCTATTTCCATGTGCCTGCAGAGAAAGCCGACCGCGTAGTGAAACTCTACTCCTACAAAAAAGCTGCCACCGATCAGGAAGCCACCACTCTCCCCCATGGCACTTCCTACGAAGGTGCTGCTCGCGGAGGTCTGCAACTGTCTGACAGTGAGCTCTTCCAGACTTTCCCCTATGCCGGTGCAGGCACTTTCTGCTCTCCGTCGGCAGGCTTGTGCGGCACTATTGAAGACTATGCCAAGTTCTGCCAGATGATACTCAACGGCGGCACTTTCTGCAACCACCGCGTCATCGGCAGAAAGACTCTTGAGATGATGCAGAAAAACGGTGTCGGCAAGATGCGTGGCGAGATAGGATTCGGCATGGCATGGGATGTGTTCACTCCCGAGAATGCGCACAACACCATCGTCTCCGAAGGTTCTATGCGCTGGGGTGGAATGTTCGGCAGCGACTATATCATCGACCCCAAAGAGCATCTGCTCGTGCTTATGTACGTCAACAACATGCCCAATCTTTCCGGATACAACCCCAAGACTCTCATGCATAACGTAACCTACCAGGCATTACGATGATTAATGGATTTTGAAGATTCTCTATTTGAAAATTTATGAACAGACGACTCATCATTAGTATTTTGTGTGCCGTAATATGCACTCTCAGTTTCAATCTGTCGGCACAGGAAACCTACGCTTTCGCAGAGCGTGACACCACACTCCACCTTGACATTTATCACGCACAGAGTCCAAACGGATACACAGTCATACACATCTTCGGCGGTGGATTCATAGGCGGTTATCGCACCAACAAATGGGATGTTGCCTATTGCAAACAGCTCGCCGACAGCGGTTATAATGCCGTTGCCATCGACTACCGTCTCGGTTTGCGCGGAGTGCACAACGTAGGCGTCGGCAACATTAGTGCCCTTGAGAATGCCATCTATATGGCCGTACAGGATTGCTCCGATGCAGTAAAGTATATTGTGGAGAACGCATCAAAACTTGGAATCGACCCCAAGAAAATCATCATCGAGGGTTCGTCGGCAGGAGCCATCACTGCCCTCATGACCGACTTCGCACGATGCAACAAACTGGAGTGTGCTTCGTCCTTACCGGACAACTGGGCGCCTGCAGGCATTGTGTCGTACAGTGGCGCCATCTTCTCACGTCAAGGCAAACCCAAATGGACAGGCGCTGCACCTACACTGATGTTTCATGGCACTGTCGACCGACTGGTACCCTACAAAAAGATACAACTCGGCAAAATCGGATTTTTCGGGTCTTCTGTCATTGCATCACAAATGGAGAAACAGAATTTCCCTTATCAAATCTATAGATACACCGACCTCGGACACGAAGTGTCGATAGGAGGACCTATGACGATGGACGTCTTCAACCTGTTCGTGAAGCAGTATATCATAGCGGGCAAAAAGCAATATCAGGACATCACCATCCGCGACGAACAATATCCTCCTACCAGTTGGAGCAGAATGTCGGTCAAAGACCTGTACAAAAAGAAATAAAGCAGTCTCAAAGACACAAAAAACATACCTACTGAACTGATTTTTAACTCACATCAGACACCCCTATTGGAACTCTCCGAGCGCGATATTACCTATCTCAGCGGAGTTGGCACTAAAAGAGCGGCCATGCTTCGCAAAGAGTTGAAAGTGCAAACAGCACTCGACTTGCTGTATATCTTCCCATACAAATATATCGACCGGAGTCGGTTCTACAAGATTCGCGAGATAGAAGACACAGAAACCTATGTTCAGATTATAGGCGAGTTTCTCGACTGGCAGGAGATCGGTCAGGGCAAAGGCAGACGCCTCTCTGCCAGATTCAGCGACGGCGAAGATATTATTGAGGTTGTTTGGTTCAAGGGAGTGCAATATCTCAAACTCCAAACCGAAGTCAAATATATCCTGTTCGGCAAACCGTCCTACTATAACCATACTTACAACATTGTTCATCCCGACCTCGAACTTCTCAAAAATGTGAACCTCGAGACCCGCAAAGGTCTTGAGCCGCACTACAACACTTCCGGAGAGATGAAGGCTGGTTGGCTCAACTCCAAGGCTATGCGGAAAATCATTTCGGGAATTATGCCCGACTTGAAGATGGGAATTCCCGACACTTTGCCGCTGAGTTTGAGAGAGAAGTATCATCTGATGAACCTTACCGACAGTCTTGTCAACATACATTTCCCTGCCGATGTAGCATCACTCAAGAAAGCACGCGAACGTCTCAAGTTCGAAGAGTTGTTCTATATCCAGTTGCAGATCCTCCGCCAGATGAAGCGCAGAGAACTGCAATATGTAGGTTTCCCGATGCCCAAAGTAGGCGCTGCTTTCAACGACTTCTATTTCAATCATCTTCCCTTCCAACTCACCAATGCGCAAAAACGCGTCATTCGCGAGATACAAACCGACCTCAAGTCAGGCAAGCAGATGAATCGTCTGCTGCAAGGCGATGTGGGCTCGGGCAAGACACTCGTTGCTCTCCTCTGCGCTCTCCTTGCCAAAGACAACGGCTACCAGACTTGCATCATGGCGCCTACCGAGATCCTTGCCAACCAGCATATGGAGACCGTCAGCCACCTTCTGGAAGGCACTCAGACGCGCGTCGCACTACTCACCGGAAGCACTACAAAGAAACAACGCGAAGAGCTTCACGCCGCACTCTTGAGCGGAGAAACAGATATTCTTATCGGCACTCATGCACTCATCGAGGACACAGTCCAGTTTGCCAATCTCGGACTCGTCATAGTGGACGAACAACATCGATTCGGAGTCGCTCAAAGGGCAAAACTGTGGACGAAAAACATCAACCCGCCTCATGTGCTCGTCATGACTGCCACTCCTATTCCGCGAACACTCGCAATGACCGTTTATGGCGACCTCTCGGTTTCCGTTATCGACGAACTCCCTCCCGGAAGAAAACCCATACAGACACTGCATTACACCAATCTCCGACGCGATGGAATCAATCGTTTCATGCGCGAACAGATTGAGAAGGGACGACAGATCTACGTGGTTTATCCACTCATCGAGGAAAACAAACAATCCGACCTGATTGACCTCGAAAACGGATATCGATACATGCAAGAGCATTTCCCCGACTATCGCGTCAGCATGGTGCACGGGAAAATGAAACCCAAGGAGAAAGATGCTCATATGCAGGCTTTTGCACGGGGAGAAACGCAGATCCTCGTCGCTACTACCGTCATCGAAGTGGGCGTCAATGTGCCCAATGCATCAGTCATGATCGTGGAGAATGCCGAGCGATTCGGACTCAGTCAACTCCACCAACTCAGAGGCAGAGTCGGTCGTGGAGCCGAACAGAGCTATTGCATACTCCTCACAAAAGTGGAACTCAGCAAAGATACACGCAAACGAATGGATATCATGGTTGCCACCAACGACGGATTCCGTATTGCAGAAGCCGACCTTCAACTGCGTGGACCCGGCGACCTGGAAGGTACACAACAGTCAGGATTGCCGTTCGAACTCAAAATAGCATCGCTCTCCACCGACGGGCAACTGCTCGAAATAGCACGAAATGCCGCTTCCGGGATTCTCGATGAAGATCCTGAACTCAAACTCGACAAAAACCAGATGTATGCCATACAACTCGGCAAACTCAAACACCGGGCTGTCGACTGGGGAAGCATCAGTTAAGAGTTCTTTCCTCATATTTATGTCCATTTGGCAGTCTCCAAACATTCTCACATTCACAGATCTATTGCCAATTTTTCCCATTATTTTTTCTATTTCAGAAAATTCCGCTTTCCTCCGGAAAAATCGGCAATAATTGCTTGGCAAAAATAGAAAAAATTCTTACCTTTGCACAATCATAACATATTACAAATTGACAATACATTTAAACACAAACCACGACTATGAAAGACGAGATTATTATTTCCGGCAATCTTGACGAACTCCTTGAGCGTCAGAACAATTCCTCCGACCTGCTTATCATCATGCGTTGCATAACAGGAAAGATGCAGATAGAGCTCAACCGAAAGCTATATGTCGTAGAACCCAATGACCTTCTTTTCTGCCGACCTGATGCCATTCTGGGGCATTACATGCACACTCCGGATTTCACCTGCAGATCTCTCGTCTACACTTCTTCATCGCTCGATAAAGTTGCATATCTTTGTTTCCAGGAAGACAGTCAGTGGTGGGACAAATCGCAATATCTGCTTACCCATCCTATCATACATCTCGACCAGCGACAGATCGAACTCTGTGAAGCATTCGGGAACCTTGATAGGATTTATCACAAATATGAGATGACTCCCACTAGAGAGAAAGTTCTCAAAGTCATTCTTCAAGCGTCTACATGCGAGATTCTTTCATGGATTGCCGAACTTCTCGAACCCGAGGACAAGCATCTCATCTCTCCAAAAAACGCCATCTATCGCAAGTTTGCCGATCTGGTTCACCAGCAGAAAGGCAGAGAGCGGGAAGTGCAATGGTATGCTCAGCAACTCAATATCTCACCAAAGCATCTCACTTCCATCTGCAAAAGCATACGTGGAAAATCGGCATACGCGCTCATCGAAGAAGTTGCTGTTCAGGAGATTAGCCGTTTGCTTCTCACTACCGACATGAGCATCAGGCAGATCAGTGAGGAACTCTGTTTCACCAACATCAGTTTCTTCTGCAAATACGTAAAAACAAATCTAGGAATGACCGCTAACGAATATCGCAAAAACATGAAATAATCACAACTGAAAGTATGCATCGTTAGCATGATCATGTTACATAACAACCGGCAATCCTCGAACTCGTTTCGGGGATTTGTTGTATCATAAAACCGCACTGGCATAAAATTATGCAAAATAATTAAAATTATTTGCATATTCGGCAAAAAAGTCTTACCTTTGCACAATTGTGAGAGGCACTCGTTCTAACTCTTCAAACAAAGCAAATGTGGAAAACAGAACAATTTGACCTTGCCGGCGGATAAGCCAGAAGTAGCTGAGTGTTAGCCTACCTCACAAAATGCCAAATGTGGAAAATAGAACAATTTCACTGTCAATCACGTATCGGAATATGATTTCAGATATAATCAACAGAACAGAACTTCAGAAGGCTCAACGAATCATAAGCAAAGCGCAGTCGGTCGCCATCATAACTCATATGTCGCCCGACGGAGATGCAATGGGATCGTCGCTCGCTTTCTGCCATTATCTTAGAACTATCGGGAAAGACCCCGTCGCAGTCATCGTGCCCAATCATTTCCCCGATTTCCTCGCATGGATGCCGGGTGCTGACCAGGTCCTTATCTACGAGGACAACAAAGCGGAATGCGACACCATCCTTCTTTCTGCCGACCTTCTCATTTGCCTCGATTTCAACGAACTCAAACGCATCGGAGATGTGGCAGGACCTGTCGCAAAGTCGGGTGCAAAGAAGATAATGCTCGACCATCATCTCAACCCCGACAACTTCCCGGATGTGGTCATGTCATATCCCGACAGTCCTTCCACCGCCGAACTCGTCTTCCGATTCATATGCAGCAGTGGAGATTTCGACATGATAAGTCTGCCCGTCGCTCAATCCATCTATACCGGTATGATGACCGACACCGGCAACTTCTCATTCAACTCCAATCATGTGGACACCTACAACATCATCGCCGAACTTGTCCGTATCGGAGTCGACAAAGACGCCATCTACAATCAGGTGTTCAACACCTATTCCGCCGACCGGATGCGACTGATGGGATATTGTCTGTATAAGAAAATGCGCATCTTTCCGGAGCAACACACCGCTCTCATTGCCCTCGACCGACACGAACTCTACCGGTTCAACTTCACCGCAGGAGATGCCGAAGGACTCGTCAATCTGCCGCTGCAGATAAAAGATGTGTACTACAGCGTCTTCATGCGAGAAGATAAAGACAAGATAAAAATCTCGTTCCGAAGTCAAGGCGACCGACCGGTTAACGAATATGCTTCACTCTTCTTCAACGGAGGTGGACACAAAAACGCCGCAGGAGGAGAAAACTACGAATCGGTGGAAAAAGCGGTAGCACTGTTTGAAAGCACATTCAAAGATTATTTTACTAAATAGCATAATAACCACACACAATCCACTACAATGAAAAAAATTTACACCACATTCTTGTTGTTTGCACTTTCATTGGCAGTTGGTGCACAATCTGTAGAATTCGAATACAACGGTCTCCAATACAGCATCCAGAACGATGAGGAGATCCAACTTATCGGAC
>JAEEGL014266669.1_pt1 | contig 14057 bp, 14 predicted proteins | sample 9134231 | NCBI WGS metagenome assembly JAEEGL01 (sample SAMN16246548, study PRJNA631951) | gut metagenome | biome: gut microbiome; feature: rumen; material: fiber-attached | host: Bos | place: Iran: Karaj | collected 2018-10
CCCCGCCGAACATTCCCCAGTAGGGCATCCTCTGGTAGGTTTTGTCGTAGCTGCCCCAGCCCGATAGGCCGTGGACGAAGATGTACTCCGTGTCGGACCGCTCCGGAACAGGCGCCTGATCCGCACCGCAGGCGGTCAGAAAAAAGATGCAGAAGCACAGAAGAAGGGCCTGCCATTTACCGCTTTGTTTCATTGAGATCACACCCTGTCAAAGATGTTTTCTGTTTCGTTCAGGCCAGGCCGTTCCTGCAGGGCCTCCCGATCGCCCTTCTGTGGGCGTAATACAGTTCTTCGGTCGCAAGCGCCATCTTGGTCACGGCGAACTCACAGTCGTGGGGATAGATATACCAGGTGTCCTCCAGGGTGTTCAGATCCACGCAGTCCCCGTATTTGCCGAGATATTCGTATTCGATATGGCAGGAATAGAGGCTCGGCACCGGTTTGAGCATCTCAAACGGGTCACCGTCCCGATCCACACCCCACACGGTGAAGCCGTTCATGTCGTGGACCATGGTGCCCTCGCCGAGGCGGATGAACTTCTTCGCGTTCGGCAGTGAATCCACCCTTACCGGCATTTCCCCTGTGCTGTAGGTACCGGCTTCCACTTCTTTCCGGACGTTCTCCCGCTCCCACTCGTACCAGTCCGGAATGTGGGAAAACTCCGTGTCGCCCTGATCCGCCGAGAGTTCGCCGAGCTCCGACATGGTCCAGCTCTTACCGCAGGCATCGCAGCGGAGCCGGGTCCCTTCGGTGCTCATCCGGTATTCGGTTCCGCAGGCGGGGCATTGATAGAGTACCTTGTGCAGGCCCTCCGCCCGCCGGGGATAGGGCGTCCTGATGTTCCGCTCTTTCTGCCAGGCGAAATCGTCGTACTGGAAGGCGGCGACGATCTTTTCGTTTATATCATCAGCCGTCATTTCCCTGAGCTCGTCCTGTGTCAGAAGCAGGCTGAATTCCGCCTCAGTCGGCGCAACACCACGCTCGTGCAGATTCCAGAAGGGCGAATTGACATGGTGTCCGTGACAGATCAGTACTGCTACCGGAACGTCGAGGAGCTTGCAGAGTTTGCCGAGCGAGGCCGGCAGCACCGCTGTCGTACCGCACAAAGAGTACCTCGCTTCCGGATAAAGAACCGGGATGTTCCCGTTTTTCACGACCTGCCTGAGCTGGCGGATCAGCGTGATGTCGTTGGTAAACTTCCGTTTGCAGATACATCCGATATCCCGAAGAAGCTGCTCCCGCCCGATAAAGCCGTCGATGGCGACCACATAGTTTGCCCTGTGCGGAAAGATCGCCCTGGTGGCAACCTTGAAGTCCATGAAGGCGTTGTGGTTGCAGAGAAGCAGGTAGGGCGGCTTTAGATCCTCCGTGCGGAACTTCCGAATGATCGTCCTGTGGCGGATCGTCGCCGGCATGCTCAGCACCCACTCCAGAGGCTGGAGATACCACCTGGTAGGTACCGGCGGGCGCTTCATATCAAAGCGGGTAAACTCTGTTTTCATCTCTTCTTCGCCCTTTCCGTGTCATCTGCTCGCTCGGGTTGTGAGGCAGACTAAGCCTCTCTTCTTATCACAATTCCGTTTCATTCTAACATGGAGGGCTTTTCTTGTCTATGACGGATTTCTCCCGTTCCCTGTCCTGACAAACGGAAAAGCCGCATCACCATTTTCGGTGATGCGGCTTTATTTCGTAAGGAAACCTGTTTACCTGGTAAAGGGTCTTATGGTATACTGGTTTTAAATTCCGAACAAAAGGAGGGGATCGGGAATGAAGAAACCGCTGACCAGACGCATGGTCTGTATGCTGCTGATTGCGATGCTGGCGGTGTTCTGTCTGCCTCTGCAGAGCCATGGCGAGGAGCTTGAGGCGCAGGAGTTCTTCTCTTCCTTTGAAGAACTGCAGCAGCTCTGCAGCCAGGCGTCCGAGACGCCGGGGCAAAGCCTTCTCTGTCTCGACACGGAGGAAATCGTCATCTCCGAGGACCTGACGATTCCGCCTGATACAATGGTTTTCTTCTTACAGTTCTGTGTTCCAGAGGGCGTAACCTTCACGGTTTCCGAGAAGGCCATGCTCATGAACGCCGCCCTGCAGGTAGAGGGCGAGCTCACCAATTACGGAACGGTGATCCAGGAGGAGATGTCGTTTGCGGAGGGTGCGTCTGAGATTGAGACCGTCGCAAAGATCTCCGGACACATCACCAACCGTGGCACGATGACCCTCATCAATGTTCTCGGCAAGCGAAACATCTCCTCCTGGGGCGGCAGTCTGACCATGAGCGAGACAGAGCGCTTTGACGAGATTCTGAGAAAGGCCGCGGGGATAGCCGAGACACCGACCCCCACGGTTTCTCCGACTCCTGCGCCGGTACCGGAAGAAGAGGATCTTGCCGACCGTGTCCTCGATTTCCTGGTGAAATATCTGCCGAAAGCGTTCTTTGTTGTGCTGCTCATTGTCATGATCAGAGTCGGCAAAAAGGGGGCGGCAGAGTACTGGAAAAATCTTGCCGAGGAGCGGAAGGCACACGCCTCCGGACAGTCTCAGCAGCAGGAAACACTCTTTACCGTGATGGACGCATCCCGGGAAGACCATTTTGAGCACGATAAGCGGACCAGGATCGCTCAGCTGGACGACTGGCTCCGTAACGGCCTGATCGACCGGAAGGAATACCGGATCCTGAAACAGCGCTACGAACAGGAAAGCGGAAAATAGTCTGTCTGTCGAATCAGAGTACAAAGCAAGGACCGCATCGCCATGCCGGTGATGCGGTCCCTGCTTCTTCTGTCCGCTTGTTTCGGTTTTCCTTTACTTAGCAAGAACGTGCACGTTCATGTGGTTGTAGGTCATCTCTACGCCCTTTTCGGCAAAGCATTCGCGTACGTTCTCGTTCAGGTCAAAGTACACGTCCCAATAGTCCGCTCCCCTGCACCAGACACGAACAGTGTATTCGATGCAGCTGTCTTTATACTCGCTGAGCCGGACAAAGGGTGCTGGATCCGGAAGAATCCTCTCGTCCCTGGCGATGGCTTCCCGGATGGCCGCCTTGACGTCTTCCGTGGAGCTGTCATAGGAGGCGGAGAAGACGCGGTCAACCCGCCGCAGCGGCTCCCGGCTGTAGTTTTTGATGGTGGTACCTGTCACGTCGCTGTTCGGGATGTTGATGGCAACGTTGTCCAGGGTGTTGAACTGGGTATAGAACAGGCCAATCGCTTTCACGGTTCCTGCTTTTCCGGCCGCTTCCACATAATCCCCCGCCTTGAATGGCTTGGCGATCAGGAGTGTCAGTCCGGAGAAGAGATTCGCGAGAATATTCTGCACCGACAGGGAAAGCGCAAGACCGGCAATGCTGATCAGGGCTACGAGCGAGGTTGTCGGAATTCCGAATGCCCCGGCGACAATAATGCCGGTCAGAATCCACAGAATGATTTTCACCGCGGAAAGAATGAAGCCCTTGAGAGTAGCATCCAGTTTGGGGGCTTTTTTCAGGATCCTGTCCAGAAGCCTCAGTACGATCTGCATCACAATGAAGCAGACCAGGAAAGTCAATACCGCGCTGATCAGCGTCGACAGCGCCATGGAGCCAATGGATACTTTTTCCAGTACGCCGTAGTCAAGGTTATTGAAGTTCATTTCGTCGAGTTCCATTTTTCCACTCCTTTTCCATAAGGACCGCCTCCCCTGTGCCGGGGAGGCGGTCTCCTTTGCTCTTTCCTGTTAGAGGATCAGCCGACAAGGTTGATCCATGCGGTGCTGGTCACCGCGGTCTGGCCCTTGAAGTAGAAGGTGCAGTAAGCTCCCCAGCCATCCACATAGGGGTCGAGATTGTCGATGGAGAGGACCGGGCCGTAAGCTCCGTAGACGCTGGAGACCACAAAGTGCGTCTGGAAGTATTCCAGATCGACTTCGCCGCCATCCGGCATGACGAAAGTCCAGTAGCACGAATCATAAATATTGGCATCGGCGACAAACTTCAGGGACTGGCCGACTTTCTTCCGCTCGCTGGTGGGGTTCTTCGTGATGATCATGTAGATCGCGTTCGGATCGCCTGCAGGGCCCGCCACCGGAGCCAGTTCGTCATGCTGCATGATGGGCAGGGCGATGATGGGGGACTTCTCCGGCGCAGCCTTTGAGCCGGCAAACACCTCATAGCTGTCGGCGAGGCGGGATGCCGAAGTCGCCTCCGCCGCCGTGAACCAGTCAAAGTTCGTGGCGCTCCGCTCTTTTCCGGCAAAGGCGTCGATGGCGAGATCGTTGTACTGGTCCGTGGAGATGGAGAAGCCGTCGTTATTCATATGAGACACATAGCGGTAGGTGTTGATAAGCTCCGTGTGTTCCACGCCGTAGGAGGTATAGCTGATTATGCCGTTCTTCAGACTGACCGCGCATTGGATGGTGTACAAATCCGTGGGGGAGAGCACGATGTTGTCATAGTACAGACCGTACCAGGTATCGGTTTCATAGTCATGGAAGGTATCCGCCGCGTCCGTGATGATGTCCGGGAACGATTCCTCGGGATCCTTCTCTATGACACACTCCGAAAGACCGGTATCGTTGGCATTCACTTCCCAGACCTTCAGATTTGTGGAGCGGTTTGACGGGTGCTGTGTCGCTGCGAAAAACTCCAGCTTTCCGTTCCGGTCCAGGTCCATCACGCTGTAGTACCAGGGGTTCTCCCCGTCTGCCTGCACAAGATCGACCAGCTTGGAATAGATCAGGTCGATCTGCACGCTGACATCCTGTGAAAGCGGCGCTTCCTCGGCCGACGCGCTGAAGCAGCCCGCAGTCAGGCAAAGGACGATTGCGATTGTCAGGGCGAGCAGCCGCTGAAGGCTTTTTCCTGTTGTTGTCATTTGTCTCTCCTCCTCGGTTGAAATCCTGATTTTGCCTTAATATATCATATGGCGTGAGAGAAAACAAGAATTACCTCATTTTCACACATTTTAATTTGAAGAAATAGTTCAAATTTTTTGATTTTTTATCTTATTTTCATTGGATATGTGTCGAAATTATTCACAAAATCTTTATTTTCAGCATCTTGTCACCCTGCACTTCCTGTGGTATTCTTATATTGGTGAAAAGTGTCGTTGAATCTCGCTTTTGGAAAGGAGGGTAGGCGGGGAAAGCACAGCGACGATGGAAAAACTGTTATGAAGCCAAACTGATCGTATGGAGTGTTTTTATGGAGCGCGAAAGCGTTATCAAAACCTTGAATCAACAGATTGAGAACCTGTCCAGACTCCAGCCCCAGTATCGACTTCATCGGACGGGGGACTACGACAAGCTCCGCAGCAGTATTACGCAGAGCATTCACGATCACCGGATCAATGTCCGCAGTGAGCTCGAACCGCATGTATACAACCTGTACCGCCGTTACTTTGACTGACAACAAACATGTCTGACCCCGGCTCTGGAGATGAGCCGGGGCTTCATTTTTGCTTTTCTTCGAATGCCGGCCGGTGTCAGGGGCCCTCCTCCGCCAGCGAGAGGATCCTGTCCAGCGGGATCCGGCTGTCGTCGCTGAGGATCAGGAGCGAGTCATATTCGTCGATCTTTTTTACCCGCTCGGTCGCGGTCCGGTAGGCACCGCCGGATTTATTGGGGTCGGGCTCAAACCAGGTCACGGTAACGCGCGGAAGGTCCTTCAGCCGGGGCTTTAGGAAGGCCAGTACCCGGTTGATGGCGGAAATGCTCTCCTCATCCAGATATCGTTCTGTGTCTGTCTCCCGGGCAGTCTCAACCACGGATTCCTCGTATCCGTCCAGTGGATCAAAGGGGCTGAACTGTGCGGCGCGGTTTTCATGCGGCATGCGCAGATGAAACCTGGGGTCCCAGTGCGGAAGATCGATGATGGCATCGTATTTCATTTCCGATGTCCTCCCACCTGTCGGTTCCGGTCGCGCCCGGTGGCGCCGTCCAGGTAGCTCGTACCGTGCAGGATGGCGTTCTTTCCGTGCTTTTTCTTGATGGAGAGCATGGCGTTCTGCAGCTTCTCCTCCTTTTCCTTTGAGAGCGCCTCGGCAGCTTCCCTTTTCTCTTCTTCCTCCACGAGGCTGAAGAGGTCCATCTGCTCCGGCTCGCTCTCCTCCTCTGCGGTGATGCTCACGTGGTTTGCAACCACATACATCCTTCGGACAGAGAGTACCGGGTTCATGATGCGGTCGTAGAGCTCCAGGGTCTTCGCCATGATTACCCTTCGGGAAGAAGTGGCCTCCGGGAGATTGATGGAGCCGTGAGCGCTCTTCGGCACGCGGCGCCCGTAGCGGTCAGTCTCCATCGGGCCGTCATAGTCTTCGGGCAGCTCCCGGTCGTAGCCGACGGTGAGAACCATCTGGTCACAGACCAGCTTCTTTTCCAGCAGATCCAGAATCAGTCCGTCGGTCATCTCCCGGATGATGATGCGCGCCTGTTCAACGGAATAGGGGCCGCTCAGAACCTGGCCGACGCTGAGACTGTGGGATTTCGGCCTGATGCTCTTGATGTCTTTCATCGTGCAGGGCTCCCAGCCCCAGGCGTGGTCGATGAGCAGCTCGGCATTTACACCGAAGAGGCGGAAAAGCAGGTTTTCATTGTGGAAGTCCCCCTCCGCACCTACCGAGCACAGAGCCACATCGCCCATAGTGAACATGCCGTTATCCTCCAGCTTCCGGGCAATTCCCTTCCCGACCCGCCAGAAGTCCGTCAGCGGCTGGTGGTTCCAGAGAATACGGCGATAGGACATCTCGTCCAGTTCCGCGATGCGGACACCATCGGCATCCGGTCGGATATGTTTGGCATAGACATCCATGGCGACTTTTGCCAGGTAGAGGTTGGTGCCGATGCCGGCAGTGGCTGTAATGCCGGTCGTCTCGAGGACATCCTTCACAAGCTGCTCGGCAAACTCTCTGGGTGTTCTTCCCCTCAGGTACCTGGTGGCGTCGATAAAGACCTCGTCGATGGAATAGACAAACAGGTCCTCAAAAGCAACGTGCTTCAGGTAGATGTTCACGATGCGGTTGCTGTAGTCCATGTAATAGGCCATCCGCGGGGTTGCGGTGATGTAGGCCAGTTCGAGAGAGGGATCCTTCTCCAGTTCGATGGCGGACTGGCTGCTGCCGCTGAAAGGGCGGCCTCCGTTGCGGCGGAGTCGTTCGGCGTTGATGTCCCGAACCCGCTGCACCACTTCGAAGAGACGGGCGCGGCCGGGGATTCCAAGCGCTTTCAGAGAGGGCGACACCGCGAGACAGATGGTTTTCTCCGTTCGGGAGGCGTCGGCTACCACCAGGTTTGTGGTGAGCGGGTCCTTTCCCAGCTCCTGGCATTCCACCGAGGCATAAAAGGACTTGAGATCGATGGCGATATAGGTTTTGTCCACGCGCTGTCACCTCCTTTTTATATCGGTACTTCTATTATATCAGAAAGCGCTGTAATGGGAAACCGAAATGTTGATTTCCTTTGTGACAGTTGTGTGACAGTTTCTGTGTTATACTGCTCTTGTAAACAAAAAACAAAACAAAAGGAGATAACAAAAATGACCAACAACATCAATGAAAAAGAACTCGAGAACGTGACCGGCGGCTGGCAGTATGCCAACGGCAGCTTCGTCAACTACGGCAACTACATCGTCTACACCGTGGCCCCCGGCGATGTCCTGAGCGGCATTGCAGTCCGCTTCGGCGTCAACTACATGCAGATTGCCCAGTGGAACAACATCAAGAACCCCGACCTCATCAGCATCGGTCAGAAGCTCACCATTTATCCGGCAGTCATCCGCTGATTCCAAGGCAAGCAAAAGAGCTCCCCGGCAGATCAAAACTGGTCTGCCGGGGAGCTCTTTTATCTCTGTATTCTGATTTATCCGGTTTTCCACCGGGATCACGCCTGCGGAATCTCCTTCAGGTCGCCGCCGTGAGCGGAGGCGAAGTAGATAATGTCGCTGATTTCTTTCTCCACTCCGAACTGGACGGGGTTGATGAGTTCACCGCCGAGCACCGTCGTCGCAGTCTGACCACCGTCCAGGGCATAGGCCTTGCGGCAGCCGCGGGCCAGCATGGCATCCGCCGCCTGGCGGAGCGTTGCGAGGTTGTAGTATTCCGTACCGGGCTGGGCGCAGTTGATGTTCATGGTCAGGTAGTGGTGCCGTTCCAGAAGGCCCAGCGCAGCCCTGGCATAGGTATCGTCCACTTCGCCCCATGGATAGCTCTCCGGCGTCATGTCCTGGTATTCGTCGATCAGCACCGGACCGAAGCCAAGGGAGAAGAGCACGTCATTTTCCGCGGCAAATTGCTCCGCCTGGGCCTGTTCGCTGAACTGGTTCCGGTAGGAGAACAGCATGTCGCCGTCGGTGGTGATGTAGCAGGTATCGCAGGTGACGGGATCGAAGCGATAGAACTGCCTCTGGTAGATTCCGATGCCGCAGGCCCGTCCGTGGTAGTAGAAGTCGCCTCCGAAGGCCAGAACCGCATTGGCATCCGCCGCGAACTGCGAGGTCGTTTCAAAAGCGAAGCTCCAGAGCTCGTCGGCCGAGATTTTCCGCCGCAGCTGAGAGCCGTCGGCGATGATGACCTCAGAGAAGGTGCCCACCGCCTGGGCCTCTACCTCCTGCCAGACGATGCAGAGAATGGTCTCGTCAAAGTACCAGCGGACCGAAGTGTCGGGGTATCGGACGATGTTCTCGTTCCAGAGGAGCGTTTTGTCCCCGATCAGTTTCTGTACCTCCTCGCGCTGCAGGAAAGCGGTCAGGTCCGAGGCTTCCATGCTGACGTGATAGCCTTCCGGGTCCGGCGGGTAGCCGCGAACTGCCATTTCCGGGATGGTCTGGACATAGACCAGTTCCGGGGTCGGCGTCGGCGTGGGTGTTGGGGTCGGGGTCGGGTCTGGCGTCGGTTCCGGGGTCTCGGGGACGGGAGTCTCCTGCACAACCGGTTCCGCCGGACCGAAACCGCCGCGGAGCTGCACGCTCTGATACAGCAGGAAGGTGGTCACCGTTATCAGCACCAGAAGGATCGGGAGCAGGATCAGATTGATTCTCTTTCTCATGGTTTCTCCAAAAGAGGCTGTCTCATTACGAGGCAGCCTCTTGTCGTGTTTGTTTCACGTGAAACAATTTGGTTTGGATCCGGTCGGGACGGATTAAAACTCCGCGTTGCCGGTGGTGCGGGGATGGAGCTCCACGTCACGGATATTGCTGACACCGGTGAGGTACATGACCAGGCGCTCGAAGCCCAGGCCATAGCCGGCGTGGCGGCAGCTGCCGTAGCGGCGCAGATCCAGATACCACCAGTAATCTTCCTTCTTCAGGCCAAGCTCGTCCATTCTCGTTTCGAGCACGTCCAGACGCTCTTCTCTCTGGCTTCCTCCGATGATCTCACCGATGCCGGGGACCAGGCAGTCCGCAGCGGCAACGGTCTTGTTGTCGTCGTTGAGGCGCATGTAGAAGGCCTTGATCTCTTTCGGATAGTCGGTGACAAAGATGGGCTTCTTGAACACTTCCTCCGTGAGATAGCGCTCGTGCTCGGTCTGCAGGTCGATTCCCCATTTTACCGGGAAGTCAAACTTTTTCCCGCTCTTCTCAAGAATTTCGATCGCTTCCGTGTAGGACACACGGCCGAACTCGTTGGAAACCACGTTCCCAAGACGGTCCAGAAGGCCCTTGTCAACGAACTGGTTGAAGAATGTCATCTCCTGCGGGCAGCGCTCCAGAACGGTGTTGATGATGTACTTGACCATGGCTTCGGCCGTATCCATATAGTCATGGAGATCGGCGAAAGCCATTTCCGGCTCGATCATCCAGAATTCCGCCGCATGGCGCTGGGTATAGGACACTTCGGCGCGGAAGGTGGGTCCGAAGGTGTAGACATCGCCGAATGCCATGGCGAAGTTCTCCGCGTTCAGCTGACCGGAGACCGTCAGGTTTGTGGCTTTGCCGAAAAAGTCCTTGCTGTCGTCAACCGTGCCGTCTTCTTTGCGGGGAGGATTGTTGAGGTCAAGTGTGGTGACACGGAACATCTCGCCTGCACCCTCAGCATCAGAGCCCGTGATGATGGGCGTGTGGACATAGACGAAGCCGCGGTCCCGGAAGAACTCATGCACGGCCTGTGCCGCGACACTGCGCACGCGGAACACGGCGGAGAAAAGGTTTGTCCTGGGACGAAGGTGCTGGATTGTGCGGAGGAACTCCACACTGTGGCGTTTCTTCTGCAGCGGGTAATCCGGCGTAGAGACGCCTTCCACCGTGATCTGGGTTGCCTTGAGCTCGAAGGGCTGCTTGGCTTCCGGAGTCAGAGTCAGTTCTCCCTTGACAATCAGCGCCGCGCCGACATTCTGCTTTGCGATTTCATCGTAATTCGCGAGGGTTTCTCTGGCGAACACCACCTGCAGGGGCTTGAAGCAGCTGCCGTCGTTGAGTTCGATGAAGCCGAAGTTTTTCATGTCCCGGACGGTTCTGACCCATCCGCAGACAGTCAGTTCTCTTCCTGTAAAGCTCGCCGCATCGGCATAGATGGCGGAAATTTTTTCTCTGTACATATTTAACGTCTCCTTTAAAAAATCAGCTGTACCGGAGCGTGGTAGTTACACAGTTCGATCACTCGGTGTTCGCCGCCAGCTTCGCCGTCGCGGGTCCAGGCAATCGGTTTGTCAAAGGTGAATTTGGCGTGTCTGGTATGGAGGATGACCAGGGCATCGCTGTCGAAGCGTCTGGAGAGAACGGAAGAAGTGAGTTCCGCATACGCATCAAGCGTAACAGGGTTACGAACCAGAACCAGTTCGCTCATGCCGTCACCCAGGCTCACCATCTCCTCCGGGAGATGGACGATGCCGGCGACGGAAGTGGAGTTGGACATGCTTCCGTAGACCAGGTCATCTTCGAAAACGCCGTCGTCGTACTCTACGCGGGTGTGGATTGTTTCGATCTTTCCGAGTGTTGCGGCACCCTGCAGCACATAGGCCAGATGGCCGAGGGCCTTTTTCTGGTCCTGCGGCGTGGAATAGCTCACCTCGGTGAATGCACCAAAGGCGGCAATGTAGGCAAAGTACTCGCTGTTACCGAAGCCGCCCACATCAAAGGGATGAGGCGTACCCGTGAGAATCCGTTTTGCGGCTCCCACGGTGTCGTTCTTCGGAAGGCCGAGAGTCGTTGCCACATCGTTTGCCGTTCCCATGGGGAAGTAGCCAACCGGTGGGGGATTCTTCACCTGCATCAGTCCTGCCAGGACCTCACTGAGAGTTCCGTCGCCGCCGATACAGGCGACCACATCGTATTCCAGCGCGTGCTCGGCCGCAAAAACCGTGGCGTCACCGCGCTTCCCGGTAAAGAAGAGGCTTGGCTGCATGCCACCGGCTCCCAGAACCTGCATGGCCTCGCCGAAAAAAGACTTGAACCCGCCGCGGCCGGCGGCAGGATTGATAATGATCAAAAGCTTTTTCATCCAGATTTTTCCTCCAAAAAAGCCCAAGGGACGCAAAGATTGCGCCCCTTCGTCATCAAATCAAGAATGTTTCAGTTCAAGCCGTTGAGCTTTCCGGCCATCGCGGACTTTTTACGCGCCGCGTTGTTCTTGTGCAGCAGGCCCTTACCGGCAGCACGGTCAACAGTCTTAACAGCAACTTTATAGGCATCGGCGGCTGCTTCCTTATTTCCATCGATCACAGCTGCCTCGAACTTTTTCATCGTGGTCTTCAGAGCGGTCTTATCAGCGCGATTCTTCGCACGAAGCTCCTTGGACTTCAGGTCTCTCTTGGCAGAAGACTTGATATTTGCCATGCAGTTTGCCACCTCCTCCTCTAATAATATACGCTCGTGAATTCACTCGCGTTTAGTGATTATAGCAAAGAAAGTCGGGAAAAGCAAGCATTTTCTTGCTGTTTTCGCGTTTTTTTTGCTGAAACTTTCCCTTCTTCAATTTCTGGTGTTTTTTTGCTTTCACAGATACCATATTTTGGGTTTTCCGGCAGTTTTTTGAAAATAGGTAAGCGGAAATTCCCATTCTCCCCGCGAGGGAGAACTTTTTCGGTTTCCTTGTTTCACGTGAAACAATCGATGTCCGAATTCCCTTCTGTTTTTCTGTGCCGGATCAGGATGTCAGACCGCGGATTGCAATGTTTCACGTGAAACATTCTGTTTTGCGTTTTCTGAACTTTTGCTTTTAATGTTTCACGTGAAACATTTTTTGACAGTTCTTTCAAATTTTTTAAAAAGATTTTTGATTGTTTCACGTGAAACATTGCATTTGACACCGATTGCTGGTATAATTGCCTGATGATTCTAACAGGAGATTCTGAAACCTATGGCAAAAATCATCGCTTTCGCCAATCAAAAAGGCGGAGTGGGAAAAACAACAAGCTGCGTCAATCTCTGTGCCGCTCTTTCGATGCTGGGAAAGCGCGTGCTTCTGGTGGACTGTGATCCCCAGGGAAACGCAAGTTCCGGCATGGGAGTAAAAAAGAGTCAGTCCCCGAATATCTACGATATGATGATTCACGGCGTTCCGAGCGAGGACTGCATCGTGCACACCCCGTACGGAGACGTGATCCCCAGCGGAAGAGAGTTTGCCGCTGCAACGGTGGAACTGATTTCTCGCGAAAATCGGGAAAAGGTTCTTTATTCCGCTCTTCAGCGACTGTATACGGAATACGATTATATGTTTCTGGACTGTCCACCCTCGTTGGAGCTTATTACCGTGAACGCGCTCGCGGCTGCGGACAGTGTTCTCATCCCGATGCAGTGCGAGTATTACGCACTGGAGGGAATTGCGGATCTGATCAGCAGCATCCGGCTCTGTTCTTCCCGCCTGAACCGTCGGCTGCACATTGAGGGAATCCTTCTCACCATGTACGACGCCCGGGCAAACCTGACTCTTCAGGTGGAAAACGAGCTCCGCCGCTTCATGCCGGAAAAGGTTTACCGGACGGTGATTCCCCGCTCGGTCCGTCTGTCCGAGGCCCCGAGCCACGGACTTCCCGGAGTGGTCTATGACCGCGGGAACAAGGGGAGCAAGGCCTATCTGGCACTGGCGGAGGAATTCTTGATCAAAAGCGAAGGGAAACAATCATGGCAGTAAAAGAAAAGAGAGGCCTCGGCATCGGTCTGGAAGCCCTCTTCGGGCCGGAGCTTCAGATGCTCCAGGAAGAGAAAGATCTTCTGACACTCCCGATCTCAAAAGTAGAACCGAGAATAGATCAGCCGAGAGATCATTTTGATGAAGAACGGCTGCAGGATCTGGCTGCATCCATTTCCCGTCACGGGCTGATTCAGCCTGTCATTGTTCGCAGGCTGGATTCCGGCGTTTATCAAATCATTGCCGGAGAACGCCGCTGGCGCGCGGCCAGGCTGGCCGGTCTCAGCGAGATCCCCGTTCGGGTGCTCCGTGCCGACGACCGAAGCGTTTCAGAACTGGCTCTGGTGGAAAACCTCCAGAGAGAGGATCTCAACCCCATGGAGGAAGCGAGAGGGTATCAGAAACTGATGCAGGATTACTCGCTTACCCAGGAGGAAGCCGCCGCCGGCGTGGGAAAATCCCGTTCCGCCGTGGCAAATGCACTTCGTCTGCTGAATCTCAGCGCGCCGGTCTCCGAAATGGTGGAAAGCGGGATTCTTTCCGCGGGACACGCGAGGACGCTGCTCTCGCTGGAAGACCCCGTCCTTCAGAAAAAAGCCGCAGATCAGGTGCTTGCGAAGACGCTTTCGGTGCGTAAGACGGAACAGCTGGTCTCGCGACTCAAAAAAGAAGCCGCAAAAGAAGCTGTGGAGCCGACTGTCGGCAGCGATGAGGTGGATTACGCCGCGACTCTCTCGGAAGAGCTGTCTTCCGTGCTGGGGCGCAGAGTTTCTCTTTCAGAGAAGAACAACCGTGGAAAGATCGAGCTGTTTTACGACAATGCCGATGACCGCGAGGCGCTGATTGCCGTCCTCCGGGCTCTGAAGAAGTAATTATCCCTTGTTTTGAAAGCTATATAAAAAAATCGCTAAAAAGAGAAGATAATATAGAAGGAGAATATCATGCTGGACATCAGATTCATCCGGGAAAATCCGGACGTCGTCAAGGAAAACATCCGTAAGAAATTTCAGGACGCCAAGCTGCCCC
>JAEEGL014796567.1_pt1 | contig 14057 bp, 9 predicted proteins | sample 9134231 | NCBI WGS metagenome assembly JAEEGL01 (sample SAMN16246548, study PRJNA631951) | gut metagenome | biome: gut microbiome; feature: rumen; material: fiber-attached | host: Bos | place: Iran: Karaj | collected 2018-10
GCGAACAAGGGCAAGCTGATCCCAACCCCAATCGGCGAACTCGTAGCCGGATTCCTCGTTGATAATTTCAAAAACATCGTCGATTATAAATTCACCGCTAACATCGAAAAAGATCTCGACCTTATCGCCGAAGCCAAACTTGAACGCGTCAAAATGCTCCGCGACTTCTATGGCCCATTTAAGAATACCGTCCTCGCTTCTGAGGGTGTTGAAAGATATAATAATTCACGCATTTTAGGTCACGACCCAGAGACCGGCAAACCGATTTACGCCAAAATCGGCAAAAATGGCGGCTTCATCCAGCTCGGCGACAACGAAAAGGAAACTGGCGAAAAGCCACGTTTCGCCCCTCTTCCAAAGCGAAAATCCGTAAAGACCGTTACCTTGGAGCAAGCTTTGAAGCAGCTTGCCCTCCCGACACTTCCACGCACCCTTGGTACCGCCGAAGACGGTGCCGAACTTATCGCCGCAAACGGCCCATTTGGCCCATATCTTAAAGCCGGAAAATATAACATCCCAATCAAGGACTTTGATCCATACACTATCTCATTCGAGGATGCGCTTCCGCTCTATCAGGCCAAAATCAGCTCAATCATTGCCGATTGGGACGAAATTATGATCATAAATGGGGCCTATGGACCATATATTAAAGGCCCAGGCCGCCGCAATAACGTCAAAATCCCAAAAGATAGAGACCCAAAGACTATTACGAGGGAAGAAGCTGAGGAAATGCTCAAGAACAAGCCAAAAACCACCCGCCGCGGCGCTCGCGGAAAAGCAAAATCAGCCAAATCCGCAAAATCAAAAACCACCAAAAAGACTACAAAATAATCTTAAAAATAGGCTACGAACATAGCCTATTTTTTCTATTCTAACCACTACCATAATGTTTTTTTCACACATTGTAAAAAATGTGCTACAATATATGAAAGAAGAGTGAATTTTTACAGTTGACAGTCGTATATAATTATGGTATGATAACATAAATTCTATATATTAACAGAGGTGGATAAAAGGAAATAATTAATGGATCAAAATGCGGAAATCCTCAAAAAAGCAATCTCCGGCAGTCTAAAAATTATTGAACAAGACCGCGAAAGAGAAATTATTTCTCGCCGCTTTGGGCTAGAAGGAAACAAAGAAACCCTTGAACAAATTGGTGAAATGTTATCAATCACACGCGAACGTGTTCGCCAGCTAGAAAAAGCAATTTTGATTCGTCTTCGTATTTCCGCCGAAGAAAACAAAATTCCAGAACTTGCAGCCGCTGAAAAGATCATCGTCAGGAATCTTGACGAAATGGGTCGTGCTGCTAAACTCTCAAACCTTGCCGATAAAATCTATGGTCACTCCACTAATGCCGCTGAAAAAACCGGCCTTTATTTTATCGCAACTTTCAGCAACAGCCTCACTGTTATTGATGAAAACGACAAATATTATGCAGCAGTTGCCATCGCCAAAGATGGTTCCGAAAAGGAATTCCGCAGCAAAGTCGACAATATCGTTTCTATCATTAAAGCCAACAAGAACCCAATGAGCATCGACGAACTCGATAACAAGCTCAACTATGAGCACCCAAATCAGATCCGTGCTGTCGCCTCAGTTTCAAAGCTTCTCGCCTCACTAAACGACCTCTACGGTCTCACCAAGTGGCCAGCCGTTAACCCAAAGAACATCCGCGACAAAATCTATGTCGTCCTAGAATCAAAGAAAGAGCCAATGCACTTCTCTGATATCGCTAAAGAAATTTCTGAATCCAATTTCAAACGCAAGAATGTGACTATCCAGGCCATCCACAACGAACTTATCAAAGATTCACGCTTCGTTCTCATTGGTCGTGGCATCTATGCACTCAGCTCATGGGGATACAAAAAGGGAACTGTCGTCGATATCATCAAGGACATCCTCGAGAAATCCGCTGAACCACTATCTCGTGAAGAAATCGTAAAGCGCGTTCTAAAAACCCGCAAAGTCAAAGAAACTACTATTCTCTTGAATCTCCAGAACAAAAAGATCTTCAAGAAAATTGATAAGAATTCCTATACCTTAGCATAAACTTTTATGCTAAAATATAGTTACTATGTTTGAGGCCATCATACATTTTATTCTCATGCCAATAGTTTGGATTCCTGCACTCATAGTTATTGCAATCCTTATCTATAGAAATTACAAAAAACTCAACAAACTGAAAGTACTAAATGTCGACTCAGTTCTTTTGATGCTTGAAATTCCACGCACCAACGACAAAAAAGAACTCGCCGCCGAACAGCTTTTTGCTTCTCTCCATGGCATCTTGAGAGATAAGACTGAGCTCAAAAACTCCGATGGCGTTCAAGAACATCTTTCATTTGAAATTGTTTCAACCGCTGGCCAGATTCGCTTCTATGTTTGGGTGCCAAAAGTTCTTCAAAGCTTTGTCGAGGGGCAGATATATTCTCAATACCCATCAGTCCAAATCCACAAAATCAACGAGGATTACGCTGACGCACGCCACAATTATCCAATCGTTTATTCTTCTGAGCTCACCCTAACCGACAACGAAGCTCTGCCAATCAAGACTTTCGATACCTTCGAGGTGGATCCACTTGCCGGCATCACCGGTACTCTCGCCAAACTCGACACCGCAAGCAACGAAGAGCTCTGGATCCAAATTCTCACTCGCCCAATCCCAGACGATTGGCACAAATCCACAACCGACACTTGGATCAAACGCGTCAAAGCAGGGAAACGCCCACTTTTCGCTGGAGTAGACTGGACTTGGATCATCGAGGCCTTTGGCGCTCTCTTCCGTCCACCTGCCGGAGGAACCGGATCAGACGTAAAGATCGAGCTCTCCGAACGTGACAAAACTCGTATCGCAAAAGCCGAAGAAAAAGCCACCAAGCTCGGATATGAAGTTAAAATCCGTCTTGCTTATCTTGGCCACTCAGACATCGACGCCAAACTTAATATGCAGGCCCTCGTCGGTACCTTCAAACAGTACAACTCGACCAACCTCAACGGCTTCAAAATGCTTGGCGGAAGCTTCAACCCAACCGACCTTGATGCGTACAAAATGCGCCAATTTTCAAGCCGTGGCTTCATCTTGAACATCTCTGAGCTCGCCTCTGTTTATCACTTACCACACACCTCTGTTGAAACGCCTAACATTGTCTGGGCAAACAGCAAAACTGCCGAACCGCCTTCCAAACTCCCAGTTCTCACTGGCCTCGCTTCAAACGATTCCAATATTTCTGCCTTTGGTCTCACTAATTTCCGCGGTATCAACCACCAATTTGGTCTACTTCGCCGCGATCGCTCACGCCATGTCTACATTATTGGCCAAACCGGGGCAGGGAAAAGCGGCCTCCTCGAGCTCTTAGCCCTCTCTGATACTTTCTATAATCAAGGTTATTGTATTATCGACCCACATGGTGACTTTGCCACCGATAACCTTCGCTACGTGCCAAAATCACGCATCAATGACGTTGTCTATTTCAACCCGGCCGATGTCGAATATCCAGTTGCCTTCAACCCTCTAGAAGTAACCGACCCAGCCAGAAAGCCAAACATTTGTTCCGAAGTAATCGGCGTTTTAAAACGTATGTTCGGCGATTCTTGGGGTCCACGCCTCGAACACATTCTTCGTTATACTATCCTTGCTCTTCTTGACCGCCCAGAGACCACCCTCCTCGATATCTCCCGCATTTTGACCGACAAAGAATTCCGTAAAGAGACCCTTGAATATTGCCAAGACGTCACTGTTCTCCAATTCTGGAAACACGAATTCGGGCAATGGAACGAAAAACAGGTCAACGAGTCAATCGCGCCAGTCCTAAACAAGGTCGGTGCCTTCACGGCTAACCCAATCATCAGAAACATTATCGGCCAGCCAAAATCCAGCTTCAATATTCGCAAAATCATGGATGAAGGCAAGATTCTCGTCGTAAATCTCTCTAAGGGTCTCATTGGCGAAGACAACGCCGGCATCCTTGGTGCCTTCCTAGTTACCAAAGTCCAGCTTGCGGCTATGTCTCGTTCAGACATTCCAAACGTGGAAGACCGCCGTCCATTCTATCTCTACGTCGACGAATTCCAGAACTTTGCTACCGACTCCTTTGCCGTGATCCTTTCCGAGGCTCGCAAATATGGTCTCAACCTCACTGTAGCTAACCAATACGTCTCTCAGATGACAGATTCCGTCCGTGACGCCGTATTCGGCAACGTCGGTACCACCATTAGCTTCCGTGTTTCCGCTGATGATGCCCCAGTCCTCATCAAGCAATTCGAACCAACCTTCGAAGAATCCGACATCATCCAGCTCAACAACCGTAACTTCGTCATCTCCATGATTATTGGCGGTGAAAAGGTTCCAGCTTTCTCAGCAACCACCCTGTCAATTCCAAAGACTCCAGACGATAATTTCGACGCCATCGTTGCCCATTCTCGCGCCAACTACGCCCGCACTCGTAGTGACGTCGAAGCCGAGATCAAAGACACTATTGAACAGTCAGAAAAATACAAGAAGGTATTATCTGATTCCGGACGCGAAGCTGGCAGCCAAGCCGTCTTTTCCCCTGCAACCGAACAAAAACCGAACTTTGCCTACAAGCCAAAATTCCCAAAGCCAGCCACCCCACAAGGTGACTTCATGAAGCAGCACCTAAGCCCAAATACCGCCGAAGGCAAAGAGCGACTCGGGCTCAAGGATCTCGCCAAGCTAGTTAGCGAAAAACAGGCAGAGAACGAGCCAAGAAACAAAACTGCAACCAAAATCGCTTCAAAAAAATTCAAGAACAAGCCACGCAAATAGCGGGGAAATAGGGAATTAGTAGTTCTCTACCCCTGTTATTCCCCTGTTATTTTGCGTGAAATGCCGACCTCCACCCCTGTTTAACCCCTTTTTGACCCCATATATGCCCATATACTTCATCTATTCGACCCCTGTTACTTCTCTGTTCCACCCCTGTTAGGCAAAAATCCGCCAAGAACCAGCAAAAACCCAAGTATCTAAAACATAAAAACTCGACAGAATTAAGACCCAAATCAAAGCAGAGAATTAAGCAGACAAAAAAATGCAAACCCAAAAATATAGCCGGATCCAGAAAAATCCAACAAACCAGAACGTAAAGTCAATCGACCGATCGACGTGTTTTCAATGTCGCACAATACATATTTTACGACATAGGTACTTTCAAATTAGGACGATTAATCACTCGTCTATATAACCATAAGCACAGTAGCGATTCTCCTATAAAGCGGGAACTGCAATTCTGCTGCCCAACTATCCCCACATTTATGAATCGTATTCACCATTAAATTTTCCAAATAAATATCAACGAGAGCCTAAGTCAAATCCCACGCAGATACATTTGGATTGGCCCAAGAAGATTTTCAGAAGCCTCCAGAAGCCTGAGGAAACCCCGTTTTCCGAAGGCTTCTGCCGAGGCTTCCCAGAGATCTTCCTGGCGTCAATTCAAGTATCAAGTGGGGTTTACTAGGCCCCACCAGGATATTTATTTGACTTTTCCACAGGCCCATGTCCTAAAATCCTTTCACAGGACCTTTCACGCCAGATTTTTTACAATTTGACATTTCCCCATTTTATTTCCCTATTTCCCTTTCTCCCCTGTTATTTTGCATATATTACAACATAATTAGCCCTAAAAATCCCTCGAAAAAAGAACAAAAACCGAACAAAAGGGTAGAGAATGACAGAATCAAACAGGGGTATAGCACAAAAATAACAGGGGTGGACCCCTGTTAAAATCGGCTTTATTTCCCTATTTCCAGAATGCCCTACCCTCAACACGAGCGTCTATATATTCAAAATCCCCTATTCCCCTTTCAGCCAGATATCTGATAACTCTATCCGCATCTTCAACCGTCACCGCAGTTCCTCGGTCAATCGTCGTCTTAATAAAGCCATTCTTTCCCTCAATATAGAAGTCCACTTCCCTGATACTCCCAGATGGAATAACCGCCTTAACTACCTTGTAGCCAAGATCACGAAAATCAACTTCGATCATGCCAATATATTCTCGCATACGATTCGTAATCGAGATCCCAGCCTGAGACGCATCTGCATCTATAATCTCAACCGTCGGCTCATAACTCGTCGCATCTATATTGTCAGGAGTAGAAGGATCGACTTTTCGCCCCGAAACCAAAACGATACCAACATAAATTAAAACAATCGCTGCAAGGAAAAATACCGCCGACGTAATTGACACCCTAACTGTACGCTTTTTCTCGCTCTTTTTTCTAGCCGCCATTCTTTCCGATGAACTCTCAAGCTTTTCACGACATTCACCAATCGTACGCCCCATTTTAAAGCTAGAATTTCGATTCATTCGACGGCTAGCTAGCGTTGGCTTTGGCGGCACTTCTGGTGTATTTTGTTTTTTCTTTTTCATCATTCCCTACCCAACCCAAAAGTTACCCCGCAAGCTCGAGCACAATTTCCGCCAAACCTTTTGCGGCATTAGTTTTTGCCTCAGCATGTAGCTTCTTAGACATCTCCTCGCGCTGCTTCGGACTTCTGATCAAATGCTTAATTTCCTCAAGCAAAAGCTCAGGTTTTGCTACCATATCCGTATCATCAATCATTGAGACAGCCCCACTTTTAGCTAATCTCTCAGCATTCTTAGTTTGATGACCACCCGGCAAACGACCAAATGGAACTAGCACTGTCGCCTTTCCAAGCGCCGCCATTTCAGCAATTGTTGTTGCCCCGGCACGCGAAACTACCACGTCTGCCGCGCCCATCAATTCACTCATGGTCGTATTAAATTCCCACATTCTAAAATTAGATTCGAGCGAAGCTTTCTCCCAGTTTTCGTAGCGTTTCAGATCAACCATATCTTCATAATGCTTTCGTCCAGCCACCAAGCCAACCGATGTTAATTTCAGAAGTTCCGGCAGAATTACGCGAATCGATTCGTTGATATTTTGTGCACCCTGGCTTCCGCCCGTAATCACGACTAGCGGACGATTAGCCGAAAAACCAAACGCTCGCTTGAGACTATGCTGTTTTGCCTCGCTAACAAGCTTAAACTCCTCACCCACCGGAATCCCGGTCCACACGTAGTTCGGATGCTTCTTAAGCGTTTCCTCGTCCAGTGGCATACCAAAGGCCACCTTGGTTGCCTTATTCATTAATACTCGGTTTGCAAGCCCCGGCACGGCATCAGACTCATGAATCACGAACGGAATCTTCAAGAAATGCGCAATCAGTCCAACCGGAAGACAAACGTATCCACCCTTCAAAAAAATTACATTAGGACGATTTCGCTTCGGAAATAGTCTCCAAAAGCTCACAATTAGTCCACTTAGGAAACCAAAAAATCCCAAAAAGTTTCCAACGATTAAATCCTTAAACGTGATATTAAATCGTTTGAAATAATCTGCAAATTTCCAGCCAGCATAACGATGAAACTTCCCTGCCGGAACACGACGAACCCGAATATAAGAACCGCCTCGGCCGATTTTTTTAGCCTCGTCACCCCAGGCCACGCCAATCTCGGTCGTAAGCTTGGTTACGTTTTTGTGATATTTAAAATCAGTCCAAAATTCAACGCGTGCACGCGGTTTAATCTTCAAAATTTCACGAACGACTGCGACGGCCGGTGTGATATGACCCCCTGAACCCCCGCCGACTACTAATACTTTCATCTTTAATTACCTCTCTACCAGTATAACACGAAAGCTGCATCACGAGCCCCAAACCAAACGAGATAAATAGCATACTTGTACCACCGTATGAAAGCAGCGGCAAGGTCACACCGGTCACCGGGATCAGTCCAGTCATAGACATAATATTCGCCACCACGTGCATAAAAATCCACGAGAAAACCCCGACCACATAAAGCCTTCTTTCCGTGTCTTCCGTATGCTCCGAAATTTTCAGCATCTTAAATAAAATTGTCGAGAAGATTAAAAGAATCATAAGTAATCCCACAAATCCAAACGTTTCACCCATCACTGCAAAAACCGAATCGTTCAAAGATTCTGGAAGATAGCCAGTCGCCTGAACGGAGTTACCAATCCCCACGCCAAGAAATCCACCAGTACCAATCGCCATCATTGCGTTCTCAACATGATAGCTTGACTCATCGTCACCGCCACCCACAAACGTCATTAACCTTTCCATACGATATGGAGTAATCGCCACGACCAAAACCCCAACAAGCCCAATTAGTCCGATTGCAGCCATAAATTGGCTCATCGAAACACCACTCATAAAAAGCATACCAATAATAATTGCAATAATCGCAAGACCAGTTCCAAGGTCACTCTGTTTTACAATCACAAAATAGAGTGACAATGCCGAAATCAATGCAAACGGAATCCAAAAACTTTTCGTGCCGAGCTCACCTTCTTTTTTCTTTCGGGCAATAAAATTCGCAAAATAAATTACGAGTGACAATTTCAAAAATTCTGCCGGCTGGAAGCTCACGCCCGCAATCTTAAACCACCTACATGCACCAAGTTCGCAAACTGCCATCGAGCTGCCAACTTCAGACAGAATCCACAAAAGCGCAGACGCACCGAGCGCTGCAATAATTAGCCACTTCGCAATCTTGCTAACTTTCTCATACGAAACCACCTTAAATCCCACAAACAACACGCCAAGCGACAACAAAATATTTATCGTGTGATGAATGAAGAAATAGTCAGACGAATAGTCCATTCCATAGGCAGAATTAAGAACTTTCGCGCGCATTGGCCCAACCACATAAATCACAATGAGGCCAATCACCATCAAAACGATAATCAAAAACAAAATGGTGAGGTCACTTTTATGTTTCCGCACCCTTTCAGCCATCTAGAACGCTCCACCGGTTGCCGCAATATAAATTCCAAAAATTGCCATGACAAGACCGATAATCCAAAAACGCATCACAATCTTTGCTTCCCCCCATCCTTTAGCCTCAAGATGGTGATGAATTGGTGCTGAAATAAAGATCTTGCGATGGAAGAATTTTTTCGAAATCATCTGGATCAAGCTAGAGCTCGTTTCGATCACAAACAAAAGTCCAATCACTGGAAGCAGCAAGAATGAATCAGTCATCACAGCCACCACACCAAGTCCAGCTCCCAGCGCCACCGCACCAGTATCACCCATCATAAAACGGGCTGGCGGGACGTTGAACCAAATATATGAAAAGAGCCAGCCAATAACCGTCATACAAAAGCCAAAGAGCATGTATTGCCCCTGCATAAGAGCGATTACGCCAAATGCACCATAGGCAAACACTGAAAGACCACCAGAAAGTCCATCAAGACCATCGGTAATATTGACCGAGTTTGCCGTTGCCACAACAGCAAATGCAAACAAAAGAATCATTCCGACTACACCGATATCAACATGGCCAACAAATGGCACCAAAAGCGTCGTCCAGCCAATTTTTACAGCGAAAAACCAACCAAGAGCAAGCCCAAGCACAGTCATCATAAAGAACTTCATTGGTCCACGCAAACCGGCTGCACCCTTCCCTGACCCAAAAACATTAATCATATCATCAATCGCGCCGATCACGCCGCCACCGACAAAGGCAGCAAGAACCAACCAAGTTTGCCCGCGATCAAGATTAAAACAAAGCGTTGCAACCGTAATTACTACAAGACCAATAATCCCAGCCATAGTTGGAAATGGTCTACGAAACTTATGAGCATGAAGCTTCGTCATAACCGGCAAAGAATCACCAGTAACCGTAGTTTTCTTTTGCTTTTTCCAGAACTTATATTTATATGCAAAATGTGTATAAATCGGCGTAAGTGCCATTGATGACAAAAAAGCACCAATCGCTAGGACTAGGCCGTAAAACATTTCGTCATTTAACGTCATTCTATTCTTTCGGTTTGATTTTTAGGTTATTGATCACAGCATCAGAGACATTATCGAATAATGTTTTGGCGTCCGTAGAGCCATCAAGATGCTGCCCCTCTCCCCACATTTTAACCACAATCACATATTTTGGCAACTCCCCATCTGGGCCACCAAATCCGAGATAGGTACCAATCGTTTCTCCGTCCGGAGCGCTATATGCCCCAGTTTCTTCAAGATAAACCTGACCAGTTCCGGTCTTACCACCAAGATAATATCCAGGTGCGTCCTTCTTCCAATAGAGACTCCTCGTATCATGAAGCATCGTGCGCATCGTCGCACTGACATCTGAGCTAATCACGAGGTCGCCATTCCCTTCCTCAAATTTCGCAATCTCAAGCTCGCCATTCTTCATCGTCCCCTTCACGACCGTTGGAGTAATTCTGTATCCACCATTTACAATCGTTGAAAAAGCTGAAGCAAGCTGAATCATTGTTAGGCTAGTTCCCTGGCCAAAAGTCATTTCAGCATATGTAAGATCTGGAGCATAGCCATAGTCTGGCTCATGCACCACACCCTCTGCTTCAGAAATCTCAATACCTGTTTTCTTACCTAGGCCAAGCTTTCCATAATAATCATAGAGTTTTTGCTTCCCTTGCATATTAATATGCTCAGCATCACCACCTAGCCATTTCAAAGCCTGAATACTACCAGTATTCAAAGAATTGTTAAGCGCCGTGCGCATCGAAATCGTACCATAAAGATTTGCAGTTTTTGTTGCGTTATTAATAATTGCGCCATCAACCTCAGTCTGACCAGTATTAAAATAGGTTGAATCTGGAGTCATTGCGCCTTCATTGAGAGCCGCCGCAAACACGAAAGTCTTACATACACTCGCTGGTTCATACGGAATATCAGTTGTGTAATTAATGTAGGATGTCCAGTCTGCCACCTGGTCATATTTTCCAGGATCATATGTCGGGACACTAGCCATCGTCAAAACCTCTCCCGTGTTTGGATCCATCACGATCGCTGCCGCGTGAGTTGCAAGCGTTGAATTAACTGCATTAGCTAATACCTCCTCGGTTTTCTTTTGCAATTTCCTATCAATCGATAGCACAATATCTTCCCCGTCCACTGCCGGAATTCTTATATTATCGTTACCAATCGAAAGCGCCACATTGTTCACATCTGAAATCGTCTTTAACATACCGTTCTTACCGGCAAGGCGCTCATTTAAAGCCCCCTCAACACCATACTGCCCTTCCCCATCCATATTCACAAATCCTAACATTTGCGCAGCCATCTCACCTTCTGGATAAACGCGACGGTTATTCTGCTTAAACCAAACTCCAGAAACTCCCTCTTCTGAAATCTTCGTTGCAATCTCACGCGGAACATTTTTTGCCACAATATAATAACGAAGTCCTTCAATATTAAACACTTCGTCAATGTTTGCCGTCACATATTCCTTAGCATATTTATCAAGCGCCGCCTTAAGACCATCCTTATCAGTAATTTGTGGATCGATAATGATTGAATAAACCGTCTGGTTCATCACGACCTCGACCGGCTTTCCCTCATCCATCATATAGATACTTCCGCGCTCCGCCACAATTTCCTCAAGCAACGTTTGCTGTTTGGTTGCACGGCTCACCCATTCGTCATGTTCAACGATTTGGATAAAAAATAGCCGCACCACGATGATCCCGAGTGCAGCAAAAATTAAATAGCGAAGAAACTTAATCCGAGACATACCCAGAAACCGTTGCCGTCTCCATTGCAGCAGCCACAGTACTTGTTTTTGCCGCAGCTACAGAAGTGAGTCTAGCCTTTTCAACAGCCAAATCTTCCTTCTTCGCTTCCATTGCCGAAATCTGCGTTTCAACATCCGAAATTTCATAATCATAACCAGTGGCTTTGGCGCCCTCAGCTACATAAATAAGTCCAAATGAAAGTAGAATAAGTCCAACAATTATACGCTGAGAAATCGGACCTAGATTCCTTGAGGTATGACGAATGGTATTGTAATTACGCGAAAATGTCATCGTCGTAGTACCGGCTCGTCTCGTCATGTAAGTTTGATTTCTCATTTTATAATTTTCTCGCTGTTTAATTTTTTGTTTTTATCCTAGTCCGGATAACATATTAGCCAGAGCTATAAGTAGACTAATATGTTATTCCGGGAAGGTCATACGTTTTCCACACTCCTATGGAAACTCTAAATTGGTGAGCCCGAAGGCTCATAGCTCCCCTGTTCCTGGTCCGGGTGGGGTGATGCCCCACCCGGTAGAAGGTTTAGCGGAAGCTAACCTTGATGGTTTGTGTGCGGGATTTGTCCGCAACAATAATCTGTTTTGGCATATGCTGCCTCCTTTTTATTGTTTTGTGTTTATTTTTATCAATTCCGCGTAGCAACGCGAAGTTTAGCACTGCGAGCGCGCGGGTTGATAACTAACTCCATTTCCTCCGCAGTGATAGGTTTCTTGTTTAAAATCGTAAGTTCAGACTCTTCGCCATGTTCACTGACTTCCTTAAAGTATTCTTTGACGAGTCTATCTTCTAGGCTATGAAAGGTGATAATTGCGACTCTTCCACCAGGATTTAAAATCTTAGGTAGAAGTGGCAAAGTCTTTTCGATTACTTCGAGCTCGTTATTAACCACGATCCTGATTGCTTGAAATATTTGGGTAGCAGGATGTGTTTTTGAATATCGCGATTTCTTCGCAATAATCTCCGCGAGTTCTTTGGTTCCCTTGATTGGGCGGTGATGTACAATTTCGCGAGCTAACATTTTTGCACGCCCCGGCTTTTCTTCGCCGTATCGGACAAAAATCTCCGCGAGATTTCTTTCGCTCCATTTATTTACGATCGTATCCGCCGTAAGTTCCTGGCGCCTATCCATCCGCATATCAAGTGGTCCGTCTTTCGAAAAAGAGAATCCTCTCTCTTCCCTATCTAATTGCGGAGAAGAAACTCCAAAATCCGCTAGTATTAAATCAAAAGTTTTTCCACACTCGATTAACTGTAGCACCGCACTATAAAAATCCTGGTTTATTATCTTTATTTGGTCACCGTATTTCTCGCATAAATACCTCGCAGCATTTTCGTCTCGGTCAACCAAAACCGAATCTTTATAATTCCGTGTTACATCCAAAATCTTACTGGCATGTCCCGCGTATCCAGCCGTTAAATCAAGATATGATTCTCCAACCTTCGGATCCAAGGACTCCAGAACCTCTGAAAGTAATACTGGTTTATGAAGTTCTTCCATGTGTATAATTATACACTCATTCGTTTGAGATTGCTCAACTAGAAACTTCAGCGGTTTTGTGTTTGCTTTGTTTTTTGTTTGATTCACAATTTATCCATCATAATTTGATAAACCGAAGTTCACCATAAGATTATGATCGTTGAGAGACTTATTGTGTGGGTTTTTAGACCTATTATAGAGTTTTATTGGGAGGTGTGTTTTGAGGAAAGAACGCACGATTGCTTTGACGCGTCTCGCTATATTTTTAACGCGCGCCGAAACTCCTAGTTGGCCAATCTCAAACTATGTTAATGTTCTTTTTATTTTGTGGTGTTTATGTTGTTTCCACTTGAAATAAGTGTAAGCCTTTTTCGCAAAAAAATCAAGACCCATTTTCGCCCCATACACCACTAGACTTTCCCACAAAATGTGGAAAACTCCCTGTTAATTTCCCGAACAGCTTACGCTTTTCAAACTACCAAAATTATGTTCTAAAAACCGAACAAACAGGAATGAAGGGGCCAACTTTTCCCTCCCCCAAGATAAATGTGATACAATAGCACATATAATAAAGTGAGGACCAAATGAACGAACCATTCGATATCTTTCTCTGGGCGAACGAAGTCGACGAAATCAAGAACAATGTTTCCGCCGAACTCTTTCTTTTCAACAAAAATTACACCCCGTTCAAGATCAAGTATTCAGACAAACTAACCAATAGCGTGAAAGCAGTTTTCATGCAATCCGCCATCAAATATATTATCGAGGAATCCGAAAAAGGTCTCGAGTGTCGCGAATACGAGAAAGCCGATGGCGAAGACAAGGTCGTCTACCGCACCAAACTAAAAAATGTCGTTCGTGCCGAGTCCCTCATCAACCTCATCGAAAACGAATATAAAGACATCGCCACCTTCTCAGATAACGAATACGAATTCAAGAAAATTAAAGGTATTATTGCTCGCTTCACTTACGCTGGCGGCGAAACCGGAACCAAAA
>JAEEGL016729251.1_pt1 | contig 14057 bp, 10 predicted proteins | sample 9134231 | NCBI WGS metagenome assembly JAEEGL01 (sample SAMN16246548, study PRJNA631951) | gut metagenome | biome: gut microbiome; feature: rumen; material: fiber-attached | host: Bos | place: Iran: Karaj | collected 2018-10
CGGGCATACTTTCGTCAAGGAACCGTCTGGTTTCCATGGATGATTACAAACGTGCGATACTTTCCTACTCGGATGCGATAGACCAGGTGGCAGGCATCGTTGGCCTGGATCCGGACGGAACGGAAGATCCGTCACTGATATGTTTTATACTGCTGATGAGGGATTATGAAGAAGGTTCCTTTGCATTTCACCGTGTAGTAGGCGGACTTAAAGAGGAACTGCTGGCACATTGTGAACTGACCCTTAATCCCGATAAGTTAAAGATACTTGAGCCGGTATATGTGGATATATCTGTCAATGTCTGGGTCGACGTGGTGAGCCTGGACGACAGTTTTGAGATACAGGGGCTTCTGTACGAAAGTCTCGAAGAATACTTAAATCCCCTGGGATACGGAAAGAGCGGCGGCTGGAAGATAGGCAGCATGCCCCGCAAACCGCAGATACTGATGCGTCTGGATGTTTTAAAGAGCAGGGCTGTGGTAAAGAAATCGGTTATGATAGCGCGCTATACCGATTCATCCGGTGTGCATGAAGCGGATCTTTCGGAGCTGAAAGTCACACCGTTCATGGTACCCAGGAGCGGTGAGCATAAGGTACATATAATCTACTGAGGCAATATAAAGCAGCAGGATATTTATCGGAGAATAAAATATGCTGACATATATAGAAAACGACAGGAAAAGCTTTGAGGAACGTATGGCGGAGGCGGTTGCCGATATTCCTCTGTATACAACGGAGTGGACGAACTTTAACCCGTCCGATCCGGGTATTACCATATTGGAGACCCTGCTGGGCTTTGCTTCGCTGCAGCAGGATAATATGAATGAGATACCCTTCAGGGTTAAGCAGAACCTCCTTAAACTGGTTGGGTTTAACATCCAAAAAGGCCGCTGTGCAAGGCTTATGCTCAGCGCCGGTAACGTGCAGGGACCGGTGACGATCCCGGCTAATCACCGCTTCCGTATAGGAGAGCTGGTTTTTGAGACCAACAGGGAGATAAAGCTTGATAAGCGGCATCTGATAGGGATATACGGTATGAAGCAGGATGGGGAAGAACAGAAATATACTGATTTCTCCTATCTTCTGGACCGTGAAGTGCAGGTGCCGGCGCTGATATTCGGAGAGCGTCCCAGACCGGGCGACTGCCTGTATTTCGTTGCCAGCCGTCTGCCCGAGCCCAAGGAGGAATTTACCTTCTATGTGGGGCTTAAGGAACGTAATAACCGCAATCCTATCGACGGACGCACCAGGGATCTGTTCGCCTCGATAGCCTGGGAATGCTATACAAAGAAAGGCTGGCTTGAACTTAACGTACGTGATAATACCAACGCATTCTTAAACAGCGGTGAAATACGCATGTGGATGCCGGAAGCGGCTGCCGAGATATGCCTGGATGCGCCTGTAGGCGGATACTGCATCAGGGCGCGCCTTAAACAGAGCGAATATGATGTGCTGCCCATGTTAACCGGAGTGGAAGCGTTCCTCTTTGAGACCTGGCAGAAGAATACGATATGCGAATGCCACAGTATCAGCAAGACAACGGAGATAGAGCTGGTAAGCGAGATGGCAGAGGAAGCTTATATAGATGTATACTGCCGCGAAGGCAAAGGCGAGCCGTACCGTAAATACGAATTCAGGCCCGGCGGAGACGATACGGGACGTTTTTATGAACTGAGCCATGAAGAGTTCGGACGTTATAAGATATTCTTTGATAAGAAAAAGCATGGATACGGGCCCGAAAAGATAAGGGACTGCGTTAAGGTAGTGGTATATACGGAAGAAGTCATGCGACGTTATGCTCTGGGAAAAGTAATGGGCTATGATGACCAGACGATCAAGCTTCCTTACGAACATCTTGTTGCATCATACTTCTGTATACTGGCAAGACGTGTTGATGAGAACGGAGAATTCATATACGACTTTGTCCGTCCCGAAAAAAATGCAGACGGGGATCTGTATTATCATCTTCTTGAAAATGAAGGAAAGATAATCATCGAAGAGGCCGGAAGGTTCATAGGAGCCGATCTTTTCCTGGCAGCTGTGTCGCTTACATCCGGTCCCGACGGAAACATAAGGGAGGGGAATACCCTGATACCGGAGAGGGGGCTGCCCGAAGGCATAAGCTTTTACAATCCCGGTGCCGGTACAGGCGGAGCATTCCGTGAAAAGTTAGAGGACGTGCGAAGGCGTTTCCTTAAGGATATGGAGAATCCCTATACCGCTGTTACAGAGGCGGATTATGAAAGACTGGTACGCACTACGCCGGGGCTGTGTGTAAAGAAAGCCAGGGCATGGATGGATGAGACACGTAACCTGGTACGCATAGCTGTCATGCAGGGAACGGATGAGGAGCATCCGGCAATGTCTAAGATGTATGAAAAGATAATCAGAAACAGGCTGGAGGAAAGACGCCTTCTGACGACAAGAGTTGAACTGGTACAGCCGCAGTATGTACCGGTAAACGTATATGCTACCGTGTATGTTAAGCTGCATTATGATAATGCGGCTGCTGCCATTGAAAAGGTCATACGTGAGAAGGTGGATTATACGGCATCGGACCGTAACTTCGGACAGATACTGAAATTTGACGAGATCTTCCACGCGATAGAGGTATTAGAGTGCGTGGAGTATGTATATGAACTGTCTTTGAAACCCGGAGGAGGCAGCGGCGCTAAGCTTAAGGATGCCGATGTGCTGCCGGGCAATAACTGCCTGCTCTATCCGGGAGATATAAGGATAGAGACATTAAGATTTGACGACGACGGCAGATAGGGAGGTAGCATACACTATGGCCGGAATTATATACAGCATAAAGAAAAACCGCCTGGAGAAGTCATATATCTCGGGCTTCATAGCCGACGAGAACAGTGACAGACTTTACATAGATCCCAATACGGGCATACACCGCCTGTATACGGATGCTATAGATTCCGCACAGGAAGGCTGCGAGTGGGGGCGTTTTTCTTTTGCTGCACAGCTTACGGAAAATATGGCCATGTATGTTTACGCATTTGCATCAGATGTAAACAACTGGTATGATAATGAAGGGAAGAATTTCCTTTTGGCGGATGTGCTCAGATCAGATGAGGTACCGGATGATGACAAGAAGCGCATCTTCAATAATGAGAACGGTTTAAGATATGTCGGCAGGAACGACGTGCTGCTTTACCGCCTTAAGGGCAGATATCTCTTCCTTGCGATAGAGATATTAGGCAGCGGCGACGGTTATATCGACAGGCTCAAGGTGGATATGAAAGGCGACTACTTTATGGATGCTTTCCCGGCAGTGTACAGGGAGAGGGATTCATTCTTCCATCGCTTTTTATCCATCTTCTCCAGCATACACGGGGATATAGATCGTGAGATAGAAAACCTGCCAAAGCTTTTGGACCCCGACAGCTGTCCCAGGGAGTGTCTGGCGATATATGCAGGCTGGCTGGGCATAGACCTGTCAGGGGATTTCCTGACAGAGGAAGCAGAGAGGCTCTTTGTCAAAGAGGCATACAGCTTAAACCGTATGAAAGGTACTAAAGCCTGCTTAAAGCGCGTTATAGAGATAGTACTGGGCGAAGAGGCAATAATACTTGAGAACAATACCATACGCTCTTATATGACACCGGCGGAAATAAGGGAGAACGGACTGCCGGAGGGCGGCATATATGATATAAATGTACTGATCAGAAAGAGCCTTTCGGATACGGACAGAAGGCAGCTGGGATTTTTGCTGGATCAGTTCAAACCATTAAGGAGCAGGCTGCATCTTATACCGCTGCGTGATACTGCGGATCTGGATGGTGAGACCTATCTTGATATGAACGCCGTGATATCGGGTGATCATATAGGTGTTATGGATGATGATATGGAAATAGGCGATGGTGTTATCTTGGATGAATAATAAAGGAACAGGAGGAAAAGAGCATGACTATTGAGGAGATCAAAGGCGAAACAAGTATCCAGCTTTCGGTTGACGGACAGGTTGACACGATCACATCACCCGAACTGCAGCAGAAGATACTTACAACATTTCAGAAAACCAAGAACGTGGTGCTTGATCTGGGACATGTCGGATACATGTCATCGGCCGGACTGCGTGCCCTTCTGATAGGACAGAAGACTGCTACCAGCAAGGGAGGGACCTTAAAGGTTGTGAACGTACAGCCTGCCGTTATGCAGGTATTTAACATGTCGGGCTTCTCAAAGGTGCTTACTATTGGCTGAGATCATCAGGTTTGATTCGGTAGCAAAGACATATCACGGAGAAGCACTGGACTGTGAGGTCTTTACGGACTTCTCGGCTGTGGTAGAGCGGGGGGAGTTTGCGGTACTGACCGGGGCTTCAGGCAGCGGCAAGACCACACTTATCAGGATGCTTTTAGCAGATATCAAGCCGGATTCGGGAAAGGTGTTCGTAAACGGAGCGGATATCACAAAGCTCAGATCCAGACAGATTCCCGCATACAGGCGTACCATGGGCGTTATATTCCAGGACTATAAGCTGATAAAGGAAAAGAGCGCCGAGGAGAATATACGTCTGGCGATAATGGCTGCAGGAGCACCGTTTAAAGATGCCAATCAGAAGATATGGAATGTTGCCAAGCTTTTAGGCATTACGGGATTATTGAAACGCAGGCCCGATGAAATGTCGGGAGGACAGCAGCAGAAGATCTGTCTGGCCAGGGCGATAGTAAACAATCCGCCTATACTGCTCGCGGATGAGCCTACCGCAAATCTGGACCCGGGATATTCAAAAGAGATAATGAGACTTTTTAAAGTTATCAACAGCATGGGATATACTCTTTTTGTGGCGACCCAGGATCCGGTTATAGCGGATGCAGAGGGGATAAAGAGGATCAGGATCAGGAGTCAGGTGTTATGAAAGAGCTGAATCTTATAGCAAGCGATGATACGCTATATACCGTTTTGGATGAGATAAAAAGCCATCTGATAGCGAATGATTGTCCGGAGGAGATAGTGACTCCGATACTTATCGCGGCAGAGGAAGTATATGTCAATATCGCGCATTATGCTTACGGGGGAAAGAGCGGTGCTGCAAGGGTAAACATCGATGTTACTCCCGAGCCGAAGCGTTGCAGACTGGTTTTCTGCGATAAAGGCATACCCTACGATCCGTTAAAAAAAGAAGATCCTGATATCACCTTATCTGCCGATGAGCGGCAGATAGGAGGTTTGGGGATCTTTTTTGTTAAAGAGATAATGGATAAGGTTGAATACGAATATAAGGACGGATGCAATATACTTACGTTAGAGAAGAATCTTAAGTAGTGGGCAGCTGTATGTAAACGCCCATGCCTTTACCGGCATTGCTTTTTGCATATATCGTGCCGCCGTAATATTCCACGATGGCCTTTGCCTGATAAAGTCCAAGTCCGTTGCCGCTGATGCGGTTTGAACCCTGATAATTGAGCTCGAAGATGTGCTTTGTTTCATCCGCAGACAATCCGTCACCGGTATCTTTAAGCACTACAAAGATATCATCGCCTACAGCGGAGACAGTGATTATGAGTGATCCGTGTCTGCCCATGTATTTGATCGAGTTGTCTACTATGTTGCGGAAAAGAATCCGAAGAAGATTCTGATCGGCTTTTACCAGCAGATTTTCGTCCACGGAAGAGATGTTGATCGTAAGTCCGGCCTTTGCGGCAGCGTCATGGAATTCCCTTGCAACGCTTTTGGCTACTTCGATGATATTGACAGTGGATGATTCACTGCGTTTGGAAAGATTTTGGGGAAGTATCGAGGAAGGATCGGACTCCTGTACTTCGGGAGCAGCCTTGAGTTCTTCAAGCTCCGCCTTAAGTCTTACGGTTTCTTCGTCATTGGCACTTTTTTCAAAAGTAATGGAAGCGACCTGTTCCTTAAGAGTATTTAATTCAGCATCTTTTTCGGAAACTTCATCTTTAAGACGGCGCAGTTCATTATTGAGAGAAGCGATGATAGCATCGGTGTCCACTGTATCTTCTTCTTTGGGATTACGGTAACAGAGGTAGGAAAAAAGTATCAGGAAGATGCTGTGCATGATAAAAAAAATAAGAAATATCCATGAATCCATGCGAAAGAATGAATATAATGTCAGAGCGTAACATATTATCGAACAAGCCAGGGTTGTCTTTTGAGCCGTGCTTAACATAAGACGTGATGACTCCTTTTCAAAAGCATGAAAATATGGTAAAATATTTACTTCATAAGTATTCATATTATCACAATCTATGCGGCTTCGCAAGGGGGTGAGGTGCATGCGGCTGACAGAGCGTATGTTGGAAGAGACGAAAAAAGTAAACCGCCTTAAGAAAAAAGAAAACGACATCCAGCAGGATCAGGATGAAGACGAAACAGGTCTTATGTATATGCCGCGTCCCACGCGATATTTTATAAATAAAGACAAGGGAGTGTTCGGAAATGATGATGACACTTCCATCAATACGGCGAAGAGCGTGTTTGACAAAACAGCAGTGTTTAACACACGTGGCGAATAAATAAACACGGAGAGGATAAAATGGCAGCAAATCAAACATCCGAAAACAGTACTTTTTCCAGTTATGACGAGTACATGAAGCATGTCTTTGACTGCGTTAACCGTTGCCTGAGTGCATATCTGGAGAACATGAAAGGGACTTTCTCCAACGGTCAGGGCGGATATAAGAATGTTCTGTATCCCGATCTGGAGATAGCTTCCGATGCGGCACTGGATCATGTAATGAAATTTGAAAATGACGGTGGCAGCATATCGTACGAGACCACGGCGGATGTGGAAGAAGAACGTCAGGAAGACGAAGAGGATGATGATGAAGATGTTGATGAGGAACTGTTGGATCTTCTGAGCGCATTCGGATCGGCGGATGATGACGAAGATGATGACGTGCCGGAAGATGATGAGTCTGACGGCAGAGGTTCTGCAGATACATCAAGAAGAGTCGTACCCGATATGGATGTTATCAAGCGCATAGAGAGTATCCAGGAAAAGGCAGCCAGGACAGTGGCCGGCGGTGTTGAAATGCCTTTTTACGAACTGTGCGAAAAAATGAAGTTTGAGCCTTTTACGGTATTCTGTTTTGCCTGCGGTATCCTTTCTTCGACACAGACGGATTATGCGGGCATCTTCCAGATAGTAAACGAGAACGGCGGTCTTTCTTCACCGACCATCGAATCTGCAGGACGTCTTTATTACGGCAAAAAGTATTCCATCACCGGGGCATACGCGGATATGTCCATCTGCTTAGAGCAGCTTTTACCGGTACTGGATCTGCATGTCATACCGTCCATGCCTTTCTCGACTGCAGTATCTCCGGATAAGCGTATCATAGACTTCCTCTTCGGCCGTGACCGTATCAAGCCCGATGAGAATTACAGCCGTTTTATCAAGATGCTGACCGATGATCACGAACTGGATCCGATACTGGCTAATGAAGGGCAGCTGGAATCCATGAAGATATCCTATAACGAAGGCGTAAGGATATTCTCTTATTACGGCGATGAAGGAAGCGGGCGTAAGTTCTTTATCAAGCATTTCTGCCGTGAGAGAAATATGCGCGCCATCTCCATGAACTGCAAGAAGCTGTTCATATATGATTTCTCTTTTGTGGAAAAGGCTCTCTGGGCGATAACCAGGGAATGTATCCTTACCAACGCCTGCTGTGTTCTGGATGAGCTGGAATTCAGGGAGGACGAAAAAGAAAAATTCTACGGCTATATGGATCTGGCGTTTTCGAAACTCAATGAAAAAGGCATACTGGTATTCTGTATCTCCAAACTGCAGCTGGCAATGAGAGAGATAACAAAGGACGAGTTCACCGATCTTGAGATACCTACGCCCACAAATGCGGAGCGCATCGAGTGCTGGAAATTCTTCTCAAAGGATTACAAGCTGGAAGATAACGTGGACATGAAGGAAATGGCGACCAAGTTCCTCTTTACCTGCGGTAAGATAAAAGGTGCGCTGCGAAGTGCGCGTTCCCTGGCCACGATGGATAAGGAAGTGCTGATAAGCCGTGACAAGCTGTTTAAGGGCTGCTACGGACAGATGAGTTCCGAGCTGACACAGAAAGCAACAAAGATAAAGGCTAATTTCGGCTTTGAAGATATAGTAATGAGCCCCGACCAGCGTGAGGCGATAGAGAGGGCCATAGCCCAGATGACCTACCGTCAGAACGTATACGAGGGCTGGGATTACAACAAGAAATACCCTTACGGGCGCGGGCTTTCGGTATTGCTCTTCGGGGCGCCCGGTACAGGTAAATCCATGTGCGCACAGGTTATAGCGCACGAGCTTAATCTGGAGCTTTACCGTGTAGACCTTTCAAAGGTTATCGATAAGTATGTCGGTGAAACCGAAAAATCGATCTCTATGATATTCCGTGAGGCCAAGAAATGTAACGTGGTCCTCTTCTTTGATGAGTGCGATACCCTGTTTGCAAAGCGTGCCGATGACGGCGGTTCAAACCAGGCGTCAGCAAATAACAAAACGGCTCTGCTGCTCCAGGAAGTGGAAGGTTACGACGGGGTATCGGTGCTGGCTACCAACTACAAGCATAACATAGACCCGGCATTCTTCAGGCGTATGAAATACATCGTTGAGTTCCGTAAGCCCGATGTGCCGACGCGTGAGATGCTGTGGCGTACCACCATTCCCAAGAACACCCCGCTTCACGAAGACGTGGATATACATTTCCTTGCAGAGAAGTATGAGCTGGTTGGCGGTAATATCAAAAACTGTATACTTAATGCAGCTTTCCTGGCTGTGGCCGATCCCGAATACGGCGATGGCAAGGTGCATATGAAGCATTATCTGCAGGCGGTACAGAGTGAGTTTGTTAAGGTGGGCGGTGTGCTCACGCGTGCTGATTTTGAGCCTTATGCGGATCTGATATTCGGTGAAGAAGAGATAGGATTCTGATATACCCCTGGAGGATATTAAAATGGGATCACTGTATGAGGACAAAGAAAAAAAGAAAGAGCAGGGACCGGTCTTTAATGTCACAGACTCAAGAAATACCGATATACAGGAAGAACTGGAGCGCCGGAAGCGCAGAGAGGAAGAAACGCGCAAGTGGATGATGAATGCTCCCGGGCAGACGCAGAAGCAGTTTGAGGATTTTAATATAGACAAAAAGAAGCAAAAGCCCACGCACGGAGTGCTGCCTTCCAAAGAGGCAGCGGAAGAAAAGCTTAAGAAGGATCATATAAAACTTACGGTGCCCACATTTCCCTGGGATGCAGCCAAGTACCCCGATATGCCCAAAGAGATGCAGGATCTGATCAGAGATATACTTGCGGATAACAGCAGGATGACGATGAGCCATTTCGGGAAACTTAAAGCTGCCACGGAGGCTCTGGCCTCCGCGGAGTCGGCCGAGATGAAGGAAGTGCGTCTTGAACAGCTTTTGCTTAGCTGCCGCGAATATCTTGAAAAGTCCACCCGTGGGACAAAAAAGAAAAGAGTGGAAAGGTGTAAAAAACTTACCGCTCATATAGTTGAATATCAAAAGAAGAGAGAGAAGGAACGCGAAGCTTTTGATAAGAAGATGGCGGGTGGTGATAAGGATGCACAGGAGATCACCCGATGTATGGATGCTTTGAGGGCACTTAAGACTGACAGGATAAGGCCCTATCCGGCCGGAGGATCGGAAAAGGAACTGCGTGATTACAGGAAAGAGATAAACGGCATGGGGATGTTTTTTTCCATGCAGTACAATAAGCTGATCGATGCCTGTGATAAGTTTTTGTCCAGAAAAGATAAATCCATAGACAGCAGGCTGCATTATGAATCCGTAAAGAAATATTACATGTCGGAGCATAAGATATTCAATAATGCGCTGACAGATTTTTTAAGTGAGCATGGCACCCGGGGGGATATCACCTGGGGAGAGGCAGTACTCAGCAGAAGCGGGGCGGCTTATTTTCTTGATACAAAAAAAACTAAGAATGTAGGCGCAGGAACATCTAACGTATTTAAGATAAAAAGAGGCAGTACCGGCTTTGATTATTTTAAGAAAGAGGAAAACATAGGCGGAAGTGTTTTGGAGTGCTGGGAGACTACGGCTAAAGAATTTCTCGCAGATGAGAGTTTGACAGATGAGCAGAAACAGACTATTGCGCGTCTTCATATGGCAATGTTAACGGATCTTAAGACCGAAGGGCTGAACGAGAAAAAAAAGAAGCAGAAGGAAGAAATGCTTTATCATTTTTTTGTGAGAGGATTCTATAAGCAAGAAGATTTCTTTACAAGGATAGAAGCGGATGAAGAACTGGAGGACAAAAACTTAAAAAAATATATGCTGAAAACCGCTCTTGAAAGCATTAAACAGATGAAGTCTATAGCTGCCGTTAAACCTGAAGATCTGCTGCTTATCAATAAGGTCCTTGCAGTATTTGTCAAGAGCTTTAACAGTTATATCATGGCGACAGACAGCGCAATGATAAAGGCGGGCAGCAATCTTTCTTTAAGAAATGTAGCTACATACCGTATGGCTGTGGCTTTGGGGATAGAGGAAAATGTGGCCAGATCGGAGACTGCCAAAGTCATGGTAGACGGCAAGGAAGTATACGGAAACCTGATGGAGGAAGCTAAAGGGCGGGAGGCACATGAGACAGCCAAAAACGTCATGGCATATTATACAGACAGATGTATATGCAATATGGCCGATATGCAGATATTTGATTTTATATGCGGACAGATAGACAGAAACACCAGAAATTACTATACCTCTCTTGATAAAGATGAGAACATATACGATCTTAAGATGATCGATAACGATCTGTGCTTCGGAAAGCTTAAAGCAAGTGAGCTGAAAAAAGGGAGGGGCAGATTGCCGGCTTTTAATATAGCTGTTATAAATGTCCTGACAGACGGTTTTAAGAAAAGGATCCTGGAGATGGATGAAAAGACCATCAGCGTGCTCCTGGGGGATATACTTAGCGACGAGGAGATCAAAGCTGCCGCAGAACGTCTTGGGTATGTAAAAGGAAAGATCAGGTTAGCACAGAAACAGTCAAAGCTAAGAAAAAACAGTGTTGATGAAAATGAGCGTTTTGAAGAATACTGTATGGGATTTGAGGAATACAGAGTGCTTATTTACCAGAAGGCTTTGCATAAACGTTTATCTGATGATTGGAAAGATTACTATGATAATTATGCTGAGGGACAGCAGAATGCAAAACCGGCATGGAACAGTAATACATATCTTTTAGAGCAGAATCTGCCTTCGGAAGAAATAGTGGAAAACAAAATATATAGTTTCAGGGAGAAAAAGCGAAGGGAGTATAAGAATGCCTGAGACGCGGATGAAGACAAAAAAAGCAGCGGCGAAGAAGACTGCCGAAAAGGCGGCCGCAGATAAGAAGGCGGTCTCGGATAAGAAGACTGTTGAAAAGAAGACCGCGGTGATAAAAGAAGAGACCGCTCAGAGTCTGGCATCAGTATATTTCAGGGGACTTGACCGCATTGCTTTTAAAGATATAGCGCAGGAAAGAGAGTACTACCTGCGCTTTCTTGATATGCTCTGCATTACGGCCGTTGATCTTAATGAGAATAAAGCAGAATATGCCATAGACCGTGTGGGCAGCATATTTACGGATGAGCAGCTGATGAGCTCGCTGGAGCCGCATGAGAGCGTTTCTTTTTCCGGACAGGAGGAGTTATATTCCGTTTTCCTCAAGCTGATAAAGAAGTCGGCATCATCGATAGAGGCCGGTGTAAGACTGCCTTTGTCCGGGCTTATCAGCTCAGGCTGTTTAAGCAATATAGAGGTACTGGCACTGCTGATGGCTTATGCCGCATCTTACAGCCGCAAATACGAGAGGATATTTGGCGTGCTGATGGGCAAGAGGGAAGGAGCGGCTTTACCAAGCGTAGGCTTATGCCTTGATCTGGCACGTCTGTTCCTGCCGCAGAATGAGATACTGAGGTCTGCGCTTTTATGCGAAGACAGTTTTCTTAATTCCGTACTGCTTAAAAAGACTCCTTCTTCTGAGGATGTATCGGAAATGGCCAGATCATTATGCCTTCGCCCCAGTGTGCTCAATATACTGGATCTGTCGCTGGATGATCTGGGAGAGCTTAATAAATGTGCCAGACTGCTCAGGGCGTTAATGCCTTATGATATCGTGCTTAGGAAAGAGGAGACCGCAGAGCTTAAGGAAAGCTATACGGGGCTTATGTGTATGGACGGAGGACTGATAAATATCTGTGCTCCGGAGGGCAGCGGCAAGCGCTATATGGTAAGGGCTCTGGCAGCTGAAATATCGGCAAGGGTCCTGGCTGTAAATCTTTCGGCGCTGCTTTCGTTCTTTCCGGAGGTACAGAAGGATTTCCTGGCAGATATAATAGTGCGCGGTGTTGTGCTTGGGGATATCATCTACTTATACGATCTGCCGCGTGATATGGAGAACGGTCTTCTGCGTGTGTTCACCACGCTTCAGCAGAATATCCCCGTCATAATAGCCGGCAGTGAGGATCCGATAAGCGGCAGTATAGCGCGTGCCGTAAATAACGGGGTATACCGTATCAGCTTAAAAGATATAGGCGATGAGGACCAGCGCTTTTTATGGCAGGCTGCGGCAGATGAAAATTCACTAAACTATGCTGATGACGTGGATCTGGATGAGATAGTTTCAAAATATACGATGAATCCGGGAAGGATCTTCCAGGCGGTCAAAAACTGCAGCGGTGTAACAGAGCCCGGAATGGATATAGATAAGGCGCTTTTGCAGGAGCAGATACGCAGGATCTGTGCAGTGGAATTCGGCGAGAATGCAAAACGCTTAGAGAGTCCGTTTGAATGGGATGATCTGATAGTAGAGAACGATAGCAAGCTGCTCTTAAAGCAGGTGTGTGACCGTGTGCGGTATAAAAGCAGGGTAAATGTGGACTTTGGATTCGGAGCCAAGCTTCCGTACGGACGTGGTCTGTCGGTGGTATTTTACGGGCCTCCCGGAACAGGAAAGACAATGGCGGCACAGGTCCTGGCCAATACACTGGGGCTTGATATCTACAGGATAGATCTGTCCCAGATATCAAGTAAATATATAGGTGAGACGGAAAAGAACCTCGGCAGTTTATTTGAGGCCGCTAAGAATTCAAATGCGATACTCTTTTTTGATGAAGCGGATTCGCTCTTTTCAAAGCGTACAGGCGTAAACAATTCAAATGACAGATACGCGAACGCAGAGACATCCTATCTCCTGCAGAAAGTGGAGGAATATTCGGGGATGTCAATACTGGCTACAAATAACATGCAGAATTTTGATGCTGCGTTTAAACGCCGTATGAGTTTTATCATACCCATAGGCATACCGGATGAGATAACCAGAAAGATGCTGTGGAAAAAATCCTTCCCCAAAGATGCGCCGCTTGATAAGGATGTGGATTTCGATATACTGGCCAGGGCGGTAGAGATGAGCGGGAGCAGCATCAAGTCTTCGGCTATCGCTGCGGCTTACCTGGCAGCTGCAGAGGGCAGCTGTATCAATATGGAGCATATCTCGATCGCGGTAGACAGGGAATGTTTAAAGAACGGCCGCACCGGGGCCAGAAACGATATTCTGCAGGCTATGATGGAGGGATGAGAGCGTGGCGGCATTTTCTTATTCACTGATAAGCACGCGCAATCTTAAGAACTATAAAGAGGTGATAATCCCCGGCATATATGATGAGCTGGAGGCCGAACGAAGTGTCATGGCGGATAATTATATCTGTCTGGGAGCAAGGGATAAGGACGGAGTAACGGGCGCGCTGATAGCGCATATCGAGCCGGATACCACGGATATCCAGATCATCAGCATTTATGTTATACCTGCGAAACGCCGGATGGGCGTCGGGAGCAGTCTTGTAAAAAAACTTTTTGATATAGTCGGAAATACTTATGTATTCGATGAGGGCGAATATGGGACTGATGTATTTGTAAAGACCATGTATTGCCTGCCGGCGGATATCCGCAGCAGCTACGAAGCATTTCTTAAAGCAAATGATTTTACCCGCTTTTATATTTTCAAAAAGGCTAAAGGAAGAGCTGCTGCATTGTGCGGCGCGGATGCACAGCTGC
>JAEEGL011546963.1_pt1 | contig 14056 bp, 12 predicted proteins | sample 9134231 | NCBI WGS metagenome assembly JAEEGL01 (sample SAMN16246548, study PRJNA631951) | gut metagenome | biome: gut microbiome; feature: rumen; material: fiber-attached | host: Bos | place: Iran: Karaj | collected 2018-10
GGACAGGCCGTCTGCCATGGCGGGAGCTGCCAGCCCCAGCACGAACACAAGTGCCAGCACCAGGCAAAGCAGTTTACTGTGTTTCATTTGCGAAACCTCCTTAGAATTTATTCAACGGGAAAAACGTCCCGCTTGAATCAGCCTTTCACTGCGCCTATCATGACGCCCTTGACGAAGTACTTTTTCACGAAGGGATACAGTACCAGTATGGGCAGGGTGGACACCACTATGAAGCAGTACTTGAGCAGGTCCTGCAGGGACTGGTTGTAGAGCAGTTCCTGCGCCGAAGACGCCAGCGCCTCGGTGTTGAAGGAGTTTTTGATAAGTATCGCCCGCAGTACCATCTGCAGTGGCATCTTTTCCTGGTCCTTCAGGTACAAAAACGCGGTGAAATAGTCGTTCCAGTGGCCCACGGCGTAGTACAGCGCCAATACCGCCATCACCGTGCCCGACAGGGGCAGCACCATGTTGAAAAAGTACTTGAAGTCCGAGCAGCCGTCTATCTTGGCGGCCTCCTCCAGCTCCGAGGGGATGTTGTTTATGAAGGTGCGTGCGATTATCATGTTGTACACGCTCATCGCGCCGGGGATAATCATGGAGGTGCGGCTGTTTATCATGCCCAGCCCCCTGACCAGTATGTAGTTGGGGATGGTGCCGCCGCCGAAGAACATGGTGAACATGAACAGGCCCGTTATGAAACCGTGGCCCGGTATGCTCTTCCTTGCCAGCGGGTATGCGCAGATCATGGTCATGGACAGGTTCAGTATCGTGCCGACTATGGCGTAAAAGAAGGTGTTGCCGTAAGCGGTCCATATGCCCTTGTAGGCGAACACGGCGTTATAGCCTTTGAACGTGAAATCCACCGGCCAGAAGGTGACCCAGCCGAACGCCACGGCGTCCTGGGAGGAGAAGGAGTTGGCCACCACGTTTATGAGCGGCATTATTATCAGCAGCGTAAACAGCCCCAGCAGCGAGTACACTACGGTGTAGTACGCCTTGTCGCCCGCGGAGATCCTTATCGTGTTGTTTGCCGCGCGTTTGGCGGCGGTCACAGTCTTAGCAGTCATGTTCCCGCCTCCTTACCACAGGCCGCTGCCGCTCACCTTGTCGGCGATCTTGTTCACCGTGAGCAGCGCGATCAGGTTGACCACCGAGTTGAACATGCCTATGGCGGTGGCGTAGCTGGTGTTGCTGGGGCCGCTCTCGGCGGTCAGGCCCACCTTGTAAACGTAAGTGGAGATGACCTCGCTGGCCACCAGGTTGGTGTCGTTCTGCATGAGGTATGCCTTGTCGAAGCCGATGGACATAAGCGAGCCGCAGCGCAGTATCAGCGTGATGGCGATGGTGGGGATGATAGTGGGCAGGTCTATGTACCACACCCTCTTAAAGCGGCTGGCGCCGTCTATGGTGGCGGCTTCGTGCAGCTCCGGGTCCACGCTGGAGAGCGCCGCCATGTAGATTATGGAGCCCCAGCCGGTGGACTGCCACACGCCGGACAGTATGTACAGTATGCGGAAATTCGGGCCGCCGATAAACATGTTGGTGTCGAAGTTGATTTTGAAATAGTTGAGCACGTTGTTTATCATGCCGGTGTTTATGTCCAGCACGCGGTTGATTATGCCTACCAGCACCACCGTGGAGATAAAATGGGGCATGTAAGTGATGTTCTCCACCGCGCTTTTGTACCTGCGGGAGAGCACGGAGTTGAGCATCAGCGCGAAAATGATGGGTATGGGGAAAGTGAGCACCATCTGCACCACGGACAGGTACAGGGTGTTGCCCACCACCCTCTCGAACTGGTAAGAATTGAAGAACTTGATAAAATTGCTGAGGCCGATCCAGGGCGAACCCATTATGCCCACGGAGAAGTCGTATTTTTTGAAGGCGATGATGGTGCCGTACATGGGCTCGTACTTGAACAGAAGCAGCCACGCCAGGGGTATCGACAGAAATACGTACATCTGCCAGTTGTCCCTTATGCGCAGTGAGAGTTTGCGCTTGGGCTTCGGCTTGACCGCGTATGCGCCCTGCCGCCTGTCTGTCATAAAACTACCTCTTCCGGCTATACCGGCAGGTAAGCCTGCGAAATTGGGCCGTCCTCCGTGCATGCCGTATATTCGTGTAAGTCAGTGCATGGCCGATCCTATCGACCGTAAACTGAATTATATCACATCATGTTCATAAAGTCCACATTATTATCCAAAAATGTTGTCTGTTTTTTTACACTATACACACTGTGTTATCCTTTTCGGCAGCCGTGCCGCCGGGCTGTATTTTTTCCCGCTCCGCGCTTTTCATTTGCCGGGTTTTGTTGTATACTGATGGGTATGTTATATTTGGAGGTGCCGCCATGGACATGGCCGTAGGCAGACTTCGCCACGGGGAAAGGAACCTTATAAGCGACGTGCCCGGCGTGCGGGTGGGCCACTGTACCGTGGATGAAGGCAGCTGCCACACGGGCGTCACAGTGGTGCTGCCTCCCCCGAAAAACTCGTTCACCGAAAAGCTCACCGCGGCGTCCTGCGTGTTCAACGGCTACGGCAAGACGCTGGGCCTGGTGCAGGTGGACGAACTGGGCACGCTGGAGACGCCCATCGCCCTCACAAACACCCTGAACGTGGGCAAGGTACACGACGCCCTGGTGTCGTACATGATAGATCTGTGCCGCAAGGACGGCATAAAGCTGACGTCGGTCAACCCCGTGGTGTGCGAGTGCAACGACAGCCGCTTAAGCGACATCGCCCTGCGCCCCGTGGGCGAAAACGAGGTGCTTTCCGCCATAAACGCCGCCTCGGCGGACTTTGCCCAGGGCGCGGTGGGCGCCGGGCGGGGCACCACCTGCTACGGCATGAAGGGCGGCATAGGCTCCTCCTCCCGCCTTATGGAGATAGACGGGCAGACCTACACCCTGGGCGTGCTGGTACAGAGCAATTACGGCGCGGCGGAGGACTTCCGTTTGGCGAGCGTGCCTGCGGGGCTGGCGGAATCCGACCGGGGCAGCATAATACTGATCCTGGCCACCGACCTGCCCCTCTCCGCCCGGCAGCTTAAGCGGGTGATAAAGCGCACGTCCGTGGGCATGGCGCGGCTGGGTTCCTACATAGGCCACGGCAGCGGCGAAGTCTGCGTGGGCTTCACCACCGCCCGCCCCCTGCCCTGCGGGGGCAGTTTCCTCACCCAGACGCTTTTGAAAGAAGAAAAAATGAACCTCCCTTTCCGCGCCGCCGGTGAATGCGCGGAGGAGGCGATACTGCAGTCCATGTGGAACGCGGGGGCGGACGTTGCCCTCGACGGCAGAAAGATACCCTCCCTGCGGGAATTCCTTAAGGAGAAACAGCTATGAAAGAACTGGGCTACTACAACGGGAAAATCGGCGAACTCAATGAAATGACCGTGCCCATGAACGACCGGGCGTGCTGGTTCGGCGACGGCGTGTACGAGGCGGGCATGTGCCGCAACTACAGGTATTTCGCACTGGACGAGCACGTGGACCGGCTGTACCGCTCCGCGGGCATGCTGGAGATAAACGCGCCCGTGTCAAAGGACGAGCTTAAGAACATACTGGGTGAGCTGGCGCGGAAGATGGACACCGGCGACCTTATGGCGTACTGCCAGGTCACCCGGGGCGGCGGCCCCCGCATGCACGCCTTCCCGGAAGGCCCCGCCAACCTCTGGATCACCCTGCGCCCCAAGACCATAAACACCGCCGAAGAACCCGTGGGCCTCATAACATGCGAGGACACCCGCTTTTTCCACTGCAACATCAAGACCCTGAACCTTATCCCTTCCGTCATGGCCAACGAAAAGGCACGGCGCGCGGGCTGCTACGAGTGCGTGTTCGTGCGTCCCGGCGGGCGAGTGACGGAATGCTCCCACAGCAACGTGCACATAATAAAGGACGGCGTGTTCACCACCGCGCCCACCGACAACCTTATCCTGCCCGGCATCGCCAGGGCGCACATGATAAGGGCCTGCGGGCGGCTGGGCATCCCCGTGAGCGAGACGCCGTTTACCGTGGAAGACCTGCTGGGCGCGGACGAGATAATCACCTCCAGCTCCACCGCCCCCTGCGTAAGGGCGTGCAGCGTGGACGGGCAGCAAGCGGGCATGCAGCGGGAAGACCTGTTCAAAGCCATCAAAAACGCGATATTCGAGGAATACTATTCCGAGACCGACTTACAATAAACGCACGGAAAGGAAGAACGCCATGAAGCTGTTTTTATCCGCCGACATCGAAGGCACCACAGGCATAACCCTCTGGGACGAGACCGAGAACGGCCACTCACGCTACCCCTACTTCCAGCAGCAGATGACCAAAGAGGTGGCCGCCGCCTGCGAAGGCGCCCTGGAAGCGGGCTGCGAAGAGATACTTGTAAAGGACGCCCACGACAGCGCCTGCAACCTGATACCCGCGCTGCTGCCTGAGGAAGTACGCGTCTTCCGGGGCTGGGCCAGCGACATGATGAGCATGATGGCAGGGCTGGACAGGAGCTTTGACGGCGTGTTCTTCACCGGCTACCACTCGGGCGCGGGCATGGACACCAATCCCCTCTCCCACACCATGAACACGAAGAACAATTACGTGAAGATAAACGGCCTTATCGCGCCTGAGCTCATGATAAACAGCCTGACCGCCGCGTACTTCGGCGTGCCAGTAAGGCTGGTGACCGGCGACAGGGGGCTGTGCGAATGGATGAACAAGATAAACCCCAACATCGAGACCGTGGCGGTCAGCGAGGGGCGCGGGCGGGGTTCCATCTCCATACACCCCAACAAGGCGCTCAAACTGATAAAGGAAGCCGCCTGCCGGGCGATGAAAAAGCCCGCGGGCGACTGCATGTTCCCCCTGCCGGAGCGGTTTAAGGTGGAGGTCAGCTTTAAGGAGCACTTCCGCGCGAAGAACGCCTCCGCCTACCCGGGCGTAAGGCAGACCGGCGCCGCCTCCATAGAATATGAGGCGGACGACTGGATGGACGCGCTGCGCATGTTCGACTTCGTGCTGTAAGGCTGTTATAAAACAACGGAGGGGCTTTCGCCTCTCCGTTCATGTTTTCGGATAAGTCTTGCTTCGCCCTCAGAAGCACTTTTTCGCGTGCTTCTGTTCGCAGGAGGCGAACTCGGGGCACTTGTAGCAGATCTCGTTGGGGCTGGAACCGGTCTTGAGCAGGGTGGTGATGTTCTCCAGCGTGGTCTTCGCGATGTTGCCCAATGCCTCCTTGGTAAGGAACGCCTGGTGGCCGGTGATTATCACGTTGGGCATGGAGATCAGCCGTGCCAGGGTGTCGTCGGACACTATGTGACCGGAAAAGTCGTGGAAGAACACGTCGCCTTCCTCCTCGTACACGTCCAGGCACGCCGCGCCCACCTGCCGGCTCTTTATGCCCTCCAGCAGCGCCTCGCTGTCTATAAGCCCGCCGCGGGAGGTGTTTATCAGCACCACGCCCTTTTTCATCATGGCTATGGTGTCGGCATTCACCATGTGCAGGTTCTCGTTGGTCAGGGGGCAGTGGAAGGAGATTATGTCGCTCTGCTTCCATATCTCCTCCAGCGTGACGTACTCTATGCCGGAATCCGGGGCGGGGAACTTGTCGTAGCCTATCACCCGCATGCCGAAGCCTTTGCAGATGTCCGCGAATACCCGGCCTATCTTGCCCGTGCCCACTATGCCCACGGTCTTGCCGTGCAGGTCGAAGCCCGTGAGCCCGTTGAGGGAAAAGTTAAAGTCCCTCGTCCTGATGTACGCCTTGTGGATGCGGCGGATGGAGGTCAGAAGCAGCGCCATCGCGTGCTCCGCCACCGCGTAGGGGGAATACGCGGGCACCCTCACCACGTGGAGCCTGCCGTAGGCTTTTTCTATCTCCACGTTGTTGTAGCCCGCGCACCTGAGCGCCACCAGCTTTACGCCCAGGGCGCTCAAACGGTCTATCACCTCGCCGTCCACCCGGTCGTTCACGAACACGCATACCGCCTTCGCGCCCTTCGCCAGCAGGCAGGTCTCGGGGCTCAGCTGGGTGTCGTAATAGCTGATGTCGAAGTTCTCCCGGCCTTCGGCGTGCTCGAAGGCCTCTTTGTCGTATTCCTTGGCGTCGAAGAACGCGAGCTTGATCTTTTTCATTTTTGTCCCTTTCCCGGCCTGAGCGTCCGGCCGCCTTCAAGTGTTTCGCGGCGCCTCCGCCGCTGGTATCTGTACGCTTATGAAGCCCTGCGTGAGCTCCCGCCCGGGCAGGCGGTATTCGCTCTTCAGGCAGCCCAGCCCCCAGGCGTCCGTAAGGCGACATTCCGCCCTGAAGACCGGGTCATCCCTGAGCTTTACCGGGTCGCTCACCAGCAGTCCGCCCGCGCGGCGCTTGAGCTCCTTAAGCAGCTGTTCCCCGCCCTTTTTCGCCCCCAGCAGGCGCACATAGGGCAGGCGTTCCGGCACGGGCGGCAGGTCCAGCCACATTTCGGCGATCTCCCTCATTACCCGCGCGCGGGTGTAGCGCCTGGACACACAGGCGTCCGCCACGTCGCTCAGCGCCGGGTATTTGCGGGAGGTGTTCGATATGAGCTGCCTGAGCCCCTCCCCTTCCGCGGGCGGAACGTGATCCCTGAGCGCCAGCAGCACGTGCGCCTCGAGAAGCGAAGGGTCGTGCACGCCACCGGGAAGCTCGCAGGCGTATATCTCCTTTGTCTCTTCCGGCAGTGCTCTTATCGCCTCGTCCGCTTTTTCCTCGCGTATCAACCGTCTTATATGAGAAGCGGACATCTCGCCGCCGTCGTGATAACCCCCCTGCCTTTTTACCGCCACGGGCGTTATGTCCGCCTTCAGGCGGATGAGCGCCTGCAGGTATTCCAGCGCCAGCGCGTCGTTGGGTGAAGCCATGAGCGGGCTCAGTTCGGGATACAGCCGTTTTACCGCTTCCGCCCGGGCGGCGGGATAGCCCATGCCCCCGTCAAGCCCCGCCTTTATGAGGGCGGAGAGCTCTTCCGTCTCGTTTTCCAGCTTGTCCGCCAGGCTTTTCAGGGCGGTTATGTCCCCCGTCTCGCTGCCGAAGGAGATCATGTCCGCGCCCAGCGCCGCTATGATGCTCACCCCGCCCAGGGCGAAATCCCGGGCGGAACGGGCGGCGTACACCGCGGGCAGCTCCACCACCGCGTCCGCCCCCGCCTGAAGCGCGCTGCGCGCCCGGGCGAACTTGTCGAACATGGCCATCTCGCCCCGCTGGGTCATTTCGCCCCCCAGCACGGCAACTATTTTGTCCGCGCCCCGGGCGCGGGTCTCAAGCATATGATAAACATGCCCCCGGTGCAGGGGGTTGTATTCCGCAATAATTCCCGCTATCTTCACATTCATCACCTTGAAATATTATATCAGACGCGTGTAAAATAGTAAACAGCAAGCCTGAGGGGGCAATTTGTTGTGGCAAAGTTATATTTCCGTTACGGCGCGATGGGTTCCAGCAAGAGCGCCAACGCGGTGATGGTGCGGTTCAATTACCTGGAAAGGGGCCAGAAGTGCATTATGCTCAAGCCCCGCCTGGACGTGAGGGACGGGGAAAGGCTGGTGGCTTCCCGCTGCGGGCTCACCGCGCCCTGCGAGTACGTAGAGGACATAGACCGCATAGACTTTACCGGCCTGGACTGCGTGATAGTGGACGAGGCCCAGTTCCTCACCAAGGAACAGGTGGAAAAACTGGTGCACATCGCCGACGACCTGAACATACCCGTGATCGCCTACGGCTTAAGGGCGGACTTCAGGGGCGAGCTGTTCGAGGGCAGCTACTGGCTTTTGGCCTGGGCGGACAGCATCGAAGAGATAAAGACCGTGTGCTGGTGCGGCAAGAAGGCCACCTTCAACGCCCGCCTTTACAACGGTAAAGTGACCAAGACCGGCGAGAAGATAGTGCTGGGCGGCAACGAAAGCTATGTAGCCCTGTGCCGCAGGCACTGGGCCAGCGGGCAGACCGGCCCGGAGGATAAAGCATGAACATAAAAGTGTACTATACTTCGCCCAAGGGCTGCGCCGCGGCCATAGCGGGGGCGATCGCCGCCCAGGCGGGCTGCCAGGCGGAGGCGCTCATGCCCGCTTATATGCCCGAGAACGTGCGGCTCATGTTCATAGGCTGCGAAGGCGTCAAGGCGGACAAGGCCACCCTGGAGTTTCTGGGCAGCCTCAACCCCAACCGGGTCAGGACCGCCGCGCTGTTCGTGTGCAATCCCAAGCTGGACGCCGCGCCCTTAAAGCAGATGCGCGACGTGCTGGAAGACAGGGGCATAACCGTGCTGGACATCACCGCCGCCTACCCCGGCAAGGGTTTTCTGAGCGGCAAAAGGCCCGGCCCCAACGACCTGCTGGCGGCGGAAGCCTTCGCCCGGGACTGCCTGGGCGCGCTTTCCCAGGCCTGATATGAGCGCCCTTTCGGGCGCTTTCTTTATACATCACTTATCAAATACGGGGAGGCTTGCGGATATGGACCGAACGGTGCTGGACTGGCTGCTGGAGGAGGAGACGCCTGAGGTAAGGCTCAGGACGCTCACGGAATACCAAAACCTGCCGCATGGCGACGCCGCCGTCACCGAATGCAGGCAGAAGCTGCTTGGAAGCAAGACCTACGAGCGCGGGCTCAAAAAGCTCAGAACGGACAAGCCCTGGGCGAAGTACGACGCCATAATGGCCTTTGCCGAGTGGGGGCTGACCCGTGAGGATATAGGCGCGGACATAGACGAAGAGGTGTTCGGGCTCATCAAGAGCACCGGCTTCAAAATGCTTTGCGGGGAGCCCCTGCTGCTCAGGAACCTGGTAAAGCTGGGCTATTACGCAGAAGATGTCGTGAAAAACGAAGCCGACGCCATGCTCGCCCTGATAAAGGAAGACGGCGGTTTCGGGTGCATCAGCACCAACAAAAAGATAAACGACCCCAGAAAGCCCCACAAAAGCTGCGCGCGGCTCACGGTCGAATACCTGCTGCTCGCCGCGGAACTGCGCCTCGCGGGCTGCCCCGCCGGGTGCGAGGAAGCGCTCAAGCATTACTTCACCAAGCGGAACATCTTCTACCGCACGGACGACATGAAGACGCCCATGGTGGACGTGATGCTCACCACCTTCTATCCTCCCGACCCCATCAAGATAGGTGCGCACAACATAGTGTACGCGCTGCGGGCGCTGGGCTGCGATCCCGCGTCCGAGGCGATGAAGGCGGGATACGAAGTGCTGGACCGCCACCGGCTGGAAAACGGCAGGTACGTGCTCACGTCTTCCAAGAGCGTGCCGGCGTTCAAGGCAGGCAATGTCGGGGAAGAAAACAAGTGGGTTACGCTCTACGCGTACATGGCGAAGCGCTGACGCGCCGCCCCGCTATACGAACACAGTCCCGGAAAGCCCGCGTCTTCCGGGACTTTTCGTTTCCCCGTATTCAGAATAAACAAAAGACGGCGGGGGCGCCGCCGTTTGTCGTTCAGTCCTTTATATATTAGGCCTTTATCGTTTAGTCCTTTATATGATGACGGTTTTCCCGTCATCGGTTTTCCCGTCATCGGTCATCCCGCGCGGGGCTCATTTTACCAGCACCGGGTACACCGCCAGGGTCTCCCGTTTCTCGAAACCCGCCTTGCGGGCCAGGGGCATGCTGCCGGGCGCCTTCATCCACACGTCCATGCTCTCGCTGTCCAGCCCCAGGCTGGCGAAATACTTGCGGGCGTCCTCCATAAGGTAGGAGGCCACTCCCCTTCGCCTCCAGCGGCGGGCGGTCTGGATAACGCCTATCACGCCCGTGTCCCCGCTGCTCCACACCATGAGCTCCCCGCACAGGTCGTTGGGGGACACCATGAGTATGCGCCGGAAATTCTCGTAGGAGGCCAGTTCCTCCAGCCAGTTTATGTCCCTGTCCGCGCCGAAGCACTCGTTGTAGCGCTTAAGGCAGCGCAGCTTCTCCCCGTCGTCCTCCAGCGTGTCCCTGACTATGGTGCAGTTGGGGGGCGCCTGCAGGCTTATCTTCTCGTCCGTGACTCTTCTCACCATGCGCGCGATGCCGTCCTGGGGCGCGAAGCCCATGCAGGAAAGTATCTCCATGGCGGGCCTGTCCTCCGGGGCGAGCTTGGCGTACACCCGGGTGTTTTCCGTCTGGCGGCCCAGCAGCACCCGCGCCCGGGTGACCGCCGCGCCGTAGAGCAGGTCCCGGCACTCCTCGTCCGCGGTGACGTGTATGGATATCTGCCCGGGGCAGTCGGGGAATATCCTGTCCAGCCGCTTGTATTTGACCGTGCTGCGGCCTATCTCCCGCCCGTCGTCGTCCAGGGCGATGTACTTGTCCTCGTTCAAACGCCTGATCTTCATAGGCTCCGCCTTTCGCCGCCGAGTGCGGCCTCAGTCCCTGTTGTCCGCCACGAAGCTCACGGTCTGACCGTCCAGCTTCCTGACCACTTCCAGCCGGCTGCCGTCCAGCGCGCGTACGCCCGCTTCCCCCGTTTTGAGCACCCGGGAGGCGTTGCGCCCGCGGATTATGCGCCGTATCTCCGCCCTGAGCTCGGTGTCCTCCCTGCCCCAGGGATAGGTGCCCCGGCAGTAGGGGTCGTCCGCCCCCGTCATTCCCGCCTCGTCGCCGTAATACACCGCGGGCATGCCCGGCAGGGCGCAGATGAGCTCGAACGCCTTTATGTAGCGCGCTTTGCCCAGCTCGTATTCCTGTTTGGTCAGGGGCGCCGTATCCACCTTGCCCCGGCTGCCTTCCAGCTTTTCCCTGCCGCTCAGTACGGATATCGCCCGGGGCTTGTCGTGGCTGCCCAGCAGGTTCATCATGCTGTACATCAGGGGCTGGGGCAGCGTGGACATCTGGTGTTTAATGAGCGCCTCCAGCGCGTAGGCGTCGGTCCTGCCCAGCATAAAATCCAGCACGGCAGTCCTGAGCGGGTAGTTCATGGCGCTGTCCAGGGTGTCCCCCGCCGCGTAGCAGCGGCGGCGGCCGTAGGTCATCTTGTTGGTGATGTCCTCCCACACCTCGCCTATCACGCAGCTGTTGGGGTCCGTCGCCTTCGCCCTGCGGCGCAGGTGGCGTATGAATTCCATGGGCAGCTCGTCCGCCACGTCCAGCCGCCAGCCGGACGCCCCGGCCTTTATGTACTTTTGTATTATGCCCCGTTCCCCGCAGATATAGTCCAGGTACGTGGGCTCCAGCTCGTTGATGTTGGGCAGGGTCTTTATGCCCCACCAGCACTCGTAGTCGTCCCGGCCCTTTTTGAAGCTGTACCATTTGGCGTAGGGCCCGCCGGGATAGGCGGAGTACGCGCCGGGGCTGTCGTATGTGCCGTAGAGGTTGAAGTACCTGCTGTCCGCGCCGGTGTGGCTGAACACGCCGTCCAGTATCACGTGCATGCCCGCGCTTTTCGCCTCCGCGCACAGGGCCTCGAAGTCCGCCTGGGTGCCGAAGGAGGGGTCTATCCTCTCGTAATCGCCGGTATCGTACTTGTGGTTGCTGCGGGCGCGAAAAATGGGGTTAAGGTATATCCCTCCAAACCCCATGTCGCTGAGATATCCCAGCTTTTCGCGTATGCCGTTCAGGCTGCCGCCGAAAAAGTCCACGGCTTCCCTGTCCCCGTTATCGTCGCACAGGCAGGGCGTTTCGTCCCAGCTCTGGTGCAGGAACGCGCCCCTGCCGTGGGGCGGGGTCACCCCCCGGGAACCTATGTTGAAGCGGTCCGGGAAGATCTGCATTATGACGCTCTCGCGCATCCAGCGGGGAGTGTCGAAGGCGGGGTCGTACACGGTTATCTGGAAGGATTCGGGCTCGTTTTCGCTCACGCCGTCCCTGCCCACGTACCGCCTGCCCTCGGGGCCGTCCAGCACGAAATAGTACCATACCAGGCCCGCTTCCCTGCCCACGCTCACGCTCACGGAGTACATTTCCTCCCCGCTTTGGGAAAGGGGCAGCCATTCCTCGTCCGCGCCCCGCCAGAGCCTGACGTATACAGCGGAAAGCTCCCCCTCGCAGTGGAGGGTGAGCCTTACGAAACTGCCCGCGGCGAGCGCGCCTTTGGGAAAGCGGAAATATTCGGAATAGGGGTCGTGGCAGGCGTTTGTCACAGATCCACCTCGTCCAGGTGCCAGATGTGCTGGTTGTATTCTTTAATGGTGCGGTCGGAGGCGAAGATGTGGCTCCTGGCCACGTTCACGATGGCCTTTTTGACCCACTCGTCCCGGTCGGCGTAGTCCTTGCTGATCTGCTCCTGGGTGCGCACGTAGCTGCGTATGTCGCTCAAAACGAAATAGCTGTCCGCTATGCCGCCGTTGTCCCCGAAGAGCAGGCTGTGGTAGATGTCCCTGAACAGGCCCGGCTGCTGGGGGCACAGGGTGCCGTCGATCAGCTGGGTGAGCGCCCGGCGCACCTCGGCGCTGGTCTCGAATATGCCGCTGGCGCGGGAGGGAGAGTGGTACGCAGCCTCCACCTGGTCGGCGGTCATGCCGAAGATGTATATGTTGTCCCGGCCCACCGCGTCGCATATCTCCACGTTGGCGCCGTCCAGGGTGCCCAGGGTCACCGCGCCGTTCATCATGAACTTCATATTGCCGGTGCCGCTGGCTTCCTTGCCGGCGGTGGAGAGCTGTTCGCTCACGTCCGCCGCGGGGATCAGGTCCTCCGCCACGCTCACGCAGTAGTTCTCCACGAACACCACGTTTATGTACCTGCCCGCCACGGGGTCGGAATTGACCAGGCGCGCGATCTCGTTTATCAGGCGGATGATGAGCTTGGCCCGGTAGTAGCCCGGGGCGGCCTTGGCGCCGAAAATGTAGGTGCGGGGCTGGATGACCATGTTGGGGTTGTCCTTGAGGCGGTTGTACAGCATGAGTATGGAAAGGGCGTTTAACAGCTGGCGCTTGTACTCGTGCAGCCGCTTGGCCTGCACGTCGAACAGGTCGTCGGGCCTGAGCGCCATGCCCTGGCTCGCCTGCAGGCGCCCGCTCAGGCGCTCCTTGTTGGCGCGCTTCACCTGGAAGAACTTCTCGCGGAACGCCGCGTCCTCCTTGAACGCCTCCAGGTCCGCCAGGCGCTCGTAATCCTTGCGCCAGGAATCGCCTATGGCTTCGTCTATCAGGCGGGAGAGGCGGTAGTTGGCCATCATCAGCCAGCGGCGGTGGGTTATGCCGTTGGTGATGGCTATGAACTTGTCGGGCTGGGTCAGGTAAAAGTCGTGGAACACGCCCTTTTTGAGTATGTCGGTGTGGATCTTGCTCACGCCGTTCACGCTGTGGGACATGCTCACGCACAGGTTCGCCATGTTCACCGAGCCGTAGCCTATCACCGCCATGCGGCCTATCCTCTCCCACTGGCCGGGGAACACTTCCCACAGGCGGGCGCACTCGCGGCGGTTGATCTCCTGAAGGATCATGTATATCCTGGGCAGCAGGCGGGCCACCATCTCCTCGGGCCACTTTTCCAGCGCCTCTGCCATGACCGTGTGGTTGGTGTAGGCGAAGGTGCGGCGGGTGATGTCTTCCGCCTGGTCCCAGCTCAGGTCGTAGTCGTCTATCAGCACCCGCATGAGCTCGGGTATTGCCATGCCGGGGTGGGTGTCGTTGACGTGCAGGGCGACCTTGTCGGGGAAGATGGCGAAGTCCTCGCCGTACACCTTTACAAAGTCGTGCACCGCGTACTGCACCGAAGCGCTGGACAGGAAGTACTGCTGCTTTAAGCGCAGTTCCTTGCCCTCGTAGTGGTTGTCCTCGGGGTACAGTACCTTGCTGATGACCTCCGCCAGCTCCTTTTCCTCTATGGCGCGGGTGTACTCGCCGCGGTTGAAGGAGGGCATGTCCAGGGTCTTGTTGGCTCTCGCGGACCAGCACCTTAACATGTTGACCATGCAGCTGTCGTAGCCCAGCACGGGCACGTCGTAGGGCACCGCCTGGACGGTGGAGTAGTTCAGGTGGCGGTAGCGGGTCCTGCCATTGTCGTCGTAATTCTCCACATAGCCGCCGAAGCGCACCATCTGGGTCTGGTCGGGCCGGCAGATCTCCCACATGGAGCCGTTCTCCAGCCAGTTGTCGGGCATCTCCACCTGGTAGCCGTCCACTATCTTCTGGCGGAAC
>JAEEGL012505193.1_pt1 | contig 14056 bp, 12 predicted proteins | sample 9134231 | NCBI WGS metagenome assembly JAEEGL01 (sample SAMN16246548, study PRJNA631951) | gut metagenome | biome: gut microbiome; feature: rumen; material: fiber-attached | host: Bos | place: Iran: Karaj | collected 2018-10
GACGTACTACGGCGACTATACCCGGGACTATATCCTCACCCGGTTTTTGGCCGGGGGCGAGACGGGGCTGAAGGGCCACATAATGCGGTACGTGCTTGATACCCTTGCGCCGGAAGACGCCCGGGAGGTGACCGCCGACAACGGTCAGGAGTACTTCGACAAGTGGATGGACGCCGCCAGGATTGAGCTGGAGAGGTACGGCGCCGACTGGCTGCGGGACAACCGTCCCGCGTCCTACCGGGCGTTCGTGCTTTTCGGCGGCATAGGATAAACGATACAGGGCAGGGAAAGCTCCCGGCCCTGTGCTTTTTTATTGAAAAGCCGCGGATAAAATGGTATACTTGTTTCAACAAAAGCGGCCGCCGGACAGTTCCCTGTCCGCGGCACTGTAAAAGAAAGGAATTGACAGCCATGTTAGCAACAATCGCTTCCATTTGCACCACCCTCTGCGGGAAGATCATAGCCGCCGTTCTGGTGCTGATCATCGGCAGAGCCATCATCAAGTTCATCGTGAAGAAACTTGACGCCAGCGAGAAGTTCAACAAGGATCCCTCCGTCAAGAGCTTCGCCCTCAACGGCGTGAAGATCGGCCTTTACGTGCTGCTGATCATCGCCGTTATCGGCATCATGGGCATCCCCACCGCGTCCATCGTGGCGGTCATCGCCTCCGCCGGCGTCGCCATCGGCCTTGCGCTGCAGGGCTCCCTGGCCAACCTGGCCGGCGGCGTCATGCTGATGATCTTCCGTCCCATCCACGTGGGCGACTACGTGACCGTGGCGGGCGTCACCGGCACCGTGAAGGACATCAACCTGTTCTACACCATCTTCAGCTCCCCCGACAACAAGCGCATCACCGTGCCCAACGGCAGCCTCATGAACAACGTGGTCACCGACTACACCCAGGAGGAGCTGCGCCGGGCCGACCTGAAGTTCGTGTGCAGCAACGAGGAGGCCCCCGAGAAGGTCACCGCCCTGCTGCTTGACACCGTCAAGGCAAACGGCAAGGTCATAGCCGAGCCCGCCCCCGTGGCCCGCTTCACCGGCGCCGCCGGAGACACCATGGAGTACGCCGTTCAGGCCTGGTGCAAAAGCGGCGACGTGGGCGCCGTCCACTACGAGCTGACCCTGGCCATCAACAACGCCATGAAGGCCGGCGGGATCAAGGGCTCTCTCGTGCCCGTCACCCCGGATCTTTAATAGAGCGACACAAAACCGGCGCGGATATTTCCGCGCCGGTTTTTCCGTAATATAAGCCGGAATAAAAGCCGGGAATGAACCGAAAGGAGTCGAAAATGCGTTATTTCCGCGATAAAAACGGCAAGCCCTTCCTGATGCTGGGCGTGCAGGCCCACAACTCCTCCACCGGCACGTGGATGATGGACAAGACCATACAGGTGGCCCGGCTCTACGGCGCCAACACCATCGAGGCCCCCGTGTACTGGAACTGGGTGGAGCCGGAGGAGGGGAAGTACGATCTCACCTCCGTGAAGCGGCTTATCGAACAGGTCCGGGCCGCCGGGCTCAAGCTCATAATCCTGTGGTTCGCCACCAGCAAGAACGGCCACCCCAACTACGCCCCGGACTACGTCAAGACAACCCCCGACAGGTACCCCTACGCCAAAGGCCCCGACGGCGTCAGCGTGGCCAGCCTTTCGCCCCACGGCGTGGAGACCATGAAGGCCGACGCCCGGGCCTACGGCGAGATGATGAAGTTCATCCGCGATTTCGACGGGGACGAGGGCACCGTCATCGCCATGCAGATAGAAAACGAGATGGGCCTTGCCAACACCGACATGGACTACGGCAGCGCTGCCCGGGAGGACTACAAAAAGCCGGTGCCGGAGATACTGCGCGGCATAGTGCTTGAGGATGCCGGCCCCGTCACCGGGGAGCCCACCTGGCCCGGCATATTCGGCCGCCACGCCCATGAGGCGTTCTGCGCGTACTACCACGCCGCCTATCTGGAGCACATCGCCCGCACCGGCAAGGAGATATACCCCATCCCCACCCTGACAAACGTGATGGTGGGCGAGCAGGGGGACGAGGAGCCGGGACTGAACTACAACTCCGGCAGCGCCGCCGGAAGGGTGCTGGACATCTACAAGGCCGCCGCGCCCCATCTGGACTATCTGTGCCCGGATATATACAACGCCCCCTTCTCCGAGTACGAGCGCATCGCCGCCCGCTATACCCGCCCCGACAACCCACTGATGGTGCCGGAATCCTCCGGGCAGGGGGAGGCCAACGCCGTGAATATGGTCCGGGCCTTCACCAAGTTCAAGGCCATAGGCGTGGCCTGCTTCGGCGCGGAGAGCTTCGCGGACAGCCAGGGCAATCTCAAGCCCGGCGCCCGTCCCGTGGCCCTGAGCATGAGGATGATGGGCAATATCGCGCCCCTTCTCATCAGGAACATCGACAAGGGGAACGTCTACTGCTTCCTGCAGGAGGAGTTCCAGTCCCAGCAGTATCTCAGGCTGGAGAAGTACCACGTGCTGGCCTCGTTCATCCGCTCCGGCGGCACTGCCCGGGGCCTCGGCTCCGCCATCGACCTGCGGGGGAACCCGGAGAACGACCACGTCCTCAAGGAGCGGGGCAGGGCGGTGCTTATCCAGACCGGAGAACACGAGTTCTACCTGTGCGGCGCCGGCGTGACCGTCAACTTCCGCAAGCGGCCCGACGCTCTTGACGAGGACCGTTACGCCAAGCTCACCAGCCGCATGGCCACCAACCTCAACCATCTCCACGTGGAGGAGGGCCATTTCGACGATAACGGCGATTTCGTCGTGGATTACGTCCGCAACGGCGACGAGACCAACTATGACGTGTACGTGCACGAGGGTCAGGTGGTCCGCCTGCGGCTGAACCCGGTGTTCTGATCTCCAGAAATAAAAAGGGCCGGAAGGGTATCCTTCCGGCCCTTTCTTTTCGGGCTTACTCCCTGTACTTCACGGCGGTGCCGTAGGCGATGACCTCGGCGGCCCCCTGCATCACAGCGGAGGAGGCGTAGCGCACGTTGACGATGGCGTCTGCCCCCAGTGCCTCGGCCTCCTCCACCATGCGGCGGGTGGCAAGTGCCCGGGCCTCGTTCATCATCTCGTTGTAGGCCTTCAGCTCTCCGCCCACCAGGGTCTTGAAGGCCTGGGTGATGTCCCGGCCGATGTTTTTGGTCTGGATGGTGCTGCCCTTCACCAGGCCCAGCATCTCCAGCTCTTTTCCGGTGATGTAATCGGTGCTTACGATAAACATGATATTTCCCTCCAATCAATATTTGTCCAGATCGTCCTCCTCGCCGGAGTCTATCTCGTCGAGGCGCTCCTTAACCACGAATACGGCCACGCCGACCAGCGCCGCCGGGACTATGCCCAGCACCAGACGCAGCCACAGGGCCATTCCGGGCATAAGGAACAGCGCCGCGATAAAGCCCGCGTAGTAGAGCGCCGCCAGCGCTCCGATAACTATGGGGGCTATTTTCTTTCTGTCTCTTCTGCTCAAGATCTCATCCTCCTTGTCCGGGGCGGAGTAACGCCGCCACAGGAGCCGCGCCGCGGCGGCGCACAGCAGCGACGCGGCGAAGATCGCAAGTTCTGTGATATACGTCGCCGTCCCGTTCCTGCTGAGCCATACGGCGGCGAAGTCCACGGCGGCGTGGAGCAGCACCGCGGCGGGGTACAGCGCCCACCTGCGCCGCTTTACGGCAAACCACACCATGACCGACAGGGAGACGTGGAGGATAACGGCGGACAGCCGCTCCGCGATGCCCCACAGGTACGTGTGAGCCGGGGTGCCGGACAGCAGCCTTACGGCGTCCTCCAGCTGCGTCATCGCCTCTGCGGGCACGTCGGCCGGCAGCGCGTTCAGAGCGCCGGTCTTTGCCATCACGGCCAGGGAGAGATTGCCCGCCATGGTCAGCGACAGCACGGCGAGAGCCTCAAAACCGCCGTGACCGGCGCCGTACATCAGGGCGTTTGCGTCTTTGCCGCGGTATCTCTTCAGGACCGTCAGGAAGGCGGCGAGCCTTCCCGTCTCCTCGAAGACGCCCGCCGCGAGCCCTCCGTAAAGACCGTAGAGAACGGTGTCGCCGGTTATCCGTTTCTCGACGCCGCCGGACAGCACAAGGGCGTGGAAGCCCTGTTCAAGGACGAGGGCGAACACCAGCATGACCGCGCAGCCCGTGAAGAAGGGCAGTACGTCGGCCCCCGTCTTTCTGCGGATGAGGATGAACAGCAGCACCGGTATGGCGATACCGGCGGCGGCGGACAGAGCCATGGCTCCCAGCTGCAGGAAGGTAAAGTCAGCATTCATAACCGTGTCGCCTCCGAAGGCGGTGCATATAATGTACGGGTTTAATTAGATGATACTATTTTGACGGCGGCTGTCAAGTGCGCCGCGCTTTTCCGGCAGATATTTTTCCGGTTTTCATCCCTTCGACGGCATTCGACAGGTCTCGCGGGAACGCGGGTGTATTATGTCAACAAACAGTACCGGCAACACCGGAAAAGGGAGGTAAAAACCGTGGAAAAACTGCCCAAAGAATATACCGTTCTGTTCAACGCCATTACCGACGCGGCGGAGGCGCTCAAGGCCGTTACGGCCATGCTGGCCGCCGCCCAGATAGCGGCGGAGAAGCTGTATTTGGATAAAACAGAAGAATACGATGGTAATTTTCCCATATATCACAAATAAACGGCGGGGCCTGCGGAAAAGATTTGTTATAAATTTACATAGTCCCGCCGTTGACAAAAGGAAGCCGCATACTTTATAGTAGAATAAAATCAAAATAGAGGAGCGCCTGGCGATCAGTAACCCACGCGCGCGGCCCCGTAAGGCCGCGTGGGCGAAAGGCGGCCGGCGCCGAAACGCGGCGGGGATTACGGTGCCCTTCGCGTTGGGCGACAGGAACAACATCCTGCCGACTGTCGTTTATTGCGGAGTGCTATTTTGATGCATATGTCCGGCAAGGTGTCAGGTCGTCCTCCTGTCCGCCGGACATGGCGTCATTGACGGCTTCGTAGGAGGCCGTCTTTTTTAATTCTGTCCGCAATCGGCGGCGGAGGCACGTTAGCCCCGCCGACAGACGGGACGTTCAATAAAATCGCCGGAGGGACGGTCCGGCGGGAGTGGAGATAACGATGTCACTTACTGTTTTGAAATTCGGCGGTACTTCTCTGGCGGACGCGGCCTGCATAAAGCAGGCGGCGGAGATAATCCTCAGCAAGCAGGATCGGCGCTACGTGGTGGTGTCGGCCCCCGGCAAGAGGTTTTCCGACGACGAGAAGATAACCGATATGCTTCTGAACAGCTGCTCGAACCCCAAGGCGGACGAGATAATCGCAAGACTGGCCGAGAGATTCGAGACTATCATAAAAGAGCTGGATATTTCTTTGAATATAGAGGAGGATCTGGCCGCCATAAGAGCGGCGGCCGAAGGCGGTAAGAGAGAGTTCCTTGCCAGCCGGGGCGAGTATATATCCTCCAAGATCATGGCTGAGCTTTTGGGCTACGACTGGATCGACGCGGCGAAATGCGTAGTGTTCAACGACAAGGGCGAGTGCGACTGGAACGCCACCAGAAAAGCCACCGCCGAGCGCCTTTCCCACAGCTACCGCGCCGTGATACCCGGCTTCTACGGGGCCGGGGCCGACGGCGAGATCCACACCTTCTCCCGGGGCGGCTCCGACATCACCGGCGCCATCGTCGCCGAGGCGGCCCAGGCCGACGTTTACGAGAACTGGACCGACGTTTCCGGCTTTATGATGGCTGACCCCAAGGTGGTAAAAAACCCCAAGCCCATCGAGACCATGACCTACCGGGAGCTGCGGGAGCTGAGCTACATGGGCGCCTCCGTGCTGCACGAGGACGCCGTATTCCCCGCCAAACGCTCCGGCATACCCATAAGGATGCTCAACACCAAGCGGCCCCAGGACCCCGGCACCCTCATCGTGCCCTATCTGGCCCCCGGCTCCGGCGGCCCCCTGATAACCGGCATCGCCGGCAAGAAGGGCTTTTACACCATCGCCCTTGAGAAGGACCGCATGAGCACCGAGGCCGACTTCCTGCCCAGAGTGCTGGAGGTGCTGCTGAGAAACGGCGTATCCTTCGAGCACGTGCCCTCCGGCATAGACACGCTGTCCATCATCGTGGCGGCGGACACCGTGAAGGGCCGGGAGAACCTCATATACAGAGAGCTGACCGAGGCCGTCAACCCCGACGGCATCGAGATAAAGCAGGGCCCCGCCCTTCTGACGGTGGTGGGCCGCAATATGGCCGGCACCATCGGTACCCTCAGCCGCGTGACCTCCGCGCTGGCCGGTCAGGGCATCACCGTACGCATGATAGACCAGGGCTCTGACGAGCTGAACATCATCATCGGCGTTGACGAGAGCTGCTTCGAGCAGGCCATGAACGCCATATACAGGGAGTTTGTCTCCGGAGAGGAGAAAGCTTCCTCCTGACATTGAAAAAGGAGAAAAAATGCTTCATCCAAATATGACAGTCAACGCGGCGGGGCATCTGGCCTTCGCCGGAGTGGATACCATAGACCTGGCCCGGCAGTACGGCACGCCCCTGTACCTCGTGGATGAGGACGGCGTCCGTTCCGCCTGCCGCATGTACAAGAGCACCATGGAGCGCTGCATGGGCAGCGGCGCCGAGCCCCTTTACGCCAGCAAGGCGCTGTCCTTCACCGGGCTTATGCGCGTCATGGCCCAGGAGGGCATGAGCGTGGACGCGGTGAGCCAGGGCGAGATACTCGTGGCCGTCACCGGCGGCGTGGACCCGGAGAAGATATACTTCCACGGCAACAACAAGACCGACGGCGACATAGCGTTCGCCATGGAAAAGGGCGTGGGCTGGTTCATCGTGGACAGTCACGAGGAGCTGCAGGCCGTGGGCCGGATCGCCGGCGAGCGGGGGATAGAGCAGAAGATACTTCTGCGCATCACCCCGGGCATCGACCCCCACACCTTCGAGGCCGTCAACACCGGCAAGATAGACTGTCAGTTCGGAGTGCCCATCGAGACGGGGCAGGCCGTGCAGTTCGTTCAGGCGGCGCTTAACACCCCCAACGTCAGACTCATGGGCTACCACTACCACATCGGCTCCCAGATATTCGACGCCGTGCCCTTCAACGACGCGGCGGCCATCATGCTGGACTTCGTGGCGGACTGCAAGGCCCGCTTCGGCTTCGAGCCGGAGGTGCTGGACATGGGCGGCGGCCCCGGCGTGCGCTACGTCGAGAGCGACCCGGTCATCGACGTGGAGGCCGTTCTTGAGAACATCGGCCGGTACATCCGCACCCGCTGCGCCCAGCTGGGCCTGACCTATCCGAAGCTGCTCATCGAGCCGGGCCGCAGCATAGTGGCCCAGTACGGCATGACGCTGTACAGCGTGGGCACCGTGAAGACCATCACCGGCTACAAGAACTACGTGTCCATCGACGGCGGCATGTCCGACAACCCCCGCTACGCCCTTTACAAGTCGAAGTACACGGTCCTCAACGCCGACCGTCCCGGCCAGAACGCCGACTTCCTGTGCACCGTGGCCGGCAGAGAGTGCGAGAGCGGCGCCCTCATCCAGCCGGACGTGATGCTGCGCCGTCCCGTCCGGGGCGATATAATCGCCGTGGCCGTCACCGGCGCGTACAACTACGCCATGGCCTCCAACTACAACCGCGTTCCCCGTCCCCCCATCGTAATGCTCAAGGGCGGCGAGAGTTACCTCTCCGTCCGCAGGGAGACGATAGAGGACGAGCTGCGCTGCGATCTGTGATATGAGATGAAAAGTCCCCCGTCTGTGACGGGGGACTTTTTTCGTTATGTTCCCGCTTTCCCCGAAGGGAGGGCGGCTTTTTTATATGGCGATGACCTGGATGGCGCCGTCCGCGGCGGTGATGCCTATGCGGGTTATCTTCCGCTCGTAGTTGTCCACTATCTCCCGGGCGATAACGTCCTCTATCTCCTTCTGGATGGTGCGGCGGAGATTTCTGGCGCCGTACTCCACGGAGTAGGACCGCTTCGTCAGGTAGTCCAGCACGCTGTCGTCATACTCAAGGGAGATGCCCTTGATGGCCATGTTGTCCTTCTGCTCCCGCATCATAAGGTCCGCGATGGAGCGGAAGTTCTCCTCGGTCAGGTGGTTGAAGTACACTATCTCGTCCACGCGGTTGATGAACTCGGGCCGCAGGAAGTCCCGCAGGGCCTTCATGGCCTTCTCCCGGTCCATATCGTTGACGCTGCCGCCGAAGCCCACGCTGCCGGAGCCCTTCTTGTCGCTGCCGGCGTTGGTGGTCATGATGATTATGGTGTTCTCGAAGTTCACCGTCCTGCCGTGGGCGTCGGTAATGCGTCCGTCGTCCAGTATCTGCAGGAGTATGTTCATCACGTCGGGGTGGGCCTTCTCTATCTCGTCGAAGAGCACCACGGAGTAGGGCTTGCGCCTTATCTTCTCCGTGAGCTGACCGGCCTCGTCGTAGCCAACGTAACCGGGGGGCGAGCCGATAATGCGGCTTACGGAGAACTTCTCCATGAACTCCGACATGTCAAGGCGTATCAGCGCCTCCGGCGTCTGGAACATATCCTCGGCAAGGCGCTTGACAAGCTCCGTCTTGCCCACGCCGGTGGAGCCCACGAATATGAAGGAGGCGGGCTTGCGCTTGGGGGAGATGCCCACCCGGTTGCGCTTGATGGCGCTGCAGACGGCGTCCACCGCCTCGTCCTGACCGATGATGTGCTTTTTAAGCCGCTCATCCAGCTCGGCGAGGCGCTTGCCCTCGTCCTCCTTTATGCTGGAGGCGGGTATCTTGGTCCACAGCTCGATTATCCGCGCCAGATTGCCCAGCTCCAGAACGGGCATGCCCTCCGCCTCCAGGCGGAGCTTCTCGTCGGACAGGGCCAGCTCCTGACCCCGCAGGGTGGCAAGGCGCTTGTAGTTCTCCTCGTTGTCGTCCTGATTTTCGGACTCGGGCTGCTCCAGGAGCATATCCCGCTCCTTGGCTATGTCGTCCAGATCCTTCTGGATGTCGAATATCCGCTCGTAGGACTTGTTCTTCAGATTAACGTCGGAGCAGGCCTCGTCGATGAGGTCGATGGCCTTGTCCGGCAGGAAACGGTCGGTTATATACCGCTCGGACAGCAGCACCGCCTGACGGCACATCTCCTCGGGGATCCGCACGCCGTGGTGCAGCTCGTAGTAGTGGGCGATGCCCTTGAGTATCTCGATGGACTCGTCTATGCTGGGCTCGTTGACGGTTACGGGCTGGAAGCGGCGCTCAAGAGCGGAGTCCTTCTCGATGTGCTTGCGGTACTCGTTGAAGGTGGTGGCGCCGATGACCTGTATCTCGCCCCGGGAAAGGGCGGGCTTGAGGATGTTGGCGGCGTTCATGGAGCCCTCTGCGTCGCCGGCACCCACGAGATTGTGGACCTCGTCGATGACGAGGATGATGTTGCCAAGACGCTTTATCTCGTCGATAAGGCCCTTCATCCTGGACTCGAACTGCCCGCGGAACTGGGTCCCGGCCACAAGGCTCGTAAGGTCGAGGAGCCAGACCTCCTTGTCCCGCAGCTTGTAGGGCACCGCACCCTCGGCTATCTTGATGGACAGACCCTCTGCGATGGCGGTCTTGCCCACGCCGGGCTCGCCGATAAGGCAGGGGTTGTTCTTCTGGCGGCGGTTGAGTATCTGTATGACCCGCTCCAGCTCCTCCTCGCGGCCAACGATGCGGTCCAGCTGACCGTCCCGGGCCCGCTGAGTCAGGCAGATGCAGTAGCTGTCAAGGAACTTGCGCTTGCTGCGGCGGTCGCCGTCTCTGTTCTGGGACGGGTTATCCTTGCCGCTCGCGCCGTTTCCGGGACGGCGCTTGTCGTCGTTCTCCTTCTGGGGCTCCTGATTGGAGAAGAGCCTGTTGAGGAAGGGGAAGGTGGCGGTCTTGCCGTCGTCGGAGTTGTCGTCGCCGGCGTCGGGCAGGTCCTCCTCGCCGCCGAAGGCGGAGAGCATCTCCTTGGATATGTTCTCCAGCTCGTCGTCTGAGATGCCCATCTTGCTGATGATGTCGTTGACGGGCTTGATGTTCATCTCCTTGGCGCACTTGAGGCACAGTCCCTCGTTGGTGGAGTTTCCGTTTTCTATCTTCGTTATGAATATTACCGCCACGTTCTTGTGGCAGCGGGCGCACAGTGTAGGCTGCATAGTGTCTCCTTATATATAGCGGGGTATATGGTTATGGGCGAAGCCCTTTTTTCCGTATCAGAAGCCGAACATGTCGGCCACCCTGTTCTTCACCACCAGACGGCCGAAGAGCCTGGAGCCGGTCATGACCTTTTCGGGGATGAAAAGGCCCAGATACCGGCAGAAGCTGGTGAGGGTGATTATTATCATTATCCCCATGGCGGCGCCCAGCAGCGCCCCCAGGACGTGGTTGACGTTTTCAAGGCCGGGAATGCCGAATTTGATGTCGATTATATTGGCGACGGCGCAGAAGGCGATGGCCACCAGCATGAACACCAGCGCAAAGCCGGCCACGTAGGCCCCCCGGCGGCACAGCACCGACGTGAGGGTCACGCTCATCTCCTGGCCTACCACGGTCTCCTCCTTCGCCACCTGTTCGGCCAGATCCTTTGCCGGCGCGTCGGCTATGCCGAGGCCGGTGAGGGTGGCGTGGCAGACGGTATATACGTCCTCCTTCTGCTCCGGGGTAAGGATGACGGGGGGAGCCTTCGCCTTTTTATCGTCGCCGTCTCCCTCCGGGTCGGCGGCGTCGGACTTCTCGCCGTCCCACGTGAGGATGGAGGTGAGAGTGCTGTCCACCACGCCCGTGGCGAAGGGCTCCAGCGCGCCGGTGAACTCCGGGGAATAGACCTCGGACACCAGACCCGCCGCGTATATGGATATTATGACTGCCAGTATGCCCAGTATGCCGTTTATGAGACCGGTCTTGAAGCCGTGCCAGCAGCACAGGACGACTATACCGATAAGAACAAGGTCAAAAACGACGGTGCTCATGTGCATTCCTCCGATGCGCCCTCCGGCGCATTTTCGTTTATTGCTGGTCCTCCTGGGGTATCAGTACCCGGGCGGAATAGGCCCCCGCCACCACGGCGGAGCCGTCCTCCCGGCAGAGTATTGCCGAGCCGATGACGTCCCCGGCGCTCAGAAGAACGGAGCCGTCCTTTTTCAGCACGGCGGCGGAGTTCAGGGAAAGAACGGCCAGATCGTCGCCGCAGCCGTCCATATAGGTCACGCCGGAAAATATGCGGGCCGTGCCGGAAACGGTACCATCGGGGCTGATGATGCTCACGGTGCCGTCGGTGTCCATGAGGAAATCGCCGGTGACCACCGCGGCGAAGGAGTCGGATATCACGCAGCTTTTAAGGTAGCTGCCGGCCATGTCCCACCGGGCCTTTTCGACGCCGTCCCGGGTGAGGAACACCACCGCGTCGGAGGACACGGCGGCCAGCCTGTCGCCCGTCCAGCCGATGTCGATCATAACGCCGGGGCTTTCGTACCGGGCCTGTTCCGCGTCGCTGTCGACGGAGAAGAACACCACGCTGCTGCCGCCCTTGTCCACCACGAGTATGGCCAGAGTGCGGCTGCCCCGCATGGCGGCGTCCAGCACGTAGCCGGAGCCGGAGAACCAGCGGAACAGGGCCGTGCCGGTCCTGTCGTAAACGGTTACGCGGCTTTTGTAGCCCGTCTCCTCGTTGACGATGCAGACGTAGCCGTCCTCGTTCACGTCGGCGGCGATGACGGCGCCCTCGGGGGAGAAGGTGGTGATGACCCGGTCCCTGCTGAAGAAGATCACACTGTCCCCGCCCACGTCGTAGGCGGCGGCGTATTTTCCGGCGGAGGCGATGGCGGGGGTGTACATGGGAGTGTACTGGCTGAAGAGTTCAGCCCCGTCCCGTCCGTAGACCTGCAGGCCGGCGGCGGACAGCACCGCCGTTGCCCCGTCCACGTCGGCAAAGGCGGCGGCACCGGAGGTGTCGTAGTAAAGCTCCTCGGCCGCGTCGCCCCGGTCCCGGCGGAAAAGGGAGGAGACGGTGTCCTTCAGGCTGGAGTCGCTGAGCCAGGATATCAGCGCCGCGGCCCCCACCAGGACCAGCACCACTATGACGGCGGCGACGGCTCTGCCGAACGTGCCGGTTTTTTTTCTGGTCTTTGTGGACATAGTCAGGCTCCCTGGCGGGTGCAAAGTTTTTGTACCTTTCAGTATATCACAGTCGGAGCGAATAATAAAGGGGTGAGGTTCAGAACCGGGCGAGGGCGTTGGGCGCGCTCATCATCTCGCCCACGGCGCCGGGGTACCACAGCCGGGTCATGAAAAGGCCCTGGGGCGGCGCAGTGGGGCCGGTGAGGGACCGGTTGCCCGCGTCGAGAAGGGCGGGGATGTCCTCCGGGGACAGCTTCCCCAGGGAACAGTACACCAGAGTGCCCACGATGGCCCGCACCATGTTGTACAGAAATCCGTCCGCGCAGACGCGGATGGAGACGAACTGCCCGTCCTCCTCCACCTCGCACCAGTGGACGGTGCGCACGGTGGTCTTCGTCTCCGTGCCCACGGAGCGCACCGCGGCGAAATCGTGGGTCCCCACGAAGGCGGCGGCGGCCCGGCGCATCACGTCAGGCTTGAGGGGAGTGGGGCAGAACCAGGCCCTCTCCCGAAGGAAGGGGCTTCTTATGCGGGAGCTTATTATCCGGTAGGTGTACTCCTTTTTCTCGCAGGAGAGCACCGCGTTGAAATCCTCCGGCGCGTCCACGGCGGCGACCACCGATATGTCGTCCGGCAGGAGAGTGTTCATTGCCAGGGGCAGACGCTCGCAGGGTATGCGGGTGTCGCTCTTAAAGTTGGCGCAGTAATCGAGAGCGTGGACGCCGGCGTCGGTCCTGCCGCAGCCGGTGACGTGGACCTTCCCGCCGCACAGACGGCCGAGAACGTCCTCCACGGTGCCCGCCACGGACACGTCGGTCTTCTGCACCTGCCAGCCGTGGTAGGCGGTGCCGTCGTACATCATTCTCAGGGCGATGTTTCTCATATCACCGTACCGTCACAGACCGAAATGCTTCAACGTGACCACCGCCGCCACCACCAGAACGCCGAGGCCGAGAGCGATATAGTCCCGGGCGGCGAATTTCAGCTGTCTGAGCCGGGTGCGGCCCTCGCCGCCGTGATAACAGCGGCTCTCCATGGCGGTGGCCAGCTCGTCGGCCCGGCGGAAGGCGGACACGAAAAGCGGCACGAGTATGGGCAGCATGGCCTTCGCCCGGCGCACGATGTTGCCGGTGTCGAAATCGGCGCCTCTGGCCCGCTGGGCGGACATTATCTTGTCCGTCTCCTCGATGAGGGTGGGGATGAAGCGCAGTGCTATGCTCATCATCATGGCCAGCTCGTGGATGGGCAGCTTCAGCTTTTTCAGGGGATTGAGAAGGCTTTCGAAGCCGTCGGTGAGCATGATGGGGGAGGTGGTGTAGGTCAGAAGGAAGGTACCGGTGATGAGCATCATTATCCTCAGCGCCATGAACACCGCGTTTTTCAGGCCCTCCCTCGTAATGGTCAGCTTCCAGATGGTGACGATGGGGGTGCCGGCGGTGTAGAACATGTTGAGTATCGCCGTCAGGACTATGACGAACACCAGAGGCTTGAGTCCCTTCACCATATTGCGGAAGGTGACCTTCGACACTCTTGCGCAGGTCACGAGCACGCACAGCATAAGACCGTAGGAGACGTAGTTGGCCGCGGAGAAAAGGGCGGCGATGTACAGCACCACCAGAAGGATCTTCGTTCTGGGGTCGAGGCGGTGGGCGACGGTGTCGCCGGGGAAGTACTGGCCGAGAGTGATGTCCTTAAGCATTAGCTCCGCCTCCCTTCCCGTTTTTCAGGGCGACGAGAGCGTCCCGCAGCATCTCCACGGTGTAGGGCGTACCTTCAACGGGCACGCCGCGGCGGCGCAGAGCGTCGGCCAGCTCCACCGCCGCGGGGACGCCCAGACCCATGGCCTGCCGCTCCCCGCCGTGGGAGAATACCTCCACCGGCGTGCCGGACAGGGCGATTCGGCCCCCGCTGAGC
>JAEEGL012699200.1_pt1 | contig 14056 bp, 9 predicted proteins | sample 9134231 | NCBI WGS metagenome assembly JAEEGL01 (sample SAMN16246548, study PRJNA631951) | gut metagenome | biome: gut microbiome; feature: rumen; material: fiber-attached | host: Bos | place: Iran: Karaj | collected 2018-10
GACAACCAGAACAACCTCACTTACGAGCTCTCGCAGGTCAATCTCCAGATTTCCGTCTCCGCCGAAGGCGTGACGCTGAAATGGAGCAACGGCTGGGGGCAGAAGTACTCGATTCTCGGCAGCAACGACCTCGAGAATTGGGAGCCCGTCGTCACGGACATCCCCTCCGCTCGTGACGAGTCCGGACTCGTCGAGAACACCTATACGGTGGGCTTCGACACCGGCTACCACTTCTTCAAGCTCCGCGTCGACCAGCGCTAGCATGCTGCTGTCAAGAGTGGTCCGGCGATGCCGGACCTCCATTTTTTTTTTCGCATTCAAAATTGCCATTGATTTTTTCCCGGGCCTCGACTAGAATCTTATGTGATTCTTTGTCCTCACTTCCGTAAAAATGGAGATTTTATGAGCAAAAATACCTTCCACCTGGCAGTCATCGCCCTTCTCGTCCTCAACCTCGGCCTTTTGGCCTTTCTGATTCTTCGCGGTCCCCGCACATCTTCTCCCAAGACCGAATCGTCCGCACCTGAACCGGTTCCCGTCAGGACGGAAACGCCTTCCAAGGCCGTTCCGCCTTCGCCGCAGCTCCCCCAGCCGATACCCTTTCACCTTGTCTCATGCCAGCAGGCCGCCCTGTCGTCGAACCGTCTTGCGCGGCTGCGACTCTCCTTCAGCTGTGGCGTCGACACGAATTCCCTTCTCGACTATCTCTCGTTCAGAGCCGACGGCATGGACATCGCCGGCCGCCTTGTCGGTGCCGACGCGGATTTCACCACCGTCCTTGTCGACTTGCTCGACCCCGTCGTCGGCACGCTCGTCATGGTCAATCTGAAGCCGGGTGCCCTCCCTGCGCCAGGCTCTTCCCTGTTTCTTCCCTCCCGTGGTTCGCAGCTCGGATGCACCCTCAGTCCAGGGCTTGCCGTCAGCGGCATCTCGTCCCATTCCTCCATTGCTGGCTCCTCAATCAGCATTGAGCTGAATCATCCCGCGACGGCGGAGAACGTCGCCAACTTCATACGCATCGTGCCGCCCGTCGAATTTTCGGTTTCCGTCCAGGACCGCTCCTACTGGGACGACGCGTCCATTCTCACCCTTACCGGCCCCTTCGAGCCCGGAAAAAAGTATGCCGTCACGCTTGCGGCCGGACTTCGGGGACGCAACGGGGAAACGCTTGTGAAGCCTATCACGCGCAGCGTCGTCTTCCCGTCCCTCGCCCCCGCCTGCGTCTTCGCGGCTCCGGGCCGCTATTTGGCACCTTCCGATGACTTCTTCCTGCCGATCCGCGTTGCGAACATCACGAATGTGGCGGTCACCGCCGAGCATTTGCTTCCCGCGAACATCGTCCCTTTCGTGATGCGCGAAACCAAACGCTACTCCCACTGGTACAACTGGGAAAACGACGATCTTGGCAACGCCGAGCGACTCGCCGTCAAGGCGGCGGACTTTTCAATTCCCGTACACGCCCAGCGCGACAAGGTCACCGTGATTCCATGCCCGCTTGACTCGAAGCTGGCAGCGGGCAAACGCGGCGCCTACCTTGTCACGCTCCGTCCGACGTCCGACCAAGGCTCCCTCCCGAACATTTCCCGCGTCATCTGCGCTTCCGACATCGGCCTCTCGCTCCTGCTCCAGAAAGAGGCCGGCGTCGCCCGCGTCTGGGTGACGACGCTCAGCACGGGTGCGGCGCGCGCTGACGTCCAGGTCACCCTCTACTCCGACCGCAACGAGATTCTCGGCAAAGGCGTCTCGAACCCCTCAGGCCTTGCGGAGATTCACTTCGATGCCAAGAAGGAGCCCGTGGCGGTTGTCGGCTTCAATCCGTCCGACGGCGACCTTAATTTCCTCCCCGTCGCGAATGAGACGTCCGTGAACTTCGTCCAGCCCGGGCAGCGCGCCTTCGTTCCGGAAGACGGCTACGAGGCTTTCGTCTTCACGGACCGCGGCATCTTCCGCCCTGGCGAGACCGTCTTCATCCAGGGGCTTCTGCGCGACGGCCACGCCACAGCTCCGGCCACGGTCTTTCCTGTCGAACTCCGCGTCACCAAGCCCGATGGCAAACTCTACCGGAAGCTGACGCTCATGCCCGATGTTCGCGGGGCGCTCCACGCGGAGGTGACAATTCCCGAATTCCTGCCGTCCGGCCACTACACCGCGTCAATCCGTCTGCCTGGCGAGGACGGAAAGGTTCTGGGCGAGGTCGAATTCCTCGTCGAAAGCTTCGTTCCCCCGCAGATCAAGGTCGCCGTCGCCCCCGCACGTGATACGGCCAGACGCGGCGACGAAGTTTCCGCCACCATCACCTCCGAACACCTTTACGGTGCGCCGGCGGAGGGACTTCGCGTCGATGCCGGCGTCACTTTCCTTCCGCTCGATTTCAAGCCGGCAGGCTGGGAGCGCTACACGTTCGGCGACTCCTCGGTGAAGTTCAACGCCGGCGTCGAGAAGAAGTTCGGCGAGGCACGCCTCGACGCCGAGGGACGCCGCTCAGTCTCGTTTACCGTGCCGGGCGACCTGCGCGCGCCCGTCCGCGCCCAAGCCAAGGTCCGCGGAACCGTCATTGAGAACGGCGGCCGCACTGTGACCGCCTATGGCAACGTCGTGGTCGACACGGCGCCATACTACCTTGGCCTCGAGACGGTCGGCCGGGACTGGCTCAAGTCCGGCGAAGAGGTTTCGATTCCCTGGGCAGCCGTCCGCCCGGACGGATCTCCCGAACCTGGCGTCGCCTCGCTTTCGGCTTCGCTCATCCGGATCGACAGCCACTGGTCCTTCACGCTTGGCGACAGAGGCAGCTACGAGTGGCACCGCGAAATGACGGAAAGCAAAGTCCTTGAGGCGCGCAAGGTCCCCGCCTGCGGCACTGACGGCCGGGGGCTCTTCTCCTTCAAGGTTCCGGAGTGGGGCGACTACCGCCTCATCCTTTCGGATACCGTGACGGGCGCCTCCGTCTCGCACACCTTCTGGGCAAGTTGGGGTGGCGACCGTCCGACGGCGACCGACTCCTTCACCAAGCTTGAAATATCGCCCGACCGCAAGAGCTATGCCCCGGGCGAGAACGCTCGGCTTCAGATCCGCGCCCCCTTTGCGGGTACGCTCTTCCTCGTCATCAAGCAGGACAGGGTCCTTCAGGCGCGCACCATCGCCATCACGAACAAGACGGTTGAAGTCGTACTGCCCGTGACGGCGTCAATCGCCCCCGGCGTGGAGGTTGTCGCCTCCGTCGCCCGTGCGGCGAAGCCCGAGGAGGTCTGGTCGCCCCACCGCGCCGTCGGCACCTGCTTCGTGAGCGTCCAGCCCGTCGAGCATGCCCTCCGCGTGGCCGTCGAGGCGCCAGAGGTCATCCGCCCGTCCGCGACTGCCGAGGTCCGGGTCCGCGTCTCCGCCGCAGGGGATGGCGCCGCACCCGCCGAGGCGCGCGTCACGCTCTTCTCCGTCGACGAGGGCATCTGCGGTCTCACGGACCTGAAGACGCCCGATCCCACGGCCTTCTTCTTCTCCTCGCGCAAGGGGGACTTCGACTACTACGACATCTACACGCGCCTCATGCAGGTCACGGACGCGAAGCTCACGGGCTTCCTTTCCCACACCGGCGGCGACGACGGGCTCGACCTCGGCAAGCGCCTCAACCCCATCTCCGCGCGCCGCTTCCGCCCCGTCTCCCTCAAGACCTACGACGTCGCCGTCACCAACGGCTTGGCGGTCATCCCCGTCGATGTCCCCGAATTCACCGGCCAGCTACGCTTCATGGCGATTGCCTGGACGGCGTCGGCCACGGGATCGGGCGAGGCCTTCGCGCGCGTCCGCCGCAACCTCGTCGTCCAGCCCGATCTGCCGCGCGTCCTCGCGCCCGGCGACAAGTCCTTCCTCTCGATTTCACTCGACAACACGACGGCCTCGTCGATTGACGTGGCATTTGCGGTGGAAGGCGAAGGGCCCGTCGCCGTTGGCAAGGTGCCCGCCCCCCTCTCGATGGCCGGCCGCACGCGCCACACCTTCACCGTTCCCATTGAGGCATCGGAGGACATCGGCGTCGGCCGCGTCAAGGTCCGCGTCGAAGGCTCCGGCGAGGTCTTCAAGGACGAAATCGAAATTCCCGTGCGCCCCGCTGCGCCCTGGCGCACGTTCAACTCCTCCATCGCCCTCTCTTCGGGCGAATCCGCGGACTTCAAGCCCGAGGCCGACATTCTGGCCCCCTCGGCGAGCCAGCTCGTCGAAGTCCTGTCACATCCCTTCTGCGATGTCCGCGCCGCGCTCGGCTACTTGACCGGGTATCCCTACGGATGCGCGGAGCAGACCACGTCCGCCGCCTTCCCGTTCCTGTACGTCGGAAGGTTGCCCGACGGCTTCTTTGAGGATGGAATGCGCGTCCGCGCCGACACCTTCGTCAACGCGGCCATTGTCCGTGACCTCTCGATGTTCTGCTACGGCGGATTCTCGATGTGGCCGAGCGGGTCGATTGCCTCCCCCTTCGCCACGTACTACGTCACGCTCTTCCTCGCCGAGGCGCGCCGTGCCGGCTATGCCCGCGACCTCATCGACGTGGATGCCCTGGTGAGCGCCCTCCGCGTCCGCCGCTGGGATGACGCGGACAGCGACGACCTCTGCTACATCGCGCTCAATCTCGCCCTTCTGGGCAAGTCGGACAAGTCCCTCATGACCGACCTCTTTGAGGTGCGCGCCTCGCTCAGTTCCGAGTCGCGCGGCAAGCTCGCCCGCGCCTTCATCCTTACAGGCGACCCCCACAATGCGCGGACGCTCCTGGACGAGGCCGCCGCGCCGCCCGACCTCCGCGCGGCCTCCTTCCTCCTCTCCGCCTGGGTTGAACTCGACCCGTCGAACGCCCGCTGCGTCGAATGCGTGGAGAGAATCAACGCCGAAGTCGACCGCAAGTCGGGCCACTGGGGGACGACGCAGGACAACGCCCTCGCCATCAACGCCCTCGTCGCCTACACCGCCGCGCATGGGCGCGACGAGAAGTCTCCGGTCGTCTCGGCGAGTCTCGCCGTGCGGAGCGGGCCCCGTCAGGAGACCATTGTCCTGCCGCAGGCCGCGTCTGCCAAGTGGGAATCGCGTGAGGGGCAGGGGGATGCCGTCCTGCGCGTCACGAACACGGGCGATTCAACGTGCTACGTCCGGCGCGCCTTTACGGCCGTGCCGGTCGTCACCGCTGATCCGCCAGCCTCCAACGGCCTCCAGATTGTCCGCGAATACCTCGACCGCGAAGGCCGCGCAATCGACCTCGCCAAGGTCCGCCAGGGCGATATCGTCGTCGTGCGTCTCACCGTGACGTCCGCGGACGACCGTGACGACCTCGTCATCGAGGACCTGCTTCCCGCCTGCTTGGAGCCCGAATGCCACAACCTCGTCACGGAAGGCGGCCTCGCGTGGCTGCCCCAGTCGGATGCCTGGCGCTGGGTGATCCATACTGAATTCCGCGACGATCGCGTCCTGCTCTTCAGCGGAGATGTCGAGTCCCACAAGGCCTACACCTGGCATTACTCGGCCCGCGCCGTGTCGGCCGGCGACTACATCGTCCCCGCCGTGCAGGCCTCCGCCATGTACGACCCGCGCGTCTTCGCCCGCGGCGCGTCCACCCGCATCACGGTGGAGAAGTAACTGCCTCTCCATTTTAATCTTCGATTCGCCTAGATGCGTTTTGGGACGCATTGACTTGACGCGGCGTGTTGCGGTGGGTATAATCTTGTGCATGCGTAAAATTGCAATTTGCCTTGCTATTGTGTCGATTGGCGCCGCCGTTTCAGCGGCGGGGCCTGTCGTCGCCGTGAAGTGCTTGCGCGATTCCGCCGTTTATTGCGATGGTGAAAAGGTAGAGTTCTCGGTCTCGTCCGTGTGCGAAGGCGTTCCGACTTCCATGCCGGTTAAGGTTTCGGCCAAATATCCGGGATGCACCGGCCGTGTCGAAGTCGCGGTCATGCCGACGGCCTCAGACGGCACGGTGAAACTGTCGTATGCGCCGAAGCTTCCGGGGTGGGTCTACGTGCAGGTGTCCGTCACCAACCTGAAGGGCAAGGTGGCCTCAAGGGCCAGCGCCGGCGCCATCTTCCGTCCCGACGACATCCGTCCGGCCATGCCGCCGCCGGATGACTTCAAGGCCTTTTGGGATGCGGCAATCGCCGAGCTGGACAAGGTGCCAATCAAGGCAAGGCTCACGCCCGTTGAACTATCCGAGAAGGAAAGCCGCGGCGGGAAGGTAAAGGGCTTCGAATTCTCCATCGACTGCGTCGGCCCCCATCCGGCAACTGGCTTTATTGCAATGCCTGTCGACGCGAAGCCCAAGTCCCTGCCCATCATCGTGGCCTACCAGGGCGCAAGCGGCATCCGCGCCTGGAAGCCGTGGTACTACGGCGATGTCGCCATCTCGCTCACGGCCAGCAAGTTCGGCCTCCCCAACCAGCTCACGGACAAGGAGTACGCCGAGATGGGGTACGCGGGCGACGCCATTTACAAGCTTGCCAAGGATCCGGAAGCAACGCGCGACGACAACGTTTTCAAGTGGATGATTCTCCGCGACCTCCGCGTGCAGCAGTACGCCAAGACGCTTCCCGAATGGAACGGGAAGGTCATGATTGTGAACGGGGAGAGCCTGGGAGGGGCGCAGTCGCTCATCTGCAGCGCGCTCGACCCGGACGTCACCTTCATCAGCGCCTGCGTGCCGGCGATGTGCGACCACAACGCCTGGCGCGCGGGGCGCCGCAACGGCTGGCCGGACCTCTTCGGCACGAATCCCGACGGTTCTGCGGCCGACGAGGCGGCGGCCGCAAAGCTGGAGGCGGCGCGCTACTTCGACACGGCGAACTTCGCCACGCTGATCACGCCAGACAAGGAAGTGACGGTTGGGACGGGGTACGTCGACGCGACCTGCCCGCCTGACGGCGTCTACGCGGCCTTCAACGCGATTCCGTCGAATGTCGTGAAGAGACTTTCGCCGCAGCCGCTCGCAGGCCATGGCGCGGGAAACGCGTACGGCGGGGTGCGCATCCGCGAGATTCTGGGGAAGTAGGGGGCTGCAGATGTTCACAGGACTCGTAGAAAAGACAGGCAACGTCAAACGGCTTGTTCGCCATGCCGGAGGTTGGCGGCTGGCGGTTGCCTGTTCGCCATGGCCGGATGAACCTGTCGTCCTCGGCGAGAGCATTGCCGTGCAGGGCGTCTGCCTCACGGTCGCGGAACTGGATGCTGACGGTTTCGTGGCCGATCTCCTCGACGAGACGCTCCGCCGTTCGGCGCTTGGACGCCTCGGTCCCGGCGCCCGCGTCAACCTCGAGCGCGCGTTGAGGCTTGGCGACCGGCTGGGCGGCCACATGGTCTCCGGCCACGTGGACGAAACGGGTGCCGTCGTTTCCGTCCGCGAGGTCGGGCGCGACTTCGAGTTCTCCATCGCCTGCACCAAGGACTTCGCCCGGCAGTGCGTCATGAAGGGATCCGTCGCCATAGACGGCGTCAGCCTCACCATCACGGGGCTCACGGACGATTCGGTCGCCGTCAACGTCATTCCGCACACCTGGCGCGAGACGAGCCTCGGGGAGCGGAGAAAGGGCGACCTCGTGAATTTGGAGTCCGATGTAATCGGCAAGTATGTGGCCCGCTTCATGAGTGTGAAGACGGGCGGATTGACAGAGGAAACATTGAGAAAGGCAGGATTCTGTGTCAGCTAACATTCGTTTGGCGCCCCATGCGCTTTTACTTGCGGTCGCTGTTCCGCTTTTGGCGGGCGGTGTGCTCGGCTATGTCGTCCGCGGCGCCATGGAGGCGCCGGTGGCGGCTCCCGAAGAGGCGAAGAATGTCACCCCGGCAACGTCCGCGACGGTCGCGTTGCCCGATGCGGCGACTTCCGTTGCGCGGGCGGACGTCGAGTCGCTTCGCGCCCGTGTCCGCGAGCTTGAGAAGCTCCTAGACGAGCGCGAAGGCGACCTTGCGCGCCAGGCGGCCGCTCAGGCGCGGAACGAGACGCCGCAGCCTCCCGCCGGCGAGGAGCCTCAAGGGCGTCAGCGGCGGTCTCGCGAATCCTTCCGCGAGCGCATGGAGCGGATGAAGACGGAGGAACCCGAACGCTACGCGGAGATGCAGAAGCGCCAGGAGGAGTTCAGGACACGGATGCGCACCGCCAGCGAGGAGCGCGACACCTACCTCTCCTCGATTGACACTTCCCGGATGACAGCCGAGCAGAAGGCCGACCACGACCGTCTTCTCGCCGCCCTCAAGCTGCGCGACTCCATGATGGACCGCATGCGTCCCGACGCCGAGAACCCCCTTACGGACGAGGAGCGGGACGAGGCCTTTGCGACAATGCGCGAAATCGGCCCGCTCATGGAAAAGGAGCGCCGCTACCTTCTTGAGGAGACCGGACGCGCCTACGGCGAGGAGGGCGCCGCCTTTGCCGACTACATTCAGGACGTCATTGAGTTCACCTCGCCGTGGCGCGGCCCCAGGTTTCCCGGAGGCGGGCGCGGTCCGCGCCAAGGAGGCGGCGGTCCTGGAGGTCCTGGCGGTCCGCCGTCTGGAGGGCCGCGATGAAATTCGTCGGCGCACATGTGAGTACGGAGGGCGGCGTCGATCAGGCGCCCGTCAACGCGCAGTCCATCGGCGCAAAGGCGTTCGCCCTTTTCGTCAAGCCGCAGCGGCAGTGGGTCGCCCCTCCGCTCCGGCCCGGCATCGCCGAGGCCTTCGCTGCCAACTGCGCGGCGGCGGGCATTGACCGCAGGAACGTCCTGCCTCACGCGAGCTACCTCATCAACATGGCGACGCCCGACGAGGCGGCGCGTCTCCGGGCCGTCGAGTCGCTTGTCGGCGAATTGCGTCGCTGCGCGGAACTGGGCCTTACCTGCCTCAACATCCACCCCGGCAGCTCGCTTAAGACGGGGACGCCCCAGGAGGCCTGCGCCCGCGTCTCCGATTCCATAAACCGGGCCTTTGAAGCGGTTCCGGGCGTCTCCGTGGTCCTTGAAAACACGGCGGGGCAGGGGAGCTATCTGGGCTCCAGATTTGAGGAACTGGCGTGGATCATCGACGGCGTCAAGGACACCTCCCGCGTCGAAGTCTGCCTTGACACGGCCCATCTCTACGGTGCCGGATTTGACATTGCGGACGCCGCCGGATACGAAAAATCACTTAAATGCTTTTCAAAAACCGTCGGATTTGATAGACTACGCGCACTCCATTTGAACGATACAAAGGTTGTCTGCGGCTCACATGTCGACAGGCACGCCTGCATCGGGGACGGGGCGCTCGGCTGGGAAACGTTTGCGCGCATCATGCGAGACGCGCGGTTCGATGCCATTCCGCTTGTGCTGGAAACGCCCGATCCTGACAAATGGGCCGAGGAGATAAGGAGACTTTACGAACTATGAAGGTTGCAGTAGTAGGAGCCGGCCAGGCCGGCATTGAGGCAGCGGTCGCCGCCCGGAAGGCCGGTGCGACGGCCGTGACCGTCTATTCGCGGGAGGCCTGCCTCCCGTATTTCCGTTCGCGTTTGCCCGAAATCGCCTTCGGGAGCGGGGATGTGGCGTCAATCGCCATCCACCCCCAGGAATGGTACGAGCAGGCCGGCCTCACCCTCCGTCTCGACACCCCCGTCACGAACATCGAAGTCGGCGACATGCTTCTCATCAAGACGCCCGACGGCGACGAGATGGTCGATTCGCTCGTCTTCGCCAACGGCGCGGGCGCCCTCAAGCCCGTCATCCCCGGCCTCCTCGCCTCGTCGGCGGTCTACACGCTCTGGTCGGCGGACGACGCCAAGCGTCTGAGCAGCCACATCCGCCGCGTCCGCTCGATTGCCGTTCTTGGCGGCGGCGTTCTCGGCGTCGAGTCGGCCCTCCGCGCCCGCAAGGCCGGCCTCAAGGTCCATCTCATCGAAAAGCTGTCGCGCCTCATGCCCCTCCAGCTTGACGCCTCGCCCTCCGCCGCCGTGCGCGCCTACCTTGAGGGCGTCGGCGTGAAGGTCCACACGGACACGACCCTCGAATCCGCCAGCCAGGTCGCCTCAAAGGTCTCCCTCCGCCTCGTCGGGGTAGAGAAGCCGCTTGACGTCGACATCGTCCTGGTCACCGTCGGATCTCGCTCCAACACGGCGTTGGCGCAGTCGGCCGGTCTCACGTGCGACCGCGGCATCTGCGTCGATGAAACGCTCCAGACGACCTGCCCCCAGATCTACGCGGCCGGCGATTGCGTCCAGTACGGACTCCAGACACGCAATTCCGCCGCCGCCGCCGTCCTTCAGGGGCGCATCGCGGGCTTCAACGCCGTGATCTCCACCATGAGCGGCCAGTTCCTGACCTGCCCGTCGGATGAAATTCCGCTTCACATGAAGGCCTACGACCTCGAAGTCCATACCTGGGGTCAGACAGCGGAAAGCTGCATGGGAGCGAAAATCAAGCGTCTGGACAATGGCAAGAAACCCGGAATTGTAAAGCTGAAGGTCGTGCGCTCCGACAAGGTCGTCGTCGGGGCGCAGATGGTTGGAACAAGCGACGGCTTCGATGACATCGTGGGGCAGTCGTCCCGCGAAGACAAGGCTAAAAAGTAGGGGGTTCATCCATGCGTTGCCCCAAATGCGGCCATTTGGACGACAAGGTCCTTGATAGCCGTGCGGCGCACGAAGGCAAGGCCATTCGCCGCCGCCGCGAGTGCCTGGCCTGTTCGTATCGGTTCACGACCTTCGAGGAAATCCTCAAGGATGAACTGTCCGTCATCAAGCGCGACGGCCGCCGCGAGGATTTCAGCCGCCAGAAGCTTCTGAGCGGCATCACCCGCGCCTGCCTGAAGCGCCATGTCACGAACGAGCAGATCGACAGAATCGTCGATTCCGTCATCGAGACCCTCCAGCGGCGCGACACAACCGACATCCCCTCGGCGGAAATCGGCGAACTTGTCATGCGCGCCCTCCTCAAGCTCGACCAGGTGGCCTACGTCCGCTTCGCCTCCGTCTATCAGCGTTTCGACGACGTGGAGCAGTTCAAGCATGTCATTGACGAAGTCGTCAAACCGTCGGAGTAATCCTGCGATGAACCTTCCCGACATTGCGTCAGACCCCCGCCTCGCCGCCGCGATCAAGCTGGCGCTTGAGGAGGATGTCGGCACCGGCGACGTCACGACAGACGCGCTCGTCTCCCGCTCGGCCGTCGCGACAGGCGAAATCCTCTCGCGCGCCGAATGCCGCGTGGCCGGCGGCCCGGTGGCCGCCGCCGTCCTCGGTGCCGTCTCCCCGGAGATTGTCTGCGAGACGGTCGTGGCCGACGGCGCCGACGTGGCGAAGGGCGGCGCAATCCTCCGCTTCCGCGGTCCGGCCTGGGCCATCCTCGTCGCCGAGCGCACGGCCCTCAACTTCATGCAGCGCATGTGCGGCATCGCGACCCTGACCCGCACCTTCACACGCGAAGTCGCCGATCTCGGCACCATGATTCTCGATACCCGCAAGACAACGCCCGGCCTGCGCTTCCTGGAAAAGTACAGCGTCCTCTGCGGCGGCGGGACGAACCACCGCTTCGGCCTCTTCGACCGCGTCCTCATGAAGGACAACCACCGCCGACTTTGGGCGGGGAACAATCCGGGGCGCCTCGACCTTGCCGTCCTTGAGGCGCGCCGCCGCCACCCCGGCGTGATGGTCGAAATCGAGGTTGAGAGCCTCGACGAACTCCGCAGCGCCCTTCCAGGCGATCCCGAGTGGATCATGCTTGACAACATGAACTGCGACACCATGCGCGAGGCCGTCCGCATCAACGCCCACCATGCGAAGCTCGAGGCCTCCGGCGGCATCACCCTTGCCAATGTGCGCGCCGTGGCCGAAACGGGCGTCGACGCCATCTCCCTCGGCTGCCTCACCCACTCCGCCCCCTCCATCGACCTCTCGCTGGAGTGGAGCGTCGCGCGCTGATTTTTGGTTTTTTGAAAGAGCGGGGGCGCAATCCGCATGCGGATTGCGCCCCCGCTCTTTCAAATCCTTCCGAACGATTCGCGAACTTGGTGCATATAATAAATCTAAGGCGTGATTGCATTGAATCGAAAGTCCAACGAAGTACCGAGCCCCGACGAGCGCATTTCACGGTTTTTCGCCGAATACGGTGAAAGGCTGTGGAATACGGCGTTTAAGATGTGCTTCGATTCCGCGTATGCCGAGGACCTGACGATGCGCACGTTCGAGCAGGCCCTGCGGAAACTCGACCTCTATGACGAAAGTCGTCCGCCCTTCCCCTGGCTTTGCGGCATCATGGTCAACCTCTACCGCATGGACCTTCGCGGCAAGGCGCGCAACGCCCTTGATTTTTCCGCCGCGCCGCCCGAAATGGCCGATCCCGCGCCATCCATTCCCGAAGTTCTGGCTGCGGAGGGCGATGCAAAGGCCGTTCACGAGGCGCTAGGGCGGCTTCCGGAACGCTATCGCATTCTCGTCGTGCTTCGGTATTTTGATGATTTGACGGTTCCGGAGATCGCGACGGAACTCACCATCCCCGAGGGGAGCGTGAAACGCCTCCTCCACGAGGCGCGCGCCTTGTTGCGCGCAGACCTTTCGCGAACGATTGGCGCAGATCGCGCATAGAAGGTGATGAAGAACATGAACTGTGAAAACGACAATCTGATTGAGGCCGCCGAGGAGCAGACGCTTTCTGCGGCATTGAAGTCGCCGGAAATGATGAGTCCGTTGCCTGCGGAGCTTTCCAAGCGCTTTTACAGGCGCTTTGCGTCACACGAAACGTCTGCGGGGCGCCATTCTTTCGCGCGCCCCGCATGGCGCGCCGCCGCAGTCGTCGCGGCGCTATGCGCGGTCGGGGCGCTTGGTGCGGCCACAACCTTTGCTGTTGTCCGCTTGCTGTCCAATCACTCGGAGACGAGTGAAGATAATGCAGAATGCGGAATGCAGAATGCAGAATGTGGAAGCATGGTGCCGACACCAGTGCATTCGACTGGCGGGACTGGCGGGACTGGCGGGACTGGCGACGCCTCAATTACTTCTACCACTTCAAACGCAAACAAGGGAGACAAAACCATGAACACTGCAAAACTGCTCGCCGCCCCTGCCGCGGCGGTTGCGATCGCAACAAGTTCGCCGCAGGCGGCCACGGCCGCCATGGACGACTGGCATGGAAACGCCACCTCGCCGGTCGTGGTCATAGTCGTTGATGTCGACATGTCGCTTTCCGATGCGCTTACGGCGAACAACGTCAGCCTCGCCGGCGCGGCCTCCCTCGTCAAGCTTGGCAACGGCACCGTCACCGTCGACAACGCGAGCGGCATCGACTCCTTCGCCGGCGACATCCATGTGTTCGCTGGCGGATGGTCCGTGGGCACGTCGGCGGGCTTCGGCACCTCCGTAGGTTCGACCTGGATCTATCCGAACGGCTGCGTCTTCGTCACGGACGTGACGGTCGCGCACACTGGCGAGACCTTCCACCTTGCCGGCACCGGCAAGTCCGACTGGTACGGCTGGGGCGCGATCCGCTTCCCGAGCAGTTCCCAGGAATCGGCCGTGATGGCGGCCGGCGCCTACGGCTCGCGCTGGATTCTCGAAGACGACGCAACGGTGCTTGTCTCCGGCAAGGGGAACAGCGGCACGTTCCTCCCCGCCATCGACCTTGAACTCAATGGCCATGAGCTGACACTCTGGCGCGGGCGCTATGGGAGGATTGAGACGACATCAGGCGCAACATCGCGCTACGGGATGTTCCACAGCGTGACGGGTGCCGGCGGCATCGTCATGGAGAACGGCACCACATTTGCGCAATGGGGCTTCAACCCGCCGTCCTACACTGCCGGCAACTACCTCGCGCTCCAGAACGCCTATCTCGGCATCTGGGAGACAAAGAACCTGCACGCCGACTGGGGGCTCGTCGCCAAACCGCTGCCCGCCGCCAACTGGGACGGCTCCGGCACGGCCGCAGACCATAAGCCCATGCTCATGCTACTGTCCTGGAAGGGTTCGGACTGGATGGTTCATGACTTCAACATGTGGCAGGGACCGGTCATGCTTCAGGACAACCTCCAAATCGCCCAGGAGAACCAGAACTACATCCACCCAATGACCTTCACGGGCAAGATTTCCGGC
>JAEEGL014138947.1_pt1 | contig 14056 bp, 7 predicted proteins | sample 9134231 | NCBI WGS metagenome assembly JAEEGL01 (sample SAMN16246548, study PRJNA631951) | gut metagenome | biome: gut microbiome; feature: rumen; material: fiber-attached | host: Bos | place: Iran: Karaj | collected 2018-10
GAGGACGAGTCGAAGAAGGGAAAAGTTATTGATGTGATTCAGAAAGGCTACAAGATTAACGACAAGGTTGTTCGCTATTCGAAGGTTGTCGTTGGTCAGTAGGAGGTTTTGACAATGGAAAAGAGAGATTATTACGAAGTGCTTGGTGTCGATAAGAATGCGACAGCAGAAGATATAAAGAAGGCTTACCGTAAACTTGCGTTGAAGTACCATCCCGACCGCAATCCTGGCGACAAGGATGCCGAGGAGAAATTCAAGGAGGCTGCCGAGGCTTATTCGGTGCTCAGCGACCCTGACAAAAAGTCGCGTTACGACCAGTTTGGTTTCGCAGGCATGAATGGTGGCGCAGGTGGCGGTTTTGGTGGCGGTTTCGCCGATTTCGACCTCAACGATGTGCTAAATAGCGTTTTCGGACGCGGATTTAACTTCGGCGGTGGTGGATTCAGCAGTTTCTTTGGCGGCGACGGTGGTCGTGGCGGTGGCAGACGTGCCGTAAATCGTGGCTCTAACCTGCGCGTTACCGTGAAGTTGACACTCGAAGAGATTGCAAACGGCACAACCAAGAAAATTAAAGTCAAGAAATATGTGCCTTGTTCGGCATGTCACGGCACTGGCGAGAAGGATGGTAACTCGAGCACAACTTGTCCGACCTGCAACGGTCGTGGAGTGCAGACGCGTGTTATGCATACTATGCTCGGTCAGATGCAGACAAGTTCGACTTGTTCTACCTGCGGTGGTTCGGGCAAGGTCATCAAGGAAAAATGTACTTCGTGCTACGGCGAGGGAATAGTTTCGGGCGAGGAAACAATCGAACTGAAAATCCCTGCTGGCGTTTACGAAGGTATGCAACTCTCAATGGACGGCAAGGGTAATGCAGCGCGTCACGGTGGCATAAACGGTGATCTGCTCATTGCAATTCAGGAAATTGAGCATCCGGAACTAAAGCGCGATGGAATCGACCTTATATATAATTTATATATAGGTATTCCCGATGCAATTTTGGGATGCAGTGCCGAAATACCGACCATTGGCAACAAGGTGAAGATTAAGGTTGAGCCTGGTACTCAGTCTGGCAAGATTCTGCGGCTCAAAGGCAAGGGTTTGCCCGACATAAATGGCTACGGACACGGCGATTTGTTGGTAAGAATTAATGTTTTCATACCGAATGATGTGTCGAAAGAAGACAAAAAATTGCTAGAACAGATGCGCGAATCGGAGTCTTTCAACCCGCAAAGCAAACGAAACGAGTCTTTTTTTAGCAAATTGAAGAATATGTTTCGTTGTTAAAATATGCTTGTTGATATAATATAAATACTAATTTGTATTAAATTTAACTAAAACTCTCATAGCAGTGCAATAAAAAAAACGTTGTTGCGTTTTATGAGAGTTTTAATTTTATGTAATTTTGCAGCCAAAATTTTTAAACATGACAAAAAGAATTTCGTTTCTAATTGCAATACTATTTGCAGGTATAAGTGGATATTCACAGATAACACCAGAAGAAGATGTTATTGGTCGTGATGCCCCGAACACAATTTCTACAGCAGTTTCGTTTTTGACAATTGCCCCCGACACAAGGGCTGGCGGTCTTGGTGATGCAGGTGTAGCAACTACTCCCGATGGCAATTCGCAGCATTGGAATCCCTCGAAGTATGTGTTTGTTGACACCGATTTTGGCGTATCCATGTCGTACACTCCTTGGCTTCGTGCTTTGGTGTCGGATATGAACCTCGCTTATTTGTCGGGTTACTACAAGTTCAATGCACAGAATGCAATCGGTGCATCGTTGTTGTATTTCGACCTTGGTAGCATGACATTCAGAGGTCTTAACAATGAACTTATAATGAATTTCCGTCCGCGTGAATTCTCGTTGGACTTGTCGTATGCTCGTTTGCTTGCAAAGAACTTCTCTGGTTCTGTGGCAATGAGATTTATCTATAGTAACCTTACTGGTGGACAGGATGTTGGAAATGGCGTTCAGTCGAAGGCTGGTACTTCGGTAGCTGCTGATGTTTCGTTCTACTACAAGAACGATGACATTATGACAGGTAACTTGAAGTCGTCGGTTATGTGGGGTTTGAATATCTCGAACATTGGCTCCAAGATTTCGTACACTTCGAACGAAAAGCGCGATTTCATACCGACTAACTTCCGCACAGGTGTAGGCTATATGCTCAGCTTCGACGAGCACAACGACCTGCTTATTACAGCCGACTTCAACAAGCTGCTTGTTCCGTCGTCACCGACATATTATCAGCCGGGCGAGATTTTGCCTAGCGGCGATACTGTAAAGGCAGGTAGCGATCCGGTTGTAAAGTACGGCAAGGATCCTAACATTTCGGTTCCTGCAGCATTGTTCACCTCGTGGTGGGATGCTCCTGGCGATGCAACACCATTTGTACACAATGGTAAGCCTTCGCGTTTCCGCGAAGAATTGGCCGAAATAACTTTCTCGGTTGGTCTCGAATACTGCTATTCGAAGCAGTTCGCTGCTAGAGTTGGTTATTTCCACGAACATGCATATAAGGGTAACCGTAAGTTCGTCACAGTAGGTGCAGGTTTGCGTCTCAATGTTTTCGGACTCGATTTTGCATACTTGATTCCTGTAACACAGGCAAATCCATTGCAGAATACTCTTAGGTTCACACTTACATTCGACTTTGGTGGCGCCGCTAAGGAACAGCGTGATGCACGTAAGGCCGAAAAAGATGCAAAGAAAGCATAATGTACAGGATAGGAATAGGTTACGACGTACATAAATTAAAGGATGGTTTGGATTTCTTCTTAGGAGGAATCCAAATTCCTTATAATAGAGGCTGTGTGGCGCACTCCGACGGCGATGTACTGATACATGCCATTTGCGACGCTCTGCTAGGTGCTGCAAATTTGCGCGACATAGGCTATCATTTTCCCGACAGCGACCCTAAATATAAAGGCATCGACAGCAAGAAGCTTTTGAAAGAAACGTACCGCCTTGTTAAAGAGAAAGGTTACGAAATATGCAATATTGATTCTGTAATCTCGCTACAAAAGCCCAAGGTAAAGGATTTTATTCCCGAAATGCAGAAAACGCTTGCCGCGGTTCTCGAAATCGACGAGTCGCAAATCTCTGTGAAGGCGACCACTACCGAAGGTCTCGGTTTCGAAGGTAGGGAAGAGGGTATAAGCGCGCAGGCGATAACGATGTTGGCTAGTAGAGTCGTTGCGAGCAACGACCACGCCAAAATGTGATTGACAATCAGTAGAGTCGTTGCGATCAACGACAAAATCAACAATAAATAGCTGGAGAACAATACATTGTTCTCCAGCTATTTATATGCAATCAAACATATTGAAATATAGAAACCTAGATTTGCAAAACTTTTTTCATTAAAAATGTGTTAATCAAAAAAAAATATCTATTTTTGCATATTATATAAAATAGATTAAATATGAGTAATTTTATTGGAAGATTTTCTTTTCTATTGATGTTAAGTTTCTTGATGTCAATTGGTTATGTATGTGCACAAGAATTGAATATCACAGTATATCCAGAGAATGTGGAGACCTTGCAGGATAATCCAGAAGGATTTCTTGAAGACCCGTTGGTAAATGGTAGTATAAATGTTCCTGGTAATTCCGAGACGGAGAATAACTTCAAGTTGGATGAAGGTAATGTACAGTTCGGAATTTCGGCAGAAGTTGGTTTCAGCCCGTTGAGTAAGTATTTGAACGTGCCGTTGTCGGTAGGTTACAAAGGTTTTTCTCTTTCTGTGGCTATTCCCTTCTACATTCAGAGGAAGGCAAAATATTCGCACGGCTATGTTTCGGCTTACGGCGGCTTGGGTGACATTAGTGCATCGTTGTCGTATAAGTTGCAACGCCAGACCATTTTTGAGGCAGTGTCGTTTACATCTTCTTTCCCGACAGGAAACCAGAACCGTATGTCGAAGGGTTATATAGTGCCGATGGGTACAGGTAGTTTCGATTTCATATTCTCCAATACCTTCCAGTACAGACATACGCATTTCCGTATTTACAACAATATTTCGTATCGTCTGAGCGGTAAGTGCAAGCGCGATATCAAGCTTGCAGTTCCTTACTACGACGAGGATACCGTACTTCGTTCGGGCAACGAAATGATACATTATGTGACCTCGAACGGAAACTTGCTGTCGTGCAACACTTCTTTCGACTATCCACTGTTCAGCTTCATGTCGCTGCATGCTGGTTTCGCTGTTATGAACAGTTCGGCAGGTACTTTGTACCACAAGCACACTTATTCATGGAACAGCGACGAGTTTGAGTTCCCGACCGAAAAGGCCAACCAAGCATACACTTCAATCGAAGTCAGAGGTGCAATTGCTTTCTCGTACTGGGGCATCGACCTTATGTGCGTAGTTGCTCAGCCGGTATATGTTTATACTCAGAACCAGAACATTAAGGACAGCCAGAAATTCAATTTCTATATTAGATTGTCAAAGAAAATATTTTAAAGCTATATGAAAAGGTTTTTGTCGATATTATCAGTAGTTGCACTTGTGGCATTGGCATTGGCCGGCTGCCGCAAGGATCCAATCGAGTTCAATCAGGTTGGTACTATAAATATGCAACTTGTTAAAGGCTTTTCTCATAAGAATAAAGTTCATAGTAAAGGTATTTGGGAGGCTTTTGACGCAACTGTCACCATTATTTACGAAAGCGGTGAGGATATAGTTTACAATTGTGTATTCTCCGATCCTACAGGTTCGGGTATTTATTCTAACGACAATAATGGCGATAGAATTTACATAATTAGGAATATGAATTTCCGCATCAGGATTGAAGGTACTGTAGATGGCGAATCTGTAAGTGGTATGATTCCAGAGGCTGAAAACGAATGGCTTATCTTTACTGATGATAGCGAAGAACTTAACGTACCTCCAGTAATGCTGTATGCAGGAAAGACCCGTCTTGGCATTATGCTTAAGGAAGTTGGGGGCGATTATGTTCACGCTTTCGCAAGCCTTGCCGAGTACGAACAGCCCGATTCTGGCGTATATGAGGAAGTCTGGGGCGGTTTCTACTACATCGAAAAGAGATTTGCCGACCTCAATGTTTCGATAGAGGAATGGAATTTCTTCCCGATTGAGAATTATGGCCCAGAAGAAGAGATGGGCGGTTCGAAGGGAACTTTCGAAGGCTTTGTTTCCGACCTTGCAATGGAGACCGAATATTCGATAAAGGCTTTTGCTTCGACACGTGAACTCGAATTGTACAGCCGCACGGTAAATTTCACGACTGGAAATCATGTTGATTCGATAATGACATTGGTTACTACCGAACTTAATGCAGGTGTCGACTTTGTTAACCTTCGTGCTCGTATACACATGAAGGAAGGTTACGACCTATCGAAGGTAAGCGGTGTGGGTGCCATTGTTTACCCTGCAGCATCGGCTGGTGATGCAGATTCGCAGAGGTGGTTCTATGGCGAACTCGACGGTGAAGAGTTCTATGTAAATATGAGCGATCTCGAGCAGAATACCGAATACAAGTACAACCTCTTCGCATACTATTACGACGGATATAGCAGAACATGCAAGGGTGTCGAAAGTTCGTTTGCAACCGAAGGCTCGAGAGAGTTCGTCGTTAATACCGGCAGAAGCACTGTTACTGGCGTTAATAACGTGTCGGCAGTCCTGTATGGTGAGATTGTCTCTGGAAACGTTGAATACAGCAGCGAAATAGGTTTCTACTATGGTCGTTCTGCTGACAACATGACCGAATTTATATCCGCTGAAATACTTCCTGGACAGAATACATTTACAGCCACTTTAAGCGATAGTAACTTTGGCGTAGGTAGCACTATCTACTATTGTGCAGTTGTTAAGGTCGAATACAATGGAGAACTCAACGAGTACAAGGGTAGCAATATGAACTTTACTTTGCAGAGCGCGCCCGAAATATCATGTAGTTCTCCTTCGCGAAAATCTACTTATTCGTTTGATATACCATGTTCTATCAATAGCAACGGTCGTACTTGCAGCGAATATGGTTTCTTGTATTTCCTAAATGATGACCCAGATGGTGGCGATTCTCTTCCTTCTCTCGAATACAACGATGGCGTAAGCCAGATAAAGTCTTTCACATCGTCGGTATCGGGTAGTGTTACTCTAACCCTGAACGGTTTGTCGGCTGGTAACGAATATCTATACCGCATGTATGCAAAGTATGGCGACGAAGTGGTATATAGCGAAACTCAGCAGGATTACACTTTCTATATAGGTGAGGAAGGTCGCTACGGTGGTGTAGTGTTCTATGGTGGCTCCGATTTCACCCTCGAGATGATAACTCGATTTGACCAGGCTGATCCTCCAACTGCAGTTTGGGGTGAAACTGGCGAACTGGTTATCACAACCGACGTGCCAAGTACAGGTGCTATGACATCGGGCTTGAGCAATACAGAGGCTATTATCGCACGTTACGGACTTGTTGACACATACGCTGCACCTGCATGCCGTATCGAAAATTCAGGCTCGTATCTGCCATCTGCTGCCGAAATGGAAGCTATTGCTCGACTGCTTCAGGAAGGCACTTCTGATATGTATCTGGACGGTGGCACATATTGGACATCTGACGAGGTCGACGCCGATAATGCTAAGGCTGTAATAATCGATGTCAGCGGACAAACTCCGACATATACGATATCGTCAGTTTCGAAGCAGACCGAAGGTCAGTATGTAAGCGTATATCGCTACTAAAGATATTAGTTTACAATAAGCAAAGGCGGAAAATCATTCGATTTTCCGCCTTTGTCGCTTTATATGAGCTATGTTTCCGTTATAGGTTTTAGGACATAGATTACATGTCAGTTGACGTTTGTTCTTCTTGTTTCGTTTGCTCCGATGTCTCGTTTTCGCTTTGTTCGGCATTCTTGTACTTGAAGCGGCGAATCTTCTGCGTGGCGGTCTTTTCGAACGGTTCCTTCATGGCTTCCACTTTGCCAATCTTCGAATTCTTGCCAACAGCACGGTTCACAAAGTCCATCACCGACTTTTTCATCGACTCCACCTTCTCGAAAAACTGGTCCTCGTAGGCCTGATTCCAGTTAAGCACATTGTCGTCGAACTTTACCAGAGCCACAAGTTCGCCGTCGCGCTCCATGACCAGCGATTCGTCGACGCCATCCATGTCGTTGATTACCATTTCGATTTCTTCGGGGTAGATGTTTTCGCCCGACGGACCGAGAATGGTGTTGTTGAGACGTCCGCGTATGTAATAGTAGCCGTCCTTGTCGACTGTGGCTATGTCGTTGGTGCGGAACCAGCCGTTCTCGTCGAGAACCTGCATGGTACGCTCGGGATCCTTGTAGTAGCCGAGCATCACGTTGTCGCCACGGCATACTATTTCGCCTTCGCCGGTCTTCGGGTCCTGGTTGTCGAGACGGATCTCCACCTTGTAGGCCGCAATGCCTATTGAGCCGACACGTTTCTTTTTGTTTACCAATACGTTGCATACAAGTGGTGCAGTTTCGGTAAGTCCGTAGCCAACGGCGTAGGGGAACTTGCATTTCTTGAGGAATTCCTCTACGTTGGTGTCCATCTTGCTGCCTCCGATGCCGAAGAATCTCAGTTTTCCACCAAAAGTCTTTACCAGCTTGTGTCCGATAAGTCGGTGAAGCAGGCGAGGCGTACGTTTCTGCATCCACTTGAGTACGCGGCTTTTGTTGATTGTAGGCACAATGCTGTTGTGGTACACCTTTTCAATAATAAGCGGCACGGCGAGCATGATTGTTGGCTTTACCTTTTTCATTGCTGGCAGCAGAATCGACGGAGTAGGGGGCTTCTGTATGTAGTAGCAGCAAGCGCCCACGTAGAACGAATATAGGCTCGAAACGCACATTTCGTAGGCATGCGACATTGGCAGTATCGACAGAAAACGGTCTTTTTTGTGGCACGGCTGAGCCTTGAACGATGCCACGAGGTTGTGACAAAGATTGCGGTGGCTGAGCATCACGCCTTTGGCTTTGCCAGTAGTGCCCGAAGTGTAGATGATGGTGGCGAGGTCGTCGGGGAGTGGCTCTTTTGTCCAGCCGTTGCACTGAAAGTCCTCCTTCTTGCATTTTATGAACTCAAGCGTCTCTATATCAACCACAAGCGTCATCTTTTCCTTGCATTCGTCGCTAAGCTTGTGCATCAGTCGCTTCGATATGAAGATGACCTTGCTTTCGGAGTGGGTGAGTATGTTTGTCACCTCGTTTTCGGAGCTGTCGGGCAGAATTGGTATGGCTATTCGTCCGAAGGCTGTGGCGGTGAAGAATGCCAATGTCCAGTTGGGCATGTTCTGCGAGAGGATTGCCACCTTGTCGCCAGCACTGATTCCAAAGCGTGACATTCTGGTCGACAGCATGTTGCATTTTTCGGCAAACTCGCTATAGGTGTATTTCTGTTCTCCATCGACGTATTGTGCCATTGTGCGTTTCCAGTAGCGGGTGGTCGAGTATTTGAACACCTTGTACAGCGTTGTGCAGTATATTTCGCGGTACTTGTTGCGTACCTTGTATGGATTTTTTATTTTCTTGCTCATATTTTCAATGTGTTATGTATTTGTCTTTGTGTTTTCCCTGTATGTCGAGAGTTGAATAGTATTCCTGTATTTTCTTGATGTCGTCGGTTGGATTATCTGACAATTCCCATCTCTGGCCGACGCTAATTTCCTTCTTGCCCCAGTTGTAGAAACCTACATATACTGCTGCCCCGGTTTCGCGTGCTATGAGGTGGTAGCCTGTTTTCCAGCGTTTTACTGGTTTGCGTGTCCCTTCGGGGGCAATGGCGAGGTGGAAAATTTCGTTTTCGTTCATAGCCGATATTATGCTTCGGATTGTTGCCGTGGCATTGCTACGGTCGACGGGAACGGCACCGCAGGCGCGGAGAATTGGACCCAGTGGCCAGAAGAACAGTTCCTTTTTTACCATGATATGGGCGAGCCGTCCGTATTGTGCATAAAATAGGTAGCAGATGGGAAAGTCGAAGAAAGAAGTGTGGGGGACGCCCAGCACGATAGCCTTGTCGCCATCCATAGGACCGCCTATGCTTTTCCAACCGAGTTTTCGCAGTAGCCAGCCGCAGAATTTTGCCCATCGTTTACCGACAGTGTTTTTAACTTTTGCCATAATCAGTAATTCGTTTTTTCTGTTTTCAATTTTTCAGGGTGCAAAATTACGGCGTCATTTCCTAACGGAAATTTTTGTGTGATGTACGCAAGTTGTTTTTGATGAAAAGGTGTTTTTAGGGACGAAATTTCGTATTTAGGGACGAAATTTTTCACTTGTGAATTTCGTCACAGCGTATTTGGGGCGAAAAACGGTAGTGTTAGCCAGCGGTTGTTGAGCAAGCTTCCTTAAACTTTAAACTTTGAACTTTGAACACCGACGCAAAGCATTGCACCGCTACAAACTCTTTAACAGGTGAACATTCAAATCTTCAACCTTTAGCTCGCGCAAGCAAATCTTCGAATCTTCAAATCTTCAAATCCTTTGAACTCCAGAAACAAAAAAAGCGGAATCAGATGCTGAAACAAGTTCAGCATGACATTCCGCTTTTTTAGAAACGCGAAGCATTGAACGGCGAAGCCATAGAAACCTTAAACGTTGAACGTTAAACCCAGAAACTTTCAAACGGCGCCAGCCATTCAAACGCCGCAGGCATAGAACGGCGCAGCCCTCAACGAAGTTAACCTTTAGCTCGGCGTAAGCCAAACTTTAAACCTTGAACTTTGAACCTTCAACTTCCCTGATTTCTGAATTGTTAAATTCTTAAATTTTTATTTTCATTTATCAATAATAGCATTATCTTTGTGCAATAAAAATATGATGAATATGAGATTAAAATTTGTGGCATTGTTGATTTCTGTGCTTATTCTTGGTGGATATGCTAAGGCATACGATTTTTCGGCAGTTTGCGAAAGCGGACAGACCTTGTATTACGACATTACATCGAATACAGAGCCATATACGGTGGAAGTGGTAAGAAATGGCAATGTCCACCAATCTGGAGATCTTATAATACCAGAAACGGTTGTCTATAACAACATTACATACTATGTTACAAGTATTTATGTAGCTTTTCATAATTGCAGCGAACTGACATCGGTAACAATCCCTAATTCAGTTACAGACATTGGCTATTATTCATTTAATAATTGCAGCGGACTGACATCGGTAACAATGGGCGATCATGTTGAAAACATTGGTACAGGGGCATTTGAGGATTGTACTAATCTAGGCTCGATTACACTTCCCAATTCGCTAACATTTATTGATTATGGTGCATTTAGAAGATGCTCCGGATTGACAGGAACATTAACAATTCCCAATTCTGTTACGAGTATTGGAAGGTATGCATTTTATGATTGCGCAGGACTGACAGGCACATTAATAATTCCAGATGCTGTCACATTCATCGGTGAGGAGGCATTTGCTGGTTGCCTCGGATTGACGGAGTTGACAATAAACGGTGCCGAAGAGATTGGACCCTCGGCATTTTTTGGCTGCAGTAGTCTCACAACAGTAACAATAGGCGACTCTGTTACTAGGATTCCATCCTCGGCATTTTGTTCTTGTACTGCATTAACAACTCTAACTATTGGCAATTCTGTTACAGAGATTGGGGGCAATGCATTTGATAGATGTAGCAGCTTGAACTCTATAACCTTTGGCAATTCGCTGACGAGCATAAGTGTTGGAGCTTTTAGAAATTGTAGTGCGCTGGCCACTCTAATAATTCCCAATTCGGTGACTAGCATAGGAAGGGAAGCATTTGAGGGTTGCAGTGGTTTGTCTTCAGTTGTAATTCCAAATTCCGTTACCAGCATTGACAATGAAACATTTAGAGATTGTAGCGGATTGACAAGTATAATAATTCCAAATTCGATTACTAGTATTGGATATAGTGCTTTTTATGGCAGTCATTTATCATCGTTAACCATTGGCAATTCCGTCATGAGTATTGAAGATTTAGCTTTCCATGGGTGTGAAAATACTTTGGAGGTGCTTAGCTATAATGCGACAAATTGTGCAACATCAAACATATTCAAGAATTTTATCAATATATCAACTTTGAATATTGGAAATAATGTAACTAACATTCCTGCAGGTGCATTTTATGGTTGTACAGGATTGACATCTGTTGGGATTCCCAACTCGGTCGAGAGTATTGGAGATAACGCATTTTACATGGTCAAAAATATAGCATACGGTGGCAATGCAACTGGTAGTCCTTGGGGAGCGTTATCGCTAAACGGATATGTGGATGGCTATCTTGTATATTCCGATAACACTAAAACCTATTTGAGAGGATGTGGCATTATGGCAACAGAAGTCGCACTTCCGAATTCTGTTACAAGTATTGGAAGTATGTCGTTTCTTAATTGCAATAGGCTTACAACAATCACAATTCCCAATTCCGTGCAGGAAATTGGCGCAAATGCTTTTAATGGTTGTAGTGGGCTTGTAGAGATGACATTGCCTTTTGTAGGAAAGAGTGCATCATATACGGTTGAGTCTGACTCCACGCTTTTCGGATATATATTCGGTTCTACGAGATATACTGGCGGAAAACTTGTATACCAGTATTATACTCCAACTAGTTATAAAACATATTATATTCCCAATGGGTTGAGAACCATAAATTTCAATGGAGACAGATTGCCTTATGGTGCATTTTATGGATGCACAATGCTGAGTTCTGTAACACTTGGAGAAGATCTCTTGAGTATTGGTCGTTATGCATTTTATCGTGATAGTCTGACAGAGATATTGATTCCGGAGAATGTAACAACCATTGGCGATAAGGCTTTTGGTCTATGCAGTAATCTTTCTGTTGTCAATTTTGATGCGACAAACTGTACGCAAATGGGAAGTGCGAGCAATCCTGTTTTCTATAATTGCGACAATTTTTCTGATTTGAGGATAGGAGAAAATGTAACGAACATACCAGCTTATTCGTTCTATAATTGTGGAAACTTAGGTGCGGTATCGATTCCGAGTTCAGTGTTGACTATCGGTGATTCTGCCTTTTATATGGTGGCCAATATTACATATTATGGCACAGCAACAGGTCGTCCATGGGGTGCCTTGTCTATAAACGCTTATGAAGAAGATGGTTTATACTATACAAGTATGGAGAAAGATACCCTAGTGGCTGCCATTAGAACAATTACATCTGCTGATATTCCCAATACTGTCGTGTGCATTATGCCTAATGCTTTCAAAGGTTGTAATGACTTAGAATCGTTGTCGATTGGTTCATCCGTAAGAACTATTGGCAAATCTGCATTTAAAAATTGCACAAGCCTTACTGCAATAACAATTCCGAATTCTGTTGAAACTATTGGCGATTCTGCATTTTCGCTTTGTAGAAGCCTTACCGAAATAATAATTCCGGATTATGTTGAAACTATTGGCGAATCTGCATTTTCGGGTTGTAGAGGAATTACTACTTTAACTATAGGCAGGTCAGTAACCAGTATTGGCAATAGTGCATTTTCGGGTTGCACTAATCTGAATACGGTAAACTACAATGCAACAGCTTGCTTATATATGGGAGATAATTACAATACAGTTTTCAAAAATTGTTTTTCTTTTACGACATTGATTATTGGAGATAATGTAACAAAAATCCCCGACTATGCATTCGCAGGTTGCAATATTACAGGAGAATTGATAATACCTAATTCTGTAATTACTATAGGAAATCGTAGTTTTATATCATGCCAAGGATTAACTGCGGTGACTATTGGAGAATCTGTCCAAGGGATAGGTAGTAATGCATTTTTAGATTGCCATAGTATGGCAATTATTAATTTTAATGCAGTTAGAATAAATGATTATTATTCAAGCGATGCTTCGTTTTTCCTGTATAACCATGCCATAGGAGTCCTGAATATAGGAGAAAATGTTGCTACTTTCCCTAGACGTATTTGGGGCGATGATTTTATATATTTTTCAACAATCAATGTTTCAAGTGCAAATACAACTTTTGACTCTAGAGACAATTGTAATGCAATAATTGAAACATCAACAAATACATTGATTTTTGGGTGTAGATGTACAATAATTCCCAATTCTGTCACAAGGATTGGTAATAAGGCGTTTTATAATTGCGGGACAATGACGAGTATTACAATCCCAAATTCGGTGACAAGTATAGGTAATAATGCTTTTTATGGATGTGATTATTTGACGGAGGTCGTAATCCCCAATTCGGTTACAAGTCTTGGAGAAAAAGCGTTCTATGGCTGTAATGGACTAACATCGGTAACAATTGGGAATTCACTAGAGAATATAGGAGAACGCGTGTTTTTTTATTGTATTTATATCGACAATATTTATATGAAATCTACGGAACCGCCAGCCGTTAGTCTTTTTGATTATTCTACCTATCAACGGGCAACTCTTTGGGTGCCGTGTGGTTCGTTGGAGGCATACAGCACATGGAACAATTTCGAGGATATTCGGGAAGACGGATCATATATGCTGAACGCCACAAGCGCAAATCCACAATATGGTATTGCACAAATAACACAGCATCCCGATTGTACCGATGGCATAGCAACTATATCTGCAATCGCTCACGACCATTGCCACTTTGTGCAATGGAACGATGGAAACACCGACAGCATCCGTACAATAACGGTAACAGCAGATACTACTTATACTGCATACTTTATATCCGACCAGTATACGGTTTCAGTTGTTCCAGCAGATGAAACCATGGGAACCGTAAGCGGTGGAGGAACTTTCGACTATTATACTAGAATACAGATTTCTGCAACAGCCAACGAGCATTACCATTTTGTACAATGGAACGATGGCAACACCGACAATCCACGAACAGTTGTTGTAGAAGGCGATACAACTTATACGGCTTCGTTTGCTCTCGACCAGCACACAATTACAGTTTTGTCCGATGATGAAAATTTGGGTTCTGTAGTCGGTGGTGGCACTTACGACTATGGCACCGAAATACAGATTTCGGCTACAGCCATCGAAGGATATGCCTTCCTGTCGTGGAACGATGGCAACACCGACAATCCCCGC
>JAEEGL014553863.1_pt1 | contig 14056 bp, 10 predicted proteins | sample 9134231 | NCBI WGS metagenome assembly JAEEGL01 (sample SAMN16246548, study PRJNA631951) | gut metagenome | biome: gut microbiome; feature: rumen; material: fiber-attached | host: Bos | place: Iran: Karaj | collected 2018-10
AGGGGATATTGATGATAGGCTTCAGAGCAAGAAGACTCCGGGAGTTTTTGTAGTATGCGAATTATGTGATGTTGATGGACGCTGCGGAGGCTATAATCTTCAGTGGGCATGGACCAGTGGCTATATAGCGGGAGAGGCGGCAAGCTGTCTATGATTAGATTGAACTCAGTAAAGCTTATTAATAACGGATATGAAAAGCTTCCGGATAAAGAGCCTGAAAGAATTTCTTTCCTAAAAAAGAAATTAGCTAAGAAAGCATCGAAAATTTTAAAGATAAATGCTTCCGATATAGATAATGTGATTATCAGAAAACATTCAATTGATGCAAGAAAAAAATCTGAGATCATGGATGTGTATGTGATTGATGTTGTTATAAATTCAAAAAGCGTTTCCGAGGAAAAAATAATAAAGAAGTCAGGATGTAAGAACGCTTCAATATCAAAGGAAAAGCTGTATAAATTCCCGGTTAACAGAAATGAAGATGAAGTTTTAAAAAGACAGACGGATAGAGCAACGAGACCGATTATTATCGGAGCAGGTCCTGCCGGTCTTTTTTGCGCATATGAGCTTGCGATGGCCGGATATTGCCCGATTGTGTTAGAACGTGGTTATGATATAGATAAAAGACATGATGCGGTAAAGGCCTTTTGGGATGGCGGTAAGCTTGTTCCTGAAGGGAATGTCCAATTTGGTGAAGGTGGAGCAGGGACTTTTTCCGATGGCAAGCTTAATACCATGATAAAGGACAAAAACGGACTGGGGTTGGAATGTCTTAAAATTTTCCACAGATATGGTGCATCTGAGGATATTTTATATGAATCAAAGCCACATATAGGAACTGATGTATTAAGAACAGTAATCAGGAATATTAGAAACGAAATAATAGATCAGGGTGGTGCTTTTTATTTTGAAACCAAGGTGACAGAACTTCTTGTAAATGAAGGCAAAATCTACGGAGTTCGCTGTGAGGATGGAAGAGAGTATTTATCTGATGTCGTTGTACTTGCGATTGGACATAGTGCAAGGGATACCTTTTATGCTCTTAAGGAACAGGGAATAAATATGGAACCCAAGGCCTTTGCAATAGGTCTGAGGGTTGAACATGAACAGACTTTGATAAATAAGTCACAGTATGGAATAGAGGAGCCCACAAGTCTTCCGCCTTCACCCTATAAGGTGACGGCAAGAAGCAGTGATGACAGAGGAGTATATTCATTCTGTATGTGTCCCGGAGGGTATGTCGTCAATGCTTCATCTGAAGACGGTCGTCTTTGTGTGAATGGAATGAGTTACTCCGGGCGAGACGGAAAAAATGCAAACAGCGCTATTGTTGTTACGATTGAACCGTCAGACTTTGGTGGAAATGATATATTATCAGGTGTTGAATTCCAGCGAGGTCTTGAAGAAAAGGCTTATAAGCTCGCTGGTGGAAAGGTTCCGGTAGAATATTTTGATGACTTTAAGAATGGAGTGGATTTATTATCAAGAAAAGATAATGGTGAGGATATTTCAGAAGAAAACTCATCACTTTTAAATTCTATTTGCGAACATAAAAATGCCGGCAGAAATCTGCCATGTATTAAGGGACAGTGGGATTTTGCACCTGTACATGAGATTTTACCTTTAAGGATAAATAAGTCGATTGTAGAAGGTATGGAACACTTTGGCCATATGATAGCTGGCTTTGATAAGGATGACGCACTCCTTTCCGGAATTGAGTCCAGAACTTCATCCCCGGTTCGAATAAACAGAGATGATAATCTGGAAGCAATTGGTATCGAAGGCCTTTATCCTTCAGGTGAAGGAGCAGGATATGCAGGAGGTATAACTTCTGCTGCCATGGATGGAATGAAGGTTGCGGAAAGAATCGCTATTCATTATCGAAGCGGTAAGGACTTTTACAGACATAAGCTGAAAAGCTGCCGTGATTCGTTAGGTACAGATAAGAAGAGAATATTTGATAACAGCATAAAAGAGAATATTATAAATACCCCTGAATATCAGGAGGCCAAGAATATTCTTATATATTGCAGCTTTGGAAGTGAAGCCGGTACGCGAGATATTATTATTAAGGCATTAGCTGATAATAAAAATGTATTTTGTCCTAAGATAACCGATACACGAAACAGAAAGATGGAATTTATCCGGATAAGATCACTTAATGATTTTTGTGAAGGAAAGTATTCTATTCCGGAGCCGGTAATGGACAGCGATTCTGTTATTTATAAGAAGAGCGATGGGAAATCTGTTATTATACTTCCCGGACTTGCTTTTGATTTTAAAGGAAATCGCATTGGCTACGGTGGCGGATATTATGATAATTATATGAAATGCTTTGAGAATGAGCTTTCTAATGGTAATATGAATTCTATAGCTATCGGCTATGATTTTCAGTATGTTCAGGACGATATTTCTGAATTCATGACAAAGAGTGACATAAAGACTAACGTTGTTATTACTGATAAGGAGATTTACAGGACATGAGCACAGACAACAAAATTTGCGAAACTATAACAATGCTTGGCCGTAATGCTTTTAGTGCAAAGTTTTCCCTTCAAAAGCTCTCTGAAGCTGAGAAAAACAAGGTACTTCTAAAGGTTGCGGATGCACTGGTTGATTCCTCGGATGAAATTCTTTGTGCCAATGAAAAGGATATAAAAAAGGGCGAAGAAAACGGAATGCACGAGGGGCTTCTTGACAGACTTCGTTTATCACCTGAACGTATAAAGGATATGGCTGAGGGGATTAAGCAGGTTGCAGATCTCCCCGATCCGGTTGGCAGTGTTATTGACGACTGGACACTGGAAAATGGTCTTAGAATAAAGAAGGTAAGCGTACCGCTTGGTGTAATTGGGATTATTTATGAATCAAGACCTAATGTAACAGCAGATGCTTTCAGTCTTACCTTTAAATCCGGAAATGCTGTAATTTTAAAGGGTGGGTCAGATGCCTTTGATTCCAATATGGCTATCACTAATGTCATAAGAAGAACTATTGAGAAGGAAGGCTATAATCCTGACTTTATTCAGCTTGTTCCTTTTACAGACAGAAGTGCTGTTGGTGAGCTTTTAAAGCTTCGTGAATATATTGATGTTGTAATTCCGAGAGGAAGCGCCGGGCTTATAAGAATGGTCTGTGAAAACAGTAAAATTCCTGTTATTGAAACCGGAAGTGGAAATTGTCATATATACATAGATAAGGCTGCTGATATCAGTAAAGCCATTCCTATTATCATTAATGCCAAAACTCAGAGAATTGGAGTGTGTAATGCTGCTGAGTCGCTGGTTGTACATGAAGATATAAAGGAGGCTTTTTTGCCTGAGCTTCAAAAGGCTATGAGGGAGAAAAAGGTTGAACTTCGTGCAGACGAGGATTCCATAAATCTTCTTCCTGAGGCAAAGCCTGCAACGGAGACTGACTTTGCAACTGAATATCTTGACTATATTTTATCTGTTAAGACTGTAAAGAGTGTTGATGAAGCAATAGAACATATTAATAAATATAATACAGGTCATTCGGAAAGCATTATTACTGAAGATGAAGTAGCTGCTAACGCTTTTCTTAAGGGTGTAGACGCTGCCTGTGTTTATGTGAATACTTCAACACGATTTACTGACGGGTTCCAGTTTGGATTTGGCGCTGAAATCGGAATAAGCACACAGAAGCTTCATGCAAGAGGTCCTATGGGACTTAAGGAACTTACATCTTACAAATATGAGATAACCGGAGACGGACAGATCAGGGGATGATTTATAAAAAATAAACGGAAAGAAGATTACCGGAGATGAAAACCAAAGAAGAAATTCTTAAATTACGAGAAGAAATAATAGATGTATCATTATCTCTTTTGGAGCAGGGATTAATTGTAAGAACCTGGGGGAATATAAGCGCTAAAATAGATGATGATCATTACCTTATTACGCCAAGTGGAATTCGATACGAGGATTTGAAACCGGAAATGCTTCCTGTAGTTTCCATTTCTGATAATTCCTTTGAAGGTGAATATAAACCTTCCAGTGAAAGCCTTGTGCATTCTGCAATTTATAAAGTGAGAAAAGATGCTGAATTCATAGTGCATACACATCAGGTATATGCTACATGTGTAGGGGCGCTGGGAAAGAAAAGGCTTAAGACAGAGCATAAAGAAAGAAAAATAATTTTCCCTATAGCAAAATATGCACTTCCGGGAACTACGGCACTTGCGGATAATATTAAAGAATGTGCCATTAAGAATAATGAGACACGAAGTGTAATAATGGCAAATCACGGAGCTGTCTGTTTTGGACATAATGCGGAAGAAGCTGTAAAGGAAGTAATTAAATTAGAGAAGGCTGCAAAAAAATATATATTCAGTATTTGTAAGACTGAGATAAATAATGCTATTGAGGAAGGATTTTCGAGTAAACTGGAGAACGATAAAATAGTTTACCTAAGACCTGATACTCCCGAGAGAATTAAGCTCATTCATCAGCAGATTTATGCGAAAAGACCTGATATTCGCTATATTTTTCATAATAAATCAGAATCGGTTATGACTATATCCAGAAGGGCTAATCATATGAGACCATTACTTGATGATTTCGCTCAGATAATCGGTACGAGTCTTAGAATTCCCACCTCGGAGGGAACACCGTTAACCATTAAGAAGCGCATAAATGCTGTGTTTGCATATAACGATGGAGCGTATTGCCTTGGAGAAACTGAGGATGACGCGATGGCAGCTGCGATAGTCCTTGATAAAGGCTGCATTGCACACATTGCAATGACGCGGTTCGGGGAGGGCTCATTCATATCTTTATATGATTGTTTTAAGATGAACAGAAACTATAGAAAAAATTATAGTATCCTTGCAAATTCTGTAAAATAACATAAAATTATACTATAAATAATTAAATAACACTTATTATGAGGTGACCGATTATGGCGAAGGAAACAAAAACTGACAATTATGTAGCATATGTAGCGAGTTATACTTCGGGTTCAAAGGATAATTACGGTATCCGTATTTATGACGTTGATATGAAGAATGGTAGAATGACCGAAAAGGAAAAGGTAAAGATTACAAATTCTTCTTATATTGTATTGTCACATAGCAAGGAAACACTTTATTCAATTACTGATGCAGGTGTTGAGGCTTATCATATTGAGGATGATGGAAGCCTTACGTTTATTAATAAGGCATCTATTAACGGAATGCGTGGATGTTATATAAACATGGATCAGAATGACAGATTTCTTGTTTGTGCCGGATATCATGATGGAAAGGTTACAATTTTAAGACTCATGGAGGATGGAAGCATCGGTGAAATCACTGATGAGAAATTCCATAAAGGTCTTGGAACAATAGCCGGTAGAAATCATACACCTCACGTTCAGTGCATTAAGGTAACAAAAGATAATAAGTACCTTCTTGCCGCTGATCTTGGTATGGATCGTGTAAATGTTTATAAGTTTGATACAGATCACGGAAAGATTTCAGATATTGATGTAATCCACTGCGATCAGGAATCTTCACCCAGACATATGCAGTTCTCCAAGGATGGAAAATTCCTATATGTTGTATTTGAACAGCAGTGCAGTATTAATGTATATCAGTATACTGAAGACAAGGGCCTTCCTTCATTTGAGGAAATTCAGTCAGTTCAGAATTCTGACGAACAGGATACAATAGGCGTTGCCAGCAGCGCATTAAAATTTTCCGATGACTACAATTATCTTGTGAGCTCCGTTGCAGGAGAAAATAATGTTGTTATTTATAAGGTGGACAAGGAGACCGGTCTTTTAACAAAGATGATTGAACTTCCTATTTCCGGAGAGTATCCAAAGGATGCATGCATGTTCCCTGATAATAAGCATCTTGTTTCACTTAATCAGGAATCTAATACTATGACATTCTTTACAATCAATTTTGATAATAATACTCTTGTAATGAATGGACCTGAGCTTTCAATAGACAGACCAAACTGTATCGTATTCCATAAGCTTGGAGAGAGAAAGAAAGTTAGATGACGTATTTATAACCTGCAAGACTATAGAAAAAGGTATAAAAAAGCTTCCCCTTTGGGGGCGCACGACGTCCGGGGGACGTCGGCTTTGCGCGGACCGAAGCGGAGCGTAGACAGGTGTCACCACAGGTGACGGATGAGGGGATTCCTTATCCGTCATTTTTTATAGAAACTCATCAAATAATCAGCTCTGGAGTGCATATTGGACATAAGAAGATCCAGAACAGTAAATGCACACATACACTCAACAACCACAACTGCACGCGGAACAACAACAGGATCATGACGGCCTTTGATACTCACATCTATTTCTTCGCCATCTTTGTTAATTGTTTTTTGTGTTTTGGAAATACTGGGTGTAGGTTTAATATGAGCACGTAATATAATTTCTGAACCATCACTCATTCCGCCAAGTATTCCACCGGAATGATTTGTCTTTTTCGATACGGTAGAATCACTGTCTATACAGAATGCATCATTATTTGTACTTCCGAAAGAAGACGATGCTAAAATACCGTCACCGATTTCAAACGCCTTTACAGCGCCGACACTCATTACTGCCTGGGAAAGAAGAGCATCAAGCTTATCAAAAACAGGCTCACCGATGCCTATAGGCATTCCTGATATTTTACATTCAATAACACCGCCGACAGAATCACCTTCAGCTCTGCATTTGTTTATAAGCTCAACAGCCTTTTTATCTGCATCTGCATCAGGCATTGCCGTTATTGATTTGGTTATCTGAGCTTTATCGAAATTTGACTCATCTATCACGACATCGCCGATTGATTTTGTATAAGCAGTGATCTCAATTCCGAGTTCCTTTAATAATTTCTGGCAGATAGCACCGGCAGCAACACGTCCGATTGTTTCACGGCCCGAAGATCTTCCGCCACCTCGATAATCTCTGAAACCGTATTTTTGATCAAAACAATAGTCAGCATGACCGGGTCTGTAGTATTTAGCAATTTCCGAATAGTCTCCGGAACGCTGGGATGTATTTTTTACAATTAATGAAATGGGAGTGCCGGTTGTTTTTCCTTCAAATATACCGGAAAGAATTTCTACTTCATCGTCCTCCTTGCGGGGAGTGGTAATTTCTGAAGAACCAGGTTTCCTTCTATCCATATAAATCTGAATATCTTTCTCTGAAAGCTCCATACCTGCAGGAAATCCATCAAGTACGACACCAAGAGCTTTTCCATGGGATTCTCCCCAGGTTGACATGGTAATGTTTTTGCCTAATGTTGAACCGCTCATAATTTTTGCCTTTCTTAGTTTTGTCAATATATGCTTTTTCTATTTTACACAGTTTTTGTGGTATTACAAACACAAAAACCTTGATTTCTGCTAAAATATGTGGTATTTCTTAAAATATTCTTAATTTTTTCTTTAAATTATTAAGAATTGAGTTATAATAATAAAAAAGTATTTTTTTTATGAGGTTACGTGGTCATGCGTGCGAATCGTTTACAGATGGGGCCGACCTTCAGAGATAAGGTTATGGATAGGGTCCGCACTTTTAACAGAAAGCACCGAAGGATTAGACTCTTCGGTATGCTTTACGCAATGGCTGTACTTCTCTTTTACAACATCGGCCTGGCTTTTTATCATAATGCAAAGAGATGCACATGCCTTGCGACAATATTGTTTTTCTTTATAGCAAGCAGTAGTTTTACATATCCGGAAGCACTGAAACTTAATGTAAGTTTTGTTACTGATTTGGATAAGGAAGAGACAACAGGTAAGTATTATACTTCGGATTCACTTGAGGGTGTTTTTGCTGAATCCAATGCGGAATTAGCAGAGCTTACACCTGTTGATAAATATAAGATTATAGAGGAAGATCAGGATGTTTCGGAAGATCAGGAGCTTGCAGAGGGATTTGTTCTTGCTGATGATATAAGCGATATTTCAGATACATCATCAAGAAATTACGAGACAGCTGCAGAGAATTTGAATACTTCATTTGATCCTACTGACTGGAGACTTATTCTTGTAAACAAACAGCATCCTATTCCCGAAGGGTATGAGTTTCCTTTTGGTGAAATCAATGACACCATGAAATGTGATGAAAGAGTATTATCTCCTCTTAAAGCTATGCTTAAGGCAGCTGCCGATGAAGGTATAAACCTGGCTATTTGTTCACCTTACAGAAATAGTGAGAGACAGGAGGGGCTCTTTAAAAGTAAGATAAATAATTATATCGATGCCGGATTGTCATATATGGATGCTTATAATATTACATCCCAGGCAGTTACTGTTCCCGGATCTTCAGAGCATCAGATTGGACTGGCATTTGATATTGTCTGCGGTTCATATTATAATCTTGACGAGGGGTTTGGTGATACAGAGGCTGGTAAATGGCTTGCCGTCAATAGCTACAAATTCGGTTTTGTTGTTCGATATCTTAAGGGTAAAGAGAACATTACTGGTATTGAATACGAACCCTGGCATTTCAGATATGTCGGTGTTGATGCTGCTACAATAATGTATAACGAAAATCTCTGTTTAGAGGAATTCTGGGATAGTTATTTGTATGATTGAGTGATTTGGGGCTGTTGCATTATTTGCAACAGTCCTTTTTTAAGCGAGGTAAAGAATGTATAAACTTTTAAAAAAAGAAGGAATGGCAAAACGTGCCGAGCTTCAGACAGTTCATGGAACAATTCAGACGCCTGTCTTTATGAATGTCGCCACAGTTGCTGCAATTAAAGGCGGAGTTTCAACTGAGGATCTGGAGCAGATTGATACACAGGTTGTTTTATCAAATACCTATCATTTGCACCTTCGTCCGGGGGATGATGTTATATATAAAATGGGTGGATTACATAAGTTCATGAGCTGTAATAAGCCTATTTTGACCGATTCCGGCGGATTTCAGGTATTTTCTCTTTCTGAAAACAGAAGAATAAAAGAAGAAGGCGTCTATTTCAGATCACATATAGACGGGCATAAATTATTTATGGGTCCGGAGGAGAGTATGCGTATTCAGTCGCATATTGCATCGACAATTGCTATGGCTTTTGATGAATGTCCATCTGCCAGGGCTGACCATGAATATGTGAAGATGTCTGTAGACAGAACAACAAGATGGCTTAAGAGATGTCAGGATGAGATGAACAGACTTAACTCACTTCCTGATACAATTAATAAAAATCAGCTTTTGTTTGGAATCAATCAGGGTGCCATTTTTGATGATCTGAGGATAGAACATGCAAAAAGAATTTCCGAAATGGACCTTGACGGTTATGCTGTCGGTGGTCTTGCTGTGGGTGAGACTCATGAGGAGATGTATCATGTACTTGATGTGGTGACGCAGCATCTTCCGGAAAACAAGCCGACTTATCTCATGGGAGTTGGAACTCCTGCAAATATTCTTGAAGCAGTTGACCGTGGAATAGATTTCTTTGACTGTGTGTATCCGAGCAGAAATGGAAGACATGGGCATCTCTATACCAAGAGAGGACATATAAATCTTCTGAATGCAAAGTATGAGCTTGATGACAGACCGATTGAGGAAGGCTGTAACTGTCCGGCATGCAGAAGGTATTCCAGAAGCTACATCAGGCATCTTCTTAAATCTGGAGAGATGCTTGGAATGAGACTTTGTGTACTGCATAATTTATATTTTTACAATCATCTTATGATCGACATAAGAGCTGCATTGGATGATGGAAGATATAAGGAATTTAAGAAAAATACACTTGATTCAATGATGGAATATGATTCTGAAGAGCCCACAACGCGTTATGATATTGCAAAAGGATGGAAAAAGGGTTAAAAAGTGTACTTGTTTTAAAGTGTTATTAATTGTAAGATACTACATATGTTTAATGATAAGATTTTTTGGAGGTTAATATGAGTTTTGGTAACATGATGGCTCTTGAGAGCACAGGAGCTGTAAGCGGAACCGGAAGTATGATGATTATTCTGGTTTACGTTGCAATTTTTGCGGTTCTGTATTTTATTATGATCCGTCCTCAGAGAAAAGAGCAGAAGCAGAAGGCACAGCTTCTTTCCCAGCTTGCTGTTGGCGATAGTGTACGTACGACAGGCGGATTTATTGGTACGGTAATCGATATCGACGATGAGTCTTCCACAGTAATTGTCGAGTTTGGTAACAACAAAAACTGCCGTATCCCTATGGTTAAGGATGCTATTGTTGAGGTTGAGAAGCCTGAAGCAGCACTTAAGGATAGCTCAAAGGAAGAAAAGTCCAAGTAATTACTTGGCTTGGTATTTTTTTGTAACAACAATAATTTAAAAGAAGACTGGTTTCAGTCTGCATTATAAAGTGGGCAGCCGGCGAACTTTATATTTGCCGGCTATAATTATATATTACGATATAGAGGTGACAAGTATGAAAATGGGGATAACCTGTATACCGGGTGATGGAATCGGACCGGAGATCGTTGCAGAAGCAAAAAAAGTACTTAATAAGGTATGCTCTGTATACGGACACGAAATGGAATTCACTGATGTTCTTATGGGCGGAGCGTCCATTGATGCTTATGGTAAACCGCTCACTGACGAAACTATTGATAAATGTAAAATGGCTGATGCTGTACTTATGGGATCAATTGGCGGTAATACATCTACGTCACCATGGTATAAACTTGAGCCTTCTCTCAGACCTGAAGCCGGTCTTCTTGGGCTTCGTAAATCCTTGAATTTATTTGCAAACTTAAGACCTGCGTTTCTTTATACGGAACTTGCTGATGCTTGTCCTCTTAAAGCTGAGACATCTGATAAAGGGTTTGATCTTTTGATTATGCGTGAGCTTACGGGTGGTCTCTATTTTGGTGACAGATATACCAAAGAGGTTGATGGTGAACTTGTTGCCACTGACACTCTTGTTTATAAAGAGAGTGAGATCAGACGTATTGCCATTAAAGCATTTGATGTTGCGATGCAGAGAAGTAAGAAGGTCACAAGTGTAGATAAGGCTAATGTGCTTGATTCTTCAAGGCTTTGGAGAAAAGTTGTTGAACAAGTTGCTAAGAATTATCCTGAAGTTGAATTATCACATATGCTTGTTGATAATTGTGCGATGCAGCTTGTTAAGGATCCCTCACAGTTCGATGTGGTTCTTACGGAGAATATGTTTGGCGATATTTTATCTGACGAAGCAAGCATGATTACAGGCTCAATAGGAATGTTGCCAAGTGCTTCTCTTAATGAGAGCAGCTTTGGACTTTATGAACCCAGTCATGGTAGTGCACCTGATATAGCAGGTATGGATATAGCTAACCCTATTGCAACTATTCTTTCAGCAGCAATGATGCTTAAGTTTACATTTAAACTTGATAAGGAAGCTGAAAGCATTGAAAATGCAGTGCAACAGGCGTTAAAAGAAGGCTATAGAACGGTTGATCTCATCCGCGGTGACGAGAGCATTGATGAAGATAAGAAGTGCGGATGTAGTAAGATGGGAGATATCATTGCTTCGAGAATCAAATGAATCTGATGAATCATTAAGTATATATGATTATTTACCCCAGGAACCCATAGATATGGTTGTTGTTCTTACGATTATAGGAATGGCTTTTTACTATATCTGGAGAGCAAATTATCTGACGCCCTGGTACGATGAACTTTATACTTACTATTATTTTATAAGCAGGGGACCTGTATACGCGGCAATACACTGGCCGCTTCCAAACAATCATGTAGGATATTCGGTTTTGTCATCATTGCTTGATATGTTTGGCAATTCATATATAGGACTTAGAGGAGTTTCATTTATCTGTGCAGTGATCAATCCTCTGCTTATATATAGGCTTAGTAAGAAGTTTATGGAGGATTGGTATGCATACGGGACTATGCTTTTGTATTTTTCCTGTATGCTGGTTAATGATCTCTCTATTCAGGGAAGAGGATATACTCTGGCATGTACATGCTTTTTGATTGTACTCAGGCAGCTTACCTATATATGCAGAGCAGAAGAGTTTAAGCTGATTCAATATATTATATTCGGAGTTGCGCTTGTACTTGGGCTGTATACACTTCCGAGTAGTATTTACTGGGTTATTCCATCATGCCTTGCTGCTGCATTTTTTCTTATCGTAAATGGGTATAGAAGTTTTAATTACCGTGGCTCCGTTTGGAATACGAGATATTTTAAAAGGTTAAAAAATTGTCTTGTTACAGGTATTATATCTGCCGTAATTGTATTTATTCTTTATCTTATAATATGGCTTGCTGTAGGATCTAATCTTCTGGTCAAGGATGATACAAGTGAATATTTTGGCATGTCTCATGTAAAGCTTATTCTTACTCATCCTGTTACCTCGGCGATGGAAGGGCTGGATTATATGCTTTCTCAGCCTTATATACAAAGCGTAAGCAGGGTGGGATATTTTAAAAACTTTGTAGAGTGGTCAAAATCACTTTCATCTTTTATGTATCCGGGATTTAATGTCCTTACACTATTTTTTTTCATATGTGCACTTATAATACTTGTTGCAGAATGTATCAGACATTTTGAAAATAGCAGAACAATTTTTAATCTGCTTATGATATTCAATATTTTGGGATATCCCTTAATACTTATTATTCAGGCAAAATTGCCGTATTACAGAGTTTTTTCATACGTCGGAGTATTGGCGGCAATAGCATTTGCTTATGTTCTTGAACATTTGAGCAGGATGCTGCGGAGAATTATAAAAAATAGAGATAGATTACCTGTATTGTGGAATATATTTGCAGCTGTTCCGGTTATAATAATATGTGCATTTGTGTTATTTATGATGACCAAACCTGAGTATAATGCTCAATATGGTGAGCGTGAGACTAATTGTTATAATGCTCTTTATATAGCACATCCATCCGTGAATAAAAACATTTGTGTACTCGACTGTGACCAGCAATATCTGCTGAAATTCGGTTGGGATATTGAATGTGAGAATAAAGATGTTACGGATTGCGATTATATCCTTATAGACAGAAATATGATGACCGAAGGCTACAATGGTTCTGACTTTTGGAAGTTTTATCTGACCTATGAGACTATACCATGGGATTATGTTAACTCACATTATTTTATATTTTATGAAAATGAAGACTTTGTTCTTTACAAAAGATAATCAAGGAGGTTTTTTATGAACAGTGATCGTGTAATGGAAGGATTGCAGCAGGCTCCTCACAGAAGTTTGTTTAATGCACTTGGTTTTACTGCAGAAGAGAGGAAAAAGCCTCTTATTGGTATTGTAAGCTCTCAGAGTGATATTATACCCGGACATATGGAGCTGGATCGAATAGCACAGGCTGTTAAGCTCGGCGTAGCTGAGGCGGGTGGAATGCCTGTGATAGTTCCTGCAATAGCAGTTTGTGATGGTATTGCAATGGGACATATCGGTATGAAGTATTCACTTGTTACAAGAGATCTTGTAGCGGATAGTACTGAGTGTCTGGCAATGGCTCATGCTTTTGACGGAATGGTCATGATTCCCAATTGTGATAAGAATGTTCCCGGACTACTCATGGCTGCAGCAAGAGTTAATATTCCTACAATTTTCTGTTCAGGCGGTCCTATGATGGCAGGAAGGGTTAAAGGAAAGAAGAGATCCCTTAGCTCAATGTTTGAGGCTGTCGGAACCTATTCTGCAGGTAATATGACAGAAGATGAACTCAGTGAATTCGAGGAGAAGGTTTGCCCTACATGCGGTTCATGCTCAGGCATGTATACAGCCAACTCAATGAACTGTCTGACAGAAGCAATCGGAATGGGACTTCGCGGAAACGGAACAATTCCGGCTGTTTATTCAGCACGTATTAGGCTTGCCAAGAAGGCAGGTTATCAGATCATGGAGCTTGTTAAGAACAATATTCGTCCAAGAGATATAATGACAAAGGAAGCATTTGAAAATGCTCTTACCATGGATATGGCTCTTGGCTGTTCCACAAACACTATGCTTCATATTCCTGCAATTGCTCATGAGGCAGGAATTGAGATTGACATGGAGATGGCTAACGAGATATCAGATCGTACGCCGAATCTTTGCCATCTTGCACCTGCAGGTCCTACATATATGGAGGATTTAAATGAA
>JAEEGL015367691.1_pt1 | contig 14056 bp, 8 predicted proteins | sample 9134231 | NCBI WGS metagenome assembly JAEEGL01 (sample SAMN16246548, study PRJNA631951) | gut metagenome | biome: gut microbiome; feature: rumen; material: fiber-attached | host: Bos | place: Iran: Karaj | collected 2018-10
AGCTACGCCTCCCAGAGTGAGTACAACACGGAAGGCGTTGAGCTCACGCACATGATCAAGACCCTCAAGGACAATGGAATTGAGGTTATTCTTGACGTGGTTTTCAACCACACTGCAGAAGGCAACGAAAACGGTCCTTTTATATCATTTAAGGGCTTTGACAACAATATCTTTTACCTGCTGACTCCTTATGGGCAGTACTACAATTTCAGCGGCTGTGGCAATACGATGAACTGTAACCACCCGATGGTGCAGGAGTACATCGTGGAGTGCCTGAGGTACTGGGTTGAAGAGTACAGGGTAGACGGATTCAGATTTGATCTTGCGTCCATTCTTGGCCGTGATCAGGACGGCGCGCCTATGGAGAAGCCTCCGCTCATCCAGAGACTGGCTTATGACCCGATCCTCGGTAACGTCAAGCTGATCGCTGAGGCGTGGGACGCAGGCGGAATGTATCAGGTCGGCAATTTCCCTGCCTGGAAGAGATGGGCAGAGTGGAATGGCAAATACAGGGATGACATCAGATCCTATCTTAAGGGCGATATATGGTCTGCACCGGAAGCCATAAAGAGAATTACGGGATCTATGGATCTCTATGGCGGTTCGTACCTGGGATATGATTCCTCGGTCAACTTCATTACCTGCCACGATGGATTTACGCTTCATGATATGTATTCATACAACGGCAAGCATAATGAGGACAACGGCTGGAACAATACAGACGGTGCCAACGATAACAGGAGCTGGAACTGCGGCGTAGAGGGCGAGACTGATGACCCGTACATCAACGACTTAAGATTCAGGATGATGAGAAATGCCATAGCTGTACTGATGTGCAGCAGAGGAACTCCCATGGTCTATGCCGGGGATGAGTTCGGAAACACTCAGTTTGGCAATAACAACGCCTACTGTCAGGACAACGAGATATCCTGGCTCAACTGGAATCTGCTTACGAAGAACAAGAGCTTTTTTGACTTCTACAGGAACATGATCCAGTTCAGAAGAAAACACCCTTCCATCAGGAAGGATCTTAAGCCGGCGCAGTGCGGATATCCGCATATTTCGGTGCACACAGAAAACCCCGACCACGGTAACATCACTCAGGACTCCAAGGTCATCTGCGTGAGGTTTGCCGGCTACATACAGAAAAAAGGTCACGACGACATCGTTTATCTTGCCATCAATGCTTTCTGGGAAGATGTACAGATCATGCTTCCAAATCCTCCGGAAGGGGCCTTCTGGTCTCTTTGCGTGGATACAGGAGATGACAGCGGCAAGTATTATTACAACAGACCCAAGCCTCTTACATGGCGCAATAAGACCATGAAGGCAAGGAGCGTTAACGTATTCATAGCGTCTTACGGAGCGGAATATGGCAGCTGATTCAAAGAATGGCAAAGACAGTTTTATATATGACGGATTTGAGTTTTTGTCTGAAAATGACGCCCAGAAGGCTGCCATGGACCTGTCCAAGATCAAGATCCTGGAGCAGAGGGTAAAGGCCAGCCGCCCTGCTGATATCAAGGCTGTCTATGAAAAATCCATAACAAACAAGATCTTTAAGACTCCCGTTGGCTGGGAGTATCTGCACGGGCTTAGGAAGAAGCTCCTCGAGAGCGGTTTTACCGAGGAGGAACTTATTACTATTCCTTTAAATGTGTCTATGACAAAGCATTCCGCTTTGGATAATCTTGCGGTCAATCAGAGTGCAAAGCCCGAAAAGACAAAGGGAAACCTGGAATTCAGAAGAGTTTTTCCCATTGTCCTTAATGTGATGCTCATAATTCTGGTAATTGTAATGTTCTACATAGCAGCGACCGGAGAAACCGATAACATAATCAACTACAAAAGAAATGTTACAAACCGTTATTCATCATGGGAGCAGGAGCTCACGGACCGCGAAAAGAAGGTGAGAGAGGCCGAGAAAAGACTTGGAATCGAGAGCCCATCGGAATATCATGGTGATACAGAGTCAAACTGAGGGGAGTAATCAGATTGGAGGAACAAAGAAGTGGACGATCTTAAGGTTTTAGTTGTTGACGACGAGAGCAGAATGAGAAAGCTGGTAAAAGACTTTCTGGTAAAGGACGGATACATTGTCATTGAGGCGGAAGACGGGCAGAGAGCCCTGGATATCTTTTATCAGGACAAGGATATTGCACTTATCATACTGGACGTCATGATGCCAAAGGTAGATGGCTGGGCAGTCTGCAGGGAGATAAGGGAGACGTCGAAAGTTCCGATCATAATGCTGACCGCCAAGTCCGAGGAGAGAGATGAGCTTCTTGGATTTGATCTGGGAGTGGATGAGTACATCTCCAAGCCATTCAGCCCAAAGATCCTTGCGGCAAGGGTTTCAGCCATCCTCAGGAGAACAAACCAGTCCTCGGCGAACGAGATTATGGAGCTGGGCGGCATAGTCATAAATAAAGTGGCCCACAGCGTTACAGTAGACGGCAAGGAAGTTGACTTGAGCTACAAGGAATTTGAGCTCCTCAGCTTCTTTTTTGAGAACAAGGGAGTTGCCCTCTCAAGGGAAAAGATACTTAACAACGTCTGGGATTACGACTATTTCGGAGATGCAAGGACCATAGATACCCACGTAAAAAAGCTCCGCGGAAAGCTTGGCGCAAAGGGCGATATGATCAAGACTATCTGGGGAATGGGATATAAATTCGAGGCGTAATGACATAGCTTTTATGATCTTGTAAAAGAAGCACAATATGACCAATCAAGGGATTATAGATCGGATCTGTTAAGAATCCTTGAATAAAACTTGAAGAATGGAAATACTATCTGTGCATCCTGACAGCGACTGATTGTGTTTCCGGAATGACGGATTCATACGCTGTTAATGTGTTTAGAAAGCAGTTCAGGGCAATAAAAACAAATTGAGGAGAATTGAATGCTTACTATTGCGCTTGACGAAGCCGGTGTATTCGATACCGGCTCTGAAGAGAGATATACCGACAGTAAGACCACTTTGATAGGCGGCATAACTTTTGGCGATAACGGCATAGAAAATGAAATTGTCAACGAAAGAAAGAGAATCGAAGCGTACTACAGACAGGTAATAGATGAGGTGAATCTGAGTAATCTCGGGGACAAGAATGCTGCATTTCCGGAAGATCTGCACGTGAATGGAAAGAACAACTCAACTGTAGCTAAAGTTAAGGAAGCGGTAAAAGGGACGCTTGGTGAGTTTATCAGAGCAGGAACATATAAGAATTCTGATCTTTCTTTTGATGGAAAAAAACTTCCGAAAAGAGAAGGTGTTTATTATATCTGTGCTGTAGTAAAGAGCAAGAACGGAAAAAGTGAGCTTCTACAGTCTGAACTCGGTACTTTTTTCAGGGATGGATATGCTTCAAATATCTACTTTCATATGATGTCGGAAGCAGTGGAACACTTTATTTTTCACAATCCACTGTGCCGGAATGAACAGCTTTTCAGGCTGGATATTGCAACCAGGATAAGCGCTGATATCACTGACAAGGATAGTATTGAGGTCTATGAGAGTCAGGGATATAAAGGTAACGAAACGAATAACAAAAATACCAATGCCGGAGCATTTGCAAAAGCCATGGAGGCTGCGAATATTGCTTCCGCAAATAACAGAAGTCAACACTACGGCCTTATGAATGCCGATGTGTTCAGGACTATCATGACAGAACAGATGCTGTCATCTGAACATAAGAAGCTTCAGATAGATTCTTTTTATGTGGATTCGATCAGGTATAAATATGATTCTAAGGGAGGAAAGAAAGTATTAAGGCACGAGGATCAGATTTTCATGTTCCTTGCAGATTCTGTATGCACTTATTTGACGTATCACATTGGCCGGGATGATATCGAAGATGTTCTTGGAAGGTCGGGTGCCCTGGCGGGTGATAACATCCTTGTCTTTTCATATGACGAAGTGGATGAATATCTAAAAAAAGCAATCAGGGCGTTGGAGTCGAATGAGTTTTGTAATGCTCTCCGGCAGAGTTACCGCATTTATATTACAAAATCTGCCGAGTCTGAGTTTTACCGTAAGAAATGGATACCGTATATAGAAAAGCGAATTGTAGAATATGTTAAAGAGGACAAGAGAAGCGGCGAACGATCATCAGTTATATTCGAAGCAGTACAGGAGCTGAGAAATGCGTTTCTTACGAACAGGCTGCGAATAGATGAGTCATTCTATATATTTGGAATACTGGAAAAGGCGTGTGAAACATTAGGTGATGATGATATCTATGATGAAATCAGATATTATCTGAGCGATATAGGACTGCGCGCATATTGCCATAAAGGAGAACCGCAAAAAGCAGAGGAGTACTATAAAAAATGTGTAAAATACGCGTCGTCGGCAAAACTGGAGGAGTACATAAGATCCAGAAATCAATATTCCGTAGCGCTGCTTGATCTTTTTGCATATGAAAAGGCTATAGGAATCATCCGCGGTACTATAGAACTTACTGAGGGACTTGTGAATCTGTCCAGGACACATCTTCAGTCACAGGCCAATCAGTTTGGCAAATATGATCTTGCACGTACTCTAAGTCTGGCAGGTCAGTGCGCTTCCTTTATGGGTGATGGGGAATCGGCGCAGAATTATTTCAAGGAAGCACTTGAGATCATTGACGACAGAGAGGAGACAAGGAAGAGAACGGAATCTTACTGGATCCATTATGTTATTGATTATAAAAAAGAAGACGATTACGAGTTTTGCATGAAACTTTATACGGGAGAGAAAGAGCCGGACAAAATGTTGTCTGCCATCGTCAGAAATGCAGAAAACGGTCTTGTCAGTCTCAGATATGCATTATATCTATATCTGAAAGGTCTGTATAACTTTGGTAAAAAAGAAGAAATCGAGTCTGTATGGAATGAAATTAAGAACTGCGTAGATTCACTTGATGTAAGAGACAGGACAGGCCATCCCTGGCAGATGATAAACAAGTATCTGTGTCTGATGGCGATTATGGCTGAGGATGAGGATGCTTTTCGTAAGTATAAGAATCAGATAATTGATTCTGTTTCAGGTGGAAGAGATTCATTGGTAAGTATAATTGCTCTCAGTTGCAAAGCTTTCGTGTGTGGCGAAAAAGGGAATACGGAAGAAGAGATCAAATTGTATTCTGAGGCGTATGACCTTCTTGCGGAAAATTATCCGCTTGCTGTCAGCAAGGGAAGTTTAACGGATGGTATGCAAAAGAAGAATGTTGTGGTCAATAAATTAAGGTATATGTACCGGTAGTTGCTGTATTTCTGTCATAGAATAAGGAAGCATAGATATGGTTAAGATTACGAAAAACGAATACTTGGAATTTAATGATGCAAAGAGAATTGAGTATTTAAGGGATGTGCTAAACTCGGATCTTATCGAGGCAGTGTTCCCTGAGTATGTTTATAAAAAGGAAAACCATGGTTATGCCATAGGCTGGGCTTGCCAAATAATGCCTGATCCGGATAAAAATGGTAAAAAACATGGGTATATTAAGTTTATAAATATCCTCAGTACTCAGATATATATATTTTCTGATGCGGATGAGAAATATCACACTATATTTGACAATCAGGTAGAAGGGGGAGACTACGTCCTTATATCTTATAGGCTGAACAAGAAGAATGATGAAGTAATGTTCATAGAGATCAGTACTAAGCTTGATGATAAACAAAAAGAAATCATCAGAGATTTTATTGAACAGCATGATATTGATACAGTAAACAGTTTCAAAGAAGAGCTTGAAGAGGAGTGTTCCCGGCTAAAAAATGAGGCAACAGAGTTAAAAACCGTAATCGACGAAAGAAATGAGCAACTTGATAAATCCATTGAAGAAGAAAAAAATCTTACGGAAAAAAATGAAGTACTGAACGAAAACATAGAAAAAGCTCAAAAGAAATGTGATGACATAAAAGAAGAAGTGAAAAGATTAAATGCCGAAAAAGAGATTTTGAAAGAGCTTGGTGTTTCTTTTGAGGGCAAAGCAAATTCGTCAGATGACAGGATTTCATCCGGAAACATAGACATGAGAACTTATCCGGAATACGTTTCAAAGATCAGAGAAATGGCCGGAGCCGGAACCGGTGCAAAACTTGCCCACTATGGCTCAATGGGACCAAGAATTGTGGACAGGTTCCTGAGCGCAATGTTCACGAATCAGATTATTATTCTGTCCGGACCGTCCGGAACAGGAAAGACTACACTGTCGCAGGTGGTTGCCGGGGCTCTTGGCGGCGAATGTGTTGTCATACCTGTGCAGCCCAACTGGACTGATCACCAGGATCTTTTTGGATACTATAATTTTATGGACAGCAGCTATGTATCTACGGAATTCCTTGACGTGATCATCAGGGCCGGCAGAAATCCGGATAAGCTATATTTTGCAGTTCTTGATGAAATGAACCTGGCTCACATTGAGTACTATCTGGCGGATTATTTAAGCGCAATGGAGCGCGAAGAAGGCAACAGATGGATCGCGCTTTACAGTGATAAGAGTGATGCTCTTATTGATAAACTGAAACTGATCGTACAGTCAGATAAAGAACTGTTAGAGAAGCTGAACTCTGGAGAATGTGTAGATAGGGATGGAAATTTAAGTGAAGAATATATCTCAGAGATACATGATTCTTTGAGTGAAAACGAAAGCTATAAAGACTGGAAAGACCAATATGAGAAATGGGAGCGCAAAAAAAGAGATGTTCCATGCAAAGTACGTATTCCCAATAATCTGCAGATTGTCGGGACTGTCAACATGGACGAAACAACTAAGGGAATCAGCCCCAAGATAATTGACAGAAGTTATGTCATCGAGATTGGGAACGACAAAGATATTAAGCTTTTTGAATCAAATGAACAAAATGAAGGCAGCAATGACTTTAAAATTGGAGAATATATCAGTGACAATAATAAAGATGAGTCAGCCGATTCAAATCCTTTAGAGACAGTTTCAGATATTATTGTAAACTTTATGGAAAGACTGAATTATAACAAGCAGATATCAGCAAAAATGTCAGCGAGACAACGGGATCAGATTGAAAGGATTTTCAATAATGTTGAGCTTGATGAAAGCATTGCTAATAAATTTGCCGATGACATAATTCTAAGCAAGATACTTCCCTCGCTGAGAAATAGAGGAATCCGGTGCAGTAAAGAAGATCATAACAACATGATGGAAAAGATTGATGAAGAAATACGCAAAGCAATACCGGAAAGTATAAAAAAACTGGATGATATGTACAGTGATATGGAAACATATGACTATTGGGAGAAATAATAATTGAGAATAGAGGCATATCTCATTAGGTACAGTGGGAAAGAGAAGCTTAAAGATGAAAACGGTACTGAAGTAAATAACGATGAGCACGGCAAATGGTCTGTTATCGAGGATGAGAACTATAAAAACAAAAAGAGACCGGAACTGTTTGAACTTGATGAGCCTAAGAGAATATATGAAAGCAACACGTATGGTTGGCGCGTCTACACTCACTTCTATAACTCCATTGAAGGATGTGATGAAAAATGGAGCGCTTGTGTTGCGTTTCGTGTATCAGATGCCGTTTCGGATCCCAAAGTATATATAAAGCTTCCGAATGAAGGACAGAGTGGCGCTCAAAGTACAGTATTGTTTTTGCCTGAGCTTGATCAGACGAAGTTGATCGATAATGAGCCTGTTAGTTCTTTGAATGTCGGGGGCTGCGAAGAAAAATGGTTCAGAATGCCATTTGAAGATGAAAAAGTCAGTATAAATACAGGCAAGACATCAAAAGAACATAATTATGTGACAGCCGTGGGTGCTGTCGATATATGTTTTGAGTCTGAAAATGAAAGACTTGAATACAGATTGTATACTGATCCTTCTCCGGGAATAGAGAAAGATAAATACGATGAGATGATAGATGATCTTGTGGGCATTTATGAAAATGCAGTGTATATCAGATCGTCAAATCAAACCATGGGGAAAAGATATCTTACTTCCGAGGAGCAGCTTAAAAGTCAGTTAAATCGGATTGGCGATCTGTTGCAGAGGATAAGTGATAATCCGGAAAGTATGCTGGCTAAAACTCAGGTCAAAATGCCGTTTCATAAAATTCGCTCCTTCTCAAACAGGACCCTGCCTGATTATTATTCCGGGAATATAAACCGTATGAGATCTAACTCTTATGAAGAAAACTATGACATTTATGAGCACAGGATTATTCGGGCGTGGATCAAGAAGACAAAAAGATATGCAGATAGTCAGCTTGAAAGAATTGAAAGAAAAGCAGATTTAAGCGGGCTTTCAGAACCACAGGTAGAGGAAGAAGGCTTTATAGATTATGAAAATGCTTTTGAAGCTAAATACAACGAGTTTAAAACAAATCATAATATTCAGGGTCAGACGCAGGGAGATGAAACAGAAAATTTGACTGCACAGGTTGAAAGAGGGCCAAATGGCCTTGTGCTTGGTGAAAACTATCTTAGACCGCAAGATGACAAAAAGTATATTAGCAATCTCAAATACTGCTGCGTTGACACAGTAAATGATGAATCTAACGAGTATAATTACAAAACCAAATTTAATATTAACATAAGTGTTGATACTAACAGTTTTATAGACAAACTATACTTATATTACTTGATCGATGAAATAAACCGAAGTGACAATGAAAAGGTTATTAAGCTTATAGGAAACGGTACGGCTATTGCTGTGCCGAAGAATAATACAGATTATAATAGTTACGTCAGAATTTGCTTCAATAGAATTTTCCGTGCCGAGTGTCTTACCGGTGCTAATGCTCGTGAATACAATGCTTTTGGATCATCATTTGCTGAGTTTGAAGAAAGATTGGAAAACGAAATCGACTTTCGAGCTCGGTTAAAAGAATTATATGTGCTTGCAAACACTAAAGATAGTGAACTCATCGCATATGGATTTTTGAAGCAAAAACGTGAAGACGCCGCTAAGGCAGGAGAGAAAAAGAATGCTCTTAAAAATATAACAGATATTTGTCCAAAGCTGATATCTGCCTACCGTTTCCTGAATACTCGGGATACTATGGAGATGCTTCATCCCACGAATCTGTTTCTACAAGGGAGATACTACAAGGATATCTTTTCAATTATGCGTGAGATTCCGGATCAGTTTTATTGTCTGGATTCATATGGCGAGATCCGTACCAGAGTGAGAGCGGCCCAGAATGTGTTCGAGATGTGGGGGCTGTACGCTATGCTGGATCATTTTCGAAGCATTGGCTTTTTCTTTGAAGATCGTCAAAATGCTTATGAGTACTTATTGAACTATTTCCGTACAGGGAAAAACGAAAATGTATTATTTAAACTCAGAAAAGAAACTGGAAACGGTACTATTAATGTTGAGATACTCTATCAATTCAAGATCATAAGTAATAAAGTAAAAGATAGTAAGGGAAAGTTTGTCGGGTATACTCCGGATTTTATATGGAAGATCAGCAGGAATGATGAGCCTCCAAAGTTTATGATCATAGACACAAAATATAAAGATTTCAAGAATCAGGGTATTTGGGCGTGGGCTGAGGAGATGCTCCAGGTTGCATTTTATAAATATCAGTGGGTTATAAACGGAGGTAATCTGGACGGAACAGGAACAATACTTAGCTGTGAAAACCTCCTGGGGGCTTATATAATGCATCCCGACTACAACAGGAATACGGAGAACATAAACGCAGGCAATAATGAGGAGGATATTGATACACGAGGCTACTATGGACAGGATATAAAGAAATTTCTTTTATATGAACTGTACAAAGGGATAGATAACGCCTACACATATCATATTCCTATGGAAAGGCACATGCCTTACTCGGATCAGGATAAAGATCTGCTGTTTTGCATCAGAGAAATATTGCTTGACACGACAAAAGATGAGCAGGCAAAAAAAGACGAGATAGAGGCACTTTTTAACAATGGGGACTACAAGAGCTTTTTTGACTACGGAAGAATTGGCTCCATAGCAGTCCGCCCCGGCAACTATGAGTATCTGATGAATCTTTTCAGGATGATAATGGAGCATTTCTATGGCATAGATTCCCGGATCTGCTGGAGATGTGGAAGTGACGATATCGTAGAATTACCAAAGCCTGGCGTGGGATCTTTCTATAAATGTAATAAATGCAATGAAAGGTGGGTTGTTACGGTTTGTCAGAGCTGTACAAAACCAATTAGAAAGCATTGGATGAATTACTATTCAAAAACCCGGGAAACAGACAAAATAAACATCATTTGTCCGAATTGCAGTGGAAAATTTACGGCTATTAACCATCCTTGACGAAGGGTGGGCAAATCTGAAAGCGAAGAAGGAAGCCAAATATGAACACTATTGAAAAAGCAACCATATTTATAATATCAAAAGATGGCACGTATATTGAAAAAGAGTTCTTAGATCTGATCCTGGAGATACTGGGCAAGAGTTTTGAACCGGTAAATGCCCCCGAAATGAATCATGTGCTGATGAAAGCATCAAGAGAAAAGGGTATGCCTTTTAAAAATGCACATAACGATCCTGCCTATCTATTGGGTGAAATTGAAGAATCGGAGTACCCTGTAGTAGTGGTCGCATGGTATGAAAATGAAGAAGGCTTTCCAAATCCAAAGTTTTTTGTGAGCCACAACGAGATGCATAGCCTTGTTGAGGAGCTTGACAAGAATAGAGATGTAGATGCCTGGGAAACAGCAATAAGGGTGAATAAGAAGCTTAGGGAAGAAGAGAACAAAGAAGGTTGATGCCATGAAGAAACCTTTGAAAAGACTCAATTTATCAGCGATCATATTGGCGGCAGCACTTCTTGTATCAGCCTGTTCAGCAGCCTCACCTTCGGATGGACCCACAGACGGCTCCGGCGAGGCAGAGGAGATCGGCGAAACAGCTGAGCAGGATCCTTTTGCGCTGCCCGAAGATTCTGTGCTTGGTGCCGTAGTATTTGAACACGAACTGGATCCTTATCAGCCAAAGAAAGACAACTACAACTTTTATTTTACCTATAAAATCGTCCACCCGTGGTGGGATGCTGTGGCGCTGGGAATGGAAGAAGCCCAGAAACAGTTCCTGGATAAAGGAATAACCATCACCTACGAGTACATGGCTCCTGATGATGTGTCTGCGGCGGATCAGGAAAAGAGACTTCGCACGGCCCAGAAAGCCGGCTTTGACGTGATCGGTGTAGATGTGGCAGATGAAGATGCCATATCTCCTGTGCTTGATGAGATGATTGATGCCGGCACTAAAGTAATGACTTTTTCCAGTTCAGATGCCGCTGAAGGCTGTAAAAGAATCGCTTATGTCGGAAACACACACAATTATCAGGACGGTGCGGATCTGACCGAAGCGCTCTGTAAAAAGCTTAACTACGCAGGAAAAGTAGCAATTCTTGTGGGAAGTAAAGGTGCACCGTGCCATGAGGACAGAGCAAGAGGCGCAAAAGACACAATCGCGAAATATGAAAATATGGAGATTGTAGCCACAGAGTATGACATGGATTCAGTGAATATGGCTTACGATCTTACGATGCAGATAATTAACGACCATCCGGACCTTGATGGTATAGTCTGCTGCAACATGAGTAATCCTGTAGGCGCAGCCAGGGCAATCACTGAGAAGGGTAGCAGCACTGTTATCGTCGGGATGGACCACGATCGTGAAGCACTGAAATACCTGGACCAGGGAGTCATCTACTGCCTCGGAGTACAGGATTGTTACTCCATAGGTTTTGATACAATTCAGATTGCGGTGATGATAGCTGATGGCGAGCGCCCGGGCAAGCTTTTCCAGGAAAAGACGGATGAAATCACGACCATAATCTATCAGAAGGATGCAGCAGTTATGCTTGAACTGCTCTATGGTGATGGGGAATGGTAAAGAAGCGTAAGGTTACAAAAAGAACATTTATATGGACTGCTGTGATAGGCAGTCTATTAATCATGTCTTTAGTCATATCTCTTTTGATATATCCTTCAAAAAGACTCATTACTTCTACCAATAAAGCTGTTTCTGCCGTTAGCTCTTTTTACCTTGAAGCGATGGCTGACAGACGTGCAAAAACCATATCGAATCTGATTGACAACAACTTTGGCCAGATGGATAAGGCGATAGCCTATATTGATGAGGAACAGGCCGGAACAATAGAAGAATTCAGGCATGAGATAGGTGATGTTAAATCGTTGCTTTCCCTGAGCCGATTTGCTTTTGTTGATGAAGACAATGTTGTCTACACGCAGTACACGACTTTTACCGGCAGGAGCCGCTATTCATTCTTGTCTGGAGATAAAATGGAAGAGCGCATCATAATTCCTGTGTCTGTCTATGGATCATCCGTTCAGCTGTGTCTGGCTGTTCCTACACCGGGTCTTACAATCATGGGAAAGCCCTTCAAGGCCTGCTTCGTTCAGATCGACAGTTCCGATATCATTAATCTTCTTGCTTTTGAAGATAAGGGAAGGACATATTTTGCCATATATACCAAGAATGGCGAAAATCTCTCCGGAACAGAACTGGGGCCGGCAGTACATAGGAACAACATTTTTGAAGCGATAAAAGACATCATTTCGGAAGAAGCGTTGCAGAAAGTACAGGGCGATTTTGCGGAAGGAACGCTCGGAAGCATGAGTTTTTCTTATAATGGCGCAGATGAAACGCTGTGCTATGTCCCGATAGAGGGTACAGACTGGGAGATGGCTGTTCTGATCAGAGAGAGCGTTATCAACGAACAGATCAGGGATATCAGTGAAGAAAACCTTGCTGCCAGCAGAATGCTGATCCTTGTAATACTGACGGCTATGATAATCCTGGCCGTTATCCTTATCATGCAGTACAGATCACTGGCAGGCAGCCAGCTCGAAGCAGAGAAGGAAAACAGCAGGATCTTCAAGAATATGGCCAATACCGATTCCATGACCGGAGTAAGGAACAAGCATGCATATTCGGACAACGAGGCAGCGATCAATCAGAAGATAAAGAATAACGAGTGTGACAAACTTGCAGTAATATCCTGCGACGTCAATGGGCTTAAGCATGTTAACGATACATACGGACATGCAGCCGGTGACAAGCTTATTAAAGATGCCAGCGCAATGATCTGCGAATACTTCGTACACGGTGCGGTCTTCAGGACAGGAGGCGACGAATTTACGGTAATCCTCCAGGGTAAAGGCTATGATTCCATGTTGGAAGATGTAGATTCCTTTAATCGAAAGGTTGAGGACAATATTACAGATAATGCTGTCGTTGTTTCGATCGGATATGCCACATTGGAGCCAGGCGATAAGACACTCAAAGATGTATATGAAAGAGCGGATCAGATGATGTATGAACGCAAAAAACAACTTAAAGAAATGGGCGCAGTGACAAGAGAATGAAGAAGAACGATAAAGTCCATTCCATACGTATAGAGATAAGCGTGGTGTTTCTTGCCATCATGGTGGGGACCTTTGTAATGTGCCTTCTGGTAAATCTCTTTTTCATGGAGAGGTTCTATATTCAGAACAAGACGGAGGCCATTATATCAGCGTATCGGAGTATTTCCAACGCTATACTGAACGGCGGAATACAGACCGATGAGTTTGATGAAGAGATAAGACATATCTGCGAACGCTATGATATTGAGATGATAGTTCTGGACGCAGAGTCAAGGACGGTTAAGGCTGCCAGCAACAACGCAGATCTTCTGGCTAAGATCCTGTGGGATAACATGATAAGTACAGCTTCCACAACGGGATATGCAGATGATAAAACTGTCATTGACTATGGAGATGATTACACGCTACAGATTGAGCAGGACAAGGCTTCCGGGCATCAATACCTCGAGATGTGGGGCATAGTCGGGGAGTCTTACCTTGTGCTTGTGCGCTCCACCATGGAGAGCATCAAGGATAACGTGACCATCTCAAACACCTTCATGATATATGTGGCAATCATTGCGATCGTTGCGGGATCTGTACTGATTCTTTTCATATCTAAAAAAATGACTGACCCCATCAAGAAGCTGTACCTGATCTCGGATCAGATGAAAAAGCTGAATTTTGAGGCTAAGTATGTTTCTGAGAATTCTTATAAGA
>JAEEGL015787446.1_pt1 | contig 14056 bp, 1 predicted proteins | sample 9134231 | NCBI WGS metagenome assembly JAEEGL01 (sample SAMN16246548, study PRJNA631951) | gut metagenome | biome: gut microbiome; feature: rumen; material: fiber-attached | host: Bos | place: Iran: Karaj | collected 2018-10
AACCCGACGGACTACACCGTAGAGACGGATACCATCGAGCTGGCAAAAGCGACGAAGGCCGGCTACACGTTCGGCGGCTGGTACAGCGACGCGGAATTCCAGAACCCGATGGACCAGATCGCGAAAGGGACGACGGGCGACTTGACACTGTACGCGGAGTGGACGACAGAAGCGTTCACCATCACGTATAAGCTGGCCGGCGGCGCGCTGCCGGAAGGCGAGAAGAACCCGGCGGGCTACAGCGTGGAAACCGAAACGTTCACACTGGTGAACCCGGTGAAGGAAGGCTACACGTTCGGCGGCTGGACCGGAACCGGTCTGGACGAAGCGACGGTCACCGTAACCATCCCAAAGGGTAGCATGGGCGACCGCGAGTACACGGCAACGTGGCTGATCAACGAGTACACCATAACCTTCGATTCCAACGGCGGCAGCACCATCGAAGCGATCACGCAGAACTACGGCACGGCGGTCACCGCGCCGGCTGCCCCGACCCGGGAAGGCTACACCTTCAACGGCTGGGATCCGGCGATCCCGGCGACGATGCCCGCTGAGAACATCACGGTCATCGCGCAGTGGAAAGCAAACAGCGGTATCCCGTATACCGTTGAACATTACTTGGAGGATCTGGAGGAAGGCTATAAAGTCTATGAAAAGACCCTGACGGGCAGCATGGACGAAGTGGTAACGGCAACAACGATCGGCAACACCGGCTTCACGTTCGATGCAGAGAACGAAAACAACGTGATCTCCGGCAAAATAACGGCCGACGGCAAGCTGGTGCTGAAGCTTTACTACACGCGCAACAGCTACACCGTCACTTTCCTGAACGACGACGGCACCGTGCTGCAGAGCGGCCAGGTGAAGTTTGAGGCGATGCCGGCATGCGCCGAACCTGCAAAGCCGGCGACCGAGACCACGGTCTACACCTTCGCCGGCTGGACTCCCGCGCTTGTGGAAGTGTCCGGCGACGCGATCTATACCGCGAACTACACGACCGAAGCCCAGACCTGGATGGTCGACGAAGACAGCTGGGTCTGGACCGGCAGCGACGAAGCCGGCTACACGGCCGCGGAAGTGACCTTCAACGGCCTCGGCGGCGTCACCAAAACCGTGGAAGCTGACAGAGTGACTTCCGCGCAGGGCACCGGCGCCGATGTGGGCTGCACGGTCTACACCGCCGCGGTCAAGGGCCCGGACGGCAAGGAATACACCGCAACGAAGAAAGTGGTGAATTCCTACACCATAACCTTCAACACCGACGGTGGTTCGGAAGTTGCTGCCGTCACGGCAAAATACGGCGCCAGGGTAACCGCTCCTGCCGACCCGACGAAGGAAGGCTACACCTTCAACGGTTGGGATCCGGAGCTTCCGGCGACGATGCCTGCCGAGAACCTGACCGTGAAAGCCAAGTGGACGCTGATCACCTACACGGTCGAGCCCGCGAAGCTGGAGCTGCTCCCGAACGCGACGGGAACGGTTGTCGTAAAGGACAGCACCGGCGCAGAGATCCCGGTAAAGTGGACCAGCGCTGACGAAACAGTTGCGACTGTGGACGAAGAGAGCAGAATAACGGCGCTCAAGGCCGGCTACACAACGCTGACCGCAACGGTAAACGACACAGAACTTGTGTGCGAAGTGCAGGGCCTGTTCACCGATGTGACGAACCATGAAGACTTCTGGTTCGATCCGGTGTATGACCTGGCAAACCGCGGCATCGTGAAGGGCTGGGAGAGCGACAACACCTTCCGCCCGATGAACAACTGCAACCGTGCCGCGATGGTCACGTTCCTGTGGCGCATGGCAGGTGAACCCGACCCGACGACCATGGCCACGTTCAACGACATGACCGGCAACGCGGACTTCGACACAGCGATCTCCTGGGCGTACGAGAACGGCATTGTGACCGGCTACGACGGCAACCTGTTCAAACCGTGGAATCCGTGCAACCGCGCTGCGTTCGTCACGTTCCTGTGGCGTTACGCGGGCAAGCCGGAGCCGAAGAGCGAGGCGACGTTCGCCGATATGACGGGCAACGCCGAGTTCGACAAGGCGATCTCCTGGGCTTACGAGAACGGCATCACGACGGGCTACGAAGGCAACCTGTTCAAGCCGTGGAACGACTGCCTGCGCCTGGCGGTAGTCTCGTTCCTGTCCCGCTACGAGAACCCGGGCGCCTGATCCACACACAACCCCCAAACAGCATAAACCCAACCACAGCCGGTTCCTTCAGGGAACCGGCTGCCTTTTACCTTTGGATGATTGGAATTTCTACGGGATTATGATAAGATAATAAATACACTGATATTTTCATATAGGATTACAATTTCTGATAAACAGGAGACAAACGGAATGAAGAACGCAAAAAGAGTCCTCGCCATGCTGCTCTGCATCGTGATGTGCGTATCACTGTTGCCGGTACCTGCCCTGGCGGAAGGCACGATCGAAGCCTCACAGGAAGGGTCAATTGCGATTGCAGAAGAAGAAACGGAAGAGCACATAGAAGAAGAACCTGCAGAAGAAGAGTCTGCTCAGGAAGAACCTGAACTGCCTGAAGAAACCGTGTTCTATGTATTCGCAGACGGCTCTGATGAAGGCGACGGCAGCGCAGAGCGTCCCTTTGCCTCCTTGTCAGCAGCAGCAAAAGCTGCGAATGCCGCAAAAGCAGAGTCTGTTACTATCATTCTCTGCTCCGATCTGAAGGCTAAAGAGACTGCCCGGTTCTTCGGCAAAGAGGTGTTCCTTCGGAGTGAAGGGGAAAAAGCATTTACCGTTACACGAGACACCGGATTTGCAGCGGAGAAAGACGCGGTGCGCGGGAACTATAACCCCGCTATGATCGAAGTGGGCGAACTGATCCCGGCAGAGAAGAAAGAGACTGCGCTCACGATCGAAAATGTGATCCTCGACGACGCCGGGATTGCAGAAGGCAGCGAGTACGAGGCACCGGAATTGTACCCGGAAGATGCCGATTATAACCTTGCCAGAGTACAGGACGCGATCATCACTGTATATAGTGACGCGGCACTTATACTGGAAGCGGGGGCGGAACTGCGCAATTTCGGCGGCATGGCGGCGATTCATGTCACAGGCAATGCTGTGGTCACCTTGGAAGATGGCAGCACGATCAGGGATACTATCGAGATGCCTTCACTGGCAGTGCTCCCCGCGATCAACGCGGAAGAGGGAGCTGCGGTGAACATTGCCGAGCATGCTGAAGTGATCGAGCGTGAAACGGAGGAGCCGACGGGAGAAGACGCGGCTGAAGGCATGAAGGAGGATCTTGACGAGCCGACGGAAAAAGAAAAACCTGAAGCGACGGAGAGCTTGGAGGATTCCGAAACGGCGGAGACATTCTTAAACGGGACGGATGAAACAGGATCCTGCGGCGAGAACCTGACCTATCATCTTGTTGTGGACGACGATTATTATGGGGTCCTTACGATCTCCGGAACAGGGGATATGTACGACTACAACAGCAATAATGCTCCGTGGAGTGGGTATGATTTCTGGATCGATGAAGTTCTGATCAGCGACGGTGTAACCCACATTGGAACAACTGCTTTCAAGAGTTTTCATGAACTGAAAAGCATCGTGCTGCCGGAAAGCGTTACCAGCATTGGAAACTATGTGTTTTCAGGCTGCCTGGCGTTGGAAAGCGTTGTACTTCCGGATGGTATTACGAGCATTGGAAAATATGCGTTTTCAGGCTGCCCGGTGCTTTCAAAGATAACGATTCCGAGCGGAATGAAAGCAATAAAAGAATATACATTTTCCAGCTGCGAGGCCCTCGAGAGCATCACGATCCCGGACAGCGTTGAAACGATTGAAAGATATGCGTTTGCATACTGCACGGGTTTAAAAGAAGTCACGATTTCAAATAATGTGGCAGAGATCAATTCGGGCACATTTGCAGAGTGCACAAGCCTGAAGACGATCACTTTGCCGGACAGCATCACGACGATCCAGAGCAATGCCTTCGAAGGCTGCACAGCGCTGACAGACATCACATTATCCAACAACTTATCATCGCTAAGCTGGAACGTGTTTAAGGACTGCGGCAGCCTGGAAAGCATCACCATTCCCGCAAGCGTTACCTGGATCGGGATCCCGACATTCCAGAACTGCACGAAGCTGATGAACATCGAAGTGAGTTCCGGGAACAAAAAATACTGCGATGTCGACGGCGTACTGTTTAACAAAGCAAAAACGCAGATTATCTCCATGCCGGCAGGGCGCAGCGGCGCTTATGAGATTCCGTCCGGAGTGACAAGCATTGAGAGCAACGCATTTCACACCTGCGCATTTCTGGAGGAAGTAACACTGCCGGATACCCTGGAGGTTATTAGCAGCTATGCGTTTGCTTCCTGCGTAAAACTGAAAACATTGACGATTCCGGACAGCGTTACAAAGATCGAATGGAATGTGTTCAGCGGATGTTCGGAACTGGAAAGCGTTGTTCTTCCCAGAAGCATTACCAGCATTGGGGATGACATGTTTAACGAGTGCAGCAAGCTGACAAGCATCGACATCCCTGACAGCGTGACATGGATCGGCGATGATGCCTTCAGGGGATGCACATCGCTGACAAGTGTTGTGCTGCCACCGGATCTGACCTCGATGGGTATGTACGCATTTTATCTCTGCACGGGTATGACGAGCGTTGTTATTCCCGGCGGAATAACAGAAATAGAACAGGGCGTTTTCGGCCGCTGCGACAGCCTCACAGATGTGTATTATGAGGGCACAGAGGAAGACTGGGATAAAATTACCGTTTACACCCTCAATGAGGAACTCAAGAATGCAGCGGTACATTATGGCTACAAATATGAAACTGCACCGCTGTTCCTTCCGGAAGTATCATTTCACTATGTTTCGACGATCACAGAAGGGAAAGAAGCCTATGCGGGTGCGCCTTATGATGAATCCTGGTTTTTGCAGTCGAGCATGCAATACAACCATGATCTCGCGCGCATGTCGATCCGCATGGCGATGGCAGCATTCGGGGTTCCGGGAACACCGAATGAAGAAGGAACGACAATAGAAGACGGCAGAACAAAAATAACCTACAGGAAAGGTGAATCTTCCTCATCAACATCGGAGGATATCGTCGAGCTGTTTGAAAAACTGAAGTTCACAAGGATCGAGCTGTTTTATGAAGTACCGGGAATGGACACGATCGGCTATGCGATAGCCAGCAAGCAGTTCCAGGACGAAAACGGAGAAACAGCCACGCTCATCGCGGTGGCTGTACGAGGCGGTGGCTATGAACAGGAGTGGGCCAGCAACTTCACTGTGGGAACCGCAGGAGAACACCAGGGATTTTCCGAGGCAGCGAGCAAGGTAGTCAGTTCGGTCCAGGATCATATCGGTACCCTGCTGATCAATGATGGCGTTGAAAAGAACATTAAGATCTGGATGACGGGATACAGCCGAGCGGCGGCGACGACAAACATTGCCGCAAAGGTGCTGACGGACTATGCCGGCAATCACACGATCAAGGGGGTAACACAGGACAGCATCTTTGCTTACTGCTTTGAATGCCCGCGCGGTGTGCAGCAGAACAGCCCCAGTTACACATCTGGGTATAACAACATTTACAGCATCGTGAACTATGCGGATGTTGTACCTAAGGTTGCACCGGGTGATGATATCGTTACGGATATTGCAGGAGGAGACTGGAATTACGGCCGATACGGAGTCACATATTATCTTCCCGCAGCGGAATTAATGAGCGATTACTCTTACCAGTATGACCGAGAGGTTGCTGAATATGAAAAAATTCTTAGAGAAATGGGCCTTGGCCGGAAAGATGCAATAGAGTATTCAACTCTGATGAAAGGGCAGGGCGCTTTTGGTGATAAAGTTGTCAGTACATTTGTTTCGTTTTTCAAAAACCGTACGATTTACTGTGCAGGATATCAGGAGATTGCCAGAGACATTGGCGCAGCAATGGGTGGAAGCTATCATTTGGGGACCGTGCTGAATGCTTTTGTTACGGGCATCCCGTCATTTGCCATCATTCATCCCATAATAACTGCGAAGATCGGGCTCAATTGTGATGAAATCGGTTACGCCCACTATCCGGAGCTGTGCCTGGCGTGGATGGATGCACTCAGCGGAGCAGACGAATATTGTTATAATACCAGGACAAGGAAACTGGTCGTGAACTGCCCGGTCAATGTGTATGTGTATGACAGCTCTGAAAAGCTGGTCGCGGAGATCTCCTGGGATGAAGTCCAAGATATCTACAACAGCACGATTGCCGCCTATATTGATGAAAACGGACAGAAGATCATTATCCTTCCTGTGGATGAAGAATATGAAATCGAGATCGTTGCGACTGACGACGGAACTGTGACCTATACGGTGGAAGAGATCGATGTCGATGCGGTCGAACCTGTGCGTGTAGTCAGCTATTGTGAAGTCGAGGTCGAAGAATGGGATACTCTGATCGGAACTGTGGAAGCCCTGACTGAAGTTGGTGAAGCGGAATACGCACTGGTTATCGAGGACGGAGAAGAGCTGACACCGGTTGTGGATGTGAGCGGCAGCGAAGCAGTTCGGTATACTGTAACAGTTTCGGCCGATGAGGGCGGCGCGGTCACCGGCGGAGGGATCTTTGTGACAGGAGAGTTTGCGCAGGTCACAGCGACACCGGATGACGGAGCAGAATTCCTTGGCTGGTATGTGGATGAAGAACTGGTGTCGGAGGAAGCAGAATATCGCTTCCTGGTAACGGGAGATGTGATACTGACAGCGAAATTCGGCAAAGCAGAAATAGAACTGATTCCGACAGAACTGAATGTAGTTGTAGGCAGCAAGAGCAGTCCTCTGAAGGTAATAGATACAGAAGGAAATTCCGTATCGGCAGCCTGGAGCAGCAGTGACAAAGAAGTTGCCACGGTGACCGACAGAGGCGTTGTGACCGGCAACAAGGTTGGTACGGCTGTCATCACCGCGACGGTGGACGGCACAGCGCTGACATGTAAGGTTCGGGTACAGTTCAAGGATGTAACGGATCCCACGCAGTTCTACTATGACCCGATCTACAACATGGTGGACACAGGCGTGATCGCCGGCTGGGCAGACGGCACGTTCCGTCCGACGGGCAACTGCAATCGCGCGGCAGTGGTAACGTTCCTGTGGCGCCTTGCCGGAAAGCCTGAGCCGGAAGTCATGGCGACTTTCAGCGACATGCCGACGGACAATGAAGAATTCTGCAAAGCGATTTCCTGGGCGGCGGAGGAAGGAATCACAACGGGCTACGCAGGCAATTTGTTCAAGCCGTGGAACACTTGCAACCGTGCCGCGATCGTAACGTTCCTGTGGCGGTACGCAGACAAACCGGAACCGAGCAAGATGGCAGACTTCAAAGACATGACGACGAACGATGATTTTAACAACGCTATCTCGTGGGCGGCGGAGAACGGGATCACGACAGGCTGGGACGACAACACGTTCCGCCCGTGGAACACCTGCAACCGCCTGGCGGTAGCCTCGTTCCTTAATCGTTACGCCGGGTAGAAAAAAGCAACCCCAAAACAGCATAAACCCAAACACCGGCAGCCGGTTCCATCACGGAACCGGCTGCCTTTTTCCTGTTTGGTGATGCACGCGATAGAAGCAGAGGCTGGAGCAGTGTCCAGTCTGTACCCGAGAATGGAAACGGAAATACGTCTATAGAAAGATATTTCCGTTTCCGTTGCCGCAGCCGCAAAACCACACCACATACCCTGTATACGCCCCAATATACATACGGAAACCAAGATTGCGAATTTTTATACAATTTTATGCAAACCGTTGTATTTCCGGCAGTTTACCCCCAAAAAAAGCACGGGTTTCCACAAAAAAACGTTGCCACTTTGACATTTATATGATAGTATTAAAAGCTAGAATGGTGTTTTATGGCTGGTTAGACCATTTGAGATTAATGTATATACACAGTGCGTAAAACTGTAAAAACAAATAGAAAGGGAAAGAAAAATCGATGAAAAGATGGATCAGCTTACTGCTCGTCTTCGCGATGACATTCTCGCTCTGCGGCGGCATCAATCTTACCGCTTATGCAGACAACGGAAGCATTGAGATCGCCGACGAGGGCGCCGTGTTGTCTCCGGAATACCTGGAAGACACGCATGACCACGAGGAAGCCGAGGAGGCTTTGGAAGAAAGCGATGCATACTTACCGGAGGAATCGTCTCCGGCGGAACCTGAGAAATCCGCCGCTGAGTCCGAAGTCTCCGGCACCATCGTTTCCACGGAAGAGTACGAGGCCGAGGCAGCCGCTGCCTCCGCCGGCAGCATCGCGCAGGATCTGGGCGATGGTGTTACCATTGCTCTTGACGGGGAAGAAGCAGAGACCGCGAAGGCAACGGCGATTCCGAAGCCAACGGGCAAGACTGTCCTGTGCTTTACTTCGGATACGCACAACAAGACCAATAATACAGCCGCAAACCGTCTCGGCTCATGGCTCGATGAAATTGCAGATAGATACGACGGTATTACCCTTATGGCCTTCGGCGGTGACATGGGAGATGCCGGAGATGGGACAAATTATTGGACCAATACAAAGAATGACATGAATCAGTTGGACACCAGAAACATTGAAGGTGTCTATACAACAGGCAACCATGAGTACAGTCCGGGCAACTTCAGTCGTACATCCAACGATCAAACTGCTCGGTTTAAGATAAATGCTGAAGGCGCGGTAGGCGACAATTATCGCATCTACTGCCTCGGTTCCAACAGCAGCAGTTCAAACTATTCCAGTCAGATATCAGCTCTCACTTCCTATCTGAGCAGTGTTGGAAATGACAAGGTGATCTTTATCATCACACATTTCCCACTCCATTATTACAGTGGAAGAACCACAACCGGTGCGTCTGATATTATTGACGTGCTAAATAACGCTGTTGAGAATGGAACTCCGAGCGATAGTTCAGATGATAGAACCATCGTATTCCTCTGGGGGCACAACCACACGTTGTCTGATACCTATTATGATCAGATCTATGGCCCTGGCGGTGTAGATTCCATCCAGTATGGAAGCAACAAAAGCAGCAACACAAAAACTATTAAGTTCTATTATGGCGCGGCTGGGTGCATGAGCGATTCCGAGTACAGCGGCGCTAATACTGGCAGTGCAACTGTTATGGGCAAAGGTCTTGTAGTTACCATTACTCCTAATGGTGATAACTCTACCATGAAATTTGCCTATCATAATGCGAGCGGCACTGATGTTACAGAATCAAACAGCGTCAAGATTGTAACAGCTAATATTCCTTCTGGCGACAATCCCGCTCCCACTCCTGCTTCCGGCGTTGTGATCGATGAAGAGACTGCGGCCGCCTATGATACGTCGCAGGAAGGCAGTGAGATCGCAGTAGGTGACAAGGTTAAGCTCAAGGTGACGTTTGAGCCGGCGGGATCTACCGGTACTGTTACCTGGAGCAGTGAGGACGAGAGCATTGCCACGGTCGACCAGGAAGGCTATGTGACAGGCGTTTCCGCGGGAACGACCACGATTAAGGCTACGCTCAATACCAATGCGAAAGCTTCAACAGAGGCAAGCATTACGATCGCTGTCAAAGCGGCTGATGATGCTGCTACGGAAACCACGGTTGATATTACCCCCAGCACCAGTAATCCTGAAGAAAACGTACATATCAATGTTGGTGATACACTTGTCATCAATGTGACCAATGGTTCGTCAAGAGAAGCCTATGATTTTTCTGCAACTCTCAGCAAGAGCGGCGTGGCCGAGATCCAGGGTGACTCTACTATTAATATTGCAGCCGGCGGTACTGGTCAGTTCACGGTAACAGGTCTTGATGATGGTACAGTAGACATCACTATTCAGAACAACCAGAGCAACAGTTCGTACGCGAGAAAAGGAGTCATCCATCTGACGGTCGGTGACGGCGGTTCAGAGCCTACACCAGATAAGACGGTTAGTATTACCCCAGATGCTACCAACATTCCGGAGGAGTCCGTCACGATCAATGTTGATGAAACACTTGCCATTGATGTGACTAACAGTTCGTCACGTAGCGGCTATGATTTCACTTTAACGCTCAGCAAGAGCGGTGTTGCTGAAGTCCAGGGTAGCTCTACGGTAAACATTGCAGCTGGCGCTACCGGCCAGTTCACTGTAAAAGGTCTTACTGACGGTACTGTCGATATCACTATTTCGAACAACAACTCATACAGTGAGAGAAAAGCTGTTATCCATCTGACGGTCGTAGGATCTTCTACTCCCGTAGCGGTTACCGGCGTTGAGCTCGATAAAGAGACTGCCACTGTCAAAGAGGGCAAAACGCTTCAACTGACAGCGTCTGTCAAGCCAAGCAATGCAACTAATAAGACCGTTACCTGGGGCACGAGTGATAATACTGTAGCAACTGTCGACAACACGGGTAAGGTTACCGGTGTTGCGGCCGGAACTGCCACGATCACTGTTACCACGGAGGACGGCAGCTTCACTGACACCTGCACAGTAACAGTCGAAGAGAGCACAGACATCAAATATGAGCTGGTCAGCAGCCTCGAAGGGGGCGGCGAGTATCTGATCGTCAGCGCCAATACGGCAGGATCTGCCTATGCGCTGAAGAATCCGGGAAGCGCCGTCAACAATATCGCGAACAGCAGTTACAAGACAGCTGTCACGATCGAGAGCGGCAACTATATTTTGACCAGCGATGACGACATCGTCTGGACTGCCGAGGCGAGCGGAAGCGGCGTCCATCTGAAAAACAACGGACTCTATCTCGAAGGCAAAAGTGGCAACACAGGCGTGTACAGTACACTGAATAATGCTAACAGAGCATGGACTTATTCCTCCGCCAGTCAGCTTCAGATGCCTGGTGGAACTAGTGGCGGACAAAGTACTACCTATACGCTTACATACAACAGCAGTAATAATTATTTTGAAGGTCCTTCTAGTGCGACCAGTAATAACAATAAAGTATACCTGTTCCAGAAAGTTGGCACGGATCCTGTTTCCGGTGTAACGCTCGATCCGACCACGCTTAATCTTGAAGTCGGCACAACTGGAACGCTCACCGCAACGGTACTGCCGTCTACTGCAGCCAACAAGAACGTCACCTGGAGCAGCGACAATGAAGCTGTTGCAACAGTGGAGAACGGCGTTGTTATGGCGGTTGGCGTTGGCGATGCCACGATTACAGTAACAACGGCAGACGGTGGCAAGACCGCAACATGCACAGTACATGTGACCGCACCTGTCTTGGTCGACTACGTCCAGACCGACACGCTTGAGGCTGGCAAGGAATACCTGATCGTAAACGGCAACACCGGCTCGGTGTATCTCCTGTCCAACGAGGCGGGCGGCTCCAGACAGTTGAGGGGCATTGCCGCAACTGTCGTTAACGGCAAGATCTCGATCTCGAACTCTGTAGCTGCGAAGACGCTATTCATGGCTGAAGGCAGAACCAGCACCACCGGTACTGTCAGCGTATGGCTAAAAAACGGCGATAATTATCTGTATGCTGATTCAGGTGACGGTCTCCGCATGGTCGATAGCAGCACTCAGTCCAACAGCAGCAACTCTGGCAAGGTCTGGCACTACAAGGCCGAAAACAAGAATCTGCTGTGGTTCTTCAAGGATACCAGTTCTTCTGATGGCTATACAGATACATCATCTACATATAAGTACTATCTGCAATGCAGCAACGGAATCTTCACCGATGGGCATGTATCCACCACTTCCTTAGCAAACTCGAACACTCCAGCTATATATCTGTTTGTCGAGTCGACTGATACTCCTCACGAGCATACTTACGGCACTCCGAACTATGAGTGGGCTGCCGACAACAGTACCTGCACGGCGACTGTAACCTGCTCCGTTTGTGATGAGAACACAGAAGGCCACACAGTGACCGCCAGTGCAACAGTTTCCTATGCAGAAACAGCAGCGGCGACTTGCGGCGCTGCAGGTTCCGGCACCTACACGGCGACATTCGACAACGAACTGTTTACAACACAGACCAAGGTTGTTGAGATCCCAGCCACCGGAGAGCACACCTACGGCACACCTACTTATGTCTGGGCCGCTGACAACAGCACCTGCACGGCGACTGTAACCTGCTCCGTTTGTGATGAGAACACAGAAGGCCACACGGTAACCGCCAGTGCAACAGTTTCCTATGTAGAAACAACAGCGGCAACCTGTGGTGCTGCAGGCTCCGGCACCTACACAGCGACATTTGACAACGAACTGTTTGAAACGCAGACCAAGGATGTTGTTATTCCGGCCACCGGAGAGCACACCTACGGCACACCTACTTATGAATGGTCCGCTGACAACAGCACCTGCACGGCGACTGTAACCTGCTCCGTTTGTGATGAGAACACGGAAGGCCACACGGTAACCGCCAGTGCAACAGTTTCCTATGCAGAAACAACAGCGGCAACCTGCACGACAATTGGTTCCGGCACCTACACAGCAACCTTTATAAACGCGCTGTTTACAACACAGACCAAGGATGTTGAGATCCCGAAGATTGCTCACACCCTTGAGCATCATGATGCAGTTGCAGCCACCTGCACAACAGCAGGCAATATCGAGTATTGGCAGTGCACGGTGTGCGGCAAGTACTTCAGTGATGCAAACGCTGCGAACGAGATCACGCAGGCTCAGACAGTTGTAGCTGTTGATGAAAATGCTCACAACTGGAAGCTGGACAATGATGATGTCGCCTGGAGCTGGAACGGTGTTGAATCGGCTACAGCTACCTTCACCTGCGCTAATAATTCGTCTCATACACACGTAGAGACAGCTGCAATCACATCGGCTCAGGGTACTGGCGGTCAGCTTGGCCACACGGTCTATACCGCGACAGTTGTATTTGAAGGTAATACATATACCGATACCAAATCGGTGATCAACCAGTACACGTTGACTTTCAAGGACGGCGACACTGAGATTGGTACTATCACCAAGGATTTCGGCGCAGAGATCAACGCAGAGGACATTCCTGCGGACCCGACCAAGGCGTTCTACACCTTCAATGGTTGGAGTGATACCGTTCCGGCTACCATGCCTGCGGAGAACAAGATCTTCACGGCACAGTGGACGGCAAAGGATACTTACTACGTTGTCGGGTCCATGAACGACTGGACGGTCAGTGAAGCCTATGAACTGACGGCTGGTGCGCCCGGAGAATACTCCGGCAGCGTTACACTTGCTGCCGGTAATCAGATCAAAGTTGTCCGCGCAGTGGGCGGAGAAAAGATCAATGAGGATCACTATCCGAGCACTGAGCATCCGGGATATAATCAAACGACCGCCAACTACACCGTCGATGCAAACCACGCCGGTAATGTGACGCTGTACTTCAGACCGGCAGGAAACTTCAATGATGCCGGCTGGCAAGGCTTTGGCGGATACTTCTACATTGAAGGCGAGCATAGTATCGCGGTTGAAGTAGATGATGCAGAGGTCGGTTCAGCGCAGGTTGAGCGGCAAGATGCTTCCGGAGCAGCAGCTACTTCAGCTCCGAAGGGCATGTCTCTTGAAGTCAAGTATTCAATAACGAATAACAACTACCAGTTAGATAAAATCGAGATTTGGAACACGGCTACCGGTGAATTGAAAGCGACATATAGTGTTACGACTTTCGATATGCCGGACTATGACATAACGGTTAAAGTCTACTTCAAACTTAAGGACTACACGATAACCGCGACGGCGAACAACACGGACTTTGGTACTGTTTCCGCAAGCCTGCATCATGCCAATACGGGCGACGAAGTCACTTTGACGGCAACACCTGTAACAGGATATCAGTTAGAATCCTGGAACGTCACTGCCGGCGGAGTCACGGTAGCGAACGACAAGTTCACGGTAGGCACCGCAAACGTTGAGGTCCAGGCAGTATTTGCTCCGAAAGAGTACACGATCACATGGCAGAACGACGACGGAAGCGTCATCGACACGACGACGGTCGAGTACGGCGTGGTTCCGACGCATGCTGACGCGACGAAGGCAGCTACAGCCGAGTACAGCTACACGTTTGCCGGCTGGGATCCTGAG